>Ga0268263_1000330_pt1 | contig 90412 bp, 71 predicted proteins | sample Biomet5_FD_190358 | JGI IMG/M metagenome (GOLD analysis project Ga0268263, IMG submission 190358) | Microbial communities from bioreactor (seeded with sewage sludge) at LBNL, California, USA - Biofuel metagenome 5 (SPAdes) (version 4) | ecosystem: Engineered > Bioreactor > Anaerobic >... | reverse complement strand
GAACAGAGAAGTTAAGCCTTGTCACGCCGATGGTACTGCGCACAAGTGGGAGAGTAGGTAGTCGCCGTTTTAGTTGAAGATCCCCTGATATCGAAGGATGTCGGGGGATCTTTTCGTTTTATCCCTTGAATTGAAAAAAGTATAAAAAAAGCACTTATTCTTTACGTAAGTGCTTAATTTTAATTTTGTGATTCGGAAGAGATTCGAACTCTTGACCCACAGCTTAGAAGGCTGTTGCTCTATCCAACTGAGCTACCGAACCATCCTTGAATTCTGGGGCAAAGGTACGCTTTTTATTATGAAGCTACAAATATTTTTAGCTAAATCTTCTCTTGAAATAAGCTGATAATTTTAGTTAATCGAGCTCTTCTTATTGATAGATGGAGCATGCTTTGATACTATGTTCATTACTTTATTATTTGTTACATCTATTCTAAAAATCCCAAAAAAAGCAAAAAGCTTTTGCTTGTATGCCTAGGTATATTAACTTTGGAATATAAACTACTAAAAATTTAAAGAGATATGAAGAAATTTATTTTATTCTTAGCGCTTTGTAGTGCAGTAACTAATTTTTTTGGGCAAAATGCTGATCCTAGTCAATTGATGAAAGATGGGAATAATGCGCTTAATGCAAAAAACTATCAAGTAGCATTCACTAAGTATAGTAAGTATTTAACTCAAACAAATTTTCAGGATTCAGTAACTGCTTATAATTGTGGTGTGTGTGCTGATAAAATTAAAAAGCCAGCGGAAGCTGCAAAATATTTTGATGTTGCTATTCAGAAAAAGTATAATTTGGCAAATGCCTATATCGGCAAGGCATCTGCATTACGTGACCTGAAAAAGGATGATGATTACATTGCTACTCTTAAAGAAGGAATGGCTGCTGTCTCAAATAATTCTACACTTGAAAAATTATATGCTATTTATTATCTGAAAAAAGGAATTAGTGAACAAAAGGCTGGCAAAATAGAGGGTGCAGAGGAAAACTATAATAAAGTTTTAGATGTATCAAGTAAGAAATGGAAAACAGATGCTCTTTATAGTTTGGGCGTATTATTTTATAATCATGGTGCTAATACGCTAAAGGCTGCAATACCATTGGCTAGCTCTGATCAAACCAAATATACTGCTGAAAAAGAAAAAGCTGATGCTGATTTTAAAAAGGCAAAAGACTATCTTGAACAAGCTTTGCAATTATCTCCAAACAGAGCCGCTGCTAAAACTATCTTAACTCAAGTGGAAGATCAGATGAAGAAATAGTTTTTCTATTATCTAATAGATCACAGCAATATTTAATTTATTAAAAGGAATTGAATACTAAAATTCAAGGGATTAAACCAATTATAAGTTTAATCCCTTGAATTTTATTTGAAATGTGATGATATAAGAAAGTATTTATAGTTTGTTACTGAACAGACTTTGCTCTCTATGCTGCTATGCGCTTTTAATATAATATTGCTCTGCTAGTAATTAATTTGTTTTTCTTAATACCACTCCGGTACGTGCAGGAATATATAATTTCAGCCATTCCTTCTTCTCTTTTTTATAGAGTTCATCAGAAATAGTGAAATGCTTCACTTTATCATCTGTTAATCCATATCCGCCATAAATAGGATTATCTGTATTCAATATTGTTTCGTAAGTACCTGGAGTAACAAGAAATCCATAATCAGTAAATGATTTTTTAGGATTGAAGTTGAATACAAAAATATAGTCTTTACGCATATATACCAATACTTGATCACTGTCATTATGCCATATTTCCTGAATATCTGTATTCTGAAAATCATTTATACCTTTTATTAGTTTTAGCATGTCTGCATCAAAATCACCCATGTAATGGTAAGTTAATTTCTCATTATCAACTAAGTCCCATTGTCGTCGCGCATATTTATATGACCATCCATTACCTTCACGGGGAAAGTCAATCCATTCAGGATGTCCAAATTCATTCCCCATAAAGTTAAGATATCCTCCATTGATAGTTGTTGCAGTTAGTAGGCGAATCATTTTGTGTAATGCAATTCCGCGGTGCACAATATAGCTTTCATCTCCTTTCTGCATGTGCCAATACATATCAGCGTCTATTAGTCTGAAAATAATTGTTTTATCACCAACTAATGCTTGATCATGACTCTCAGTATATGATATAGTTTTTTCATCCTTACGGCGATTCGTCACTTCCCAAAACATGCTGGATGGTTTCCAATCTTCATCAATGTGATCGGTTATCGTTTTTATCCAAAAGTCAGGTATATTCATTGCCATTCGGTAATCAAATCCATAACCGCCATCTTCTATTTTAGTTGCGAGTCCAGGCATACCTGACACTTCTTCTGCTATTGTAATGGCTTTGGGATTGACTTCATGCACCAATTTATTAGCTAATGTTAAGTAACAAATGGCATTATCATCTTGATGTCCGTTGTAATAGTCACTATAATCAGAGAAGTTCTCACCCAATCCGTGGCTATAATAAAGCATAGAAGTGACTCCGTCAAAACGGAAGCCATCTAATTGATATTCTTCAAGCCAATATTTGCAATTAGATAGGAGAAAGTGCATTACTTCATTCTTTCCGTAGTCAAAGCATAATGAATCCCATGCCGGATGTTCATGACGAGGACCTGGGTAGAAATATTGGTTGGGATCTCCTGCAAAATTACCTAATCCTTCGATTTCATTTTTTATAGCATGAGAATGTACAATATCCATGATGACTGAAATACCTAGTCCGTGGGCTGTATCAATCAATTCTTTTAGTTCATCGGGTGTACCATAGCGAGAAGAGGCTGCAAAGAAATTAGAAACATGATATCCAAAACTTCCGTAATAAGGATGTTCTTGAAGAGCCATAAATTGGATGCAATTATAACCTGCTTTTACGATTCGTGGGAGTGTCTTTTCACGGAACTCTTTATAAGATCCAACTTTCTCTTCTTGTTGTGCCATCCCTATATGGCATTCGTAAATCAATAAAGGAGTTGTTGTAGGTTCAAAAGCTTTTCTTTTCATTTTGTATGGATTTTGAGGTGTCCATACCTGTGCACTGAATATTCTAGTTTTTTCGTCTTGCACAACCCGTGTTGCCCATGCTGGAATACGTTCGCCACAACCACTCTCCCAATGGATCATGAGCTTGTATAAATCGCCATGTTTCAGAGCATTATCAGGGAGAGTAATCTCCCAATTGCCATTATTAAGACGGTTCAGGCTATATTCTTTTTTTTCGGTCCAGTCATTGAATGTTCCAACAAGATATATTTCTGTTGCATTAGGAGCCCATTCGCGGAAGATCCAGCCTTTAGATGTGCGATGTAAACCAAAATATAAGTATCCAGTGGCGAAATCGGATAGAGTCTGTTTCCCTTTGTTTGTTAATTCCGATTCTTTATTTAAGGCATGTTGATGCCGTCCATTTATGGCATCAGCATACGCTTCCAACCACGAATCATTTTTAATCAAATTCAATGTTTCCATAAAAGGATAAGTTTTGGATGGTTTGATATATTAAGCTTTTACTTTTACTATGACTTTTTTCACACCATTTGGGCTGATGCCAGGGGCATGACCGTCTTGAGGAAAGAAAATAGCAAACATTCCCGGTTTTATCGTAATATAATCTTGAGCCATCCCTTTAAAGAATGTTATATCTTTTTCTATGCTATAAGGAGTTTCAATAAGAGTACAATCTTTAGCTGGTGTGTAACCCATTACTTCGGCCTCTGAAAGTGGTATTTGAATATCTATAAATTCCTTATGTGTTTCTAGTTTTGCCTGTTCTTTGGTTTTAGGAGTGGTCTGAGCGACATTAACGACTAAATTCTTACCGCTTAATTCAGTCTTACCTATTTCCATTGCATTCAAATTGTTTGATTTCAAAAAAGCAATAGCCCCCATAAATAATGGATTTAAAGATGCATATTTTTCTAAATTCTCTAATTTATCAACTATCATTGTTCTCTATTTTTTAGTTGGTTATATAATTGGTTTATTCAAAATCGTCAATGGTATAATTTAAAAAATCAGCAAAGCGTTTTAATTGCTTAAAGATGTATCCCGTTTGTTCCAGAAGATCTGTTCTGATGAAGAAATCGTCTGCTTTATAACAACAACATGTATAGTCTTTACACTTTAAATATTGTATATATTCGTAATCTTTAGGGAACCCTTTAGGAGCCGTCTTTAAAAAAGTTTCACCAATTGTCGGAAAATATTGTTTGAAAGAAGGGTCTTCTACTATTTCTCTGAATTCGTCCATATTGTCATATACAGACTGCCGTACAGCTTTCAATGTTTTGTGTGGAAGACAATAACTTCCTCCGGCTAATAAACAATTTCCAGGTTGTATATGAACATAATAACCACAGTGATCGGACTTTTTCCCATGTGCATTAATATAACCTCCAAAATGAGTTTTGTATGGAGTTTTATCTTGGGAAAAGCGTGTATCTCGATAAATACGATAAGTACAATCTTTGGCTTCTACGTTACGAATGCTTTCGTCGAAGAGAGAAATACGGGATATAATGCTTGATAATAAATGCTCAAATTCTTCACGGGCTTGTTCATACCGATCACGATTGGCATTAAACCACTCACGGTTGTTATTGCCCGATAAGTCTTTTAAAAAATCGAATATAACAGGGATGTTCATATCAATACTCTTCCTTATTATCTGACAAACTTACGCATTATTTTTGTAACAAGCTACAAAGAAGCAGAAAAAAAGCATCGGCTTTACTAAACCGATGCTTTTTACACATTTATCAATTAAACAGACGCTTCTGTCTCTTTCAACGTATTTACTTATCGCAAGCAAATACACTTTCTAATTAATCTTATATCTAATACTATGAAAAACACATATAGATAACGTGTCTTTTATGAATTTGTTTACTCTGTACTATTATATTTAGCTTATATTAATATTATTGTGGTATAAAGAGTAAAAGCTTATATCTTAAAATTGATCTTATATCTTGATTTTTAGTATTTTGCCACTATATCCTTCCAAAGCGATTTCGGTGGCTTTGTATGGCAATAAACTAATGTTTTCTATTTTTTCAGTTAATAAATCTGTGGCGGGATATCGTTCCATTGGGGGAATTTGTAGAAAATCAAAAGCATGGGAGGGTAGATTTATTGCTATATCGACTGAAATATGATCAAAATTAACAATGATAAATAATAGCTCATTATCTAACTTTCGTAAAAAAGCGTATTGCTTGTGCTCATTAAAACGCCAGCCATTTATATTGGCATACATTAGATCGAAAAAAGAACCTTCCGAAATAGCTTTTTCTTCGTTACAAAGCTTCAATATGCGTTGATAGATAGCATACAATTGTCTTTGTTCTTCTGATAACATCTTTCCGTTAAATTGGTCTTCATTACGCCAACGTCGTATAGTATCCACACTCCAATAATCGAATATGGAAGTACGACCATCTCTACCGCTATATCCTTCGCTGTCCATTCCCATTTCTCCATATTCCTGGCCAAAATAAATCATAATTGGATTGGTATTCATGCATGCGGAGACGATAAAGCCTGGAATTGCTTTGCGAGGGTTACCAGCAAAGAAGTCGGATGCTATGCGTTGTTCATCATGATTCTCTAGAAAATTTAGCATTCGTTTTTCCAGTCCTCCTAATTGCTGCCACGCACGGGTAATGGCGGTAGCGGAATCGTATCCGCAAATTACATTGCGCAATGTATCATATAATCCCACTTTATCATATAAATAATCAAATTTACCTTGAAGTAAATAGTTAGAATATTGTTTAGGATCATAGACTTCAGCAATGAATATTAGATCAGAGTGCCTTGTTTTTACTTGAAGAATTGCCCATTCCCAAAACTTTACCGGTACCATTTCAGCCATATCACATCGAAAGCCATCGATATGTTTATTTGCCCAAAAAAGCAGGATTTCCAACATTTTATTCCATGTATCAGGAATGGGGTCAAAGTGATAAGTTTTGCCGTTCAGATAATCTATGCCATAGTTCAACTTAATTGTTTCATACCAGTCATTTATGTTTGGATATGCATCAAAACGATTATTTCCGGTAGCCTTTGCCGGAAATTCCCGATAAGGTTCTGATGCAGCACCTTTCATGTCGAACTGCCCATGTAATTCTGATTGGGGAATATAGTAGAAATTGTTATAGGGGCTGAAAGCATAATTAGGGTCATCATTTGCCCCTAGTTGAATAGTGCCATCTGGCTGTGCATCTGAATGGTATTGGCGTGCTACATGGTTAGGTACAAAATCGATAATTACTTTTAATCCACTTCTATGAGTCCTTCGTATTAAGTCATCAAATTCTTCCATGCGTTTAGTAGGATCATTGGCTAGATCAGGATCCACATCATAATAATCTTTAATGGCGTATGGCGAACCAGCTTTTCCTTTTACTATAGCCGGATGGTCAGGACGGATATTTTTATATTTGGTTTGTGTGGCATGTTCAATGATTCCTGTATACCAGATGTGGGTAGCTCCTAATTTTTTTATTTCTTTTAAAGCTTTGAGAGTAAAATCAGACATCTTACCGCATCCGTTTTCACTGATGTTTCCATTATTAATGCAGTGATTATTGTTATTTCCAAATAATCGGGGAAGTACTTGATATATGATTAGCTTTTTTTTGTTGTCCATTTACTTCTTCTTTACATAACAATGTTTTCAATTTCTTTCCATACAGTTCCTTTGTCTACTATCATTCCTTCTAATATATCATTAGCAGCTTTATAACCTTGCATGAATATTTCTTCCGCTTTCTCCAGCTCGGTATTGCTATAGCCTGCTAAATTATAAGGTTCTATTAGTAGATCCGCTTTTTCACGTTCCGGGAAAGTGTTGGCACGGAACATAAAATTGTATGAACGTAAAGCTATGCTAACTATATTCATTTTATATTTGTCCGCCATCAGAGGACTGACATTTATTGCTACTACTTTTTCACATATACGTCGGATAGTAGACACAGGTAGGTTCATAAACAATCCCCCGTCAACATAATGAGTATTTTCTATTTTAACCGGTGAAAAAAGTACGGGCATGCAACACGAAGCTGCTATTCGCTCCGCAATGTCACCTTTGTGGAAGTGAACCATTCTGCCATGATCTAGATCAGTTGCTGTTACAATGAGGGGAAGTTGTAATTCTTCGAATCTTTTTGCTTTTAAGTTGCTCTTTAAGAAATCGATGAGTTCTCCTAATTCAAATAACCCGACTTTGGGAATGACTAACTTGGTTAAATCTTGAAATTTATGTCCGGCAAAATAATCCAGCACTTTATGTGGCTCATTTCCATCAGCATAAAATACTCCGGCTAATGCACCGGCACTGACTCCCGATAGAATATCTGGCTTTATGTCATGTTCAAGCAAAGCTTGCATCACTCCTAAATGTGCAAATCCTTTAATGAAACCTCCACTTAAAGCAAATCCTACGGAATATTTTTTTACGAACCAATTGTTTGTCGATATATCCATGCAATATTATACTCAAAAAAATTAGGCACGAAATTAATGATTTTATAATGGAATGAAAGAAAAAGAGATAAAATATGCATAAGAAAAGCTATTTTTTATTTAAAAGCCAAAGTCATCGACTTTGATCTTTTCTTCTTTTTTTTCCGTAAAAGGTTTTGCTTTTTGCTGCACAGTGTTTCCTTCAATATGTACAGCACGGAAAGGATAGGCCGGACATACATATTCGCAACCACCACAACCTACACAAATATCTGTGTTTACATGAGGAATAGTGAGCCCTTTCTTGTATGGAACCATAGAGATGGCTTGCGTTGGGCAGTGCTCCGAACAAGCTCCACAATTCTTTTCACGGCGATAAACGATACAGTTTTCTTTAATGAAAACAACTTTGCCCATTTGGGTTATGTGCTTCTGTTCTTTAGTTAACGGTAATATCGCTCCGTTGGGACATATATCGCTGCAAACAGTACAATCAAAGTTACAGAAACCTTTCTCAAAAGATACGGTTGGTTGCATGATGCCCTCTATGCCATATTCCATGAGAGCCGGTTTTAAGACATGGGAAGGACATTTACTGACACATAGATGGCACGAAGTACAGTGTGATAGGAAATGTTCTCTACTGACAGAACCGGGAGGTGTTATCGGATTGTGCCGTTTATCACTTTTCATTCCATTTGCACTTGCTGCTACAGCTTTGGCTTTAGCCATTAGATTAGGTACGGCAGTAGTGGTAGCTATACCAGCAATTAAAAATTGTCTTCGAGATTCGTCGGATGTTTGTCTTTGTTTTGTCTTTCTTAAAGGCATAGTGAAGCTAAGTGCATGCTGCCGGCAATCATCCAGACAATCGAAGCAATTGATGCAACGACTGTAGTCAATCTTTTGCTCAAGGTTGTTGATGCAGGAGGCTTTGCATTTGGTAGAACAAACGCCACAATGATTACATGCTTCTGTGTCAATTCGTATTTTAAATAATGAAAATCGGCTGAGAAAACCAAGTATAGTTCCCACAGGACATAGGGTATTGCACCAAATCCTACCATACTTCCAAGCCAGGAATCCAATAAGTAAGAAAGTGCAGATACCTATAACGAACGAAGGGACACTGAGTAAGGCTACGTTTACACGGTAGAAACTATAGTTACCCATGGAAGAAAATATGTTGGCTAAAAGATTGTTTCCTGACAGATAAATGGGTTTAAATACGTTCACCATCATTCTCCCAAATCCACTATAAGGATCGAGCAATGCTATAACAACTGTAAGTCCGCTAAAGAAAGCAAGGACACATAATATAACTATTCCCCATCTTACCAGAGTTCGGGGTGGAGAGTAGTGAAAGTGCCTTTTCTTTCCTTTCCGCTTTTTAGCAAACCAATTAATGATATCTTGAAAGATTCCCATTGGACAAATAACAGAACAATAAATTCGCCCCAATAATAATGTTAGAATTATTAATGATGCGAGAATAATCAGGCTGGAAGAAAGTAGCGCGGGAACGAATTGTATCTTTGATAAGTAATAATGTGCATTCCCCGTTTCCGTGAAATCCAAGAAACAAAAGGTTATCAGTGCGAAAATAATGATAGCTAAACAAATGCGTGCCTTTTTCAACATAATTCTGAACTTTTTTATTGCTACGGAAACAAGAACAATTATAATTTAATTCGTTTGATATTCAATTTATCCAGATTCATTGTGCCTAATTTCAATTCTTGTCCATTTGCTAAATATTCCACACTATCTAAAGGCATGTCACGAACTTGGTTAAAGAATTTAGTAGCAGCAGTATCTACGGCTACAATATCTTGCGATAAAAAGAGTGTTTTGGTTAAGACAACATCCGAAACAGACCGACCACGCGGTCCATTTGTTTTCATCATCCGATATGCATCAACTACATTGAGAGTAGCTTTGGGAGAAAGGGTGCAGATATCTGCTATGCATTGCTGTAAATCGTGCTGGTGGAAATATCCCCGGTCCCAAACAATCCCCATGTGGTTTTTCATCGCAATGCTCATATTAGCTCCACCGTGATTTTTTAGTATCGGTACATTGATCCATACATCACTATCTAAAATAGCTTCGTGTATCTTGGCACTTTTCATGACTTTGCCATGCGGCAATGAAACCGGGCGGTAATAACTTTCCAAATGAGCTGGCATAATTTTAGCGCCTGCCATTTTTGCTGCATTTTCTATGCCACTGTTTTTATAGCATTTTTGCCAATCATCACAAGTGTGGTCGAAGACCGTCACTTCTTTAGCTCCGGCTTTAAAACATTGTCTGATAATCTCCGTTACTAATTTAGGATTTGTATTTCCTGCCAATTCCGGCACTTTGTCCCAACCGATATTCGGCTTTATCACAACTTTTTGTCCTGGTTTTACAAATCGTTTCATTCCTCCGAGTTCTTCAATCGCCCGGCGGAACATTAATTCTGGTTCACTGCCCATTACCGCAACCAAGTCTATTTTCTCTCCATTCATGCCTGTTACTGATTGCGATAAGAAATCCATTGCTTCGGAGTGCTGTACTGCCATTGCAGCACCCGTTATTGCTAAAGTCTTTAAAAAGTCTCTTCTATCCATATTCGTAGCATTTATCTTGATTTTAATTGTATATGACTATAATATCCATGGAAATTTAAAACATGGCTCGTCGTATAGGGCATAATCTGCTGTGCCGTTTACTGCAAAGGTTTTAATCAATGTGGCTTCTTTTAATAATTCACATGCTAATCGAATGGTAGAACCTGTTTTTATGCGGTCATCAACTAATAGAATTTTTTTTCCTCTAAACTCAAAGTTTACCGGCATTAGCAATTGCGGAGAAGCATATTTGGGATGCTGATATCCGTCTCTGAAATTAATATGGATGAGACATACTTCTTTCTGCAAACGCTGATTGATGATACCGGCAGGAATGATTCCTCCATTTGCAATGGCGACAATCATGTCAAAGTCTTCGTTAAATTCAATATTTCTAAAGCGCTCTAAAACTTCTTCTATTGTTTTTTGCATGGAATAAATTTGGTTTGAATTATTTCTCAATGTATAACAGTATAGGGTCAGGGTCTTTTCTCTTTTTCCTACTTTAGTCTCTCCAAATTATAGTTTGGCTATTGCTTTCAGCAGAGCATATCCACCAAACCATTGGATTAGAATGCCGGGGATGCCTATCTGAAAATCTTGTATAGCCTGAAAGAAGTTTCCACATATAGCCCATTCAAAAGCTGTCCCAATTATTTGATAGGATAGAACGACACCAAGTAAGGCGGCAAATGATAGTCTTTTTAGAAGGTGTGCAGCAAAGGATGCGGCGATAGCCAAAAGCATTGATTTTATTAAGATTGGAGGTAATATGGCAAGAGTAGGCATTCCAAACAATCCATAATTGATTATCGGAGAAAGTATTGCAGTCAAAATACCTACGCGGAACCCGAATTTGTAGGCGCCTATTAGGGTGAAAAAATAAATGGGAAGCAGAGTAGGTCCTCCATAGGGAAATAAATGGCAAAATTGAGGTAATGCTATATTACCTATTACAAATAAGCTTGTAAATAGGTATGTCCTGATATCGTTCAAAGGCAAGGAGTAAAGTTTGGCAGATGTTTTCATTATATTTGCTTTAATTTATTAATTAGAACTGATGGATGTATGATTTTGAATTACTTTTCGAGATGTATCTTATTTTGTAGTATTAATAGACAAAAATAAGAGATTTATTTTATATAATTCTGTTTTTTACAAAAAAGTAATGTGGTATTTCAATTATCAACTATATCTTTGCGAAAGTTTAAAATATAGATATCATGAAAGCGCTAAAAGAAATAACAAGTTTATTGCTTCTGTTTGTTCTTATAAGTGGGTGTGCAAGTTTATTGTATCCTAAGAAGGATTTACTCATGGGCATTCACAAAGGTATGTCGCAACAAGAAGTACAACAGAATTTAGGGAAACCGGATTATCGCCGTTTCAATGGTGATCTGGAAGAATGGGAATATCGGAAGGGTATATGGGGAAATGAAGGAAATACGATAATTGTGATTGGTTTTATTGATGGTAGAGTGGTTCGTATGGATTCTTTTAGTGATGACACCCCTTCGGTTGTGACAACTCCTGCTCCCACGTCAGTAGTGGAAATTCCCAATCATTCAAGGAGGCGTAGCCTTTTTTTCCTAAAGAAGATGGATGATGATACTTTTGATGCATTTTATAATAAAGTGAAAAATAAACCTTTCAAGGACGATAAATTCGAGTTGCTTGGATTGAAAGCAAAAGATTATTCTTTCTCATGCAAGCAATGTATCAAATTGATGAACTTGTTTACTTTTGATGATGAGAAGTTGAACGTTGTTGATTTACTAGCCTCTAGTATTAGGGATAAAGAAAACTATGATAATGTTATCGACGATCTGGACTTTATCTCTACTAAAGAAAAAGCCAAGAAGATACTGGAAATTAAATAACGAATCATGAAATTTATTATAGGTGTAACTTAAACTAAGGTTACGGATGAATATAATAATTTTCGTCTTTACCCGGAGTTTTTACACCATTTGTCGTCACTTCGTCACTCTGCATACTAACAAACAGTGTATTAGAATATTATAAAGTGACGGCAAGCGTGATGACAAGTGACGACAAACGGTTTTCCGTCACTCTTTTTTTATGTATATTTACATAAATACATACTTAAATATCTTATTATCAACAAGTAATAGCTGTTTGTGCTAAGTTAGCAAGAAACATGTAATTTTCTTGTTTTAAGCATTGAATGAAGTGTCTTGACTCTTTTGGAGCTAGCAAGTCGCTGGTCAGTGTCTCCATGTTCATATTGTACTTCATATTAGCAGGCTTTAGCCATGTGCATCCTAATCCTCTGACTTCTCGTTGTTATGTGTATTCCGGTTGGTATGCTTCAATATCTGTTTGGTGAGTATTAGAGAAAGTTTTCGAAGTTATCCATATACTTTTATCGCGACTCTTCTAGAAAAATATCAGAAAGCTTAAAGCAAAACTTCGGTTTACAGCTGTGTGCTCTCCGGCCCACAGTTGTCCCCCGAAGAGCACACAGCTGTAAACCGGCGGGCCCACATATGTGGGCTCAAGAAATGTCCCTGCTAAATATAGAAAAAGAAAGGGCTTTTCAGATAAAAGTGCCCGTATGTTTGTTCTTTTTCCCCGTATATTTAATGTCTTACATATTCAACATCAGGAAGATACTTATGGTATGAGTAACTGATTCTGAGTACTGCGCAAAGGGGTGAGGTGTATTCTTCGCTTGCATAGAAATTTACCTTTTTTAGTTAGAGGTTATTGATGAAAAAAGTATCTTTGTGATAAATAATAATCTGCCTATGAAAGAAGTTGAAAAAGAAAGGGCGCTAACTTTTATCGAGCCAGGCCCTGTTGTGTTAGTCAGCACTTTTGATGGAAAGAAGAACAATGTCATGACAATATCTTGGACAATGGCTATTGACTTTGCGCAGAATATTGTCATCACTACCGGATCGTGGAATTATTCCTTCGGAACCATACTTGCTACACAAGAGTGTGTCATATGCATTCCTCCGGCTAATATGCTGGAAACTGTTGTCAGAGTTGGTATGGTCAGTGGTAGAGAAGTGGATAAGTTCAAAGACTTTGAATTGACTCCTCTTTCTGCTAAGTACGTAAAAGCACCATTAATAGGGGAATGTGTTGCTTGTCTGGAATGTAAAGTTGTGGAATATATTGAGCGTTATGGCTTTATTATATTACATGTGGAGCGGGTGGTTGTGAATGAGACATTGAAAGAATACCGCATGATTCATGCCGTTGGAGATGGGACATTTGTCATTGATGGAGAAAAGGCCAATCTTCGGGAACTGATGAAAGAAAAATTGCCACCCGGACTTTAAAAATACTGGAGCAATAGTGTATTAATAGGCTCTCATGTCGTCCGTATCCCAGATATAAGGAAACTATTATGGAAGAATACTAATCTAACGATTGATAGGGATTATAAAATAAAGAGGCTGAATATCTTGGAATAGAATTCAGCCTCTTACTTTGTATTGATTGATAGATAATTAGAAAACTTAAGCTATGCCGTGAGCAGTAACAGAACTATCTATTTTCTTTATCATTCCTTGTAATACGGCTCCAGGACCACATTCGGTAAAATCAGCGGCACCGTCTGCAATCATATTCTTTATGGTTTGTGTCCAACGAACAGATGCTGTAAGCTGGGCAACCAGATTTTTCTTTATTTCCGCAGGATCAGTATGAGGAAGAGCATCAACATTTTGATATACAGGGCATTTTGGAGTATGGAATTCAGTGTCTCTTATTGCTGCTTCCAATTCTACTTTTGCTGGGTCCATCAAAGGAGAGTGGAATGCACCTCCAACTTTCAACGGAAGGGCACGTTTCGCTCCGGCTTCTTTTAAAAGTTTGCATGCTTTGTTTACGCCTTCTATTGTACCTGAAATTACAATTTGTCCCGGACAATTGTAATTGGCTGCTACGCAGATCTCGCCTTCTGCTGTTACTTTAGCACAGACTTCTTCTACTTTTTCATCAGGCAATGCAATAATTGCGGCCATTGTTGACGGATGAGCCTCACATGCTTTTTGCATGGCCATGGCACGCGCATATACTAATTTTAAGCCATCTTTGAAGCTTAATGCACCAGCTGCTACAAGTGCGGAGAACTCACCTAGTGAATGGCCTGCTGTCATTTCCGGTTTAAAATCATCTCCCATACACAATGCCGAAATAACTGAATGTAAGAAGACGGCGGGTTGGGTCACTTTAGTCTGGCGCAAATCTTCGTCCGTTCCGTTAAACATGATGTCCGTGATGCGGTATCCTAAAATATCATTAGCTTTTTCAAATAAATCCTTAGCTAAAGCTGAGTTTTCATACAAGTCTTTTCCCATTCCTACGAATTGGGCTCCTTGACCAGGAAATACAAATGCTTTCATACTGTGTTATTTTATTATTAATAAAAAGTGTTGCAAAGGTAGGTCTTTTTCTTTTAACCTCCACACGATTGAATGCTTTTTGCTTTTATCACCCCTGTTGCTCTTGCTAAAGAATACAATAAGAGGGTAACTAATATCTGCATTGTGAATAAATAAAATCGTTAATAATAAGGCTGTTCTGTCTTATTGTATGTCTTACAATTACTCAGGCGTAACTATTGCTGATATACATATTGTATTTAATAAGATAAGTATTTTAATTGATATTGTATATTATACGATATGTATTTATTTGAGGAATAGTGTTTTATAACATAATCAATTTATATATTAACTTGCTTGTTTTTCTAATAAAGCTAGTTATATTTGCAGCACTTAAATGCAGATAATATGCAAAATGAAGCGAATAATACGCCATTAGCCAATAATCATATTTCAGTGGATTGTGTTGTATTTGGCTTTGATGGGGAGCGGCTCAAAGTTCTATTAATAAAACGAATGGGGGAGGAGCAGGGAGAGATTTTTCATGATATGAAACTTCCCGGGAGTCTTATCTATATGGACGAAGATTTGGATGAAGCTGCAAAACGTGTATTGAATGAACTGACCGGATTGAAAAATGTTCAGTTGATGCAATTTAAAGCTTTCGGTTCCAAAGACAGGACTAAAGATCCCAAAGATATTCATTGGTTGGAGCGTGCCATGCAACTGAAAGTTGAACGAATTGTTACAATAGCCTATTTGTCCGTATTAAAGATTGACCGTACCTTAAGCCGGAATCTTGATGCTTACCAAGCAAAGTGGGTGGCTTTGGATGAAGTAAAAACGCTAGCTTTCGATCATAACTTAATTATTAAGGAAGCCTTGGTTTATATTCGTCAATACGTGGAGTTTAATCCTTTGATCTTGTTTGAACTGTTACCCCGCAAATTTACGGCTTCACAATTGCGTATGTTATATGAAGTTATTTACGGGAATTCTATGGATGTTCGTAACTTCCATAAAAAAATAGCGATGATGGAATATGTAGTTCCACTTGATGAAAAGCAGCAGGGGGTTCCCCATCGTGCGGCACGTTACTATCGGTTTGACAAGAAAATATATAATAAGATAAGAAGATAAATATATTATAATTAGCTGTATTTAATACTATGTATCTATTAGGTTATGACATTGGAAGCTCGTCTGTGAAAGCGAGTTTGGTGAACGCCGAAACCGGCAAGTGTGTATCTTCTGCTTTTTTCCCGAAGGCAGAAGCTGCAATTATGGCTATAAAACCGGGATGGGCGGAACAGAATCCTGAAAGTTGGTGGGAGAATCTGAAGCTTTCTACTCAGGCAGTAATGGCTGAATCAGGTGTAAATGCCGGAGAAATCAAAGCTATCGGCATTTCATATCAAATGCATGGATTGGTATGCGTAGATAAAAACCAGAAAGTACTTCGTCCGTCCATCATTTGGTGCGATTCAAGAGCAGTTCCATACGGTCAGAAAGCATTCGAATCGTTGGGAGAAGAGCGTTGTCTATCTCACTTGTTGAACTCACCGGGTAATTTTACTGCATCCAAACTGGCTTGGGTTAAAGAGCATGAACCGGCTATTTACGAAAATATTCATAAAATAATGCTTCCGGGTGATTATATTGCCATGAAGTTGAGTGGAGAGATTTGTACGACTGTAGAAGGGCTTTCCGAGGGTATCTTCTGGGACTTCCGGAACAATTGTGTAGCTGGCTTCCTGATGGACTTTTATGGCATAGACCAGTCGTTGCTTGCGGATGTCAAACCTACTTTCTCGGAACAAGGGCGTGTAAATGCATTAGCTGCTAAAGAGCTTGGATTGCGTGAGGGTATACCTATTACTTACCGTGCAGGAGATCAACCGAATAATGCTTTATCTCTCAATGTCTTCAATCCCGGAGAAATAGCATCTACGGCGGGGACATCCGGAGTAGTATATGGAGTGAATGGAGCGGTGAATTACGATCCGAAATCACGTGTTAATACTTTTGCACATGTCAACCATACTGACAAGGAAACCCGTTTAGGCGTTTTGTTGTGCATCAATGGCACTGGGATTCTCAATTCCTGGGTTAGACGAAACATTGCTCCTGAAGGTATTTCTTACAATGAAATGAATGTATTGGCATCGCAAGTTCCTATTGGTAGTGCCGGACTTAGCGTGCTACCATTTGGTAATGGGGCGGAGCGAATGCTGGAAAATAAGGAGATAAACTGCTCTATTCGTGGATTGAACTTCAACCTACATAATAAACAACATATCGTTCGTGCCGCTCAGGAAGGTATTGTGTTTTCATTTAAGTATGGCATTGATATTATGGAAGAGATGGGCATTCCCGTACAAAAGATTCATGCCGGGCATGCCAATATGTTTTTAAGTTCCGTATTCCGTGATACTTTGGCTGGAGTTACAGGAGCTGTTATTGAACTGTACGATACCGACGGATCAGTAGGGGCAGCCAAGGGAGCTGGCATAGGGGCTGGCATTTACAAAGATCATAATGAAGCTTTTGCTACGCTTGAAAAGTTGGATGTCATCGAACCAAATCAAGCAAAACGTCAGGAGTATCTTGATACTTACGAATGTTGGAAGCATCGTTTGGAAAAATCAATGGCGAAATAGAAAGTATGACTTCATTGAATATTTTATGAGGTATGATCAATCTTATTTTTATAGTGAAACTTAGTAGTATATTTTAATTTATAATAAACCGTGAGTGAAGAACCGGTCGGGTTATTTTCTCACATTAAACACATTAAAGAGTATGGCAACAAAAGAGTATTTTCCCGGAATAGGAAAAATTAAATTTGAAGGAAAAGACAGTAAGAACCCTATGGCATTCCGTTACTATGATGCAGAAAAAGTAATCATGGGTAAGAAGATGAAAGATTGGTTGAAATTTGCTATGGCATGGTGGCATACACTTTGTGCCGAAGGTGGCGACCAGTTTGGTGGTGGAACAAAGGCGTTCCCATGGAATGGAGCTTCTGACAAGGTGCAGGCCGCTAAAAATAAAATGGATGCCGGATTTGAATTTATGCAGAAGGTGGGCATTGGGTATTATTGCTTCCATGATGTGGATCTTTGCACGGAAGCTGATACTATCGAAGAGTATGAAGCTAACCTGAAAGCAATAGTTGCTTATGCCAAACAAAAGCAAGCAGAAACCGGAATTAAGTTATTATGGGGTACAGCCAATGTATTCAGTCATGCACGCTATATGAACGGTGCAGCTACCAATCCTGATTTTGATGTTGTGGCACGTGCAGCCGTTCAAATTAAAAATGCAATCGATGCAACCATCGAACTAGGGGGAACAAATTACGTATTCTGGGGTGGTCGTGAAGGCTATATGTCCTTGTTGAATACTGATCAGAAACGTGAAAAAGAACATTTGGCGCAAATGTTGACTATTGCTCGTGATTATGCACGTTCCAAAGGTTTTACCGGTACATTCCTGGTTGAACCCAAACCTATGGAACCAACTAAACACCAATATGATGTGGACACGGAAACCGTTATCGGCTTTTTGAAAGCTCATGGTCTTGATAAAGATTTCAAGGTTAACATTGAAGTTAATCATGCTACTTTAGCCGGACATACTTTTGAACATGAATTGGCTGTAGCTGTAGATAACGGAATGCTTGGCTCTATTGATGCCAACCGCGGTGATTACCAAAACGGTTGGGATACAGACCAATTCCCCATAGACAATTATGAGCTGATACAAGCTATGATGCAGATTATCCGTAATGGTGGTTTAGGTAATGGAGGTACAAACTTTGATGCCAAGACCCGTCGTAACTCTACTGATCTTGAAGACATCTTTATCGCTCATATTTCTGGTATGGACGCCATGGCACGCGCTTTGGAAGGTGCAGCCAAATTGTTGGAAGAATCTCCCTACAAGAAGATGTTTACCGATCGCTATGCTTCTTTTGATGGTGGTAAGGGTAAAGATTTTGAGGAAGGCAAATTGAGTCTGGAAGAAGTTGTGGCTTATGCAAAAGCTAATGGTGAACCGAAACAGACCAGTGGTAAGCAAGAATTGTATGAGGCAATTGTGAATATGTATTGCTGATTCCACTCACCAACCTAACTTTATTATCATGAACAATACAAATAATAATGGTAGTAAACTCTACCTTTATTCCATTACATCCGTTGCTATTCTGGGGGGGCTGCTGTTCGGTTATGATACAGCAGTCATCTCTGGTGCGGAGAAAGGATTGGAAGCCTTTTTCTTAACAGCTACTGATTTTCAATACGACAAAGTACTACACGGCATAACGTCTTCCAGTGCGTTGATCGGTTGTGTCATCGGAGGTGCTTTATCGGGTGTCTTTGCTTCCCGATTGGGACGACGTAACTCGCTAAGGCTGGCCTCTATACTTTTCTTTCTCTCGGCATTGGGTTCATACTGCCCGGAGTTTTTGTTCTTTAGTCATGGACAGCCTAATATGCATTTGCTCATTGCTTTCAATCTATACCGTGTATTGGGAGGTATCGGCGTTGGACTTGCATCAGCTGTATGTCCTATGTATATTGCTGAAATAGCCCCGTCAAACATACGTGGTACATTGGTATCGTGCAATCAGTTTGCTATTATCTTCGGTATGTTGGTTGTCTATTTTGTGAATTATCTGATTTTGGGAGGGCATCAAAATCCTATATTGCTGAAAGATGAGCTCACCGGTATTTATACGGTAAGTGCCCAATCGGATATGTGGACTATTCAACAAGGCTGGCGTTTGATGTTTGTTTCCGAAGCATTCCCAGCGGCATTATTCGGCTTCTTATTGTTTTTTGTACCTAAAACTCCCCGTTATTTGGTACTGGTACAACAGGAAACAAAAGCTTTCTCTATTTTGGAGAAAGTTAATGGTACCAGCAAAGCCAAAGAAATTCTTCAGGAGATTAAAGCCACTGCTCATGAGAAAACAGAGAAACTGTTTACTTATGGAGCTACGGTTATTGTCATAGGCATTTTGCTCTCGGTATTTCAGCAGGCTATAGGAATAAATGCGGTGTTATATTATGCGCCCCGTATTTTCGAGAGTGCCGGTGCCGAAGGAGGAGGTATGATGCAAACCGTAATAATGGGAATAGTCAATATTCTTTTCACTTGTGTAGCTATCTTTACAGTAGATCGTTTTGGACGTAAGCCTTTGCTGATTATTGGGTCCATTGGTATGGCTGTTGGCGCATTTGCTGTAGCCATATGCGATAGTATGGGAGTAAAAGGAGTTGTTCCCGTATTTTCCATTATTGTCTATGCTGCCTTCTTCATGATGTCATGGGGACCGATTTGCTGGGTGTTAATCGCTGAGATTTTCCCGAATACCATTCGGGGTAAGGCTGTAGCTATAGCTGTGGCTTTCCAGTGGATATTCAATTATATTGTGTCATCCACATTCCCGGCACTTTATGATTTCAGTCCGATGTTTGCATACAGCTTATATGGCATTATATGTGTGGTTGCTGCATTGTTTGTATGGCGTTGGGTACCTGAGACCAAGGGTAAGACATTGGAAGATATGAGTCAACTTTGGAAAAAAAGCTAATCTTATTTCTTAGATAGAATTAAAAGAATAGCAATTATCCGTAAGTATACAAGTAAGAAACCGTCTTTAAAATTTAGTTCTCAAAAAAGTCTTTTCCCATAATGTTTGGAAAAGGAGATGGAAACTAAATCTTAAGGATGGTTTCTTTTACTTTGCAGGTATCTTATTTCCAGTTAATTTAATGATCCTTTCTGTTCTAATTGAGTTCGTACGTTGTAATTGTAATGCATCATCTGACACGTAATTATATTCCTTGCTGTTTTTAATTGAATTTGTGCTCTTCTTAAAGACTTAAATTTCGTAGAATATTCTTTTTATTAAAATATTTGTTTCTGCTATTCGTCTTCTTATATGAGAAGATTAAAGAAGTGGAACTAATGAAAAAAGAAATTGTTATTTTTACGTTCGACTGTATAGGTTGCGGAAAATGTGTGCGAAGATGTCCGCACCATGTCCTAAAGCTTGTAGATAACGGTATGTGCCGTTTTGTTAACGTAGTTAACGAAGATGCATGTACAGGATGTGGGCGTTGCCAAGAAATATGCCCGGTGAAAGCAATAAAAATTAAATAATAAATGCGAAATGAAGAGAAACAGAAGATTTACTTTTATGACAGTGAGCAGTATTGTTCTTTTAGCATTAATTGTAGCTGTTGTCATGGGATTATGGAATTGGATTGTCCCTGGTATTACGGGGTGGGGATGTATTAATTATTGGCAAGCTCTAGGTCTTGTTGTTTTGTTCCGGTTATTGAGTGGACATCTCTGGGGGCATGGCTATTGGGGGTGGGGGGATTTTTCTATAAATAATCGAAGACATCGTCATTTTCATGAACGGATGAGGCATATGGGGCGCGATGAGCGTAAAGCTTTTATTCGCGACAGAATCCGCAGTCTGGAAAAAGAGGAAGACAATAATGAAAAATAACGTTTCGGACTTATTTAATCGTTATCGCCGAAAGTTATTCTTGTTTATTGCAGACCGGGTTCCATTACAGGAAGATGCTGAGGATATATTGCAGGATGTTTTTCTTCGTTTCTTGCAAGCGGAAGAGACATCTCCTGTTCTGCAGGTATCGGGGTGGTTGTACAAAGTAGCTCGTAATTGTATTATAGATAAAAGTCGCAAAAAACAAGATGAGCCGATGCCGCAGATTACCACACAAGACGACGGTGATATTTTTGTCAGAGAGGTTACCGAAGTGCTTGTCGACGAAGAGCAATCTCCGGAAAAGGAATATTTGCGTGCACTTGTTTGGGAACAATTAGAGGATGCATTAGACGAACTTCCACAAGAGCAAAGGTTTGTATTTGAAGAGACGGAATTAAAAGGCGTATCCTTTAAAGAACTCTCTGTGCAGACAGATTTATCGGTGGAAACACTTCTTTCACGAAAACACTATGCCGTTAAGTTTTTACGTAAGAGATTGAAAAACATTTATGAAGAATTGCTCTCTGAGGAGTAATATACAATAATTCATTTTGGAGCAAATGCGTGATATTTGAAGGAAATAAATCTAAATATCTATTTCTTTTATCATTATATCTCATCTCTCTTATTTTTATTGTGAAGCTTTTTTGTTCCTTATCAGGGGATTCTTAGGGAGAGAGTAAACAGTATACGACTGAATAGGGAACACTATACGAGTGAATGGCATTCAGTATACGACTGAATATGGATGATCTTAAAACCAATTTATCACTCCTCATCGTATAGATCTCAAAAGACGTTTGTGCGAGCTTAATCTGTAGCTATGATAGACTTACTTGTAACGAAAAACGGCTCCGCTATAAGGACTCATTTAAAAGAGTATCTTATATTGAAACCGTTTTTGGGCTTTATGAGGGGTTCAGTCAAATTTCAGTTTTTATTTTTTCAAGCCAAGCATCAATTCTGCTTTCAGTTAAATCACTTTCATTATCCGGATCTAATGGTAAACCTACGAAAACGTCATTTACTACAGCTTCAGAATCATCAAAAGTATACCCATCTGTGGAAACATCCGCTCCTATAAATGTGCATCCTGTGCCTTTCAAACCTTCGTAAATTTTGCCCATTGCTCCACAAAATGTATCGCTGAAAGTGGCAGCATCTCCACAAGAGAATAATCCTACCTTTTTGCCTGTAAGATCGAGTTTTTGCAAGGATTCCAAAAAGGTTTCCCAGTCATCTTGCATGTCGCCTGCACCGGTAGATGAACTTCCAAGTAGCAGTACTTCATAGTCCAGAGGACTCACTTTTGATTTATAGATATCATGTATATCTTCTGATGCAACGCCTAACTTTTGCGCAATAAGTTGTGCGGCTTCCTCCGTATTACCGGACGATGTACCATAATATATCCCTATCTTTTTCATAATTGTTATTATTATAAATTTAAATTCATCATAAGAAACAGAAAAGTAGATCAAAAAGTTCAGTCACATCATAAAATACCTATCAATAGTGGTTTTTTATTTCCTTTAAGATAAGCAAACAGGTGATAAAGAACAAAATAATAGATAATATGATGGGTTAATATAATCCACTTTATTATATTTGCATAAGAGTATCATGGCTACTTAGTCTGAGTATTAATTACCTTAAAATCTATGTAACTTAGTGAAAGACAATCATAAATTGAATATTGATATCAAAAGTTTCAGGCAATATTATGATTTATATTATGAACCATTAAGCCGTTTCCTGAATTTGTATACCCAAGACAAGGCTATAATTGAGGATATTCTGCAAGAGGTTTTTATGAAACTGTGGGAAGGTCGTGATGTTATAGAGGTGGACTATATGAAAACTTATTTATTCCGTGCTGCTAAAAACAGGGTATTGAATTATTTAAGGGATGAACAAAATAGGCATTATTTACTTGAAAAATGGTTTGAGCAGCAACTTGATGAACGGAGCCATAAAGACTGCTTCAACATGGAAGTCTTTACGGAAAAGCTAAGTAATGCAGTAAATGCATTACCTGCAAAATGCAGAGAAATATTTCTCTTAAGTCGGTATGAACATTTATCTTACCAACAAATTGCTGATAAGCTCAGCATCTCTGTTAAAACAGTAGAGGCGCAGATGGGGAGCGCACTAAAACGAATAAAGGACTCTTTTTCATCTTCCTTATTTATTTTATTGGGAATATTGTTTTATCTCTATTTTATTTTTTGATAGACCCGCACATAGTCAATTTGCAATTGCTGTGGAAAGATGTTATCGTCAATTCCTTTCATACCCCCCCAATTTCCGCCGATAGCTAAATTCAACAATAGATGGAATCGTTTGTCGAAAGGCCATGCCTGACTGCCATTATGGGGATTGTGATAAGTGAAATAATGTATTCCATCTACATATAAGCGACATTCCTGCGGTGTCCATTCCAATGCGTAAGTATGAAACTTCCGGTATGAATCCGGACAATATAAGCGTGCACTTTTCTGAGTGCCAATGAGATGATTGTACTTTTGGGTATGTACCGTGCCTACAATGCTGTCTGGATTGCACCCCACGTTTTCCATAATATCAATTTCACCGCTTGCCGGCCAGGTTCCATATTCCCAATCAGTGGGTAACATCCAAATAGCCGGCCATGTACCACGCCCGGTAGGTAGTTTTGCTCTGATTTCAAAGCGTCCGTAAAGCCAGTCACCTTTATCTTTGGTTATTAATCTGGCGGAAGTATAATTTTTATTTCCTTCTTTTTCTTTACGAGCCGTAATGCTTAGTATGCCATTACTTACCCAGGCGTTGGAGGCATTGGACTCGGTGTAACATTGTGATTCATTATTCCCCCATCCATAGGTGTTACCTTCTGTATCGTAACTCCAACGTTTACTATCAGGAAGACCGTTATAGTCAAATTCGTCATTCCACACCAATTGCCATTTTCCTGTTTTTGTTTTAATTGTGTTATAAGCCTGTTGTTTATTTGGCAAAATGCGTATATCTTGCTTGCCTCCTTTCCATATCAGGGTTAAAGTGAATGGAACATTGGAGGTTACGTTTATTTCCGGCCTTTGATTGACCGATTTGCGCTTTGCACAATGAAAACTTATCGTTCCGTCTTTCCCGAACGGGTAATCATTCACGCCAAAAGCATCCGTTAAGCGAATATCCCATATAACGTGATTATGAGGTACATCCGCTCGTATTCCGAAGATATATTCCAATAATTCGGCAATGGGAGGCAATCCCGTCCATCCAACAAAATCTTTCCGATCATTTCCTTGTACCCTATCAGGGGCATAGTTTTCAAAGAATGTACCTGTTTTATGATAGACTTCCACCACATTATGAAGGTGATTGCAGGCTATCTCGTAGGCTAAACTATCTTGTCCCACATTAGTAAGTCCCCGGAGAACCATATAGACAGCCGGAGCCCATACCCCGCCTTTCCAATAACCTCCGTCGGCTTCGTATCCTGGAGTGGAAGCCGAGAGAGATGGTATCCTGTGAAGGCGGCAAAATTCATCTTTATTACTCAAATGAGAAAGGTATGGTGTAAGGCGGGATGAGGGGACAATGCCGGCCAGCAAAGACCAGTATGACCCAATGCTCATGACTGATGATAGAGTGCCATTGTCAAAAAGATCTGTGTAAAAATGAATGCTGTCATTCCACATGTTACTATTGACGAAACTAGTGAGGTCTGAAGTTTCCTTTTTAAGCCATGCTACATCTGCCGTGCGATGAAGCATCTCTGCCATTTGCTGGAGTATCTTTGAAGAAAATATTTGTTGTAAGTTAGTATCAATCCACGACATGTGTCCGTTGCTCCACTGTATGTCATAGCCAGCCGGAAGTCTGGGCTGATTGTCCATTCCGCTTCCCCAGCCACTAGTGAAATAAGTTCCGTCTTTCCAGGTCCGGTTTAGCTGCAACCATTTGTAGTATGCTAAAAGAGGGGGGAATACTTTACGTAATCGTATTGTATCATTAAAATTCTTAAAATATTCCCATTCCGACCATGCCATTATGTTAGGGCCAGTACTGGACGGATCGAAGCGCTCAAAACAGTTGTTCCCATCTACACTTCTTATTTCCCGGCATATAAATCCGTCAGGTTGCTGCTTTGCATAAAAGTTATTTAATGAGCCTTGGAAATCGAATGCCCGGGCACCATATTTACCAAAAAGAGTCATAAAAGTAGTATCCCACATGAAAATGCACCCGTTGAATGCTGCATCGATATAGGGACTTACAAATCCGCTGGCGGTATTTATACTTTTCAGATCGGAAAATGCAATTTCCCATGCTTTCCAGTAAGCAGAAATGGCTTCATCATGAGACTGCCAATATGGCGAAGGAAGCAGATGTTTTGATTGCTGAAATGTAGGAGGGGAAGACAAATCCGGCTTTTGCTTTATGAACTCGTTTTGTTGACAATAGGGATTGGAAATATATAATTGATAATAGTCCTGTGCCCTTAAAGGGAAGGACATAACCAACGAATAAAGTAAAATGATACTTAAAATTATTTTCTTCATGGTCGTATTTATTTATGAGTGCTAAGTTCTTTAACCTCATAGTTCGGTTGAAGCACATAATGATCTTTTTCAATAACATGTTGTTGTTTTAAAATGAAGCTCCCTTGCAATCGTATATCTTTAGAAGATGCACCTACCTTAATTTGATATATCCCTTTGTCGGCAACCCATTCACTTGAATCGTTCCAGAAAGATGAGAGAGAACGTCCATGAAGTTCAAAACAGACCGTTTCACTCTCCCCCGGTTTAAGCTCCTTTGTCTTCACAAAGGCTTCCAGCTCCTGTTCAGGTTTTTCTATGTTATCAGTAGGTGCGCTAAGGTATACCTGTACCACTTCTTTTCCGTTATAATGTCCGGCATTAGTAAGAGTCACTTTTCCTTTTAGCGTAAGGGCTGATTCATTAAAGTTCAATTGGAGATTGGAGTATTTGAAGTTGGTATATGACAATCCATAGCCAAATGCATACGAAGGGGTTACATTGAATGAGTCATAGTAACGATAGCCTACATAAATGCCTTCATTATAGAAAGAATTTATTGGATCAGCGGCAGGTTCACCCGGAAAAGTAGTAGCTGATGGTACGTCACTGTATTTTTCGGGGAAAGTGACTGGTAATTTTCCTGATGGGGTTATATTGCCTTTTATAATCTCCGCTAAAGCATCCGCACCTTTTTGTCCACTTTGCCAAGCCAGTAATATGGCGTCGGGGAGCTCTTTCCAACTCGTGGTTTCTATTACGCTACCTATATTTAAAACGACTATTACTTTTTTACCTTGTTCATGACAGCTTTTACAGACTTCTTCAACTAATTCTTTTTCCGTATCGGAAAGCAAAAAATAATCTTGCTCTTTTCGATCCCATCCTTCTCCTGCGTTGCGTCCTACTGTTATAATAGCTACATCACTTTGAGCTGTTTGGCGGCGAATTGTTTCGGGAGACAAAACCGGTTCTTTGGCAAAATCCACTGCATGTTTCTTGTCCTCTTTTGCTGCTGTGCGTAGTGAGTCGGCAAAATGTATATAGTAGGATTCCAAAGAAGCATTTACTTTAAAGCCGGATTGTTTTAGTGTTTCGTTTAATGAGGCCGTATAATTATAGTTGACTTCTCCGCTACCTGTTCCTCCCGGGATGAAACTATACGATGTTTTACCGAATAATACAACCCTGTTTTTCTTCTTGAGCGGCAAACAATTATTTTTGTTATTTAATAATATGATGCCTTCTTCCGCTGCTTTAAGTGCGGTAAGGGCATGAGCTGTAAGATCAGGGCTATTTGTATAATGATAGTTTTTAAAACGAGGGGTTTGAACCACATAGTTAAGTATGTGTTTGATATTTCGGTCAAGAATACTTTCACTTAAGCGATGAGTCTTCACAGCTTGCAAAAGTTCTTCCCTCTGATAGCATCCTGGCATGAGCATGTCGTTACCGGCATACATTTGAGATGTAGCATCCGTGCCACTCCACCAATCGGTAGTGACCATACCTTTGAATCCCCATTCATCGCGCAAGATAGTAGTGAGTAATTCCCTGTTTTCCGCAGTATGAAAACCATTCACCCTGTTGTAAGAAGACATCACCACCCACGGATTGGATTCTTTAATTGCAATTTCAAATCCTCTTAAATAGATTTCCCGTAAAGCCCGTTGGCTGATAATTTCGTTTATGGATTTACGGTTGGTTTCCTGATTATTGGCCACAAAGTGCTTCACGCAAGCTCCTATGCCGTTGGATTGCAAACCTCTTACCATTGCAGCTCCCATTTTTCCACTTAATAACGGGTCCTCTGAATAATATTCAAAATTGCGTCCTGCAAGAGGGTTTCGCTGAATATTCATCGCGGGAGAGAGGAGTACATCACATCCATATTCTAAAACTTCATTGCCCATTGCTTTCCCCACTTCTTCCACGAGTGAAGTATTCCATGTTGAGGCCAACACTGTGGCTGTAGGATATGCAATACAATAATGGGGCTTCTTATTCCCCGAGGATAGCGGATCAATACGGAGTCCGGCAGGTCCATCTGCCATAACAGTGGGAGTTATGCCTAAGTGGGGTATATCATACGTGCATCCGGCAATGCCATTGATTATGACCGTAGCTTTACCTTGGGGAGGATTTGTCCAGGTATCATCACCAAGTCCCGTCACAATATTTACTTTCTCTTGTAATGTCATTGCAGCTATAACACTATCCGTATTGTCTTTACCTAATTGTAGCAAATGCTTAATGACTTGCGCATTTAAAGCACTGGCAATTAGTAATGTTGAAAAACAAAAGGTTGTTTTCTTCATTGAATATGTTTTTGTATTTATAGTTTAAAGAAGCTGTGCCAGATTTTATTTATCTATTTTTTTGGCCTTGTAAATTAAAAAAGATAATTCTTTGAAATTAAGATCCTTCGACACAGCTTCTTTTTTTAGTAACTAATAGTTTTTATTTTGTATAAGTACACCGTAAGATAAATCTATCTGATTTTGTGGAATAGGATAAAAATTATTCTTTGGTGAAACAAACCCTTGTGAAGCTAAAACGGTCTTAGCCTGCCCCGTGCGGACCAAGTCAAAGAAACGATCGTTTTCAAAAGCCAGTTCAAAGCGTCTTTCATTCCAAATCAGTTGTTTGGTGAGATTTTCCTCGGTATATGGAGTTGCATAAGCTCTATTACGAACTTTATTGATTGATTTTACCGCTTCACCGATATTACTAAGATTGAATTCGGCTTCTGCATCGATCAATAAAACGTCGGCATATCGAAATAATCTTGGATTTTGTTCTATAGAGGTCATCCACCCTCCAAGTCCTGTTTCATCATCTTTAGGAACATAAACTTTAAAGTTATATCTTGCCGGTTTGTATCCCGCAGTTCCTGCTTTGGTTCCTGAAAGAGTTTCCGTACCATCTATTGTACGACCGTCAGGCAGAACTTCTCCCCGATATGCAATGGAGGCTTTATACCTCACTCCATCATCAGTGCGTGCTTCCCAATCAGCAATGAGTTGATCTGTGGGAACGTTAAAACCCCAACCTGCAAATGATCCGCCCCGAACCCATTGGTATACTGCATAGGCACTTCTGTTTACTCCACCAGCTAGCTTAGATGCCCCACATTGAGCTTCCAGAATAGATTCGTCACAATTCTCGTTTTTTATTCTGAACAAATTAAAGAAACTGGCCTCTCCGTCTTTATCATAGAGAGAGAATATTCCATGGGCAATAACGTCATCGGTTAAATCTTTTACGTCTTGCCACGTTGTGCCGTTTATGGCTTGTCCGTCTTCCATGAAGTTTGCACCGGAAGCTTCATACATTTTTACTTTTGCAAGTAATGCTTTGGCTGCCCATGAGGTTACACGTCCTTTCATATCCGCAGACCAAGCTGTCAGTGGTAGGTTTTTAATTCCATATTCAAGATCTTTTTCAATGAAAGAGTATACTTCCGGAATAGATGATTTTGCAATATTATAGTCATTATTTGCCGGAAGCCCGTCATAAACAACCACTTCTCCAAATGTCCGCACCAATTCGAAGTAAATCCACGCACGGATAAAGCGTGCTTCTCCTATAAGGCTTGCTTTTTTTGTTTCATCAATGCTCATATTGCCAATATTGGTGATGGCTTGGTTGCATACATTAATAACACCATACCTTGATTTCCAGAAGGTGTCGAAGATCGTCATTGAAGGAGTGAACTGGAAATTTACTATTTTATCCAGATCTGGTTGATCATCAGGTGTACTTCCTTTGGCTGTATTCCCCGATGCCATTTCTTCCAATGCAAAAGTTGTCGGTTCAAAGAAAGGCCAGTCACATAGCTTACCGTAACATGCTACAATGGCGGAAGTCGCATCGTCTTCTGTTTGCCAAAATTCTTGTTGAGGAGTTTGTGCATATGGATCAAAGTCCATTTTGCCTTCACATGATGCCAGTATTCCACTAATCAAAAGAAAAGCTGGTATATATATTCTATTTTTCATATTTTCGGATATTAGAAAATTGATTATCATACTAAAAACTTAGGTTCAAGCCAATGCTGTATACCGAGGACAAGGGGTAAGTATTTCTATCAACTCCTGTCATTAAAGGAGACCCACCTACTTCCGGGGAAAATCCGTTGTATTTTGTCAGAGTAAAGGGATTTTCTGCATTTAAATAGATGCGTAGCTTCTTCACAGAGAGTTTGGTGAGTAATGATGCAGGCAGAGAATATCCCAGCTGGATGCTTTTTACTCTGAGATAGCTTCCACTTTCTACGTAGAATGAGCTCGGAGTGGTTGGATTAGACCATGATGCAGAAGGGTAGGAGTTGGAAGTGTTTTCACCATGCCACCTATGATTTACAAAATCCTTATCGAAATTCTCTGTTCCATAACGGAACATCCGGTTTGCATTAAAAAGATCATTACCGGCAACCCCTTGTATGGAGATTGAGGCGTCAAATCCTTTATAGGCAACATTTGCATCGAATCCATAGAAGAAAGGAATATTAGGATCGCCAATTTGAGTACGGTCAAGTTCATCTATTACTTTATCTTTATTCAAGTCCGCATAGATCAAGTCACCCGGTTTGCTCCCAGGTAAGTGAGGAGTACTTTCTATTTGAGCTTCGTTTTGGAATACTCCCACTGCCTTGTATCCATAGAAAGTACCTATAGGGTTACCTAATGTGCTGTAAGTGATATTGTCACTGTCATCATATTTCCCATAAATTCCGTTTGCACCGTTTGCATTGATTTTTTTCAATTCATTATGATTGTAGGTGAAATTACCAGATATGGCATATTGTAATCCATAAGAAGTGATATTGTTCCATCCCAGGCTTATTTCTAAACCTGTATTATTAATTGTTGCGTTGTTTCCCCATACTCCGTCGGAATTAAGTCCGGAACTACCTAAATTAGTAAGTGGAAAGACTGCATTTTTAGTATCTTTTGAATAAAAATCTACTGTTGCAGAGAAGCGGGATTTAAACATGCGAAGGTCCACACCTGCATTAAGTTCATGAACTGTTTCCCATTTTAGATTTGGATTGTACATATTGGTTACTGTACCAGGGTACATCACCTTTCCGTTACCAGTGTTTTGTCCATTGCCAAAAACTACTGCATAATAGTCTGAATGATCAATTGTTGGTACATAGATATTTGATGGAATATTCCCATTTCCGATGATACCCCAGCTTGCCCGCAATTTTAGGAAGTCTATGTTGTTGTATTGCTTCATAAAAGATTCTTCGGACATAACCCAACCTAAACCAACCGATGGAAACCATCCCCAACGATTACTGGAAGGAAACTTAGTTGAACCATCTCTGCGGAGGGTCGCATTAATGAGGTATTTATTCTTATAATCATAACTTATACGCCCCATATAGGATACGGATACATCTTTATTTCCATCATCTGATACCGAAGCGGAATAATCCTCATCAATACGTGGCATGCTGAGAAATAAATAGCTATGGTTTATTTTCGGCAAATCTTTAAGTCCTTGCGCAGCGGCATATAGATAATCTGTCTCAGTAGATTGGTATGAGGTTCCTATCATAACTTTCAAATTATGGGAGTCACCTATTTTTTTAGAGTAGGTGAGGGTATTGTCCCAATAAAGGTTTAGATTTTGATTCCGGCTTTTGCTCATATTATTCTTATCGGAATTTTGGAATTCCGTAACGTAATAAATAGGAGTAAAATAAATGTAATTACTCATTCCGGGATTGAAAGATATATCCGTTTTTAAAGTAAATGATTTCAATACATCGGCTTCTAAATAAGCATTGACAATGCCATCAATTTTGGTTTGCCACTGGTAGTCATAATACAAAGAAGCAGAAGGATTTGGCATTGTGCCGGATATATTATCTACATTAGGATCAGTCCATGTGCCATCAGCTTTCTTTGGTGCATAAATAGGTAAAGCTTTATAAGCATCAAGAATGACGCCTGTATTTACAGGGTTGGATTTTGCAGCTTGTACGATGACGCTGATACCAGCCCGGAAATGTTTGGTAATATCTACGTCATATTTTGTTCTTAAACCTATTTTTGAAAAGTTGTTTTTATCTACCAATCCGTTTTCTTTGAGGTGGGTGAGCCCAAAACTATATCGTGAATTATCACTACCACCTGTAACTCCCAAATCTTCGGAGTTGGTCCATGAACCGGCAAATATATCGTCGAAATAGTTATGTGAAGTATAATCTGAAGCATTCAGACGTCTGCTATCACCTATTTGCTCCATCTTTTCATTATACAAGGTGATGTATTCAGCTCCATTGGCCATTTTTATCAGGTTTGATGCCTTTTTATATCCCATGTAAGTATTGAATGTAACAGTTGGTTTGGTATTTGAGGTACCATGTTTTGTGGTTACAATGACAACACCTCCAGCGGCGCGCACTCCATATATTGCAGCAGATGAAGCGTCTTTCAAGATGGAGATATTCTCAATATCGTTCGGTCCAAGATAATTGATATTGTCAACAATGACACCATCTACAACAAACAACGGATTACAACCATCTGTGACGGTGCCTAATCCACGAATTCTGATCTGTGGGGCTGATCCCGGGTCACCGGTATTCGTAACTTGTACACCAGCTACCTTACCTTGCAAAGCCTGAGCAACATTTTGAACGGTTTGTCCGGTTATACTCTTTGATTCCACTGTGGAAATAGAACCTGTAAGATCACGTTTTCTGGAAGATCCATATCCGATTACTACTACTTCATTGAGCAGTTTATTGTCTTCTTTGAGTGTTACGTTAAGAGTCTGTTTATTTCCTACATAGATGTTTTGTGTACCATATCCTATAAAGGAGACTTCCAGTGTAGAATTAACCGGAACGTTTAGTACAAATTCTCCGTTTTTATTAGATATTGTGCCAATAGCGGTATTTACGACTTTAACATTGGCTCCAATCACTCCTTCGCCAGACTCGTCCACTATTTTACCGGTGATGCGTTTTCCGGTATCAGTAGCACTGGCTCTTTTTTTTAGTATAATCTGCTTACCGCTAATTTCAAATGTTATATCCGTATTCTCAAAAGCTTGTTTTAAAATGTTTTCAATATTATTGTCTTCTTTCTTTATTGTTAGCTTTTGGGAAAGATTGATTGTGTTGTCGAAAACAAATGTATATTCGGTTTGATTTTCTATTTCTTTAATGAGTTGTTTTAAAGTAATATCTCCACTGGATATATGTACTTTTTTCAGGTCTTGCGCCCATCCCGAAGAAGCGGGTAACAGACACATTAGCATACATATGCTACATACAAATGATTTAAAGTTTAACATTGTACAAATATTTAAGGTATAAAACAAAAATAATCATTATCTTTGCCTATATATAATGCAAGTGACCCCTGACATATTTGCTTATTAGCAAATATATAATTCGTCTCAGGTCGCATTTCTTAGGATGCAGGAGATGGCGGTCTTCTGCATCTGTGTTTTAGTTATTTACATACTATGATGGCCTCCTCTCCATTGACAGAATAATTGATTGGGGTAATTTTATTAATAATCTCGAGCATTTCTTTGAAAGATTCTGTTTTTATTGTCATCCAATATTTCTTATTTGCAGGCATATTGCGAAGCTGTATATTCACTCCATACCACTTTTCCATTTTATGCACTACATTTGTAAGATCTTCTCCTTGTATTTTTAATTTTCCGACATGCCACAGAGCTTCTTCCTCTGCGTCACAAGATGCGAGTATAAGCTTATTGCAATCTGAGCGTGGAACAACGACTTTCTGGTTAGGATGCATGTTAACCATCACTTTATTCTTATCGGCTGATAGTATGCTTATACTTCCTCTTAAAAGGGCTACTTCTATGTTTTTATTGTCACTATAATTATTCACATTGAAAGCTGTCCCATGAACAGCTACTTTAATATTGCCTACTGTAACCAGAAACTGATGCTCCGGATCTTTTACTACATCGAAAAAAGCTTCCCCTTTTACAGTTACGGCCCGGTTCGTTCGACTAAAGTCAGTTGTATAGGCTAATTGGGAACCTGAATTTAAAAGGACTGTACTACCATCCGGTAATATTGTTTCAGCTTTTTGTCCTTTAGGTGCCTTTACAATGATGAGTTTGCTTGTTTCTTTTTCAGGGAAGAAGGATAGAAATAATGTAAATCCGATCAATAAAGCTATACTGGCAGCTATACCGACGGCTCGATATAAATCCTTTAAGGTATACGTTTTCATCTGATAGATGCCTTTTCTGATTCGTTGCCATGTCTGTTCTTTATCAGGTACTGATGAAGAATGGTGTGCAAGTAGCCAACTTTCATTTAATTCTTGAAATTCGGCTTCATTGTTTTCATTCGCTTTTCTCCATGTAGTGAGTTCTGCTTCTTCTTGTGAAGTTGCATTCCCTGATAAATATTTGGCTATGAGCGTATATTTTTCCATTAATATATCATTTATTAAATAGACACGTAAGTTTATAGATACCCTTATAAAAAATTAAAGGAAAATCTGAAAATCTTTTGTTTCTAATTGTTTTTTGATATATATAGAGTATCTTATCGAAACTTTGTTTACATTTGCAGTATCTGACACTACTGTCAGACTTATATATCAATCATAAATGAAAGATGTATGTACAAAGTGGGTTTAGACATAGGTTCTACAACAATAAAGATTGTTGTAATAGACGATGATGGAACAGTCGTGTTTTCCAGATATGAAAGGCATCAGGCCAAAATTAGAAGTCTATTGGAAAAATATATTGCTGCATTAAGGGAGCAGATAGGTGATGTTCCAATTACCCTTAATGTAACAGGCTCTATTGGTATGGGAATTGCAGAAAAATGTTCTTTATATTTTGTACAGGAAGTTGTAGCAAGTACTAATTATATTCGTAAAATATATCCTCATATTTCTACGTTTATTGATATCGGTGGAGAAGATGCCAAAGTGGCATTATTCCATGAAAATGAAGCTACAGATTTGCGAATGAACGGAAACTGTGCAGGTGGAACAGGAGCGTTTATTGATCAGATGGCTATTCTTCTGGATGTATCAATTGATGAGCTGAATGATTTAGCCCTACAAGCTACACAGATTTATCCGTTAGCATCACGATGTGGCGTTTTTTGCAAAACTGATATACAGAATCTCATTGCTAAAAATGTCAGTAAGGAAAATATAGCAGCTTCCATATTTCATGCAGTTGCTGTACAAACGGTTACTACCCTTGCGCATGGATGTAGTATTCTTGCACCAATCTTATTTTGCGGAGGACCATTAACATTTATTCCTGCACTTAGAAAAGCTTTTGTTGATTATCTGCATCTATCAGGTAACGATATTATACTGCCCGAAAAAAGTAATCTGATTCCTGCATGGGGAGCCGCTTTGGCTAATAATACAGATACTATAAAAATATCTTCTTTATTAGAATTGCTTGCTAATTCATTGAATACCTTTTCTATTTCACATAATTTTCTCTCCCCATTTTTTGCAGATGCAAAAGAGTATAAACAATGGAAAGAACAAAAATACTGGTATCAGGTACAGTGTGCTGAGTTGTCTTCAGGAGTACACGATGTTACTATTGGCATTGACTCAGGTTCTACGACGACAAAAATAGTTGTGCTTGACAATCAGAGTAAGATGCTTTATTCTTATTATTCCGCTAACGAAGGGAATCCTATAAATGCTGTAAGAAAAGGGCTGCAACAGCTTGATTCAGATTGTCAAAAGAGAGGGGCAATACTAAAGATAAGGGGAGGATGTTCCACTGGATACGGCGAGGATTTAATCAAGGCTGCTTTTCAATTGGATATCGGTATTGTTGAAACTATAGCTCATTACTTGGCGGCCAAACACATTAATGAGAAAGTCTCTTTCATATTAGATATCGGGGGACAAGATATGAAAGCTATGTTTGTGAATGGCGGCGTAATTAACCGTATTGAAATAAATGAAGCTTGTTCCTCGGGATGCGGCTCATTTATGGAGACATTTGCTCGTTCCTTAAATTATAATATCCAAGACTTCGCAAAACTAGCTTGTTTTGCTGAGTCTCCTTGCGATTTGGGTACACGCTGCACGGTTTTTATGAATTCCAAAGTAAAACAAGTACTGCGTGAAGGGGCTTCAATTGCCGATATTTCAGCTGGACTCTCTTATTCTGTAGTTAAAAATTGCCTGTATAAGGTTCTACAACTGAGAAATATTGAAGAGCTTGGAACTAATATTATCGTTCAGGGAGGTACCATGCGAAATGATTCTATTGTAAGAGCATTGGAGATATTAATAGGTAAGTCTGTATTCCGTAGTGATTGTCCGGAATTAATGGGGGCATATGGTTGTGCTTTGTATGCACAACAGCTTGAACATATCAAAGAAATAACTTTAGATGAGATGTTATCTTCAGCTCAATATATGTCCAGACAACAACAATGCCATGGGTGTGAGAATACTTGTATCGTTACGCGTTATCAATTTAATAATAATCGTTATTTTTCCGGTAATCGTTGTGAGAAGGTCTTTTCGAATCAAGGGAATGCCATTAAAAAAGGGATGAATGCTTATGCTGAAAAGAACAAGTTATTGTTTGACAGGAACGATGAAGTCTGTGATTCTTTACTTACTATAGGAATTCCACGTTGCCTGAATATGTATGAGGAGTATCCTTTTTGGTATACGTTATTTACGTATAGTGGCATTCGGGTCTATCTCTCTGAATCCTCCACTTTTGAGAACTATGAATCCGGAGTTAAAATGGTGATGGCTGATAATATTTGTTTTCCAGCTAAATTAGTACATAGCCATATCCAAAATCTCGTTTCTCGTCAAGTAGACCGAATCTTTATGCCGTTTGTTGTGTACGAGAAGCCAGAAGATCACCAACAAAATAGTTATAATTGTCCAATTGTATCAGGTTATTCAGAAGTAATAAAAAGTGTACAAAGCGGAACAATTCCTATCGATTCTCCGTCCATTACGTTTAAGGAGCAGAAATTATTATATAAACAGTGCAAAACATATCTGATTTCATTAGGTGTTCCGGAACAAAGAATCAAATCAGCTTTTAGTAAAGCTTTAGAAAATCAAAGTCTTTTTGAAACGGAAATGTCGGTTTATAATCGGACAATTGTTGAAAATGCACGTCAGGAACATAAAATGATCCTGCTTCTTGCGGGACGTCCTTATCATACAGATCCGCTTATTCAACACGGATTATCAGATATGATTGCTGCATTAGGGGTAAATGTTATTACCGATGATATTGTCCGTCAACAAAATATATCCCTGGACGATGTACATTTTGTGTCTCAATGGGCTTATCCAGATCGCATTTTGAAAGCAGCTAAATGGGTTGCTACGCAGGATGCTGATATACAATATGTGCAAATGACTTCTTTTGGATGTGGACCGGATGCTTTTCTTCTGGATGAAATACGTTCTTTATTGAAGCGCTATGGTAAGACCTTAACTATCTTAAAGATTGATGATGTAAGCAATACAGGATCTCTTAAGCTTCGTGTCCGTTCATTAGTTGAAAGCCTGAATTTTAGCCTGAAACAAACCTCTTCCGCTGCCAGACAGGAATTTGTTTCCACTCCCACGTATCAAAGAAATGACAGAAAAAGAAAGATTATAGTGCCTTTTTTCACGCCTTTCATTTCCCCACTTATTCCGTCTCTTATGAAAAAAGCAGGTTATGATGTTGAGAACTTGCCGATGAGTGATACTGCATCAAGCGATTGGGGATTAAGATTTGCTAATAATGAAGTTTGCTATCCTGCAACGCTGATAGTCGGTGATTTAATAAAAGCTCTAAAGAGTGGTAAGTACGATCCCGCAAATATAGCCATTGCCATCACACAAACTGGTGGACAATGTAGAGCCAGTAATTACATTTCTTTAATAAAAAAGGCTTTGGTGGAAAGTGGCTATGCTGATGTTCCGGTAGTTTCCTTATCAATGGGAAGCGGATTACGTAATAAGCAACCCGGATTTAAGATACATTGGCTAAAGATGCTGCCTATTACATTGGCCTCTATTCTATATAGTGATTGCATCGCCGAATTTTATTATGCATCTGTTATCCGTGAAAATAAAGAAAGAGAAGCCGCCCGCTTACGTGATATGTATTTAAAAATGGCAGAAACCGTTATATCACAGAACAAACCTTACGACTTTATTGATTACTTGTCACTTGCTGCTAAAGATTTTAATGCAATATGTAATCAGGGGCAATATCCCAAAGTCGGAATGGTGGGGGAAATTTTCTTAAAGTTTAATCCTTTTGCACAAAAGAATATAACCGACTGGCTAATCAATCAAGGTATTGAAGTCATGCCGCCTTTATTAACCAATTTCTTTATTCAAAGTTTTGTGAATGCCGAGTATAATCAAGATGTGCATCTACAAAAAAGAGTCATACCGGAATTTACGATTCATTGGTTGTATAAGCGGGTTCAGAATCTAATAGATCGTTTTAATGACGCTGCTAAAGAATTTCATTACTTTACTCCATTTAAAAATATTTATGATGAGGCGAAAGATGCGGAAAAAGTAATATCCCTGAGTGCCCAGTTTGGCGAAGGCTGGCTTCTCCCCGGTGAGATATTATCTTATGCCAAACAAAAGATTAACCATGTGATTAGTGTCCAGCCATTTGGTTGTATAGCCAATCATATTGTAGCTAAAGGCATTGAAAAACGGATAAAATCATTATATCCACAAATGAATATACTTTATCTGGATTTTGATAGTAGTGTCAGTGACGTGAATATAGTCAACCGTTTATTGCTATTTATAGATGAATTAAAAAAAGAAAAGGAATATGGGAGCAATTGAAAATAACAATTTGGAACAGAAAATAATAGAAACAGCTCAGCAGTTGTTCATTGAGAAAGGATTTGTAGAAACAAGTATGAGCGACATTGCCCATGCAGTGGGGATTAATCGTCCGGTGCTTCATTATTATTTTAGAACAAAAGATAAAATGTTTCAGGCAGTATTCAGCAATATTGTAGCTTCGATAATTCCAACGATTCAAGATATTTTAATGCGAGATGTTCCCTTCATTGAGCGCATGGAATTGATATTGGATGAATATTTCAATAGATTTACAGAAAATCCTTATGTCGTTAAATTTATTTTTGGAGAAATTCAGCGCGATGTGAATCATCTTATTGATACAGCCAAAGAACTTGGGTTTGACAATTATCTGCATACTTTGCAAAAGTATTTATCAAATGAGATGCAAAATGGAACGTTGAAGCCTGTGCCTATGCATTTTGTGTTCTTTACTTTTTATGGCCTTCTCACTTATCCATTCCTTTCTAAGAATTTGGTAGTAGCTCTGTTTTTGGATAGGGAGAAAGATTTTGTGCCAATGTTATATGAATGGAAACAATATGTTATTTCTTCTATGAAGAATTTGCTGTTGTTTTAGATTAAGTATTTTGTCAAGTTAGATTCTTAAAAGTCCTATTTCAGACGTAGATAAGACTTTTCCGGAATGAGCGTACTCTGTATTTGCTTTATCGGTGAAGAACTGTTCCAAAAGAGGTCCCATTATAACAGGATTAATAGCATAGCCATTCTGTTTTCTTAATCGTTTTTAATTATCGCAATGTTTTGGGATGATATATTATTATAGTTATTTTGTGGTATAAAGATGAATTATTTTTATTCAAATGAATAAAATATAGAGAAAAGATCCATAATATATTCTCAAAAATATCATGCTTGAAATCTTTTTTATTATCTTCATCTCAAAATATTCTAATTGTTTATATAATATATCTTTATGAAAGAGCCTTATGATCTTCAGGAAATATTGAATTACTCGATTCTGCGAATAAGTAAGTCGACAAATATTACAGTATTAACAGTAATACAGTTACTGGCTATTGTTATCATAGCCTTTATGTTATTATATCTTGTAAAGAAAGCGATATATAAGTCCAAACATATGGATATTGGCAAAAAATATTCACTCAATAATCTCAGCCATTACATCATAATTATTATTGCTTTTGGATGGATATTGGAGATACTGGGCTTCAATCTTAAAATTATCCTTGCTGGCTCGGCGGCTCTTCTGGTTGGAGTAGGTCTTGGATTACAAAATCTTTTCAGCGATTTTGTTTCAGGTATCATTCTATTGGTGGACTCTTCAATAAAGGTGGATGATGTAATTAATGTGAACGGACTAATCTGCGAAGTTAAGGAAATCAATCTTCGCACCACTTTGGTATTGACTCGTGATGATAAATATATTCTCTTACCTAATACCTGGCTCACAAAAAATGAGGTAATAAACTGGACGCATGCTGTTTCAACATCACGATTTGATGTGAGCGTAGGAGTAGACTATGCTTCGGATATAGAGCTTGTTATGTCTACAATGAGGGATGTATGTATGAAACAGGAAGGAGTAATGAAAACACCTGAACCTTTTGTCCGATTCAATGACTTTGGTGATTCATCTTTGCTGTTTACCGTATATTTTTGGTGTGAAAATGTATTTAGGGTGGAAAATATTAAAAGTAATATCCGCCACGATATATTTTATAAGTTCCGCGAATTAAACATTAATATTCCTTTTCCACAACGGGTGGTACACTTTCAAAAGGAACTATAATTCAAGAAAAAGAGTTAAGTGGAATAGAATTAGTATTTGTGATATAGGATATTACAAAATAAGAAAGAGCAGTATTAATAAAGGCCCCTTCAATATTGCTCTTGTGAATAAATAGTCTTAATTTAGAGAAAAATACTTATTTTGTCAGGTTTACTAGATGTTCCACAACTTTAGGGTCATAATGGGAAGAGAAAGTGCTTTCATTTTCATCTAACGTAGAAACAGCATTCATGTCTTCGGTTGTTAAGGTAAAGTCAAAGATCTGAAAATTTTCAGCCATACGATCTTTATGGGTGGATTTAGGTATTACAACTATATCATTCTTTGAAAAATATCTAACTATATGGGTGGCATTGTGCATTGTTATTGGAATTGCCATTGGCCAATGGCTTCCGGTAGTGCCGCAAACATTAAGCAAATTTGAGTATGCCAGTGTGTCCATACCCGTGGCTACCCTCATTTGGTTGATGATATATCCCATGATGTTGAAAGTGGATTTTCAAAGCGTCAAGAACGTGGGAAAGCGCCTCAAAGGCATCTTGTTACCTCTGTCACTAACTGGCTTATAAAGCCTTTTACGATGTTTGGGATAGCCTACCTATTTTTCTTTGTCGTTTTTAAAGCTTTAATACCTGCCGGAATGATAGGAGCAAGTAATTTCTTTGAGTTGGCCGTAGCTGTTGCCATTTCTCTTTTTGGTTTGCAATCTGGTGCTGCATTAGCTACGGTTGTCGGTGTATTAGTCGAAGTTCCGGTTATGCTGATGTTGGTAAAAATAGCCAATCGTACGCAAAAATGGTTCCCAAAGGCTGAATAGCCATACAAATGGACTTCCGGCGTATATTAATTCTATTATGTTTGCTACTTTTATAGTCTGTATTGAAAGGGAACAATGGACGACTTAGAATTATTTAGAAATATCATTAATCAAAAGATTAATCTTTCGGATTCAGAAGCCGAAATAATTGTTAGCACATTAAAACATAAAAGTTATAAATCAAATACCCTCCTGCTGAGTAGTGGAGAGACTTGTAAATACATTTATTTTGTTCTTAAAGGTTGCGTACGTACTTATTATATTTCATCCAAAGGTGATGAGAGAACAAGGCGCATATCTTTTGAAGGTCAACTAAATACGGTCTTTACCAGCTTTGTAGCACAGGCTCCAAGTTCTGAATTGATGGAAACTCTTGAAGACTCGGATATATTGCTCATGGGGTATCATGATTTTTATAGTTTGGTGGATCAGATCCCGGCATGGGAAACTTTTTATCGAAAAAACCTGGAAGAGGCTTTTATATATCAGAATATCAAGATAAAAAGTCTGATGACACTATCAGCCGCCCAACGATATCAAATGGTACTAACAGAGACTCCTCATTACTTGCAACGGTTATCCAACCGAATTTTATCCACTTACCTTAATATTTCACAAGAAACTCTTAGCCGTTTGAAGTCAAAATAGCATTTTGACTTACATCAATGCACATCATTTCTGCTTGAACTTATTTTGTGCCGAACTAATAAAAAAAATATTATGGCATTAAATTCAGTATGTGCAAAAATCCTGGAAACGGATTTTCATAGTTTGTATTCTTCTATGAATCTTGAACAGTTTAGAGCGTATTATTTAAAGAGTTGGGATGATTCTAAAGGTGATGTGATCGAAGTCGGCTCTGTAGTCAACCGCACTGTAAAAACTTCAATAAGAGATACCCCGGTTAGGATATACTATCCTGAAACAACCGGAGATCATCCTGCTTTTATCTGGGTACATGGAGGGGGCTTCTGCCTCGGAAGTATAGAAGTCTATGATGCCATATGCCGTTCGATAACTAACCGCGTAAATTGCATGGTTCTATCTATTGATTACGGACTTGCACCGGAACACAAATTTCCACAGCCAGTGGAAGAATGTTATCAGGTTACCAAATGGATGTTTGAGCATGCAAAGGAACTGAAAATAAATTCTGCTAAAATAGCCATTGGAGGAGACAGTGCAGGTGGCACTATCTCTGCTGTTATTTCTCAACTGTCAAGAGACAGGGGAGAGTTTAATATTGCTTATCAGGTACTTATTAATACGATGTTCGATTTGCTTGGAGAGACCAAACCGTTGTCCAGAGTAGAGAATGCTAAGGGATACAGGTTGCAGACCGACGAGATTGAAGGAATACATGTTCCAATATATTTAAACGATTTAAGTGAAGCAAAAAATCCTTTAGCTTCACCGTTACTTGCAGAAAGCTTTACTGACTTACCCGATGCTTGTATCATTACATCAGAGTATGATCCGCTACGGGATGAAGGTGAAGACTATGCAAGACGGCTGGCAAAGGCTGGAGCTGATGTCTGTCTAAAGAGATATGACGGAATTATTCATGGCTTCTTCAATATGCAAAGAACTTTGCAGGAAGCACGTGACGCCCTGACTTTAGTCTGTGGAAAATTAAGTGAAGTCTTTAGTAAATAGTGGGCTACAGAACTCAAATAGAACGGATAGTCTGAACTGTAATACCCTTTATTTACTGTTCGAAAACTTATATCCGAATAAAAGATAAAAATAAAATAGAAATCAGTTAATTATTGAAATAATGAATACTATAACTAAAATTGATGTGCATCATCATCCTTTCCCGTTGCAATACGTACATGCGATTAAACAGGCAGGCGTTAAGAAATCCCTCGGGTTTGATTTTCCGGTATGGACGCCGGAATTTTCATTGAGGATAATGGATGAAACCGGTATAAAGATAGCGATGCTGTCAATAACAGCTCCCGGAGTCTATTCATCTGATCCGGAAGCTCCTTTTTCTGAAACGCTCTCCAAATACCTGTCCAGGATGACCAATGAAATCATTGCAGAGACCAGAGAGCAATATCCCGAACGTTTTGGAGGCTTTGCCACTATTCCCATGCTAAATGCTGAGGATGCAATTGAAGAATTGTATTATGCGATGGACTGTCTTAAACTGGATGGCGTTTGTTTGATGACTAATTATAACGGAGTGTATCTGGGAGATGCCTCGTTTGATCCTTTCTTTGAGGAATTGAATAGAAGAAAGGCGGTCGTTTATATTCATCCCTCTTCTTTGAGAAAGCATCCCGATTCCAGTCTGCAAATTCCCGATGCTTTTATAGAAGCTCCTTTTGAGACCACCAGAGTAGCTACTAATTTTTTGTTTCAGGGTACTCTTGAGAAATATCCCGATATTAAGTATATACTTTCGCACGGGGGTGGAACTATTCCTTTTCTGGCCTGGCGTTTATCAGCAATGGCGTATAAGGGAGTGAATAAAGAGCTGGCGGATGTTTTAATGAAAGATGGAAAGCCTACTAAGGGATTGCAACTTTTAAAGAGAATGTACTATGATACTGCATTAGTATCGGGTAAAGCAGCTTTAAAAGCTTTGCAAGATTTTGTAAACCCTGAACAGTTGGTATTCGGCTCGGATTTTTATATAGCTAAAGAAGTCGCTCCCACAGTAATCAAGAATCTTACTGAAGATGGAGAGCTTTCTGAACAAGCACTCAAAGGCATGGAATATGCTAACTGTCTGAACTTGTTTCCACAATTCAAAAAATACTATGAATAGCCAATACTGTTGATTTATTAAAAACTTTCTACAGTTGGTTTGCAGGTTACTTTTATTATAGTAGCTTGCAAGCCATTTTTTCATATCTGGTTATTTAGCATGGTAATACTTTCTTATTACCAACTTCGCTAATGCTTCGCTTTTCTTCGCTCCAGCTGAGGCAAACTATAGCGGAAATGGAGCGAAGAAGGTACGAAGGAGGTACGGAGATGGTTCTCTCTCATTAAAACCTCTTTGAATATCTTTCAAATGATAATTTTGAAGTAAAATAAATTTATATTTAATTATGGGCTTTTATTGCAGGTGTTCAGTGTCCCAGTATTGTTGCATGTTGATTTTTGAGTCGTTGTCATATATTTAAATCTATTTTGATTATTATTCAGATTTTACAGAGTTCATATGTACAATTAAGTCTAGTATTTTATTAGAGAATCCATACTCATTGTCATACCAGCTTACTAATTTTACGAAAGTTGGCGATAGAGAGATACCTGCTTTTGCATCGAATACAGATGTTCTTGTTTCACCTATGAAATCTGTTGATACAACATCTTCTTCCGTGTATCCTAATATTCCTTTCAGGTCATTTTCAGATGCTTCTTTTATTATTTTACATATTTCGTCATAACTTGCAGGCTTTTTAAGTTGGCATGTCAGGTCTGCGACTGAAACATCCAAGACTGGCACTCTAAATGATAATCCCGTGATCTTGCCAGCAAGCTCAGGAATTACTTTTCCTACTGCTTTTGCTGCTCCCGTTGAAGATGGAATAATGTTGCCGGCAGCGGCCCGTCCACCTCTCCAGTCTTTCATAGAAGGGCTATCAACTGTCCTTTGCGTGGCGGTAGTTGCATGTATAGAGGTCATTAATGCTTCGGTAACTCCAAATTTGTCATTGATTACTTTTATCAAAGGCGCTACACAATTAGTTGTACATGAAGCGTTTGATACAAAGACTTCTCCTTTATACTTTTTTTCATTTACTCCCATAACAAACATTGGGGTATCATCTTTGGGAGGGCCAGACATAACTACCCGTTTTGCACCGGCTTTTATATGGGCTTGTGCTTTCTCTTTAGTTAAGAAGATACCTGTTGATTCAATGATATATTTAGCTTCGACTTCATTCCATTTCAAATCCTCCGGATTCCGTTCTGAGGTTATCCGTATTGCTTCCCCATTAACGACTAAATTACCATTTTGCACACTAATAGTTCCATCAAAATGTCCATGAATTGTGTCATACTTTAGCATGTATGCCATATAATCCACACTAATCAAGTCGTTGATTCCGACTACTTGAATGTTTTTGTACTTTTGGGCTGCCCGAAAGACTAAGCGTCCGATTCTTCCGAAACCATTGATTCCAATTTTAATTTTATCCATACTTTTGAAATTTTAAGTGATTAACTATCCATTTTGTTTTTCTGCAAAGTTAGTGCATTATTCTGTTGGCTGCAATGACATATTATATGCAAATACTGCCATTTAGAAGAAAATGATTATCTTTGAAAAAAAATTAGAAATATGAAAACAGGTAGTAATATTAGGCATATTGTGATATTGGTTCATCCATATTCCACAATGTTGAATATATCGGCTCCAATAGAGGTCTTTCAGACTGCAATAGATAATATTGGCAGGATAGGTGGTAGCATTGACTTTTCATATCAAATACATGTTGTGTCTGCTCAAAAGAATAGAAGAATTGATATGAATCCGGGAATTTCTATCAATTGTGAGAGTTCATATAAGGCAATAGATTATCCTATTGATACGCTTATTGTTGCAGGAGCACCTTTAAAAAATGGTTTTAGAAAGGAAGTTCTAATTTGGTTAAAAGAGCAGGCAGGTGTTGTGCGTCGTATATGCTCAATGTGTGTTGGAGCTTTTATCTTAGCTGAAGCAGGTGTTTTAACAAACAAGAATGCAGTGACTCATTGGCAACTTTGTGAAAAGATGGCTGAAATGTATCCTGATATAACAGTAAATATGGATGCTATTTTTATAAAAGACGGGAATGTATATACTTCGGCGGGAGTGACGGCAGGGCTGGATTTATCCTTGGCCTTAATAGAAGAAGACTTAGGAAAGGCTTTTGCACTTCATGTCGCAAAAATATTAGTACTTTTTTTAAAACGTCCTGGAAATCAAACGCAATATAGTACAATTTTAGAATCTCAGAAGACAGACTATCAACCTATCAATAAAATAACCGAATGGATATACAATCATTTAAATGAAGATATTACTGTAGAAAAATTAGCGGAATTATCTTCGATGAGTCCAAGAAATTTCGCACGTGTTTTTGTTCGTGAGTTAAAAATGACTCCAATTAAATATGTGGAGAAATTAAGAATTGAAACCGCTTGCCGTCAGCTGACAGGAACGCATTTAACAATAGATGAGATCGCAAGTTTATCAGGTTTAAAGAATTCTATAAATATGAATCGGGTGTTTTTAAAAACATTCAATACAACTCCTTCACAGTATAGGAGGCATTTTAGTTCTTCATTTAGTTAATGGAATATTTTTTGCAAATAGATTAAGGTTAATCAACCTTTTTTCTGTCGGTTTGATAAATACAAAACTTTGATTGACTTTGCAATAGTAATCTGCGCTAAAATGATATTTTCGCTTAAGGCCTTGCATGAGTAAGATTTTCTCCCCATGCTTTGTTGGGTTTGCTACCCAGCCATAGTTCCAGTATCCCGCCATTAACAAAGATGGAATGCGGTAATTGGTAGGCATTGTATGCATGTCCGTTCAATGCGGCTTTCTGAATATAATAATTTTGTTTGGAATTGTTGTATGTTACAATTTTAAAGGTCTTTCCTCTGTAGTAGTTGGCATCCAGATGAATAGTCACTTCGTCGAAGAGGGGAGAAGTGATGTCATAGCAAGGATGACTTGAAGAACCACCGTCCAAACTGAACAGTCCAAGAGCCATCAGTGCACTGACACCTCCCATCTGTCCCTGGTCTTCATCGTTCTCTGTGTAACCTCTCTCCGGAGTTATGTAACTATAAGTCTGCTCATACACTCTACGTACCCAATATTGTGTCAACCATGGTTTGCCTACATGTGCAAAGACATGGGCTGATGAACAACCTGGTTGGTTGGCATAGCTGATACGGCCAAATAGAAAGTTTTTGTCTGCCGATTTTTCGAAAGCATCATTTAATTTGGCGGCCAGACTATCATTTCCTCCCATCATTTGAGCCAACCGGGGAATATCGTGCGACAAACCGAAGGTAGCCTGCCAGGCATTGGCTTGTACAAATCCTTCTTCGGACATCGGATTGGTGTGTAACCACTCACCGTTTTTCTTTTTGGGCATTATCAAGCCTGTGCCCGGATGAAAAGAAGCTGGCCAACCGGTGGCCCGTTTGGTATAATATTTTTCGTCCTTGTTTTTTCCCAATGTTTTAGCCATTTGTCCTAAGGTCCAATCTTCAAAGCTCCACTGTATGGTGAGTCCGGCTTCATTGGGACAATAACCATGCTTAATGTAAAAGTCCAGTTCGTCATTCATGTCGAAAGCCTGCATGCCGCCCTTTTCATGATTTCTTTTCAGAGCTTTATATCCTTCGCCCGGCTGCCATTTCTTACACAATCCGCGCTGAAAAGCACTTGTGATGAGTGGTGTGGCCGGACATCCCGTCATAATGTACGTGTACGAACCGATGGATGGTCCGCGGGGCAGTAATCCGCCATCTTTGTCGTATTGAAGGAATGAGGCGGAAAACTCATCGAGCATGGAAGGGTAGGCCAGTCCCCAAAGCGTATTTAGGTTCCATTGCGTCAGCCATAAAGCATCAGAGTTGTACATATGGTATTTCACGTTACCTTTCCGGTCTTTCGGGAGCATATGGGCTTGATAGTGCGGGGCTATTGTATGGATGCGGGTTCTCTTCCCAATGCGTTTGCCTCCCGTCAGGTAATCGGGGTAGGCACCGTTATAATCGTCTATCTTGTGGCGTCCCAACAGTACATGCCACAGGTCTGTGTAGAATTTGATCCGCTGTTGAGGGGTACCTCCTTTCACTTCTATTTTGCCTAACCAGTTATTCCATGTGTCAAAGGAGCTTTTCTTCACTTGGTCAAAGTTCCACTGGGCACATTCCTTGTCTATGTTTTCACGCGCGTTGTCTACGCTGACAAAAGAAACGGACGTTTTCATCAATAGTTGTCCACCTGCTTCCATCTGTCCGAAGTCGGCTTCCATCCCTGTGGTTGGTGATTGTTTGAAAGAAGAACCGGGTATTTTGATCAATTCCGGGGAACCTTGCATTTGTTTGATGTTGTGTTCCTTTTTATTTCCAAGCCAACTGTTTACGGCTTCGAAAGGACGGTTAAATCGTACCACAAAATAAACTCTTGCCACATCTACTCCGCCCCATACGCGTCCTGCTGTATCAAAATAACCGGCTATTTCCGAATCACTGACCTTGTATGCATGTGCGTTAATCATGGTGGAAGTGGATATGTGCCCTCCTAGGTTTAGCAACACTTTGGCTGATGCATCGTGCGAGTAGGTGAGACGATAAAATCCTACTCTTTCAGTTACAGTTTGCTCCACCCATAGTTGGTACTTGTCCAGATAGAGACGGTGATAGCCGGGCTGAACCACCTCTCCGTCGTGTGAGAAAGGAGAACTCCAGCCGTTTTCTCCTTTGCTTGTTTCTACTTCTCCGCTTGCCGGCATCACATTCAGACCGGAAATCATCCAGTCGTGTATTTGGGGAAAGCCTAGAACGCGGGTCGAATTATAGCTGTACCCGCCTCCTCCCTGGTTGATATTCCGGGTGAGGGGGGCTGCACTGATCATACCGAAAGGCAGGCTACCAGTTACAAAAAAGAAATAACGTCCTTTGGCTGTTTCTATATACGGATTCACATAAGAAACGTAGTCTTGGTAAGATTCCGGTGAAGGATAAACTTCTATTTCGGATAGTCCCAGATTCATACCTTCTCCATCAGTCACCTGAAAGCGAAGCCATTGGATTTTTTTAGGGGAGAATTCTATTACTTTGGGAGCGCCGTTATCTGCAATTTGATTGACGGTGATGGTACTGCCGTCACTGAATATCAGCGTACCGCCTGCTGTATGGCTCTCTTCGCTGGCCCTGTCGTACAAAATGACTTTACTTACGGACACGATACTGTCCCAATCCAATCGTACCCATGGAAACGGACGTACTCTGCCGCGTGTGTCAAGTCGGCTGTCAGAACGCCATTCATTTTTATTTAAAACGCGTGATACGCCGTCCGTTAAATGTTCCGGACCGTACTGTGAGGAGATGGCTGACGAGCAAGATACTTTGGCGTACGAAGCGATGTTTTGCGGTGTGGCAAAAACAACGATGGGAGATAATAACGATAGAAAGAGTAATAGAAATTTCATTTGATTTTTTTATATGGTTAATTGTTTTGGCTTATTAAGGGTCAATAGGTTCCAGTGGATTGATGGTAAATGAAGCGGCTTGTGGCATGAATTCAATGACTCTTCCCGATATTCTTTTCCCTATTTTATAAGGCTCGTAGCCTAATTCCCGTATGCAGCGTTGGGGTAGTTGTTCTGTCTTTTCCACATAGTCAATGTGCGACTTTGACGAGGTAACCAAAGCATATTTTCCTTTGGGAAAGCCCTGGGTAAGCATAATGCGTGCAGCATTCCGGAAATTGGTCGTGGTATGGCGGGCATGGGGTTCCATAATGATGGCACTTTCAGGCACTTGCCACATTTCCATTAAATACTTTTTCATTTCATTTGCCTCGTTGTATGGTGTATGATAAGGATGCACCCTGCCTCCAGACAAGATAATGAAAGGAGCCTGATGGTTACGGTAGAGTAGGGCTGCATAGGCTGCTCTCATCTTTCCAATCGGGTTGATGTTTACATTTGGATCTTCCGGACCGGCTCCTAACACTAAAATGGCGCTATAAGGATAACTATCCCAATTTGTAAGGCCTACCTGTGCGTAGCTTGCCCGATTAACCGTTTCTTCCAGAGGTTCAAAATCAGCGGCCTGCAAGCGGTCATTGAGATCAAGCAGCATACACACTGCTCTCAGTGGAACAGAGTAGAAGGTGGGGTGTACTTTATTCCACATTTCAATATCCTGTTTGCAGATGGGTAATATCTCTTTCTGAAATTCGCGGCTGTGGATGTTAAAGCCTATGGAGTCAATCCTGGGATAGTTTGGTTTACGGGCGGCAGCATATATGTCAATAGCATAATTCATTCCCTGGGCATCCTGTTCCCATATTTTCCGTACCAAAGCCATACCTTGCTCCTTGTATTGCTGATAACACCCGGACGGTATGATCATTTGTGTCATCATACGTTCAAGAGCATTACCGTTTTGATATAGTTCGGTCAATGCTCTGCCTGCTTTCAGAATTTCTTCATCAGATAGCTTAAAGGCGGTTAAATATTCTTTTACACTTCCGGCTTTCGATAGTTCTTCTTGCTTTTTGATAGCCAATTCTTTTAGCACGGTGCTTGTGGCTATCAGTGAATCCACATCTTCTTTCTCCTGAAGGAGATACGTGAAATAATAGTTTTTACTTTCCACGCATTGATAAATTGAAGCACAGAAACTGTCAGATTTCTGTGCCCTTAAAGGCAATGCGAGGATGAGCGTAACGCAGCATATTGTAAATAGTCTCATTTTCTGTCTTTTTTTTGTAAGTAGTTGATTAATTCATGAGGTCTGTCGGTTTGAATCAGTGAGGCTCCCTGCTCAATAAGCCACCCCCAGCTTGCATCTGTTTGCTCTAACTCTACGGCGCGGTCATCATCATGTCCGCCGTTCAGTGAAGGCCATAAAGAGTTTAGCCAGATTTTGGAGCCATTATTCCTGACCTTTTTTAGCAGACGTAAAACTTCGGGAGTAACTTCAGAGAAGCAGCACTCTATGGCTACCGGTTTCATGACTTTATAGGCATCTATCATTTCCCCGGCGTTGGGTGCGTTGAGGTTGATGATGGGCATATAAATCACCTTATCCAACACATCGCCATTTTCAGCTTTTACCTTTTGGTAAGAATGTCCTGACTTGATGACTACCTGGTCAATGGTTCCGGTCTTTACCAATAAGGCATAGACTTCCTTAAAGTAATCATACCCCTTATCAATGTTGATCATAATTTTTCCTTTTGCCAATTCCAACATTTCTTCAAGTGTGGGAATCTGATGAAAAGTGGGTCTTCCTAAACCATTTTTCAGGTGGAACTTGCGAAGTTCTTCCAAGGTGTAGCATGATGGTGAACCTTTACCGTCGGTGGTGCGGTCAATAGTTTGGTCGTGCATCAGTACCAACTGATTATCTTTTGTTTTCTTCAAGTCTATTTCAATCATGTCCACCCCCATTTCGATGCAATTTTTGCAGGCCTGAAGCGAATTTTCGGGAGCGTTGCGCCAGTCTCCACGATGCGATACAACTATGACTTTTTTCGAGTCTTTGTCTTTCCGCTCATGGACAAGAGCCTTTACGCTCTCTTGTGCAAAGAGCGTAAAGGCTGGAATAAGAAATCCGATTATACAGAGTATTCTTTTCATTTTAAAGGCATTTTTGCAAATATAATTAATAACCGGGATTTTGGAACATACCTTCTTTATTCAATTTCCATTCGTCGTAAGGTATTGGGTAATAAATATCTTTTTCAGTGAAGTTTTGAAGATTGGATATGCCATAGTTGTTACCGTCTTTGCTGTGCATATAGTTTATCAGTTCGCTGGTGGTAAAGAAGCGCAGCAAGTCGTACCAACGTTGGTTTTCGAAGGCTAGCTCCACTCTGCGTTCGTGCAGGATGGCGAGTTTCAGAGTGGGATAGTGAGTCGCATATTCAGCGTTTTGCATGGAAGTGGCATAATCGCTCAATCCGGCTCTTTCACGAACTTCGTTTAAGTAAGGAATGGCTTTGGTTGTCTGTCCCAATTCATTGTATACCTCAGCCAACATCAATATGACATCGGCATATCTCAGGATAATCCAATCGTTACCTCCATAGCCTAAAGTACCGGCAGCGTCACTGGTGTCACGAAACTTTGTGATGTTCCATGAATTGTAAGAGCTGGCATAGGTTACAGAATAGTCTTTGCGAGCATCGCCGGATTCATATTCGTTCATCAGGTCCGGATTGACAAAAGTGCCCATTCCCGTGGATTTGTATTGTGAATTGATTGTAATTCCTTTCGACTGGTTATTCTTTGCTATGGATGAGTAGTAGTCTTTATCGCCTTGGATATATACAATTTGGAAGATGATTTCCGGACAAGTAGATTTGTTGGCTACGGCATAAAGACCGGTTTTGGTATTATCGTCATAAGTAATATCGGATAAACGGGTAAAGGTTTTCATGGAATAGCATTGTTGCAGATAGCTTTCTGCGCTGTTCAGATATTCACTACTTTTTCCATCACTCAATACGTGGGCCATGGTCAGGTAAACCTTTCCCAGTAAACCGGCCATAGCAGCTTTACAGGCATGCCCTTTGTTTCCTTCGGTAGAAAGGTTGGGCAAGGTGCTTTGTTCGAGTCCGTACTTTAAATCTTCTACAATCAGGTTGTATATTTTTGCTTTGTCTTCTCTGTAAGTATGGGCTGTAATTTCTGCCGGTGTAGAGAGATAAGTATCAATAAGCGGTGCGTCTCCCCATTTACGGACAATGTCAAAGTAAACCAGTGCTCGTACAAAACGGGCCTCGGCTGCATAATTAATCTTTTCTTTGTCGTCGCTAAACGTTACTTCTTCGGTACCTTTCAATGCAAAGTTGCTGTTATTGATAGCTTTAAACATTGCGTTCCAATAGCTTTTCAGATAAGTATTGCTTGGTAGCAATGAAAAGTCCGTGAATTGAAAAGGCTCGCCTGAATTGGACTGATTGTCCAAACGCCCCGTGTTGTCGGAACGTTCTTCAGTATAGGCTGTACTACCTTCGCCCATGCATGAGTTGGAGCGTAAGGCCAAATAGGCACCGTTTACAGCTCTTTCCACATCATTTTCCGTAGTGAAGTAATTCGTGATAGGTATTGCATTCGGATTCTTTTCCGTCAGGAAGTCCTCGCAAGATGACAGACTTAAACCAGCTGTCAGGATTGATATGAATATAATTGATTTTTTCATTTTACTGTTTATCCTTTAAAATGTTAATTGTACTCCCATGTTATATGCTCTGGCCAACGGATATTTACCATAGTCCACACCGGGTGTCAGGTTAGCACCGTTGTTGTAATCTACTTCCGGATTGTAGCCTTTGTACTTGCTGATGGTAAACAAATTATCGGTGGATGCATAAATTCTTAAACTACCGATGAGCCCTTTGGATATCTGTTTGATGTTGCTGAAAGTATAGCCTATGCTGAGATTAGTACATCTGAAGAAGGAACCGTCTTGTAAATAGAACGTGGACAAACGAGTACTATTGCTCTGTGTACCACCGCGTGATGCTTTATAAACCCATCCATTGCCGGGATTGGAGGCATTGCGGTAACGTTGGTCGGCTTCTACATATTGGTTTCCTGATCCTTCCATATTGAACAGGTAATAGTCTTGTCCGTCTAACACCTTGTTGCCATATGAACCATTGAACGATGCGGTAAGATCGATATTCTTGTAGTTACCGCTAATATTTAAGCCGTATGTGAATTTAGGATGTGGTGTACCGATAATGGTTTTGTCATTGTCATCTACTACGCCGTTACCGTCTACATCTTCAAAATAAATGTCACCGGGCTGTAATGCTACTGATTGTGACAGTGAGCGTGCGGGACCTTGGAGCTTATAGCCTTCAGGGAAGGAGTTGTTATTGGCTTTATAAACAGCATTGTCGGCTGCTAAACCAGCCATGTCGGCTTCAGTTACCATGCCTTTTACCTTGAAACCATAGAACATACCGATGGGTTGTCCTTCCATGGTGATGTGGGTCTTATAAGAACGCTCGGCACCGTTGGTGATAATAGTGTTTCCACCATCCAGCTCCAATACTTTGTTTCGATTGATGGAGAGATTACCCCCGATGTTTAGGTTGAAGTCTTTGCCTGATATTGCACGACCATCTACCTGGATATCGCAACCCGCGTTTCGAATCTTCGAATTAGGCAAATTGGTCATTATCGAGGTAGCTCCGGAAATGGCCGATACCGGTTGGCTGAACAGCAAGTCTTTGGTATAGCTCATATAGTAGTTGGCCGAAATGGACAGACGATTGGAGAACATGGAGAGGTCGAAGCCAACATTGTATTGGGAGGTTGATTCCCAGCCGATGGTATTGTCTTTCACCCCTCCCGGATACATGGCTGATGAAATTGTTCCATTTCCAAATACGACTCCCGATGGAGAACTCATTTCAGCTGTATATTGGTAGTTACCAATGTTGTTGTTACCGCTCATACCCCAGCTCGCTCTCAGTTTCAGTGAAGAATTGTGTCCAAACGTGTTCTTATAGAAGTCCTCATTGGACATTGTCCAGGCCGCTGATACAGAAGGAAAGTAGCCCCAGCGGTTTTCGGGTCCGAACATGGATGAAGCGTCTCCGCGGAACGATGCGGTGAGATAATATTTATTGTTGAAATTGTAGTTTAAGCGGGTGAAATAGGATATCATACTCCAATTGGATTTTGAAGTACCATCCAGTCCGATATCACTTGGATCGGCTCCATGTCCGGTTACCTCCGTGATGTGGTCATCTTCGTAGCCGGTGGCTTTCACTCCAAGAATATCTTTAGTATCCCTTTGTATGGAGTAACCGGCTACGCCGCTAAAATTATGCACTTTGCTCCATGTCTTGTTATAATTGGCTGTGAATTCTCCCAAGTAGTCGTTCTGCAATGTTGTTCTTGCAATGGAATTTGCAGCCGCTTTAGCTTGATCGCTTCCCGGTTGATAAGCACCGCTGGAAAGGCTGGTAGGTCTGTAGAATTCATACTTCTCACTGTAGGAATACATGCCGAGGTTGGCTTTGAAATACAAATTTTTCAACGCTTCATATTGTGCGGTGAGGTTATAAGTATTACGGCTACCGTTACGGCGGATAATGGTTTCTGTTGCCAATGCAACCGGATTCTCAATCTGTTGCATGCCGTATCCTGATGAATAAGACGTCATTTCGCCTTTAATAATCTGTCCGTTCTCATCATAACACCGGAAAATCGGGGCGTATATGAGTGCTCCTAATATTGGTCCTTGATTAAAGCGTCCTTCCTGTACCTCTCTGTTCCAGTTGGAGGTATTGGAGAAATTAGCTCCCATCTTGAATCGATTATTGACCTGAATATCAATATTGGAACGTAAGTTCAAGCGCTTCTGGCTGGTAGAAAGTATGATACCGTCTTGATCCTGATAAGCTGCACTTACTTCGTAATGCACTTTATCGTTGCCTCCGTTAATGGAAATGTGATGACGTTGCGCTGGAGCATTACGGTAAAGTTCATCCTGCCAGTCGGTGTCGTATTCAGGAGTGATGACTTTTTGGTTAGTGAAGTCGTATAAGAATTCAGGAATCATTGCAGCACTATTTCTTGAGCCTAAGTGTTGAGCGCGAACATCGTTGGTATCGCTAAAGTAACTGTCGTCCCAAGTTTTGCCCGCCGAAACCATCAAATTCTTGTAAGCGTTGTTATGCCCTTCCACGTGTAGGTCGGCATATTGTGCAGCATTCAGCAATTTTACCTTTTTGGCAAGCTGGGTGACGCTGTACTGGAAGTCGTAACTTACTTTAGCCTTCCCTTCCTTTCCTCGTTTAGTAGTAATCAAAACAACGCCTCCGGCCGCACGTGACCCATAAATAGCTGCCGAGGCAGCATCTTTCAATACTTCGATAGATTCAATGTCTTCCGGATTGATCATCAGGTCGGTATTTGAGGGATAACCGTCAATAACATATAGGGGGTCTGAGCTGGCATTGATAGAGGTTACACCGCGGACACGGATTTTCGTGCTTTTATAGGGAGCACCGCTCACCTGTGATATCTGTACACCTGCTACTTTACCTACTAAGCTTTGTCCTACCGTTGGAGCGCTGATATTCAGTTCTTTGGATTTGACACTGGCTACTGCTCCTACGACATCCGTCTTTCGTAGAGTTTGATAGCCAACCACTACTACTTCGTCAATAATTTTAGAGTCTTCTACTAGTATAATATGTAGATTTTCACCTTTTCTGACCTTAACATTTTGAGTGATGTAGCCGATATATGATACTTCCAGCACGCTTTTTTCATTTTGCACAGTCAATGTGAATTTTCCGTCGGTATTGGTTATAGTACCGTTTGTGGTACCCTTTTCCAATACACTGGCACCGATAATAGCTTCACCGCTTTTATCGGTTACTTCTCCTTTGACCACATAGTTTGCCAGAGGCGCTGCCTGGACAGTGGGGCAACTCATAATGCTTGCCAGGCATGTGATCCAAAACAATAGTCTGATTACCTTTTTCATGTTAAATTAATTATGATTGTAAATTCGGTGCCAAAGGTAGAGGCTCTGTTTTACGTATGTATTGCGTAGCTGTTACAGAAAGTTGTTGTATATGTTACAATATCATGTTTTACTTTATTCTTCTTTTTTGAATATAAAATGTTGATAATTAGCCTTTTTTGCGCGCTGATTTGAATTGTTTGAATATTTAGTAGCAATCACTATTGCGAATGAAAATAAGAAGATTTGATAGATGACTTGCAGAAATGTTTCGTAATTTTACTTGTTGTGGTCATTTGCTCAGATCACAAATAGGAAACGGCAGAATGCTCTCTTAATTTTAAAGTTAAACCTCCGTGAACCTCCGTAAACCTCCGAAAACCTTCGTTATCCTCCGAAAACCTCCGTAAACCTCCGCGAACCTCTGAAACCGTCATATCGACTTCTTAACTTTGTGGCACGACAAGGCAAAAGAGCTCGTGCTAAGTCCGATAAATACAATTTATTAATAATTTAAAATTTATAATTATGGGAATTATCAAATAAGGAATCCTAGGTGGGTTCTCAGGTAAAGTAGGAAATGTGATAGGTAGTTCATGGAGAGGAATCAGTTATATGCGTTCCATTGCTCAAAGTACAACTAAGACTCGTTCAGTGGCACAGGCTATACAGCAAGAACGGTTTGCCCGTGTGGTTGGTTTCTTACAACCGATTACAGCTTATTTGCGTATTGGCTACATCGGATTCAAAGAGCGTCAGTCTTCTTTTAATGCAGCGATGTCTTATGTAATTAAGCAGGCTATGACCGATGGTGAAATTGATTATAGCAAAGTCCTGGTTTCGCATGGAAATCTTATGCCGGTGATGGAGGCTGCTGCTACCGAAAGTAATGGAAAAGTATCCTTTACATGGACTGACAATAGCGGGCAGGGGGATGCATTGGCTACCGATTGGGCCATGCCATTAGTATACAATACAGTGAAAAAAGAGGCTGTGTTCAGTACACATGCAATTGCAAGAGTTGCGGGTAAAGCTGAATTAAATCTTCCATCCCGTTGGACAGGAGATAAGCTGGTGGTTTATCTTGGATTTACTTCACAGGATGAATTAACTTCCGCCAACAGTCTCTATCTATCAGGTACTACTGCTACAGGAGGAGACAGCGGTTCGGGGAGTGGCAGTGGTGATAGTGGTTCCGGTGACAGTGGCGTTATAGATGATAATCCACTGGGATAAACATTAAAAGAGCTTTCTATCAAAGAAGAAATGGGGATGCGTTCATAGTAGTGCATCCCCTTTTTTATAAATTTATCTTTTTACTTCATGGTTCTCGGATTTTGTCCTGTAGCTTGTAAGTACTCAAGCTTAGCTATCTGGAACTGCGCATAGACATCAACATACTTATCCTTACTCTGTTGAAACATGGATTGTGCGTCAAGCAAATCGCTCATGCTTGAAGTCCCCGCCTTATAATAATCTTCATTTAATCTCAAATTCTCAGTTGACTGTTCTATGGACTTTTGGGCAATAATAATTTGTTTGTATGCATCTTCCAGATCAATCCATGCCTTCTGCATTTTTATGATTAGAAGTTCAGAATTGTCTGTCAACTCTATTTTTGCATTCTTTAGATTTATATTTTGCCTTTTGACAGCATGTGAACCTTCCCACCAATCGGAAAGTGGGATGGATACTGTGGCAAAAGCAATACCGAAAGAATGATCTTTGTCCATTAAATTATCGTACATATATCCAGCTCCGATTGCTACTGTTGGAAGATTTTTACCTATCGCCAATTTACTTTGTATTTTATTGGCTTCGATATTTTTTCTCAATAGGCGATATTCTGGCGTAAGAAGTAGAGAAGCTTGATGATCTCTCTTCAATTCCTCAGGAAAAAGGGGGACATTATCCATTTGAATGACTGATTTTACTTCAAATGAAGTCTCGTTCAGACCGATATATTGGGCAAGTACCATTTTACTAAGTGCCAGTCCATTTTCAATGTTTACTTTTTTACTGGCAATGTCATTCCTTTTTAATTGCACTTGTAGTAAATCGTTTCGGGTGGTTGTCCCGGCATTAACGGCTGTTTCTACTTCATTGCATAGACGGTTCAGAAATTTTTCAATCAATGCAATGGTATGTAGTTTCTCTTTCAAAGTCACTACTTGCCAATAATATTTTTCGGCGGTAAGGCTGACTTCTTTCTCTGATTGTTGCATTTTGAGCTTATTGACTTCCACATTTACTTTGGTTAATTTGTTGTTGTTGACAATCTGCCCACCCATAAAAATGGGTTGGGTAGCGGTAATTCCTCCGGTAATTCCGTTTTTCAACATAGACAGATTTGCATCAGGGGCCAGATTCATTTCTATTAATCCTTTGTTTGCATTGAAGCTTGAGCCACTGACACTAACTTTTGGAAAATATTTGGTGAAAGCTTCTTTTTGGAGTTGTTTTGCCCCCCTAATATTATTGGATGCTTCTTTTATCCTTATATTATGTTCCAAACCCATGGAACGACATTCTTCCAACGAATACGTCTGTTGACTCCAGATGTGATTTGTGATCAAAAGACAGCACATGCTGCAAGTGATTACTCTCCGTTTCTTTATTATATGATTCATTTTCTTCTTTTTTATTCTAATTCTAATTGAACACTCCTTTTTCGTTTCTTTGTAGTTCCACTTAGCACAAGCCAATAAGATACAGGAAGTATGGTTAAGATAGATACCATAGTAATTAGGGTTCCATAAAAAATGACCGTTCCCATTGGCATCCAGAGTCCGCTCCCTCCTAATATCATAGGTATCACTCCCATTGAAGCGGCTGCGGAAGTTAAGAAGATTGGGCGCATGCGTCGTTGGGCAGAGTGGTAAATGGCTTGATGCACCGTCATTTTTTCATTTACACGCAACTCTTCGGCATAATCAATCATTATTATGCCATTGCGCACCAAAATACCCATTAAGCTGATAATGCCAAGTGTGGAAGTTAAACTAAAGTCCACTCCTTGTATTATGATACCAAGAGCTGTCCCTAAGATACAAAGTGTAAGAGCCACAAGCATGAGAACAGCAGTTCCAATACGCTTGAAATGCCACAAGAGAATAAAGAAAATAATTGCGATGGCAATGCATAAAGCTGATATAATATGGGGACTCTGTTCCTCATTTTCGTCATATTCGCCACCATAAGCCAATGTGATGCCTTTATGTAATTCAATCTTAGATAGTTTTTGTTGTATCTTGGCAGTGGTTGAAATGATGTTAATACCTCTTTTAACTTCAGCCATTATAGTAATGGTACGTACTCCGTTCCGGCGGACTATTTGCCCTTCATTCCAGGCAGGTACAACATTTGCTATTTGGCGTAACGGTACATTTGCAAGGCCCATATTTGCTGGAATCAATTCATCCTTAATGTTCTCATAACAAGCAGAATCTGCTTTGCTCCCTTTAAGTACCACATTAATATCATAATCTCCTTCCCACATTGTACCTACTGTAAATCCGCTGCCATAACGCATGGCCATAGTGGTTTCAAGCATTCCATTACTAATGCCTAAACGTGTTGATTTATCTTCGTCTAAATCAATGCGCAGGGTCGTTTGGGGATCATTATAATTTGAACGTACCAGATATAGTTCTGGCATGGAACGCAATATCGTTTCAATCTTATTAGCTTCTCGCTTTAGTATATTCAGGCTATCACAGCTAAGCCTTACTTCAATAGGATTCGAAGCTTCGCTATAACTCAATTGTTTGAAACGTACGTATGCTTCGGGAAAATAGTCGCTGTATTTAAGTGTATATTCATCCAAGACCTCTACAGTAGCTTCATTTCCTGTCGTATTTACAATAAACTGGGCAAAATTAGTGCCTCCCATTTGTGGAGCATAGGTGCTCTGGAAGCGTGGAGAAGCACATCCTTTAAAGGAAGCTACAGATACCACACGCTTATCTTTTCGCAAAATATGCTCCAAACTATCTGCGACTACTGCTGTTCTTTCTACGGCCGTACCTGTGGGCATAAATATTTCGACAGCAAATTGATTACGCTCAGCTGTTGGTAGTAGCCGTTGAGGTAATTTATTCATTATTAGTATACCAATAACAACTGATAGTATGCCGCATCCAATAGTAATACGTGGATGTGCAAAGCATTTATTGAGTATCCAGTTGTAGCTACTCTGTGATAAATCTAATAATGAAAATTTCTTTTTACCATTTTGGGGTACCTCGCTTAAAATAGGCTTCCGGATAAAATAGAATTGCATGAAAGGTACTAATAATTCTGCAACGAGCAGCGAGATCATTAAAATTAAAGTAATGGACCATGGGAATATTTTCACAAAATCATTTGGCATTCCGGTCATTGTAAATAAAAACGGGAAAAATGTGATACTAATCGCCAACGTTGCTGAAAAAATAGATTTGAAAAAATGGGTGGCACTCATGATGGATGCATGCCAACGTGACATCCCTTCCGCTATTAATTCCAGATAACTGTCAATAATAACAATGGAGTTATCCACTATCATCCCTAAGGTTACGATTAAAGCGGCAAGGGTTACTGTATTCAACTCAATCCCAAAAGCATAAAATAGACCGAGCGAGACAAATATGGTAATGGGGATGGTTGAAGCAGCTACCATTGCCACGCGGAAAGGCAGTAATAACATGACTACTATGACAACGGCACATATAGCAATAATCAATTCGTGTAGGAAATTTGAGATGCTATCATCCACCACCTTGCTTTGATCTGTTATTTTAAATAATTGCACATCTTCCGGCAACGTCTTTTCATACGTTTTCATTGCTTCCTTCACTTCGTTGCCCATCTTTACTATATTTTTCCCTTTTTTCATCTCAATACTGAGTAAAAGGCACTTTTTCCCATTATTTGTAATGTAAGAATCGGTAACAGGATATTCTTTTACCACTCTGGCTACATCTTTCAGGCGGATATTATTGCCTTTTGCATCTGAGAAAATGATTGTCTCTTGTACATTCCGTAGTGAGTTCAATGATCTGTTTACATGGATGGGGGCAATATATGTTGGGTTTTTAACCCTTCCGGCAGTTGTTGTAAGCCCTTTTGTAAATAGCGTTAATGCTAAAGTCTGATTATTGATGCCGTAATGAGATAGCTTATCGTTGTCCAGATATATAGATATTTGTTCTTTCTGCATTCCATATACATTTAAACGCCCAACGCTCTCTACTTTACGCAGTTGATCTTTCAAACCATCCATATAAGTGTTTAATTCCCTGTAAGTCTTATCTTTACTTTCCATAGTGACAAGTAAAGCCGACGTATCTCCGAAATCATCTACTACCTGAACTGCCATTACTTCCTTAGGAAGGTTTCGTTTAAATTCTTCTATACCATGTTTGAATTTACTCCAAAATTCATCTTTGTTGTTTAAGTTGTCATTTAAGTAAACTTGTATCACGCTCATCCCATTGCTACTGGCAGAGTGTGTCTTAGACTTCTTTACTTCCTTATAAGTAAAAATATAATTCTCTAAAGGCTTAGTGAGCTCTTCTTCCACTTCGGATGCTGTTGCACCCGGGTATACGGCGATAACAATTCCCTGACGTATGGTGTAATCTGGTATTTCGTTCTTTTTTACATTAGATAGGCCATAAATGCCCAATGCTATCATACAACAAGTCACCAGAATGATGATTTGTCTATAGTGCATCGCCCATTCTACGGCATTGCGCTTCTTTCTTTCCATTTTATTTATCTTATAATTTCTATTGCTGTATTTTCGCTCACTTTTTGTTGACCTTCAATGAGCACTTCATCACCATCGTTCAGTCCGGCTTTTATTTCAATGCCTTCATTGATAAAACCTCCCACATCTACAACTCTTTTTATAGCTTGATTATTTTTATTTATCCAAACAAAAGGATGATTATACTCATCCAATTGAATGATGTGCGCAGGTATGACATAAATACTCTTTTCTGTTTTTTTATCCATGCTCACCTCGCATATCATTCCCGGCATTAATTCCAGGGCTGAATTATCAACTAATAGCTTAACCTCATACGATCGGGATAAAACATTTGCTGTTATGCCCTTTTCAATGACATGTCCTTTATATCCTTGACCTTCCAATGCGGAAACGTTTATAGATGCCGTCTGATTGATATTTATTTTTGCAATTTCATTCTCCGGTACTGCAATCTTTACTTTTACCTGATTGACTTTAACGATCTTGGCAACCGGCATACCAGGCATTACATTCTGCCCAATCTCCACGTTCTTCTCCGAAATAACTCCATTGTATGGTGCATAAAGATTGCAATCCCTTAAGTTCTTGTTCGCCACTTGTTCTATTGCTTTAGCCTGTTCTAATTTGCTTTGAATTTCAACCCACTTAATATCAGGGAGGCTCTTGTTGTCGTGCAACAATTTCATTCGCTTATAAGCATCTTTAGCTTGTATCAACGAGGCTGTAGCGGCATTGTGTGCGTTCCTTATGGAAGTGTCATCAACAGTCCCGATAAGCGTTCCTTTCTTCACTGTTTGCCCGGGGGAGACTAAAATACGCTTTAATGTTCCATTTACCGAAAAGCTTAAAGTTGATCCATTCATTTCTTCTATTGTCCCGGAAAAGACTTGCACTCCCTTTGGTCTGATAGGGTGAATTTTGAGTGCTCTGACCTTTACTGATTCTGTTTCTCTGATTTTATCGCCAGAATTACATGCGATAACTAATACCCCGAATAATAGTGTTCCTAAATAATACATTCTTTTCATCTTTCTTATTTTTCGCGCAAAAATGAGGATATTTGGGATAATATAAGAGTTCTAAAAAACTTTCAAAGTGTTCTTTCTCTTCCATAGAGTTTCTAATTGGAAAAATGGAACACTTTTGATACTATATAGAATTGAAAGAATCACATACAAAGTATTACTTTCGCACCATTTCAATACTACTATTATATATGAAAGAGATAGATATTAGAGAGCTTAATGTTGATGTTACAAGTTGCAGTGGAGTTAATTATATAGATCAAGATATAGCTGTTATTGATGATCTAAACGGATTGTCAATTAACAATGAATTCCTATCATCGATAGATGACGATCCAATGAGATTGAAAGTAGTCGTTGTTCTCTTTTGTGTGGAGGGGAAATTGCAAGTTACTGTCAAGGGAGTTCCCTATGTTATCTATAAAGATGACGTGCTATTTTGTACACCCAATGTCCTCATAAATAATTATATGATCAGTACTGATTTTAAAGGAAAAATGCTATGCTTTTCTTCCAGATTTATTCAACAACAACTTCAAAGTAGTAGTGCTGAAATTTGGAATAAGGTTTTCTATATCACCCAGAATCCTAAGTTACATCTAAAAGAAAATGAAATTAATGTATTTAGCCAATACTATGGGCTTATACGCTCTAAAGTTCAGCAAAGGGACCATATCTATCATCAAGAGCTAATGCGGGCATTGTTTCAGGCTTTTTATTATGATATGTCCAATTCTTTAAGCAGACTTGTCTCATCTGATAGTAAATTATTGAAGCAGGGAGAACTTTTATTTCAAAGGTTCATCGATCTATTGTCACAAAGCATTCCTAAGAAGCGTTTTGTATCACATTACAGTAATTTATTGAATGTTACTCCCAAATATTTATCGATAGTATGTAAAGACGTAAGTGGAAGGACTGCTTCGGAATGGATTAATGAATATGTTACAGAAGACATTCGGTATCGTTTGAGGCACTCGTCGAAATCAATTAAAGAAATCTCCATTGAGTTAGATTTTCCCAATATTTCTTTCTTTGGTAAGTACGTTAGAGCTCATTTAGGTATGTCGCCTACCGAATATCGAAAAAGCTGAATAAGCAGGCTATTCTTAGTCAATATATCGCTGATTTATATCATTTATATCATCAATAAGCACATTATGAGAAAGATTATCCTGATTTCAGGGTAGCTTTTTATATGTTTTTATTAGCTAAAACTCTCTTTTTATGAACTTTTTTGTAAATTTGCACCCTTAAAAATAGGAGAGCACTCCTATGCTATGGATTAATAGAAAAATTGATCATTAAGATATGGGTAAGAAGTTTGCCGAACATTCGCAGTTGAACCTCTCTGAGGTAAATAAGGAAGTCTTAAAGAAATGGGATGAAAATCATATTTTCGCTAAAAGTATGACAGAACGTGAAGGTTGTCCTTCTTTTGTTTTTTATGAAGGACCTCCCTCTGCTAATGGTATGCCGGGTATTCACCATGTGATGGCTCGTTCCATAAAAGATATATTTTGTCGTTACAAAACGATGAAAGGATTTCAGGTAAAACGTAAAGCGGGATGGGATACACATGGGCTTCCTGTGGAACTGGGTGTGGAAAAAACGCTTGGTATTACGAAAGAAGACATTGGCAAAACCATATCTGTAGCTGATTATAACGCAGCCTGTCGTAAGGATGTGATGAAATATACCAAAGAGTGGGAGGATTTGACCCACAAAATGGGTTATTGGGTGGATATGAAGGATCCTTATATTACCTACGACAACCGGTATATTGAAACGTTGTGGTGGTTACTGAAACAGCTCTATAAAAAAGGATTATTATATAAAGGATATACCATTCAGCCCTATTCTCCGGCCGCTGGAACAGGATTGAGTTCACATGAGTTGAATCAGCCGGGATGTTATCGTGATGTAAAAGATACTACGGTAGTGGCTCAATTTAAAATGAAGAATCCTAAGCCTGAGATGACAGGGTGGGGAACTCCTTATTTTATTGCATGGACTACGACTCCATGGACATTGCCTTCCAATACGGCCCTGTGTGTGGGACCGAAAATTGACTATGTGGCTGTACAAAGCTACAACGGATATACAGGTGATAAGATCACAGTAGTATTGGCAAAGCCTTTGCTTTATACTCATTTCAATAAAAAGGCCGAGGAGATTGCTCTGGAAGATTATAAACTAGGCGATAAATTGATTCCGTTTAAGATAGTAGGTGAGTATAAGGGAACGGACCTTGTCGGCATGGAATACGAACAATTGATGCCTTGGGTAAAACCTGTGAATATTGACGAGAATGGAGATTGGAGCGTTAGCGACAAGGGTTTTCGTGTAATTCCAGGAGACTATGTGACAACGGAAGATGGTACTGGTATCGTACACATCGCTCCAACATTTGGTGCGGATGATGCCAATGTGGCTCGTGCTGCAGGTATTCCGGCTTTGTTTATGCTGAATAAAAAAGGGGAAACGCGCCCGATGGTGGATCTTACCGGAAAGTTCTACATGCTGAATGAACTTGATGAAGATTTTGTAAGGGCGTGCGTTAATGTGGATGCCTATAAGGAATATGAAGGAAAATGGGTGAAAAATGCCTATGATCCACAATTTACTATTGATGGTAAATATGATGAAAAGGCTGCTCAGGCTGCCGAATCATTAGATATTGAAATTTGCATGATGATGAAGGCTGTGAATCAAGCCTTTAAAATAGAAAAGCATATCCACAACTATCCACATTGCTGGCGTACGGACAAACCGGTGTTGTATTATCCACTGGATAGCTGGTTTATTCGTTCCACTGCTTGTAAAGAGCGAATGATGGAATTAAACAAAACCATTAACTGGAAACCTGAAAGTACAGGTACGGGGCGTTTTGGCAAGTGGCTCGAGAACTTAAATGACTGGAATCTGAGTCGCTCCCGTTATTGGGGTACTCCGTTGCCAATATGGCGTACCGAGGACAACAGTGATGAAATATGCATTGAGTCGGTTGAAGAGCTCTACAATGAAATTGAGAAATCTGTTGCCGTCGGACTCATGAAATCGAATCCTTATAAGGAAAAGGGATTTGTACCCGGTATATATGCTAAAGATAACTACGATAAGATAGATCTGCATCGTCCGTATGTAGACGATATTATTTTGGTTTCTAAGGATGGAAAACCGATGAAGCGGGAGACTGACTTGATTGATGTATGGTTTGATTCCGGTTCCATGCCTTATGCACAGATTCACTATCCTTTTGAAAATAAAGAATTGCTTGATGGACATGAAGTTTATCCGGCAGATTTCATCGCCGAAGGAGTGGATCAGACTCGTGGGTGGTTCTTTACCCTTCACGCCATTGCAACAATGGTCTTTGACAGTGTGTCATACAAGGCTGTTATCTCCAATGGACTGGTGTTGGATAAGAGCGGTAACAAAATGTCCAAACGGCTGGGAAATGCAGTGGATCCGTTTACTACTATCGAGAAATATGGTTCCGATCCTTTGCGTTGGTACATGATTACAAATTCCTCGCCGTGGGATAATTTGAAGTTTGACGTGGATGGCATTGAAGAAATCCGTCGCAAATTCTTCGGAACACTTTACAATACTTACTCATTCTTCGCTCTTTATGCCAATGTAGATGACTTTGAATATAAAGAGGCTGATATCCCGATGGCTGAGCGTCCGGAAATTGATTGCTGGATTCTATCAGTACTGAATACCTTAATAAAGGAAGTGGATACTTGCTACAATGAATATGAACCAACCAGGGCGGGGCGTTTAATTTCGGATTTTGTGAACGACAATTTGTCGAATTGGTATGTGCGCTTGAATCGTAAACGTTTCTGGGGTGGGGGAATGACACAAGATAAGCTATCTGCTTATCAGACATTGTATACTTGTCTGGAAGTTGTAGCTAGATTGATGGCACCCATTTCTCCGTTCTATTCCGATCAGTTGTATTGTGATCTGATTGATGTCACTGGACGGGATACGGTTGCTTCCGTGCATTTGGCTAAATTTCCTGTGTGCCATGAAGAGATGATTGATAAGGATCTGGAAGTTCGTATGCAAATGGCTCAGGATGTTACTTCCATGGTATTAGCTTTGCGCCGCAAGGTAAATATCAAGGTACGCCAACCATTACAATGCATCATGATACCGGTGGTAGACGAAGAACAACGTATTCATATTGAAGCTGTAAAGGCTCTGATTATGAGTGAAGTAAATGTCAAGGAAGTCCAATTTGTGGATGAGACAGCCGGAGTTCTGGTGAAAAAAGTGAAGTGTGATTTCAAGAAGATGGGGCCCAAGTTTGGGAAACAAATGAAAGGAGTGGCTGCAGCTGTTGCAGGAATGTCACAAGATGCCATTGCCAAACTTGAAAAAGAAGGTAGTTATGCGCTGATGATTGGTGGGGAAGAAATTGTAGTAAATGCCACTGACGTGGAAATTTATAGTGAAGATATACCCGGATGGTTGGTTGCCAATGAAGGCAAATTGACTGTAGCTTTGGAAGTTACAATAACAGAGGAATTGCGCCGTGAAGGAATTGCCCGTGAATTGGTTAATCGTATACAAAATATCCGTAAATCTAGTGGCTTTGAGATAACTGATAAGATAAAGATTATATTGTCTAAAAATACACAAACCGATGATGCGGTGAACGAATATAAAAAGTATATTTGTAACCAAGTTTTGGGAACTTCATTAATTTTGGTTGATGAGGTGAAAAATTCGACGGAACTTAATTTTGATGATTTTTTATTGTACATAAGCATTATAAAAGAATAATAATACTAACCTATAAATATGTAAAATTATGGCAGAAAAAACGAGATATTCGGATGCGGAACTGGAAGAATTCCGTGCCATTATTATGGAAAAGTTGGAACTGGCACAACGTGATTATGATCAATTAAAAGCTAGCTTAACCGGAGCAGATGGTAATGATACAGACGATACTTCTCCTACATATAAAGTGTTGGAAGAAGGTGCCAATACATTATCAAAGGAAGAAACAACTCGTTTGGCTCAGCGTCAGTTGAAATTCATTCAGTCTCTTCAAGCTGCTTTGGTGCGTATAGAAAACAAAACCTATGGTATTTGCCGGGAAACAGGAAAGCTGATTCCTGCGGAACGCTTACGGGCTGTACCTCATGCAACGTTGAGCATTGAGGCTAAAGAAAATGGTAAAAAATAAAGGATGAATAAAATATTCACTAAAGGGAGAATTGCTCTGCTTGTCATCTTCTCTGTATTGATTATCGACCAAATAATCAAGGTGACCATAAAAACGCATATGTATTTCCATGAAAGCATACGCATCACCGATTGGTTTTATATCTATTTTACTGAAAATAACGGAATGGCATTTGGTATGGAAATATTTGGAAAATTATTTCTTACTACATTTCGTATTGCGGCAGTAGCTGTAATTGGATGGTATTTAATGAAAATTGTGAAACAAGGTCTGAAGACAGGCTATATTGTATGTGTTTCACTTATTTTGACCGGAGCATTAGGGAATATTATAGACAGTGTGTTTTATGGATTACTTTTCAGTGAGAGTACTCATGCACAAATAGCATCGTTTCTGCCACATGGGGGAGGGTACGCTCCTTTGCTTTACGGAAAAGTCGTGGATATGTTTTATTTTCCGATTATCGACACTTATTGGCCTCTCTGGATACCATTTGTAGGAGGTGAACATTTTATATTTTTCAGCCCGATATTTAATTTTGCTGATGCTTCAATTAGTTGTGGTATCATTGCATTACTATTATTCTATAGCAAATATTTGAATGACTCCTATCATGCGTTAAAAAAATCATGAAGGAACGGCGACAATATCAGTGGTCTTACATATTCCTTATAACTTTTGTTTTAACGGGTTGTGAGGTGAAACGTCCAAGTGCGGTTATGTCCGATACCCAAATGGAGGATGTTCTCTATGATTATCACATAGCCAAAGCTATGGGTGAAGGAGTTCCTTATAATGAAAGTTATAAAAAGGAACTTTATATTGAATCGGCGTTTAAAAAACATGGCATTACACAAGCTGATTTTGATTCGTCTATGGTATGGTTTGCCCGTAATCCAGATGTTATGACTGACATTTATAAAAAAGTAAATGAGAAGTTAAAAGCAGAAAGAGATAATATAAACCACCTGATTTCTTTACGAAGTAACACACCTAAAGAGAGTTTACCTGGTGACAGTATAGACATATGGAGTTGGAGACCTATCTATTCTTTGACAGGAGCACCTTTAAGTAATAAAATATCGTTCGTCTTTCCGGCTGATTCAAACTTTAAAGATCGGGATACATTACGCTGGCAGGCACGTTTTCGTTTTTATAATAAAGGCAGTCTTAATAATAGGTGCAACCTTGTTATGTCAATGCAGATCCGTTATAAGAATGATACTACTGTTAGTTCTCTTAAAAAAGTGTATAGAGCTGGTATGGAAAACCTCACTCTCCATTCTGATACTTTGGGAGGAATAAAGGAAGTAAAGGGATTTATTTACTATTCAACTGAAGAACCGGACAATACGTTAAAATTAATTATAGACCGTATAACATTAATGCGGTACCATGCTATTGATACTTTATATCATTCCAAGCATGACAGTATATCTAAGAAGGAAATACAGTTACCTTCTTCTGATTCTACTAAAAGAGATTCTGCGATGAAGAGAACAAATCCTTTGAATCAGGAAAGAGAAAGAATACGCAACAGACGGGAAGCAGATCATGCCCCTGTATTGAAAAAGAATTTGAAAATGGAGAAGCGGTGAAATTTGTTGTAAAAATTCTTCTATAAATAAATTCGTAAATAATGAAGCGATATGTTTCACATTTCTTGTTATTGCCTCCATACGGCTATCTGAAAAAATGTGTTGTTGAGACTGAGCATGAATTTGTGGTAAGGTTATTTCCTTTTAATGAGGAAATAGAATCGACAGAATGGTTATCTGGGCTAATAGTGCTTTTCCCAAAACACAATATATTGGATCATCTATTTAGGGAAAAAGTGCTTTTTCTGGAAAAGATTCCACTAGAATTTTCAGAAGGTCACATTCCTCTTCTATTCTTTCATGCCTATTTATTCTCTCCGTTCGATTTTACTTTGATGCAACCTGTCTGCGGAACTCAGCGCAAACAACTGCCGTAGCAATTGCAACGTTTAATGATTCGGATGTCTCTCTTGCTTCTGGATAATTAGGAATGTAAAGTCGGCTAGTAATGAGTTGTTCCACTTCTGCTGTAATGCCGTTACCTTCATTGCCCATTACAATTAGTCCATTTGCTGATAGTTGCTCTTGGTATATGTTTTTCCCGTTAAGGAATGTGCCATATACTGGTGTTTTGTCTAGGGTTCGGATTAAATCGGGTAGAGAAGTATAGTGTATTTTCACACGGGCGATGCCTCCCATTGTCGCCTGAATTGTTTTTGGATTGTAAACATCAGCTGTGTTCGGAGAGCAGAATAGATGTTCTATGCCGAACCAGTCAGCTAGACGAATGATTGTTCCTAAATTTCCAGGATCTTGTATATCGTCTAATGCTAAACAAAGGGAATGTTCAATTACTGTATAATCAGTGTTTTCTTCGGGTTGTCTAAAAATAGCAAGTACTTCTTGAGGTGTTTTCAATAAACTGGCACGACAAAGTTCATCTTGTGATACTTCAACAATTTCATCTGCATCGGGAATGTTATTCTTTATTAACCATTCAGGTACAGCTGCTAGAAATAGACAGGGAAAATGTCCTAGTAAGTCTTTTACTAACTTTGGCCCTTCTGCCAAAAAAACTTTTTCGGACTTACGAACTTTTTTCTGCTCAAGTGAATGGATGTATTTAATACGGTTTTTACTTAATGGCATATGATGTGTGTGATACGTTGAGCAAATATACATCATTATTTTTAGATACTCAAAAAAGCAGGATATACTTCGGCCTATTTTAGTTTCGAAAAAGAAAAAATACAGTTATATTTGTAGACTTTTATGCGCAATTTATAAAATCCGGTATGAAGAGAAGTTTTCATGGCATCATACTTATTATGTTTATAGCTGCATTGGCTTCATGTTCCACTACTAAATATGTGCCAGATGACTCATATTTACTGGATGGAGTTCGCATTTATACCGATAATAAGGAAATAAAACCTTCTAGTTTATCTTTGTATATTCGTCAAAATCCAAACTCCAAATGGTTTAGCTTGATAAAGACACAACTATATATTTATAATTGGTCTGGAAGAGATTCAACTAAATGGATAAATAGAGCATTGCGTAGGTTGGGAGATGCCCCTGTGGTATATAGTGAAGAAGAAACGGAACGTTCCCGGGAAGAAATAACAAAGGCTGTACAAAACTTGGGATATATGGGAGCTTATGTGCAATGCTTTTCGAAAAAGAATAAAAAAAAGCTGAAACTAACTTATAAAATTACTACTGGTAAGCCATATGTCATTCGCTCTATTAAATATGATATTCAAGATAATAAGATTAGAGGCTATATGCAGCTAGACTCGGCCGAGACTTTATTAAAAAGTGGCATGTATTTTAATGTTAATGTATTGGATTATGAGCGTCAACGTGTAACTGACAACTTATTAAGAAATGGATATTATAAATTCAATAAAGATTATATTACTTATACTGCTGATACTATACGTGGAACTTATCAAGTCGATTTAACTTTGCATTTAGCCTTATATAAGGAAAATAATGAAGATAAGCCTAGAAACCATTCTCAATATACGATCAATAAAGTAAATTTCATAACTAATTATGATGTCTTGCAATCATCCGCTTTAAGTAGTGTGGAGATAAATGATTCTATACACTATAGAGAATTTCCTATTTATTACAAAGGCCGATTTTACCTTCGCCCTAAGATATTGTTGAACAATTTGCGTATAATGCCGGGAACATTGTACAATGAGCAAAATGTACAACGTACTTACTCTAATTTTGGACGTTTGTCTGCCGTGAAATATACTAATATTCGCTTTTTTGAGACACAAATAGCTGATAGTAGTAAGTTAAATGCATACGTGATGTTAACTGAGAGCAAACCTAAATCTGTATCATTCGAGCTGGAAGGTACAAACTCTTCCGGGGATTTAGGAGCTGCAGCATCGGTTGCTTTTCAGCATCGTAATATATTTAAAGGTTCAGAGACTTTTATGCTAAAGTTGCGTGGGGCTTATGAGGCAATATCTGGTTTGCAATCATCTGATTACAGCAATGAAAACTATACTGAATTAGGAGCAGAAGCAAGCATTAATTTTCCTAGATTTAAATTCCCTTTCTTATCGAATAAATTTAAGCGGAAAATTCGTGCGACAACTGAATTAAATTTGCAGTACAGCTATCAGATTCGTCCTGAGTTCTCACGTATTGTGGCTTCTACCGGATGGAGCTATAAGTGGGGACTTCAGCATCAACGGTCGCAAAATCGCATAGATTTAATTGATATTAATTATCTATATATGCCTTCCATATCGTTGGCATTTAAAGAGAAGTATTTAGATAATGAACAAAATTATATTTTAAAGTATAATTACGATGATCGATTAATTATTCGTTCTGGATACAGTTATACTTTTAATAGTGCAGGTCATGCTTTAGTTAACAATACTATTGTGGGAAATTCATATTCTATTCGATTTAATTTTGAGTCTGCTGGTAACTTGATGTATTTGATTTCCAGAATGACTTCCATGAAAAAAAATGAAGAGGGAGAATACACTGTGCTAGGTATACCATATGCTCAATATGTGAGAGGAGATTTTGATTATGCCAAAAACATAATGATTGATAACCGTAATGCAGTGGCTTTTCATATTGGAGGTGGCATTGCTGTCCCTTATGGAAATGCAACTGTTGTGCCTTTTGAAAAACGCTATTTTTCAGGAGGTGCAAATAGTGTACGTGGATGGTCTGTCCGTAGTCTTGGACCTGGGGCTTTTGCTGGTGATGGCAATTTCTTGAATCAGTCAGGAGATATTAAGCTTGATGCAAGCGTCGAATATCGAACACGATTATTTTGGAAATTCAGGGGAGCTATATTTGTTGATGCGGGTAATATCTGGACTTTGCGTAGCTATGATAGTCAACCTGGGGGACAATTTCAGATTGGACAATTTTACAAACAGATAGCAATGGCGTATGGATTAGGTTTGCGACTTGACTTAGATTTTTTTGTTCTTCGTTTTGATGGAGGAATGAAGGCTCTTAATCCTGTATATGAAAGCGGAAGTAACCGTTATCCTTTATTGCACCCTAATTTTGGACGGGACTTTGCCTTTCATTTTGCAGTAGGATATCCATTTTAAAGATATAGAAAACTCCTCTTATTTATCTTTAAAAAGAAAAGAATAAGAGGAGTTCTTATTATCTGATAAGAATTAGCGTGCTGCGTAATATGTATTGATTAAAGATGCTTGACGGGCAGCTGATACCCCGTGTGTATCTAATGTGACATTTATGGCTTCGCCATTTGGCAAAGGCATGGTTGCTGTTCCATCATTATTCATCTGCAAAAGTTCTGTACTCACACCGTTAGCAACAACGTTCCATGTGTTGAGATCTGTGTCATAGATTAGCTCCATTGATGTGTTTTCTCCTTCTTTAGTGATAGAATAGCCGTCTTTTAGAGTTTTTACTAAGTAGGTTCCATTTTCACCTTTAACGGTTCTTACGTCTCCTATGTTTGCCATTGGGTTACTTCCAGACCAAAATTCGATGGAGTTAATCACTAATGCATCAGCCAAATAACATACACCATACACGGGAATAATGTTACAGGCTAAATAAACAAGTTCATTTACAAATTTATTTCCAACACTTTGATTCCATGTGGCTAATTTAGAATGCAGAGCAAAAGAACCTACACAGGAACTAAATAAAAATGCGCCACAAATCATAACAGTTGCAGCAAGTTTCAAATTATTTTTCTTCATAATTCCGTTTTTAGTGAAACATTGAGAATTTCTAATAGTATTTAAAACAATCTATAAGTTATAAAGTTTATTCAAACTAAAACTAGTCAAAAATAAAAATATCTGAAGGTGTATTACGCTTTAAGGTAAATAATTGTACATCTTTACCTATTTGTATCCCTTTATTCTTTAATTTCCATTCTACCGTTTTATAGGCCAATTCCGGATGATTATTATCTTTGCTCAAATGGCATAACCAGATGTATTTTAAATGTTCCGTAATATTTTCTGCAAGGAAATCGGCAGTATCAAGATTGCTCATATGTCCTGTACGACTTGAAATACGCTCTTTCAAGTATTGAGGATATGTTCCCATACGCAACATTTCATCATCATAGTTTGCTTCCAATATCAAGTAATTCGCTTTGCATATGTATTTGGCTGCAGTAGGAGTTATCTCTCCTAAATCTGTGAGAAAAGAAAAAACTTTTCCGTCGATTTCAATGCAATATCCCACGTTATCAGTACCATCATGGGGCACTTCAAACGATTCAATTTGAAAATCTTCCAGTTGCATAGGATGATACTTTTCCAGATAGCGTACTGAATCATGGAGCTTTTCTGTCATGCAGTAGCTTTTATTAATCCCTTCATGTATCAGTGAAGTCGTATAAATGGGAATATTTAGTTTCTCACCAAGTCCTCCAACGGCTTTAATATGATCGGCATGGTCATGAGTTATAAAAACAGCACGTATAGATTCCATTCCAACTCCTGAATCTCGCAATATTTTTTTTATTGTGCGGGCTGCAATGCCTGCATCTATTAATATACCGTATGTATCAGTTCCTATATAATAACAGTTGCCACTGCTTCCACTCGCAAGGCTTATAAATTTAACTCTCATTTTTTTTATATTAATAATCGTCACATTTGAACGATGTGACGGCAAATATACATAAAAAAAGAAAATTGGAGGTGCTTAGCCAGTCCTTTTATTATACTAAAAAAGGAACGGATATGCATTATATCCGCCCCTTTTAATTGTATCTTCTTGGAATAGAAGAATATTACAGATTAAAATTGAAAATAATTTTTAGCGTTGTTATAACTAATATCTTCAACCATTTGATTTAGGCGTCCTATTTCGGATGCTGGTATTTCACCGTTCTCAACATCATTACCCAAAAGATTACATAATGTGCGACGGAAATATTCGTGACGTGGATAGGATAGGAATGAACGTGAATCAGTTAACATACCTACAAAACGGCTTAATAATCCCAATAATGAAAGTGCATTCATTTGCTTTTCCATTCCATTTTTTTGGTCAAGAAACCACCAACCGGAACCAAATTGGATTTTACCAGGTGTTGTCCCATCTTGGAAATTGCCGAGCATTGTGGCAATTACTTCGTTTGCCGACGGATTTAAATTGTACAGAATGGTTTTTGTTAATTTCCCCTCTGAATTTAAACGATCGAGGAATCTAGCCATGGCCTTGGCTGTGGTAAATTCTCCAATAGAATCAAAACCTGTATCTGGACCTAGCAATTCGAACATTTTGGTGTTATTGTTACGAATAGCACCGTAATGATACTGTTGAGCCCAACCTTTTTCCCAGTCCATTTCTGCAAAGATTACTAACATAGCAGACTTGAATTTTAGGATTTCTTCTTTTTTTAATTCTGTACCACCGTATACTTTGTTGAAAATTGCTTTTATTTCAGTTTCGGTATAGTCTTCTGCATAGAATTCCTCAATTCCATGATCGGATAATTTACATCCTTGTTCGGCAAAGAAGTCATGGCGTTTACGCAAAGCTTCTATCATATCTTCAAAGCTAGAGATAGTAACACCACTCGCCTCTGCTAGTTTTTCAATGTATGCGCGAAAATCTGTTGGTACTTCTACCGCCATTGCTTTATCGGGACGCCAAGCTGGTAGCATTTTAATTTCAAAACCACTTTTGCGGGTTTTTATATGATACTCTAAAGAATCTATAGGATCGTCAGTGGTACAAACTACTTCTACATGATACCGACGCATCATGCCGCGTGCTGAATATTCTGGCTGTTTTAATTTATCGTTGCATTCTTCGTAGATTTCGCGTGCTGTTTTAGGATTCAAAATTTTGTCTATACCAAATGCTGTCTTTAGTTCCAAATGAGTCCAATGGTAGAGGGGATTACGAAAAGTATATGGGACAGTTTCTGCCCATTTCTCGAATTTTTCCCAATCTGTAGTATCTTTACCCGTACAAAAGCGTTCATCGATACCATTTGTACGCATTGCACGCCATTTATAATGGTCTCCGCCTAACCATATTTCTGTTAATGATTTGAATTGGTAGTCGTCTGCTACCATTTTAGGAATTAAGTGACAGTGATAATCAATGATTGGCATCTTAGCTGCATGCTTGTGGTACAACTTCTGTGCAGTTTCTGTTTGCAACAAAAAGTTTTCATCCATAAATTTTTTCATTCTATTGTGTTTTTAGTATATAAAAATATTACTATTCGATTGTATACCTATATAGTATTGATTTTAAAGCTTATAGGTAATTTGTTGTTTTTAATTTTATTAACCGTTATCGAACACAAAAATAGATAATTTACTTGGAGAAACAAAATAATTCGTATCTTTGCAGAAGAATATTTATAATATTTAAGTTTTTTGATAATGGACCTTTAGTAACTTTGTGTAGCAAATATGTCTATGGAAAACAAAAATTACACCATTAAGGATATTGCCCGTATGGCGGGTGTTTCTGCAGGAACAGTGGATCGAGTTTTACACAATCGTGGGGATGTGTCACTTTCAAGTAAGGAGAAGGTTCAAAATGTACTTGATAAGATAGACTATCATCCTAATATGTTTGCTATCGGTTTAGCTGCAAAAAAAAAATATCATATTCTTTGTATTATACCTTATTATATAGAACAAGATTATTGGCATTCTGTAGCTCAAGGTATTAATCGTGCTTCAGAAGAACTTAGTCCTTTCAATGTTAGTATAAATTATTCATTCTATCGTCATGCTGACAACGGTTCATATGAAGAAGCCTGTATGGCTCCATATCGAGAGGTTCCTGATGCTGTATTGATAGCTCCTAATTTTCGTGAAGAAACGGTTAAGTTAACTAGTTATTTGGAAAAAAATCATATACCGTATGTGTTTATTGATTTTAATATAGAGCATACGCATGCATTATGCTACATTGGGCAAGATTCTATGGCGAGCGGATACCTTGCTGCTAAGATTTTAATGAGGAACTATGAGAGTGGGCAAGAATTAGTTTTATTTCTTAATAATGAGAAAGATAATCCTGCTGAAATACAAATGCAGCGTCGTTTAGATGGCTTTATGAAGTTTATTACTAAAAATTATACATATCTAAATATTCATGACATTTTATTAAATAAAGAAGACGATGCAGCTAATCGTCAGTTATTAGATGAGTTTTTTAATAAACATCCACGTGCAGAGTTAGGGATTGTTTTTAATTCACGAGTATATCAGGTTGCCAGTTATTTACAAGAAACAGGTCATTTCCTGAAGGGACTGATGGGATATGATCTTTTGCAAAAGAATGTTGATTTTTTAAGATCAGGTGAAGTTAATTATCTTATTGGACAACGCCCCGAATTACAAGGTTACTATGGAGTTAAGGCATTATGTATCCATGTGGTTTTTAAAAAACCTGTAGCTCCGGTTAAATACATGCCTATTGATGTATTAATGAAAGAGAATATTGATTTCTATTTTGAGTTTGAATAAGCAATATTAAAAATATATATTTACTTAAAAAATAAAAGATGAAAGCATTAAACAAGCAAAACGCTCCGAAAGTACAACGTCCGGAACGCATTATTCAGTTCGGTGAAGGTAATTTTTTACGTGCATTTGTTGACTGGATTATTTATAACATGAACCAAAAAGCTGATTTTAATAGTAGTGTTGTCGTCGTTCAACCTATAGAAAAAGGCATGATAGACATGTTGAATGCACAAGATGATCTTTATCATGTTAACCTTCAAGGGCTAGATGATGGTAAGGCCGTAAACAGTTTGACTATGATTGACGTTATTAGTCGTGCATTGAATCCATATACTCATAATGATGAATTCATGAAATTAGCGGAGCAGCCAGAGATGCGATTTGTTATTTCCAATACAACGGAAGCTGGCATTGCTTTTGATTCTTCATGCAAGTTGAATGATGCTCCTGCATCATCTTATCCTGGAAAATTAACCCAACTTCTTTATCATCGTTTTAAAACATTCAAGGGTGATAAGACAAAAGGCTTGATTATTTTTCCTTGTGAACTGATATTCCTAAATGGGCATAAATTAAAAGAAACTATATATCAATATATTGAATTATGGCAATTAGGGAATGATTTTAAGACTTGGTTTGAGGAAGCTTGCGGCGTTTATGCTACACTGGTGGATCGTATTGTTCCGGGATTTCCACGTAAAGATATTGCTGTTATTAAGGATAAATTGCAGTATGATGACAATATGGTAGTGCAGGCTGAGATTTTCCATTTGTGGGTAATTGAAGCTCCTCAGAAGGTTGCCAAAGAGTTCCCAGCTGATCAAGCGGGCTTGAATGTTTTATTTGTGCCTTCGGAGGAACCGTACCATGAACGGAAAGTAACTCTTCTAAATGGGCCTCACACGGTTCTTTCGCCAGTCGCTTATTTATCAGGTGTTAATATTGTGCGTGATGCTTGTCAGCATCCTATAATTGGCAAGTATATCCATAAAGTCATGTTTGATGAATTGATGGAAACGCTGAACTTACCTAAAGAAGAGTTACAGAAATTTGCTAAAGATGTATTAGATCGATTTAATAATCCGTTTGTGGATCATGCTGTAACCAGTATTATGTTGAATTCATTTCCTAAATATGAAACTCGTGATTTACCGGGCTTAAAGACGTACTTAAAACGTAAAGGAGAACTTCCTAAAGGTCTTGTACTTGGATTAGCCGCTATTATTACATACTACAAGGGAGGGGTTCGTGAAGATGGTGCTGAAATAATTCCGAATGATGCTCCTGAAATTATGAAACTGTTAAAAGACTTATGGGCTACAGAAGATACACAGAAAGTAACTGAAGGTGTTTTAGCGGCTACATTTATTTGGGGTGAAGATTTGAACTCTATTTCGGGGCTGGCTGCTGCCGTAAAAGCAGATCTGGATTCTATTCAGAAAAAAGGAATGCTGGAAACTGTTAAAGGAATTCTTTAATCATCATATTTATATTAGTAATAGGGCGGAACAAAAGTTTTGCCCTATTTTATTTCCCAAATTGTAAGGCAATTCCTAAGGAAACGTATGTAAGATTATTATCAAAAATAGTCTGATATTCATCTGGATTATCTCTGGCAAATTTGGGTGTATAATTTGAATTGAAATGCCAATCAGCGAACAAAAATTCTGCTTTAAGTTGCATTCCAATCATTTTAGTAATAGCAAAATCATAGCCAAATGCCCACGAAATGCAGAAATACCCTTTACTGAATGTACTGCCTGAGCTATAGAAATTGGTATTGCGAAGTTTATCGCTGTAAAACAGGCATCCTGCGCCAATGCTACTCCAGACCGCATTTGTGTTTTCATCCATAAGATAACGGAATGTAAAGGTGGGAGCAATGAAATGATTTTTCATTTCATTGCCATTTCTGGAACTTGAAATGTATTCATAGGTAGCTCCAAATGCTATGGCAGGGGAAAGATAGTGTCTGTAACTACTTTCTATAAAATAAGAAAGAGGTTTATTTGTAATATCCATATAATTTCCCTTTCCTTCTGATAGACTAAAAAGAAGGCCGCCACATATCGTGAAACTATTTTGTGTAGGCAATTTTTGTCCCTTAATTGGAATAGTAATTGCTAATAGGATGGACAGACTGATAATCCATTTCGTTTTCATTATAAAATTGAATTAGTGTGGGCAAAGTTAAACTAATTGATTTGAGCAAACAATACATAAAATAATAATGTTTTCTACTCGATAGAGAATATCAATTGTAAATGAATTATAAAAGGCTATGAATTTAAATAATGTAATTAGTGATTTTTCTGAAACACCAATGATGCCTGCCCTCTTTGTCGGACATGGAAGTCCGATGAATGGATTAGAAAAGAATGAATTTAATAGAGAATGGACACTGATAGGTAATTTGTTACCAATTCCTCGTGCTATTATTTGTATTTCTGCCCATTGGGAAACCCGAGGAAGTTATATTACAATCAATGAACAGCCGAAAACAATTCATGATTTTTATGGATTTCCCCGAGAATTGTATGAACAACAGTATCCGGCTCCTGGTGCTCCAAACTTAGCAAGTGAAATTATTGGCCAAATTAATCAACCGCAAATAGAAAAGGATGCTGAATGGGGATTGGACCATGGGACATGGAGTGTTCTGCGATACCTTTATCCGTTTGCTAATGTACCTGTTATACAACTCAGTATTGATCATTATAAAGATGCAAAATGGCATTATGAACTAGGAAAACAATTAGCTTTCCTTCGTAAAAGGGGCGTACTGATTATAGGAAGTGGAAATATGATACATAACCTGCGTATGATGCAGATCCGACAAAGCGATATCAATGCTCAATATGGCTATAGTTGGGCAATTGAACTAAATGAAATATTCAAAAACAGGATAGAAGAAAGAAACGATAAATCATTAATTGATTATACTTCCCTCCATAAAGAAATACGTTATGCTATTCCAACTGCAGAACATTATATACCCTTACTTTACATTATAGGAATCAGATCACCGAAGGATCAAATTAGGATTTTCAATGATAAGGTAATTGCCGGATCGTTGAGTATGACTTCTATATTGTTACAGCCTAGAAATGATAAATAAGAAATGAGTGATAAAACAGCTATTGCATTACTAAAAATAGAAGACGACCAAACGTTTATTAGTGCTCCGGAAGGTGTAACAACATTGCCTTTCGGATCAAAGAGCCTGTCAAATAAATACTTTATCCATACCCCTCCAAATGAAAATGAAATTGAAATAGTCATTAATTTGGTGGAAGATGCGCTAATGCCAATAGTGGCAGATATTAAAAAGAAAAATTACCAACTTGTGACGCTAGATAAAAATGCAAAAGATATAGCATTCTATGCCGAAGTAGAAGGAACGAGCTTGAGTGTAAAAGATGTGGAAGGCATATTTTCAAGAATGGCTGCAATTATCACCGGTAGACCAGCGTCGACTGATCTCTTGCCGGAAGAAAACAGTTTTATAGCATATGAACTTATACTTAGAGAGGTTATGAATCACTTGGGATTTCACAATATCGTTTTGATTACCTCACAATGACACACTTTGTGAGGTAAGATACGGGAAGTTTTTTAGCCAAATAATGACTGTCATTTTGGAGCCTGGGCAATAATTATTTAGCGACTCCTTTGTGTAGAATAAAGGTGGTAGCACCAATGGTTATAATGGCACCCTCTTCGATACGAATGCGATCTCTATCCCCTAGAATCTCATTATTTAGAAAAGTACCTGTCAAACTAGGAGCATCACGTAGTGTATAAATCAACTTGCCTTGTTTATTATGCTTAATATTTATAATACAATGCCTACGGTCCATGCTCATATCAGAAGTTTCAATAGGTGCGTTTATTTCAGTGCCTATACATCGTCTACCGATAATATTGTCACCTTCTTGTAAAGGTATTACTTGTTTAAAGCCAAAAACATTTTCTATGACTGTTATATTTCCAAATGCTTCCTTGAATTCAGAACTGTCGGGGTGTTCTTCTTTTTGAGGTGGACGTACTTTAGTCATACCTAACCGTATGCTAAATTGTTTTCCACAATGATCACATACAAAAACCAATGATTGGCCTTCGTTGTATTTGGTTTCATCAAATAGCAGATAATTATCGCATTTAGGACATCGAATTCGTTTCATCTTTATTGTTTAAGTATCCACGCGTTTTTGTACTTCTCGTTTTGACGCATATCTGATAAAACTTGATATGCTTTGGATTCAGTTTCGTATGAGTTGATGGAAACACGCATTTTGCCTCCTCCTATAATAGCTTTTGCTGATGAAAAGCCATTCTCATTTAATTGAGCAGCCATATGCTGGGCATCTTTTTCTGTTCCTAGACTAGCAATGATAATATGGTAAGGTTTACTGATAGATGGTATTACTTTTACTGCATTAACTTTTACCTTCGTCACAGCGGCTGATTTTACTGCAACTTTTGGAGTAATAGCTTTTTCTTTAGTTGTATTTTTTTTAATAGCAGAAGTGGAATTGTTTATGGTGGGTGTTTCTTTTATTATAACGGGATTAAATACTAATGATTGTTTTTCTATTTTTTCAAAAAGTTCTTCAGGAAGTAGTTTGGCATAATTTTCTTTCATTACTTCAGTATTCTGTATTGGAGTAGAAAAGAAAATGGATAATATAATTATTGCAGCAATAGCAGCTGTTTTTGCTAAATAGCCTGAATATAATTTAATAGTAGTTTGCTTATTTGTTGTTGGAGCTGGGAATGGAATGTTTTTGGGGTTCTTTTCTTCTTTTATAGCAGATAATTCCTTCATTACAAACATGTCCAAGCCATATAAAAATGGCGTTGTTATTTTATCGTCATAAGGAATGAAATTATATTTATTATCGATAGTGTAGTGTAATTCACCAATATTAGGCAGCTCTATCTTTCCATTCTCCTGTAAAATTGCACTTATTTCCTTAACTTGATGTTCTACCATTTTGGTTGCATCAGAAAAATTAGTGCCATATACAGTCATATATGATTGGACAATCAAACCATCATTCATTTTCAACTGGGGATTAAAGCCAATTACACGGGTAGGAGGAAGAAATATATTTTCTTCCTTAATATGTGTTGTAGGGACATAATGAGCTACAAATCCTCCTAAGCCGGGAATAATGACGCAATCATTCTCCAATAATAATGCTTCTATGTGCTGTGCTAATTCTATCATAATGCAAAATTAATGTAATAATCGAATATTTACCCTTCCAAGTTCTGTTTTCTTTTCAACAAATTATAAACATGCAATTCTTCGGCCCACAATTGTGGGCCCACAGTTGTAAAACGGAGTTTTCTCTTATGTATTATGATGTTTTTCCATTAGGATCGTAGTATATAAACAGAGAAGAGTCTTGTTATTAAAAGTGGCACTTTTATATGGCAAGACAGAAAAACTCTACTTAAATCAATATCTGATATATTAGAAAAATTTTCTACTTTTGCACATATTTATTATATTCCATGTTTATTGAGGGGTGGAACTATTTCGAGACTTGTTGCAGAAAGGAAAATATACGCATATTATTATATAATATATTAATCATATACGAAATATTATAATTAAGATGAATTATATACAGACAGAGGTAAATGGCGTTTGGGTAATAGAGCCAAAGGTGTTTTGTGACGAACGGGGATACTTTATGGAAGCGTTCAAAGAAGAGGAATTTAATGCCAACATAGGTGATGTCCATTTTGTTCAAGATAATGAATCGAAATCTTCATTCGGAGTATTACGTGGTTTACATTATCAACGAGGGGAGTACAGTCAATCCAAATTGGTGAGAGTCATAAAGGGAAGGGTACTGGATGTCGCTGTTGATTTGCGTCAGTCTTCTTCAACTTTTGGTAAGTATGTTAGTGTTGAGTTAAGCGAAGATAATAAACGCCAGTTTTTTATTTCTCGTGGATTTGCCCATGGTTTCTTAGTCTTAAGTGACGAAGCTGTCTTTACGTATAAAGTAGATAATGCTTATGCTCCGCAGGCTGAAGCGTCGATTTGTTATGATGATGAGATGATAGCAATTAATTGGCCAATTGCAAAAGAACAGCTAGTATTATCAAACAAAGATAAAAAGGCCGTGTTATTTAAAGATGCAGAATATTTTGAATAGAGTATGAAAATAGCTATTGTAGGTACAGGATATGTAGGGCTAGTTACAGGGACTTGTTTTGCAGAGATTGGAGTCAATGTTGTTTGTGTAGATACAAATAAAGAGAAAATTGAGGCTCTGAAAAGCAGGATTATGCCTATTTTTGAAAATGGGCTAGAAGAAATGGTGAACAAAAACGTAAAAGCTGGACGCTTACATTTTACTACTTCGTTGGAGGAATGCTTAAATGAAGTAGAAGTTGTGTTTAGTGCAGTTGGCACTCCACCGGATGAAGATGGGAGTGCGGATCTAAGCTATGTGCTTGAAGTAGCAAGAACGATTGGTAAGAATATGAAAAAGTATGTACTTGTAGTTACCAAGAGTACGGTACCGGTAGGGACTGCTCAAAAAGTACGTGCTACGATTCAGGAAGAATTAGATAGGCGTAAAATTAGTTTGCCTTTTGATGTGGCCTCTAATCCTGAATTTTTGAAGGAAGGAAATGCTATTAATGATTTTATGAGCCCCGATAGAGTGGTGGTTGGAGTGGACTCTGAACGTGCTGAAAAGTTGATGAGTAAGCTTTATAAACCCTTCTTTTTAAATAATTTCCGAGTAATATTCATGGATATACCATCTGCGGAAATGACCAAGTATGCTGCTAATTCAATGCTAGCCACGCGCATTAGTTTTATGAATGATATTGCGAATCTTTGTGAATTGGTGGGAGCTGATGTAAACATGGTTAGAAACGGAATAGGGTCTGATACTCGCATCGGAAGGAAATTCTTGTATCCAGGCATAGGTTATGGAGGATCTTGTTTCCCGAAAGATGTAAAGGCTCTAATAAAAACTGCGGAACAAAAGGGGTATCCTATGCGTGTATTGCATGCTGTTGAAGAAGTAAATGAGAGCCAAAAAGGCATTTTATTTGATAAATTGAGTAAACATTTTAATAATAATCTTGAAGGAAAAACTGTTTCATTATGGGGACTATCTTTTAAACCGGAGACTGATGATATGAGAGAAGCACCAGCCTTAATTTTAATAGATAGACTTTTAAAAGCAGGATGTAAAGTGAGGGCGTATGATCCGGCTGCAATGAAAGAGTGTCGTAGGCGTATTGGAGAGGGTATATATTATGCTAAAGATATGTATGATGCTGCTTTAGATGCGGATGCACTAATGCTATTGACGGAATGGAAAGAGTTTCGGATGCCTTCTTGGGCTGTCATAAAAAAAACAATGCAACAGACTGTTATATTGGATGGACGTAATATATATGAGAAACAGGAAATGGAAGATCTGGGATTTGTATATTATTGCATTGGAAAATAACTAAAAGCAAAAAAAATGATTAAGTGGAGTGCGGTTCTGTTTGTGTTAGGGGCTTCATTTCTAATATCGTGTAGCGGAAATAAAGAACAATACACTTCTAAAGAAGATGTTATTGCTAAAGAAATGCTGCAGGGCATTTGGGTAGATGATGAAACTGAGATGCCTTTAATTCGTATTAAAGGTGATACAATATATTATACCGATTCCCAAAATATGCCTACGTATTTTAAAATAATTAAGGATACGGTTTATGTTTATGGAAGTGTTACCTCTGCTTATAAGATAGATAAACAAACTGAATTTGATTTTTGGTTTCATTCGATATCCGATGAAATAATAAAACTACATAAATCGGATAATCCAGTGGACAATCTCTCTTTCGGAAATCAAAATACGCAAATAGCTTCAGCCACTAAAAGTGTGATGCAAAAAGACAGTATTGTGATGTATAATGGCATTCGTTACAGAGGCTATGTATACATAAATCCTTCAAAAATAAAGGTTATTAGGACATCTTATACTGAGGATGGAATTAGCGTAGATAATATCTATTTTGATAATATCATTCATATTTGTGTGTATAAAGGTAAAGAACTTCTTTACGGAAAGGATATAAAGAAACAGATGTTTTCAAATCAATTTCCTGATTCTTTCTTGAACCAAGCCATTTTATATGATATGAGATTTATGGGGGTTGATGCTCGGGGATATCATTATCAAGCTACTCTAAACGTCCCCGAAAGTTCTATATCTGGTTTAGCAAATTTAACCATTACCATGAATAAACAATTGATTATAAGCAAGGTAGAAAACTAACCTTGCTTTTTTAGTGCGTAGCAGTTGTTCTATTTTTCTTTCTGTTTGCGTGTTTATCTTTTCTGAAATGCTTTCCGTTCTCTCTTGATTTAGTTCCTCTTCTTTTAGGGGCATATTCAGGAGAACTACCTAATTCAATAGGTATAGGTATTTTATAAATATCCTTAGTCAGAAAGTTTTCTATACTATTAAATTTTGATTGTTCTTTTTCATTAACAAAAGTTATGGCGACACCGTCGTTATTTGCACGCGCCGTACGGCCTATACGATGCACATAATCTTCACTATCGTGTGGAACGTCATAGTTAATAACTAAGCGAATGTCATCTATATCAATCCCCCTTGATACAATATCCGTAGCAACCAAAATGTTGATTCTTCCTGCTTTAAATTCGTGCATAACAGAATCACGTTGGCTCTGTTCAAGGTCGGAATGCATTTCTCCCACGTTCAAATGCATCATCTTTAAAGCTTTGGTGACTTCCTTAACTTTTATTTTGGAAGAAGCAAAGACAATAACGCGTTCTGGAGTTTGTTCTGCGAACAAGTTACGTATAATCCCTAGTTTTTGATTCTCATAGCAAATATATGCTGCTTGTACTATTTTATCGGCAGGTTTGGAGACTGCAAGTTTTACTTCAGCAGGGTTATTTAAAATATTTTTTGCCATTTGCTGTATTTTAATAGGCATAGTGGCAGAAAACATGATTGTTTGTCTTTTCTTAGGTAGTGCTTTTACAATTTGCATAATGTCATCATAAAATCCCATGTCCAGCATACGGTCAGCTTCATCCAATATAAAATATGAAACGCGGGAAAGATCAACATATCCTAGGCTAAGATGCGCTATTAATCGGCCAGGGGTGGCAATTACTACATCTGCTCCTAAAGCCAGACTTTTCTTTTGTTGCTCAAAAAGTATTCCATCATTACCTCCATATATCGCAACGCTTGAGACCGGTAGAAAATAAGAAAAGCCTTCCATTTGTTGATCTATTTGTTGTACCAATTCACGGGTTGGAGCCATGACTATACAATTTATTGCATCTTCAGGATGTTCCTTTTCCGATAGTTTATTTAAAATAGGTAATATATAAGCTGCTGTTTTTCCTGTTCCGGTTTGGGCTACAGCTATCAAATCACGACCTTCAAGTATAATAGGAATAGACTCTTCTTGTATAGGTGTACACTCTTCAAAGTGCATGGAATCCAGTGCTTCAAGTACACTGTCATTCAATTGTAGTTCGGAAAACTTCATGTTTCTTATATTTGCCTACAAAGATAGAAAAATAAATCAAAGTTGCTAAATATGCTATTCGATATAAGAGTCTTTAAATCCCAAGAAATATAATACTCCATCCAACCCAATTGTATTAATGGATTGTTTCGCATTGGCTACAACCTTTGGTTTTGCATGAAATGCTATACCTAGTCCAGCAATTCCCAACATAGGTAAATCATTTGCTCCATCACCCACTGCAATAGTTTGAGCAATATCTACTTTTTCTACTTGGGCAATAAGACGAAGGAGTTCTGCTTTTCGTTTTCCGTCAACGACATCTCCTATATATCGGCCGGTAAGTTTTCCATCAATTATTTCTAATTCATTGGCATATACATAATCAATGCCATATTTCTTCTGTAGATATTCACCAAAATATGTAAAGCCTCCAGAAAGAATAGCTATCTTGTAACCATATTTTTTTAATACATACATTAATCGATCAACGCCTTCTGTTATAGGAAGTTTCTCTGCAATATTTTGTAATACCGACTCATCTAATCCCTTCAATAAAGCAACTCGTTCACGAAAGCTTTCGGTAAAGTCTATTTCACCACGCATTGCCCGTTCGGTTATAAGTTTCACTTGCTCACCTACACCAGCGCATTTTGCCAATTCGTCAATAACTTCTGTTTCTATCAAAGTAGAATCCATATCAAAACAAATTAGACGTCGCATCCGGCGGTACATGTTATCCAATTGAAAAGAAAAATCCATTTCTAAATCACTAGCTAACTGCATTAATTGTTCTTGCATTACAATTCTATCTTTAGGAGTGCCTCGAACTGAAAACTCAATGCATGCTTTTGTGCGGGCGTTGGATTCATTTAATGGAATGCGTCCCGTTAAACGTTTAATAGCATCTATATTCATACCTTGGTCTGCAAGAATACGAGTGGCTGCTGCTAGCTGTTTAGCAGATAACTTACGACCTAATAATGTCAAGATATAGCGGTTCTTTCCCTGCATGCTTACCCAATCGTCATATTCCTTTGATGTTATAGGATAAAAGCGAATTGTAATTCCTAGAGAGGATGCTTTAAACAACAGCTCTTTCATTATAAAACCAGAATATTGTTCGTTTGTTTTGCATAAGATACCCAATGACAGTGTATTATGAATGTCTGCTTGGCCTATATCCAATATGGTCGTATCATAATTAGCTAGAATTTCAGTAACTGTGGCCGTTAACCCTGGACGATCTTCGCCAGTTATGCGGATTAAGATAAGTTCTGTTGATAATTGCATATATTTATACCTTCTATTAAAGAATAACGTGATGCAAAAGTAGGGAATTTTCCTTCTAACCATGCTAAATATGGCGAAAAATATGTATTAATATCATATTACGTGGTATTAGGAATTTATGGCAATATCTTTACTCCTTTAAGTCTGTATATGAATTACATAACATAAATTATTAGCCATATTGTTGATTTTCAGTATTAATATAGTATCTTTGCCGAGATTTTTGTTTAAATCAAGAAAGAATGTTCGCTTTTGCATTCATTTTATTAGATGGCAATATTGTCTGAATAAGATGTTGTAAATCGACAAGTATTAACTAAAACCGAATTACATGAGATATGTAAAATGGATTTTTGTTGTATTGCTAATTAGTTCATTGACCTCTTTCGTAGAAAAAAATAAGCCAAATAGAGGCTTAGACGTGGGTGATATAGCTCCAGATTTTAAATTTAAGTCTATGTTTGATAAGCAGGAAGATCAAAAATTGTCTTATTTAAAGGGGCAGTATGTATTGCTCTGCTTTTGGGCGAGTTATGATGCACAATCGCGCATGCAAAATGTTTGTTTGAATAATGTTCTTCATGCCATGAATTCTGATAAACTGAGAATGGTTTCAGTTTCATTTGATGAAAATAGATCAATATTTGAAGAGACCATTCGAAAAGATCAAATAGTTAAATCTGTCTATTGTTTTGTAGAGACAAAGGGAAAATCTTCTGATTTATTTCAGGAATATCGTTTATCTAGGGGATTGACTAACTATTTATTAGATGCTAATGGTGTCATTATAGTCAAAAACATCTCGGCCAAAATGCTTTCTGCATATATCAATTAAATTACTTAAGATGATAAATCACTAGTGTCCACTAAAAATGTGGACGACTAAATATTAAGACTGCTCAACAAATATATCAATCGCCACTAATGCCTTTTAAGAAGCATAGGTATATTGTTGAGCAGTTTAACTTTTATTTCTTTTCTGTTTTTTACTTTTATACTTGAATACATAAGCATCCACTAAAAAACGCAAAGAGTTCTTTGAAATGATTGAATATTGGTCTTATACAACGATTATTCGAGCGAACGGACTTGATTCTGTTACTTTGCATTCTTAATTGAATAGCATATGTTTCAAGATAAATACGTTTTCGCTCAACTGACTGCATTTCTCAACAGAAGTAAGTTTAATCGAATCGTATCAAAATACGATGGAGACCCGTTGGCGGAATTAAATTAGTGCATATTTAATTCCGCCAACGGGTATAACTTAAATATGAATATGGAAATATAATAAGCGAGGAATATAGGTACAATAAAGAGTGAGTCAAAAGCTATAATAAAAGTAACCATCCACATCTCCGCCTTGAGTAATGCAAGTGATATTTTATTTTTGTTCCCTGAACATAAAAATAAAAATCATGGGAACAATAAACAAAGTAGATTATGCAGCCGCTTATCGTCAGTTTGCCACTTATGGCAATGGTCGTTCACTAAAGCAATTTTGTAGGGATGAAGATTTTGATTACAGCTGTCTCCGGCGTTATGCCACCAAAAGCTTTTGGAATCAACAAATGAATCAACCTAACTCTCGATTGCAATAAGAATCATTGATTCCTTTGGAAGTAGATTTCCGGGAAAGCATATCGGAAGAAAAAGTAAAATCTCCCTCGATGAAGGAATCCATATTGATAAGTGATATAAACGTTCATTTATCCAACGGTCTGGAGGGACGCCAACAAGAGACGTCCTGAATCTGTCTTCGAGTCCATATACCGTGATTTGTACGCAACTTACCGCAAACGTCTTTCTTCGGACAGCCGAAACCAAAAAGAAGCACAATGGATGAAACGGTTG
>Ga0268263_1000329_pt1 | contig 90471 bp, 74 predicted proteins | sample Biomet5_FD_190358 | JGI IMG/M metagenome (GOLD analysis project Ga0268263, IMG submission 190358) | Microbial communities from bioreactor (seeded with sewage sludge) at LBNL, California, USA - Biofuel metagenome 5 (SPAdes) (version 4) | ecosystem: Engineered > Bioreactor > Anaerobic >... | reverse complement strand
TGGTATGTGTTCACGATTCACATCCCGATCGCGCTGTCGTCGCTATTGGCGCCGATGCTGGGCATTTCTCCTGCGAGCCTGTTCCTTTTGCCGCTGCACGTGGTGCTGCTGGAACTCATCATCGACCCAACCTGTTCGATCGTGCTGGAGCGCCAGCCGGCGGAGGAGGACATCATGGATCGCCCGCCGCGAGGCCCCAAGGAACAGCTGCTCACCCAATCCGGGCTCTTCAAAAGCGTGCTGCAGGGGCTGACGGTCTTTGCGGCGGCGTTCGGGACCTACTTCTGGGCGCTGGCGGGGAGGCCTGACAACGCGCCGGCGGCCCGCGCGATGGGCCTGGGCATCATCATGCTCGCGAACTTGCTGCTGGTTCTGGTGAACAGCTCCGAGCGCGATTTCGCCGCGCACTCCATCCGCCGCCTGGCGCGGGACAAGGTGATGTGGCTGGTCAATTTCGGGACGCTGGTAGGGCTTGCGGCGCTTTTGTACACGCCGCTGGCGGGCGTGCTCAAACTCGCGCCGCTGTCGGCTTGGCAGATGCTGATCGTTCTGGGCATGGCGTTTCTCTCGACGGGCTGGTATGAACTGGTAAAGGCGATCCGCAGGATCAGGGAGCGCGCAGCGCGCGATAAATAAATGCGAGGCTGCCTCAAGGTTATCGCCTTGAAGCAGCCTCAATTTTTTGTCATATCAAGCTGGGGGGCTGGCCGCGGCGGCGGTCGGGGAGGAGGAGGAGGCCGCGGGAGCCTTGGACGCGGCGGGTATCTGGGTGGTGACGGGCACCTGTGTTTTCACGGGCACTTGCGTCATCACGGGAATCTCGGTGAAGACCGGGATCTGGGTGGTGACGGGCATTTCGGTCGTGGCGGGCGTCGTGGACGCTCCAGCCGTTGCGGTTGCGGCGGCTGACTGCGTGGGCGAGGGGGTCGGCGAGGGCGCGGGCGAAGAGCAGCCCGCCAGCGCGACGGCGGCGACGACCATCATGGCGGCGATGGCCAGGGCTTTGATCTTCAATACAATTTCCTCCTTGAGCGCAGCGGCGTTGCGGCTTCTTGAAATCTGAGCATCCCGCGATATTCATGCCCTGACAGCGCGCTTTTTATCGCCGCAGAAGGATTTACCAAGGCGCCTCATGGGACTGAGCCCGCGTAGTTTCGCGCAGATTGCCGCGGCCTCCCGGTTCACCTGCCGGACGATGGCCGGGAGCTTTTCCAAAAGCACGGGGGACAGCCCTTCGAAAAAATCGATCTCCGCTATCTGTATGCCGATCAGAAATCCCGGCACATTTTGGCTCCCGTACAGCAGCGCAGACAACAGGCTTTCGTCGTGGCAGAACGCCTTGGGCGGGAAATAGCGTTTGCATTCGTCAAAAGGGAGGGTGAGCACCTTGCCGGCGGGCTCCTGAAGCCATACCGCGTCGAGGATGATTACGGCATCCCCATCCTCGATGTTCAAAAGGCAGTCCTCCACAAAGATTTCCCCCTGAAAGACGACGGCGCCCGGCGGGGGCTCCATAAGCCTCGACACCTGGACGCCGACGCCGTCGTCTTTCAATAGAGGATTGCCCACGCCGAAAATCTTGACGCTCACGCGATCTGGAAGGTGAAGGGCTCCGCCCTGTCCGAGACGACGTGCGCCGCGCAGTTCAGGCACGGGTCGAACGAGCGCACGATGCGGCCGACGATGACCTTCGTCTTCTTGGGGTCCTCGATCGGCGTGCCGATCAGCGCCTGTTCGCACGCGCCGTGCTGGCCGTCGCCGCTCTTCGGGGACATGTTCCAGTTCGATGGGGGCAGGATGGTGTACCGTGCGATTTTCTGATTCTCAATCCGGATCCAATGCCCGAGCCCGCCGCGCATCGCGCCGGTCAGCGCGTGGCCTTCGCCGGTTTCGGGGACTTGCCACTGCTGCTGGTTGGCGGGCTGCATCCGCACGTACTCCAGCATCAGCCGCATTTTTTCGCAAACCATCTGGGTGAACAGCGCCCGCGCCATGATGCGGCCGAGGGCGCCCGTATCGCCGGAATAGTCCCCGCTGACGATCAGCCCGGCCATCGGCCCGGTCTCGACGACTTTTCCGGCATACCTGGGCGCGTCCACCCAGGAATACGCGCCGGGTTTTCCAAAGTCCAGCGTCGGCGGCTCGTCCAGCGGGCGCAGCAGCTCCTGCTCCGCTTTCAGCCAGGTGTGCCGGATGCTCTCGGTGATCAAGTCCGGGTTCAGTTCCGCAAAAGCGCCGTCCAGCAGAAGCCCCGGCTTTGTCACCCAGAACCGCTCGGGCAGGAAGGCGAAATAGCCGTAACTCATGTAATTGCCGCTTCCGTGTCCCAAAAACCGGTATTCGGGGTAGTATTCCATCAAAATCGCGACGTCCGGGATCATCACGTCCCGCACGAACTCCGTGAGGCCGTGCAGTATGGATTTGACGATGCTGTACATATCGATGTCGAAGTTGGTCGTGACGCCGCCGACGAAGATGCCGTGGTTGTGCGGCGCCTTGCCGGCGATGGTCGCCACCGCCTTGTGCGCGCTCCGGCTGAACCCGATCGAAGCCTGATAGTGCGAGACCAGCAGGTCGTTGACGTTCTTCGGAAGCCTGAAGTCGGTTTCCTCCTCCGGCGCGTTGGTGAAAAGCGGCGGGATGCCGCAGATGTTCGCGTAATCCGGAATCGCCAACTGATAGATCTGGCGGATGTTGTTTTGAATGGTGTCAAACCCGAGCGTTATGGCGCGGATCAATTCGCCGTTGAAATCCGGCGTGACGCCCATCGCCATTTCAAGCGCCATCGTGGAGGCGATCGTATGGGCCACGGAGCAGATGCCGCAGGTTCTCGAAGTGAGGCGCATGGCGTCCAGCGGCGGCCTGCCCTGAAGCATGCGATCCATTCCGCGGTACTGCATGCCGCCGCTCTGGGCGTCGGTGATCCTGCCCTGGTCAATCTGCACGCCGAGGGACATCAGCCCGCTGACGCGCGTGACCGGGTCGAGTTCAATCAACGTCTTGGCCATCTTCTTCCCCTCCTTCGGTCCCTCCGGCCGGGTACGTGACAAAGGGCTCCATCTTGTCGGGGAAGCCGCTGTTCGCGCAGCCGATGCAGGTGGTGTTCGCGCCGATGGGCCAGTTGTTGGAGTTGTTCCAGCGCGTGAACGGGCAGACCGTGTTGGTGATGGGGCCGCGGCAGCCCAGCGCAAACATGCATTCCGGCGATCCGAATTGTGAAGCAAAGTCCTGCGCATCGAAGAACGAGCGGCGGGGACAGATTCGGTGGATGGTCGTGCCGTAGTACGTGAGCGGCCTGCCATCCCCGTCCACCGGAGGCTGGCCGAAATTCACAATGTACGCGAAAGTGCCCAGCGCCCACTCCGGGTGGCACGGGCACCCCGGCGCCCGGATGACCGGGCGGTTCAGCAGCGTCTGAACGTCCACCGCCTCGGTTTCGTTCGGGCGGGCCGCCGTCGGGCCGCCGTAGCAGGCGCATGTGCCGACGCAGAGGACGTCCCGGGCGTTGGCGGCGGCGTACTTTACCGCGGCTTCGGCGGTGATCAATTCCCCCTGATACTTTGCGATCACCGCGCAATGGCCGCCCTGCGCCAGCGGGATCGCGCCGCTGACCACGAGCAGGTATTCCTCGCCGGATTCAACGACGTCCACGATGTCCTGATAGGCCACTTCGCCCTGATCCGCCATGATGCTGGCGAAGAATTTGACATCCACCATCTGGGTGAGCCAATAGAGGATATCCGGATCCGACCCGTTGAGCATCGCGACAAATTCCGCAAAGCAGCCGGAGGTTTCAATCCAAATTGCCTTCAGGCGGCTGCGCTCCCCGTTTTGTATTTTTTGCACGGCCATTTTGGCCAATTCAATCGGGCTGGGGTCACTCGGCATAGGGCGATTTTCCTGAACGCGCGGCGCGTCGGCGGTGTGCTTCGGACGGGCCTGCCCTGGAAAATACCAAACCAAAGGCTTTGGATCGCTCATCGATACGCCCCCTATTCCCTCAATCGGCCTACGGCAAAGCTATGCCTCATCAATTCTTCAAATTCCTCAGGGTGGGCTTGATAGTACCCGGTCAAATCCTCCCCCTGCCGCATGCCGAGGTAGGTGCCGCCTCCCCACATCGGGGCGTGCGTCACATTGTAGACAATCCCGCCGATGGCGATCAGCCCCGGCCTGCCGCCCCGGCCGTTGTAGTAGGAATGAAGCTGCGCTATCGTGTAAACGAAGGAAGTCGTCAAATCCCCGCCTATGTTGTTGCACTGCGGATGCTTCGGCATGGCAACGCACCTCGTTCAAATTTCCTGGGCCATTCTATCCAAAAAGAAAACCGGAAATGCCTGCGCCAAGCCGCGCATGACGGAAATCCCATTCTTATAATAAAAAGCAGCGCGCCGGAATCCCGTCCGGCGCGCTTAGCATACTGACAAAACCCGCGACTGCTTTCAATCGTTCCCGTATCGCGTTGAAAGACGCGAAGCGGATTTCAACGCACTTCTATGCTTCTATGACGGCGCATGGGTCGAACCCGTAGCGCCCCGTGTCCCGCCCGTACAGCGTCATCCCGCCCTGCCCGCACTCGAAGCGGATCAGGTGCCTGCCGGGGGTAAGCAGCGCCTCCGGGATCTCGATTTCAAAGCGCTCGCCATAGCCGTAGCGGCCCAGATTCCTATAGTTGAACGGGACGCCGCCCAGCGCGTCGTTTGTGAACAGCGCGCGCTCGTCGGACGGATCGTCGCCCGGCTCGGCCGTCCCGATCCGCTGGCCGTCCAGAATTACGTCGATGGCCGTCGGGTACTTCACCTCGTCCGTCACCTTGACCGCGTCGATGCCCTCGCGAGCGCCGGCCTCGAACACCAGCTTTCCGCGCCTGCCGGGTTTGTCCCATACGGTCTCGTACTGGGCGCTCCCCCGCCCGCTGATCCAGAGCAGGGAACCGCCGCCCGCCTGATAAACGCCGCCGTAGTTTTCATAGGCGAGCGAGGCGCAGGACGCGGGCGGGATCGGGTGCGCGTTTTCGATCTCGCAGCGCGCGCCGTCGAACACGAACTGCACATAATTCCGGCACAGCACGTTTTCGCCGTCCTCGATCCGGAAGAACAGGTAGCCTCCCCGCATGTCGGAGGGCGCCGTGAAGTCGATGTTTTCCAATTTTTCGACGCGGAAGGGTTCAAAGCCGATGCCGCGCCGCCCGGAGGCGATGCCCTCCCGGTAGCGGCCCAGCGCGTCGATGCCGGCCAGGCTCCAGACGAGTTCGGGATGATGCGCTCGCTTTGAGGAGAAGTGGGACGCGTACACCTCGCAGCGCACGCTCCCGCCCGCCGGGATGTGGGTGATCCGGTTGAGGTCCGCCACCACCTGGTCCATATTGTTGACCATGCCGTAGCCCAGCGACCGCATGTGCTCGTCCACATAGCCGTAATCGCGCTCGTAGCGGTCCGACGTCAGCGGGCCGGAGTTCTCCACCTCATGGGAGGCCACGTTCATCCGGAGGTAGCCCGCGATCTTCTGGAACATGCGAAGCTGCAGGTCGATCCCGTTGATGTGCAGGAACTCGCTGATGAGGATCGGCTTTCCGCTCTGCGAAGCGGAGCCGATGTGGCCCTCCCCGTGAGCGGCGTTGATGTAATTGAAGATCGAGCCGGGGTAGCAGTCCTTTGTCACCTGCGCCCACTTGCCGCGGGCGTCGAAGTAGTCGCTCGGGTAGTAGTGGAAGTCGTTGATGTCGCCCTCGCCCGTCTTTCCGAAGCCGGAATTGTCGCACACCAGCACGTGCGGGCTGGCCAGTTTGATGCGCCGGGCGGCTTCCTCGAGGAAGCGATAGCGCAGTTCGTTTTTCCACGGCGTCGACACGTGCCGGCCCTCGACGCCCCAGGATTCGTTGATGCTGCTGATGAGGACGATGCTCGGGTGGTTGTGGAGCCGCTTCAGCATGCCGTCCAGCTCGCGAGAATAGGCGCTTTGCCAGTCGGGGTTGTCGGGCGTCGCGAAGAAGTTCGAGGGGTGTTCGGTCCAGACCAAGAGGCCCCGCCGGTCGCACTCGTGGTACCAGAGCGGCTCGTTCTCCTTGATGTGCATGCGCGACAGGTTGTAGCCGTAGCCCAGCGTCCTGTCCACTTCGTACGCGATGCTGCCGCGCTTGCCCTCGGGGCCTTCCTCCTCCAGCGAGCGGTAGGTGTAGATGCCAAACGCGTTGTAGCCCTGGTCGAGGACGCCGATCACGTAGAAGGGCCGGTTGTTCAGGTACAGGTACTGGTACTGATCGAGGGGGTCGTCCGTCTCCTCGGGAGAATGGCCGCTCAGCCAGCGCGTCTCGATCTTGCGCAGGCCCACGTAGGTGCGCACGTTGTCCAGCGTGATCTGCCCGTCGATCAGCGAGCACTCGGCGGTGTAGAGGTTGCCTTCAAGGTAGTCCCAGAGCACCGGGCGTTCGATGGCGACGTCGCAGCGCGCGACGCCATCCCGGATGGTCAGCGTCAGCCGGTCCTGCGGCGAGCCGTCGGGCGCGTAGAGGCTCATGAGCAGCCGCATGCCCTCGGCGCACTCCGCGCGGACGAACGCGTGCACCGACGCCTTGACGAGCGCCTCGCCGTCAAACTCCAGTTCCGGCCGGAGCTGAACGCTGTCAATATAGGCCTCGTTCCGCGGCTCAATCCACACGCTCTGCCAGATGCCGGGCGCGGACGAGAACCAGAAGATCTGCTTGCCCATGTTGTGGGCGGTCACATCGTGGGGGTACTCCGCCTTGACCACCAGCGTGTGGCGGCTTTCCGGTGCCAGCTTGCCCAGGTCGAACGTCAGGTCGCTGTACTCGTCCACCCGCATGCCCAGGTAGCGCCCGTCCAGCCACGCGTTGGTGACGGCGGTGCACGCGCCGATGTGCAGCACGATGTGCTGATTCTCCGGGAAGCCGTCGGGCACGACGAAGCTGCGCCGATACCAGGCGTACTTGCCGGTGACGTTGAAGTTGTTCATCGCGGTGTTGGCCTCGTGGTTGGCGTCGCCGCTGACCAGGAATTCCTCGCCGAAGCCCATCAGCGACGCCCAGGAGAAGGGCACGCGGATGGCCTTACCGAATCTGGGCGCGTTCGGCAGGTACCACTGCCGGGCCTCGCCGACGTTCTCCGGGTCGAACTGGAACTGCCACGTGCCGTTCAGGCACAGGAAGCCATTCATCGAGCGATCGAAGGACGGGTTGTTGTACTCGCGGCGCGGGATGTTGTCGGCCGTTTCCGGCTTTAGCGTGATGTCCAGGCAGTTGTCGGCGCCGGAGACGAGGCGGACGCCCGCCTTTTCGAACAGGCAGCCCTCCGCCGCGGCCACCACCACCTGCTCGCCCCTGGGAAGCCCGTTAAGGCGGTAAACGCCGTCCGCGTCCGTCAGCGCGAAGTGGTCGTCAAACCCGGCGACGTGCACGCTGGCGCCCTCGACCGGCTGGCCATCCTCGCCCAATACGCGCCCGGAGAGCTCCGCCTGGGGGACCTCGCCCTCCACCGCCGCCCAGTCGAACGTCGTGAAGTGGGGCGTATAGCGCTCGCCCTCCCGCGGGTGCGCCTTGATGAGCGCGCGCGCGTCGCCGGGAAGCGCGTAGGCCTCGCCGCGAAGCACCTCGCGCCCGTCGAGGCGGGCGACGTAGCGGTTCCCATCCCGCTCGAGCGCCAGTTCCATCGGGAAGTGGGGGGCGTAGTCCGCGGAAGCCACCGCATAGGTCTGGGGCTGGCCCGCGTCCATGAACGAGGCGCCGCGCTGCGCGCCGGAGGGCACGCGGATCTCGAGCCGCTTCGGGCTGGCCGCCAGCAGCACGTAGTCGGTGAACGCGCCGTTTCCGCCGTAAAAGCCGACGCACGCGCCGCCGTTATCCGGGTCCTCAAAGCCCGTGACCACCGCGCTGACCTTCGCGCGTTGGCCGACGAAGCGCCGGCTCAGAAGGCAGTTGCCCTCGTTGAACTTGTCGTATTCGTAGAGCTTGATTTCGGAGTCGCCGGCCCGCTCCGGCACCTGGTAGCAGGGCGACCCCATGTTGTAGTACGCCCAGAGCGAAGTGTCGAGCGACGGCTTTGTGAAGTGATCCTGCATGGCTTTCCTCCTATTTCGACTCAACCCGGACGCGCTCGAACGTCACGCGCGCCCCGAACGAACCGACCGCGATCTGCCCGTAGGGCAGCGAGTCCCTGTCGGTGCAGCGAAGCAGCTCGCGCCCGTCGACGGAGACGGTGATGCAGTTGCCTTGGACGGTGGCCTTGACGCGGTAGGTGCGCTCCGCCTCGAGCGCGCAGGGCGCGGACGCGAGCGTGACGGCGTTAAAATTCATCCGGTCGACGCGCACCGCCGCCATGTCCAGCCCGACGTAGTACCCCCTGTGGCCCACCGGAATCTGATCGGGATGATACGAATTTTCGGACAGCCGGAGGAACACGCCGGCGGAGCGCTCGGCGCCTTCGCCGCGGAAGCGAACGTCCGCCTCGATGCTCCCGTCCGTCAGGAAGCGGCCGCCGAAGATGCCCATCGCCTGAACTTCCCGGTCCATCTGAAGGCCCTCCAGCCGGGCGAGGAAGCCGTCGCTGCCCTGGCCCTCCACCTGCTTCGCCGCAAAGCACAGCGGCAGGCCGCTCCATTCGCCGCTGAGGGCGCTCTCCACCGGGAAGATTTCAAAGCGGGCGATCTTCGCAGACCCCCGGGCGACCTTGACCGAGAAGCCCTGCATGCCTTTCCACAGTTCCACCTGCCCCAGCTCGACGCGCCTCAGGCAGGGCGAGGGTTCGGCGTGGAAAAGGCGGGTGCCGCACTGGAACGCCATGTCGAGGTCGACGCCCTCCGGCGACTTAAGCACCGCCTGCACGTGGTGCGGGCCCGAGCGGGCCGCGTTGATGTGGTAGCTGACGAATTCGCCCTCGGAGAGCATCAGATCCTGCCCGCCGTCGTCGCCGGGAACCAGGCGCATGCCGTCCTCCGGCCGGAAGCCGCACTCGGGCGCGGGGTGGCCGCCGCTGACGTTTCCGGCGCAGGCGGGCAGGAACATCGCCGCGTCGACCGGCCCGGGAATTGCGTGGAAGTGCTCGAAGTCGCCGCGCTGGCCCACATGGCGCGAGAACGCCACATAGCTGACCCGCACCGCGCCGCGGGCGCCGATCCGGCCCGCCATCGCCCCCGCCTCGAGGCCGTAGAACTGGCCCATGTGATCCAAGAGAAGATTGAGCTTTCCGCCGCGGGACTCGAGCCGCACCGCGTGCAGCGCGTTTTCGTCGAAGCCGTCGAACAGCCGCTTCGAGGCCAGTTGGGCGGCCACGCCGCCGGAGATTTTGTTTACGGTCAGCGCGCCGCCCTCGATGCGGGCGCTGAAGTAGTTGAACTCGTCGCGCCAGCCGAAACACGCCTCGGCGCGCGCGCCGGGCGCCAGGTTGATCTCGGCGGTGAAGTCGTCCGGCGCGCTCGCCGCCAGCAGCACGCCGCCGTCCAGCGGGACGAACGCGCTTGCGAAAACCGGCTCGTCCGCCCAGCCGTAGGCGTCGGGGCGGTGGGGCGCTTCCACGGGGTGGCGGGTCGGCCCGGACACCATCAGCTTTTCGCCGTTGAACAGCATCCGGTCCAGGTTGACGTTCCGGCGGGTGTGTTTCCCCTCGGCGTCGATCTCGAAGTTGTGGTAGCAGATCCAATAACTGTCCAAATCCGGCCCGATGGTGTTTGACGAATGCCCCAGGCTCCCGTGGGCGCGGTCGGTGTTGACCAGCAGCGTCTTTTGGTGCGGCACGCGGTAGGGCCCCAGCGGGCCTACGTCGCTGACGGCATAGTCGATGCGGTACGCCCGGGATAAGAGGTGGTTTCCGGTCGTCGTGATGTAGTACTTGCCCCCGCGCTTGAAGATGCCCGGGCCCTCGGTCCAGTGGCCCATCGAGGTTCCGCTGAGCGCGGTCGGCTCGGACATCGCGCCGTCCAACGCCATCCTGTGGCCGTGGATGCAGGGGTACTCGGCGTGCGTGAAGTAGAGCTGAGCGTCGTCGCCCACGAAGATCGAGCCGTCGATCACCAGGCCAAAATTGCTTCGGATTTGCTTGAACGGCCCCAGCGGGCTTTCGCCCTCGTACAGGTAGTGGCCCTGGCCGAAGGGCGAGCCGACCAGCAGGAACTTGCCGTTGAAGTGCCACACCTCCGGCGCGTAGGTGTTCTGCAGGCACGTGTCGCGAACCACCCAGCCCGCGTAGGACCAGTTGACGAGATCCTCGGAGACCCACGCGTGCACGCCGTTTTCCGCAGCGTGGGTCGACGGGTACAGGTAGTATCTTCCGTTGTACCGGAGCACAAACGGATCGCCCAGCCCCTCCGGGGTTTCGGGCAGATTGAGTTCATTATGGTACAGTTTCATAAACTGGAAGCCTCCTCGCCGAAGCGGCTGCCGCCGGGGGGATTCATCTAGTCCCCCAGGCCCCGCGCCGCCATGCCGCGCGTACCCGGGTTGACGCTCATCATCAGGTGCGCCGGCCACTTCGGCCCAGCGCGCAAATTCGCGAATGCCGATTTTATGGTCATTTTTTCTAAAAAGGGGGGGCGACAAAGGTATCCCTGCCGCCCCCATGCCCTTTGGGTGGGTATTAGTCCTTGGCGTCGGCGATGATCGGCTCAAGCTGCTGGGCCATCTGATCGATCGCCTGCTCAGGCGTCAGCTCTCCCGAGAGCGCGGACTGGATGGCGGCCTCCTCCACGTCGCCGCACTGCGCGGACACGTAGGGGATGTCGGTGTCGGCCAGTTGGGTGGCGCAGGCCAGGTTGGCGGACAGCGCCTGGTAGATGCCGCTGACATCCTTCACGACGTCGCGGGAGTAGTTGGAGGTGCGGCAAGGGTCAAATGTGTACTGGATCTTGACGCACTCGCCGTCCTTGGAGGTGCACATCTCGCAGAACTTGAACGCCATCTCCTGCTCGGTGCTGCCGGCCACGATGGACAGGCCCCAGCCGCCCAGCGTCGGGCTCTTGCCCGGCGTCACGGCGTAGCCGACCTTGTCCTTCGTCGGGGAGCCGGCCTGGTTGCAGGTCAGGTACAGGCCCGGCCACTGCTCCATCATCGCGGCGTTGCCCTGCGCGAAGAAGGTGTTGGAGGTGTCCCAGTCGAACGTCGCCCAGTCGGAGGGCGCGCACTTGCCCAGGTCCAGGATGAACTGGAGCGCCTTCACGCCGCTGCCATCGGTGAAACCCAGCGAGCCGTCCGATTTGACCTCGGAGCCGCCGTAGGCGCCAAGGCGGTTGAACCAGTTGAAGCGGCCGCTGCCCTTGCTCATCATCGTCGAATAGCCGTACTGAACCGGCGAATCCGGGTTCAGCGATTTGGTGAAGAACTGGGCGGCTTCCAGCATCTCTTCGGGGGTCTCCGGCACCTTCAGGTCATGGCCGGTCTTGGCCTTGAACTGGGCCTGGAGGGTGGCGTCCTCAAACAGATCCTTGCGGTAGAACAGGATCTGGGAGTCCGGCTTGTAGGGGAACGCGACGATCTTGCCCTGGTACTGGGCGTAGGTCTTGAACATGCTGGGCACAAAGTCGTTCACATCGTAGTTCGGGGACGCGAGGGTCTTCAGTTCGTCGGTGATGTCGGTCAGGTAGCCGGCGTACGCGAACGAGTGGATGTAGGCGATGGGCATCTCGATCACGTCGAACTGGCCGCCGCTCTGCAGGCCCAGTTGAACCTTCTCAAACAGCTGGTCGGGGAACTCCTGAACCTCGACTTCGCCGCCGGTGAGTTCGTTAAAGATCTTGCCGAACTCCTTCAGGCTGGCCGAGTGGTCGCCGTTGCTCGCCGCGACGACGATCTTGTGGCCTTTGTACATGTCGGGCTTCAGCGTGCCGTCCAGGTCCAGGTTGTTAAGGGTCATATTGAGGTTCGCGTCACCCGCGGGGTTCAGGCACGTCTGGTAGGTGTACGCGTTCGCGGAAACCACGATGCCAAACAGCATCACGATTGCCAGCAGCAAGGAGAACAGGGACCGGGTCTTCTTCATGGTTTTCCACCTTCCCTTTCTTGATGGGTATCCTATCCGCAAAGGGCCGATAAGCCTGAGATCAGCCCTTGACAGCGCCGGCGGTGAATCCCTTGACGATGTATTTCTGCGTGGTCAGCGACAGGATGATGGCCGGCAGCATCGCCAGCGTGCCCGCCGCGGCCAGCGAGCCGAACGGCGTATCCCGCTCGTGCTGGATCATCGTGTTGATCGCGATGGGCAGCGTCTTGTAGACATCCTTGAACATCAGCGTCAGCGCCAGGCCGAACTCGTTCCACGAGCCGATGAAGCACAGGATCGCCACGACCGAGATGCTGGGCACGACCAGCGGCAGCGCGATGGAAAGGAACAGCTTGTACTCGTTGCAGCCGTCGATCACCGCGGACTCGTAGATCTCGTGGGGCACTTCCTCATAGAAGCTGAGGAACAGCCAGATCGACATCGGCAGCGAGAACGTGCAGTAGGCCATAATCAGCCCGAAGTGGCTGTTGAGCAGGCCCAGGCGGTTGTAGATCATGTACAGCGGCACCGTGTACACGAGGCCCGGCACCATGCGGATGATGAAGATGCCGTTTGAGATCGTCTTGCGCCCCTTGAAGCTGAACCGCGTCAGCGCAAACCCCGCCATGCCGGCGATGATGACGCACAGTACCGTGGTGATCACGGCGATCTTCGCGCTGTTGTACGCAAAGATGTTGTAGCTGGACTTCCTCAGGATGTCCGAGAAGTTGGCCAGCGTGAACCGAACCGGGAAGTAATAGGGGACGGTCACCAGGATGTCCGCCTTTTCCTTGAAGGACATCGTGACGGCCCAGTAGATCGGGAACAGGAACACCGCCGTGAGCAGGGTGAGCAGCACAAACATGACGGTGGCCGCGCTGCGCGCAGAAGCTCGTTTACCCATGAATATCGCCTCCTCGTTTGCAGTGCCCGTCAGGTTTCCTGCCGGCGCATCAGCCGCATGGCGACCATCGCCACCACCGACACGATCACAAAGAAGATGAACGCGCCCGCCGAACCTTGACCGACGTCGTTGTACCGGAACGCGGTTTTGTAGATGGTGGTGCCCAGCGTCTCCGTGGAGACCCCCGGCGCGCCGTTGGTCAATTGCATCACCGAGTCGAACACGCGGAGCGCGTCGCTCAGGCGAATCGTGACGACTAGCGCCACGAAGTTGCGGATCGTCGGCAGCGTGATTGAGAAGTAGGTTCGCCAGGGCGACGCGCCGTCCACCTTCGCGGCCTCCAGCATCTCGACCGACACCGTCTTCAGCGCCGCCTGGAACACCAGCACGCAGAACGGCGTCGCCCCCCACACGTCCACGATGATGAGCGCGATCTTGGCCCAGAACGTGTCGCCCAGCCAGTTGATTTGGCCCAGGCCCATCAGCTGCAGCGTGCAGTTGATGACGCCGTAGACCGGGTAGAACATCAATTTCCAGATGGTCGCCGAAACCACCGGGGCGATCATCATCGGGATGATCAAAAAGGTCTTGAACGGCGCGTTGAAGCGCTTTGTCCGCTCGCTGTTCAGCATGACCGCCAGAATCATGCCCAGCAGCACCTCGAGCACCAGGCTGGACAGCGCGAACGTCAGCGTCCAGACGATGGAATCCTGAAACTGCGGGTTGGTCAGCATTTTTATGTAGTTTTGAAGCCCGTAAAACCGGACGGTGCTGATGGGCTTTGCCAGGTTGTACTTCAGAAAGCTGATGTACAGCGAATAGAATATGGGAACCAGCGAGACCAGCGCCAGCAGGATACACGCCGGCGCCAGGAATACTGCCGGAGCCATCCGGTCGGAGAGGCTCTTTTGAATTTTGACGCCCTTCCTCGCTTCGAGCATCGGCATCGTACCCTCTTTCATCAGGATTATCGGCGGTACCGCGAATTAAGAAAACCTTATCATTCGCCTTTCATTATAAGGGCGACTCGGACAGATATCTATACTAGATCTATGATAAAATGACGACCGGAAGGAATTGGTCAACAGGATCCCCGGCGGGCCTGAACCCGCCGCGATCCATTGGCATTTATTTGAAGGTTTTTCGAGTTTCCTATGGCCGCGGCGGCGGAACTAGGGGTTCAGCCCCGTGACCAGGTGCCGCATGTGCGATATGTCGGTCGGATCGTGGGGAACTTCGACGAGCGTCGTCGGCACCACGAGCGTTTCCCGCTCAAAATTTCCATCCAATTGCTGGGCCAGCAGCCGCACGCTCTCCTTGACGATGGCCTTGTAATCCTGCTGGATGAAGTTGACCCCCGGCAGGTGCGGGTTGTCGAAGGCGACCATGTGAAAGTCCTTCCCCGGCACGCGCCCAAGGCTATTCAGCACCAGATTCGCCACCTGAGCGATCTCCGCGTTCGCCGCGAAGAACCCGTTGGTCTCCGGATAGCGGGTCAGGTGTTCCAGCATCGTATGATAGAGCAATTCGACGCGCCGCTCGCTGGTGGCGAACACGATGTCCCGATCCTCGATCACGCACTGGTTTTCGGGGTCCGGCTCGAAGCCCGCCTCGGCCATCGCCAGCCGGAACCCCTCGAGACGACCGGAGACCGCCGTGTTGAGCGTCGGGAAGTGGCAGATGGCGACCCTGTTGCCGCAGCGCTCGATCAGAAACCGGGTCGCGTCCTTCGCGCCCCCGACGTTGTCGGCGACCACGCAGGAGGACGGGATATCCTCCAGATAGCGATCCATGAACACCAGCGGGAAGCGGTGCGCCACCAGCTGCCGGACCAGCGCGTTGTTGACCTCGGAGACCATTGGGAACAGGATCAGCGCGTGGACGCCGCTCTTGATGAAGTCCTGAACCAGCTGGATCTCCTGGGCGGAGGATTCCCGCGCGATCCCGACCATCAGGTGGCAGTTGTTGCAGCGGAACTGGCGCTCCAGGTGCACCAGGTAGATCTGCTCGGTCCTCGTGGCCATCGTCGGAAATATGACGCCGATCTTGTGGCCCGGCGCCTCCGCGCCGCCCGCGCCGCTCACGAAGGGGCTGGCTGCCACGAAGGAACCCTTGCCCTTCAGGCGGTAGATGATCCCCTCGTCCACCAGCTGGTTCAGCGCGTTTTTGACGGTGATGCTGCTGACAAAATAGCGGTTCATCAGTTCCGATTCGGAGGGGATGCGGTCGCCCGCGCGGAGCACACTCGCCGCGATCTGCGCCTTGATGTCCTCCTGAATCTGCTTATACAGGGGAAGGGAAGTCATTTGTGTTCCTCCCATCTGTCCGGTCGAAAAAGCGCGGGCGGCCCCGTCAGCGGATTTTACGGATGTCAGCCTTGAGGTGCCCAAGGACGATATTGTTCAGGGGGAGCCCGCGTCGCGCCGCATAGCGAAAACCGGCGCACTCCGCGCGGGAGTCAACGCCGGTGCCAAGCCCGGCAGTCCGGCGGCCAGGCGTTGCCCCGGCATCCGCATCGCCGCGGTTTCGTTAGAAAATAGAACCCCGAGGGTTATGGACATTATATCATACCGGACGGCGGAAGTCCACCGGCGGGATAAAGGGCGGCGCCTTACGGAGTTGACACGCCCGGCGGCTTCCCCTATAATGGGCCGGGAACGCTTCTTTTGGAAAGGAAACCATGACGCGGGACTTGTTTTTGCCGGTGACCCCGGAGGATGTCAAAAGGCGCGGCTGGGACGCGCCGGACTTTGTGTACGTCACCGGGGAGGCCTATGTGGATCACCCCTCCTTCGGCCACGCCATCATCGGCCGGGTGCTGGAGGACGCCGGGTACAAAGTCGCCATGCTGCCGCTGCCGCCGCATCAGGACGAGTCCGCCTTCCGCCGCTTCGGAAGGCCGAAATTGGGCTTTCTGGTGTCCGCCGGCGTGATCGACAGCATGGTCAACCACTACACCGCCGCCAAAAAGCTCCGCAGCGAGGATGTGTACGCCCCCGGCGGCAAAGCGGGGCTGCGGCCGGACCGGGCGACCATCGTCTACTGCAACCGCATCCGGCAGGCATATTCCGACGTGCCCATCCTGATCGGCGGGATCGAGGCGTCGCTTCGCCGCTTCTCCCACTACGACTACTGGGAGGATCGGGTGCGCCACTCGATCCTTACCGACAGCGGGGCCACGCTGCTGCTCTACGGCATGGGGGAGACGTCGGTCCTGGAGGCCGCCGCGTGGCTCCGGGACGGCGCGCCGAGGGAAGCGCTTCGGGACATCCGGGGCGTCTGCTATCTGCAGAAGGAAAAAACAGACGGCATTTTGGAAGTCCCCTCCCACCGGGAGGTGTCGGAGGACAAGGCGGCCTACGCCCGGGCCTTCAAGATGCAGTACGACGAGCAGGACCCGTTCCGGGGCAAGGCGCTCTGCCAGCAGCAGGACGAGAAGCGCTATCTGGTGCAGACGCCGCCCTGCCTCCCCTTGAGCCGGGAACAACTGGACCGGGTCTACGCGCTGCCCTATACCCGCCGGTGGCACCCGGATTACGACGAGCTGGGCGGCGTGCCCGCGCTCGAGGAGGTGGAGTTCTCCATCTCCGCCACCCGCGGATGCTTCGGCGGCTGCAGCTTCTGCGCGCTGACGTTCCACCAGGGCCGCATCGTGCAGTCCAGAAGCCCGGACTCCATCGTTAACGAGGCCGAGGCGCTGACGAAGCTGCCCGGCTTCAAGGGCTACATCCACGACGTGGGCGGCCCCACCGCCAACTTCCGGAAGCCCGCCTGCAAAAAGCAGTGCACACTGGGCGCCTGCAAGGACCGGCAGTGCCTCTTTCCGGAACCCTGCGCCCGCGTCGAGCCGGACCATGCGGAACTGACCGCAATCCTCAGAAGGATCCGCGCGCTGCCCAAAGTCAAGAAGGTGTTCATCCGCTCCGGCCTGCGCTACGATTACCTGCTGCTGGACCGGGACAAGGCGTTCCTCAGGGAGCTATGCCAGCACCATGTCAGCGGGCAGCTCAAGGTCGCGCCGGAGCACATCTCGCAAAGGGTCTTGGCCCTCATGGGCAAGCCCGGCCGGGAGGTGTACGAGGCCTTCGTTCAAAGGTATGAGGCGGTCAACCGGGAGCTGGGCAAGGATCAGTACCTGGTGCCCTACCTGATGAGCAGCCACCCGGGCAGCGACCTCGCCGCCGCGGTGGAGCTGGCGGAATACCTTCGGGACGCCGGCCAGCAGCCCGAGCAGGTGCAGGACTTTTACCCCACGCCGGGCACGCTCAGCACCTGCATGTTCTACACCGGGCTGGACCCCCGCACGATGAAGCCGGTCTACGTGCCCAAAGATCCCCGCGAGAAGGCGATGCAGCGGGCGCTGCTGCAGTACCGGGTACCGCGAAACCGCGCGCTGGTGATCGAGGCGCTGAAGAAGTGCGGGCGGGAGGATTTGATCGGCTACGGCCGGGAGTGCCTGGTGCGCCCCTTCGAGAAAGCGCCGGCGCGGCCGGAGGGCGAGGAGGCGCGCGGCAGCCGAAGCACGGCGCCGGCGGCGCGGAACGGCCGAAGCGCGCGGCAGGGCGCGGAGAAAGCCGCCCCCGCCAAGCCGCCCAAGCCCAAATACAACCCCAAGTGGGCGAAAGCCAAGAAGAAAAAATGAACGCGGGGCTGTCGCGATAACAAAAAGTTGCACAAGAAATCGGCCTTCATGATGAAGGCCGATTTCTTGTCTGAATCGCTCCGAAAATCCGTTACCGCGGCAGCCTCGGTTCGTAATGTGGAAGCGATGTTGCGCTCAGCCTTCCATCGAAAGGATTTGGTCGATGCGGGCGAGTTCCTCCGGGGTCAGCGGCGGCGCCGACAGCGCCCCCACGTTCTCCACAATCTGCTCCGGCCTCGACGCGCCAATCAGCGCGCTGGTCACGACGTCGTCCCGGAGCACCCAGGTCAGCGCCAGCTGGGACAGGTGCTGGCCCCGCGCCTTGGCCACCTCCGAGAGCAGCCGCACCTTTCGCAGCGCGCCCTCCGTGATGGACTCCGGCTTCAGGTAGCGGGGGTCGTGGCCCGCGCGGGAGTCCGCCGGGATGCCGTTCAGGTACTTGCCGGTCAGCACCCCGCCCGCCAGCGGCCCGAAGGCGATCATGCCCACTCGCTCCCGCCGGAGCGCCTCCATCAGGCCGCCTTCCGGCCGCCGGTCCAGCATCGAGTAGCGGGGCTGGTGGATCAATAGCGGTGTGCCCAGGCCGCGCAGCGTCCGGATGGCCTCCACCGCCACCTCCGCCGGGTAGTTGGAGATGCCCACGTACAGCGCCTTGCCGCTCCGCACGATCTGATCCAGCGCGCCCATCGTCTCCTCGAGGGGCGTGTCCGGGTCGGGCCGGTGGTGGTAGAAGATGTCCACGTAGTCCAGGTGCATCCGCTTCAGGCTCTGGTCGAGGCTGGCGATCAGGTACTTGCGGCTGCCGTGGTCGCCGTAGGGGCCGGGCCACATGTCGTAGCCCGCCTTGGTGGAGATCACCAACTCGTCCCGGTGGGGCCGCCAGTCCCGGTCCATGTGGACGCCGAAATTGCGCTCCGCCTCGCCGTAGGGCGGGCCGTAGTTGTTGGCCAGGTCGAAGTGGGTGATCCCCAGGTCGAACGCCTGGCGGAGGATCGCCTGCTGGGTGCCAAACGGCGTGATGTCCCCGAAGTTGTGCCAAAGGCCCAGCGATAAAAGCGGCAGCATCAGGCCGCTTTTGCCGCAGCGGCGGTACTTCATCCGGGAATACCGGGTTTCGGACGGAATGTACATGGGCTTCCCTCCCTTCGCTAACGCGTTCATTATAGCGCGTGGGGCCGCCGGAGCGCAACACGGGATGCGCCTTTCGTTCAAGGGCGAAAGCGAGGGGCTTGCGAACGAAAGCATACATTCTGTGAACGAAACAGTTGCGCGCGCCGCCGGGATCGGCTACAATGGGGGAGAAGAAGGGGGAGTATTTTGTGGAACGAACCGTGTACACGGGTTGCTATACCGAGGATACGCTGATGGGCGACGGCGGCATTTTGAAGGCGCGCGGGGAGGGGATTTGCGCCTACGCGCTGGGGGAGGACGGGAGGCTTGCGCGCCGCTTCACCTGCCCGTCGCCCAACCCCACGTACCTGGCGCTGCACCCCTCCGGGCGGACGCTGTACGCCACCCACGAATTGATGGACTACATGGGGCTGTCGTCGGCGGCGGTGTCGTCCTACCGGGTCGACGGCGGCGCGATGACGCTGACCGGCCGCCAGCCCACGTTCGGCGGCGGCGCCTGCCATGTGAGCCTGGGGCCGGGCGCGAAGCACCTGCTGGTCTCCAACTACATGGGCGGCAGCCTGTGCGTGCTGCCGCTCGGCGAGGACGACAGCGTCCAAAGCCCCTCCTGCTTTTTCCAGCACTACGGGCACGGGGCCGACCCGGCCCGGCAGGCCTCACCCCACGTGCATCAGGCGATCCCGGACCGGGCGGGCGGGTACGTGCTGGTGAGCGACCTGGGCACCGACGAGATCCGCGGCTACTACGCCGACTGGGAGAAGGGCCACCTGAGCCCGAATTCCCAGCCGATCAAGGCGCTGGACGGTTCCGGGCCCAGGCAGTGCGCGTTCAACCGCGCGGGCGACCGGCTGTACGCGCTGACCGAGATGGGCAGCCGCGTGCTGGTCTACGGCTACGACGGGATGTACGGCATGGGGGCGCTGATGCAGACGATCTCCACGCTGCCGGAAGGGTTTTCGGGCGAAAGTTCCGGCGCCTGTATCCGTCTGCACCCGGACGGAAAGTGGCTGTTTGCCTCCAACCGGGGGCACGACAGCATCGCGGTCTTCCGGGTTCTGGAGAACGGGCGCTTGACGCTGCACGGCATCGTCTCCTCCGGCGGGCGCATCCCGCGGGATTTTGCGCTGACGCCGGGCGGCGAAATGCTGGTCGTGGGCAATCAGGAGAGCGACGAACTGGTGGCCTTCCGGGTAGACGCCGAAAGTGGAGCGCTCACGGAACTCTCCCGCGCCGCCTGCCCGTCGGTGACGGCGGTGGTGATCGCCCCATGAGTGAGAAGGATTTGACGGCGCGCCTGTTCAACATCCAGCGCTTTTCGCTGCACGACGGCGCGGGCATACGGACCGACGCGTTCTTCCAGGGCTGTAATCTTCGCTGCGGCTGGTGCGCCAACCCGGAGTCCCAAGAGGCCGGGGACGCGCCCGGCTCCCGGGAGTACACCGTGGAGGAACTGGCTCGGGAACTGGTCAAGGACAAGCCCTTCTTCGACCGGAGCGGCGGCGGCGTGACGCTGACCGGCGGCGAGCCGCTGCTGCAGATTGATTTCGTCGCCCCGCTGTGCGAAAGGCTGCACGAACTGGGCGTGAAGGTGGCGGTGGAGACGGCGGCCTGCGTGCCGGAGGAGGCGTTCCTGCGCGCGGTGCGGGCGCTGGACCTGATCCACATCGACCTGAAGCACTGCGACGACGCGGCCCACCGGCGCGGCACCGGCGCGGGGCTTGGGCGCATCCTGGAGAACATCCGCGCCGCGCTGAAATCCGGCGTGCCCACCATCCTGCGCATCCCGGTGATCCCCGGCTACAACGATTCGGAAGAGGACGCCCGGGGCTTTGCGAAGCTGCTGACGGAACTGGGCGCGCGGGAGGTGCACCTGCTGCCCTTTCACCAGATGGGGGAGAGCAAGTACGAAAAAATGGGCGTCCCCTACGCGTTCGCCGGGAAAGCGCAGCTGCACGAGGAGGATTTGGAGGGCTTCGCGGCGATCCTGCGCGCAGCCGGACTGACGGTGCAGATCGGCGGATGACGAATACGCCAAGACACGGGAGGGGCCGCTATGAAACGCATCCTGGTCAACAACCTGGGTTCCACCAGCTTTAAATTCAAGCTCTATGAAATGGGCGAGGCCGAAACCCTGCTGGCCACCGGCTCGGTGGAGAACATCGGGTCGAGCGGCGCGTACTCCGTCTGCGCGGGAAAGGCGGTCGAGAAGGGTTATTGCGCGTGTCCGACCCACGCGGACGCGCTGGAACTCAGCATGGCGGCGCTTCAGCGGCTGGGCGTGCCGGTGGACATGGAGACGCTGGACGCCGTGGGCTACAAGGCGGTGCACGGCGGCGCGATCTCCGGCTCCCGGCTGGTGGACGAGGCGGTGATGCGGGAGATGGAGCGGATGATCCCCTTCGCGCCCGCCCACAACCCGGTGTACCTGAACATGATGAAGTGCGTCCGGGAGAAATACCCGGCGGTTCCCCAGATCGCCTGCTTTGAGACGACCTTCCACCAGACGGTGCCGCTGGAGCGGGCGGTGTACGGCGTGCCCTACGAGTGGGTGGAACAGTTCGGCCTGCGGAAGTACGGCTTCCACGGCTCCAGCCACAGCTACATCGCCTGGCGGATGGCGAGGGAGGCGCCGGGCGCGCGGCGCATCGTCAGCGCGCACCTGGGCGGCTCCAGTTCGCTGTGCGCGATATTGGATGGAAAGAGCGTGGCCAACACGCTGGGCGCGACGCTGCAGAGCGGCCTGTTCCACAACAACCGCGTGGGCGAAATGGAGGCGTACTGCCTGCCGACGATCGCGGAAAAGTTGGGCGGGATGGACGCGGCCTTGGAGGCGCTCTCAAAGCGCAGCGGCTTTCTGGGGCTTTCGGGCGTGTCGAACGACCTTCGGGCGGTGGAGGAAGCCGCGAACGCGGGAAACGCGCGGGCGGAACTGGCGATCGCGGCCTACGCGGACGCCGTGGTGGGCTACGTCGGCATGTACGCGGCGTTTCTCGGCGGGCTGGACGCGCTGGTGTTCACCGGCGGCATCGGCCTGAACGCCGCGCCTCTCCGGGCGCGCATCGCGGGCAAGCTGGGGTTTGTACGCGCGAAGCTGGACGGGCCAAAGAACCTGCCGGGCTTTGAGGGCCTCATCAGCGCGCCGGACAGCGGCATTCAAATCTGGTCCATCGAAACCAACGAGGAATTGATGGTGGCCCGGGGCTGCGTGAAGGTGCTGGAACAAAGAACGGTTCCCTATGTTTCGGGCTAAACTTCTTCGTGCCGGTTTCAATCATTTCCGGCGGCTTGCCGCCGGAAATGAGTCTCGCTCCTCAGTGCGAACACTGGGGAGCGAAACATTTCCTCAAGTCAGCGGGCCGCCCGGAAATCCCGAAGGATTTTAGGCCCGCGCAGGTCTTCCTCCGCGTTGAAAATCCCTTCGGGATTTTCAACGCCTCGCATTAGTCGTACAGCAACTGCGCGATCTTGGCGTCGTCCATGTTGGCGGCGGTGTAGAACTGGCAGCCGGTATCCACGACGGCGTCAACCTTCTCGCCGTTCATGGCCTTCACCGCGAGCTCCACGGCGTCGAAGCCGATCATGTAGGGGTCCTGGGTGACGGAGCCATAGAACCAGCCGTTCTTCACAGCGGCCTTCTGGTTCTTGCCGGCATCGAAGCCGATGACGGTGATGTCCTTATAGGCGCCGTTGGTGCGGTCGAGGTCCTGGCCGTCGGTGGTGGCGGCAAGGATGCCGGCCACGGTGGCTTCGTTGGAGCAGAAGATCGCGATGGGCTTCTTCTGGAGCAGGCCCTGCGAGGTGGTCTGGCAGTCGGTGATGTTGGTGGTCGCGGGCACCAGGATGTTCAGCTCGACCGAGGTCTTGCCGGACTCTGAGGCCTTGTTGTACTTGTCATGGCCGGTGATGGCGACTTCGCCGGGCTTCACATCGGAGACCAGTTTCCACATCTCGTTCAGGAAGCCGGTGGTGCGGCCCACGACGGAGGCGGAGGTGGCATCCTGGCTCATCGCGCCGATCAGAACCGGCTTGTCCGGCGTGGCGGCGGTGATGGCGGCCTTGATGGACTCGATGTTAAACAGCTGATCCGCGGCCAGCGCGCCGGCAGACTCGTTGTTGGTGGAAGCGGTGGAGACGATGATGCCCTCGGGCGCGTTCGGCACACCGGAGTCAAAGCCGATGACCGGGATGCCCTTTTCCTTGGCGGTGTTCAGCTGCTCGGTCACGGACTCGGTGTCCAGGGCCGCCAGGCACAGCGCCTTGGGGTTCTTGGCCAGCGCGGCGTTCAGCATGTCGATCTGCGTGGAGACATCGGACTCGGACGGCGGGCCATCAAAGGTGATGTCCACATTGTACTTGGCGGCGGCGTCCTGCGCGCCCTTGTAGACGGTCTGCCAGAACTGGTGCTGGAAGCCCTTGGAAATGATGGCGACATAGGGTTTCGATTCGGCCAGCGCGGAGGCGGTCATCGCGAATACGAGCGCCAGAGCGAGGACCAATGCCAGGGTCTTCTTCATGGTTGTTCCTCCCAATCTGATATTATTCCAGCGGCCCGATTGCCGCATAGAATCGAAGTGAATTTGCCCCGAATCCAGGCGTTTTCCGGCCCTCGCCGGCGATTCTCACGCCTTTTTCGGGATTCATTCATTCCCACCGACCGGTGCGGTGGGAATGCCGTTTCCGTAACCAGTTCGCAAACTGGTGGAGGAAACATTTCCTTAAGTCAGCGGGCCGCCCGGAAACTCCGCAGAGTTTCAGGCCCGCGCAGTTCTTTCCTCATCGCTCAAAAGATGCGAAGCAGATTTTGAGCGCTTAAACTTTTTTGACCCTGTTGGCCTGGGAGATGCGGTACTGATCCAGGAGCACTGCGCCCACCACGACCAGGCCGGTCATGAACGTCTGCCACTGCCCCTGCAGGCCCATCGACATCAGGCCGGTCTTCAGGATCGACATCGTGAACACGCCGATCATCGTGCCGGTCAGGGAGCCGGTGCCGCCGGACATTGAGGTGCCGCCGATGACGACGCCCGCGATGGCGAGCAGCTCCAATCCGTTGCCGGTGGAGGGGATGATCGTGGTGTACACGGCCGAGTAGAAGATGCCCGCGACGCCGCAGAAGAAGCCGCACAGCGTGTAGACCAGCGTCAGCCAGTACTTGGTTCGGATGCCGGAAAGGCGCGCCGCCTCATAGTTGGAACCCATCGCGAAGGTGTAGCGGCCGAACTTGGTGCGGTTCAGCACCACCCACGCGATCAGGAAGATCGCCAGCAGCCACACGATGCCCACCGGGAACGCGCGCAAAAAGCCCAGCGATGGGTCGTTGCCCAGCTTGTAGAACACGTGCTTGAAGCTCTGGTCGGTGTAGCGCATCGTGGTGACCTTGGTGATGATGGCGCCAAAGCCCATGCCCATCATCTGCGTGCCCAGCGTCACGATGAACGGGGGCAGCTTCAGGTAGGCGATCATCACGCCGTTCAAAAGGCCGATCAGCGTGGCCACCGCCACACCCAGGAGCAGCGCGGCCCAGATGTTCCAGCCCCAGTTCAGCGCCAGGCCGCCGATCAGCATGCCGCAGATCATCGTGGTGCCCAGCGAAAGGTCGATGCCGCCGGTGATGATGACGAACGTCACGCCCAGCGCCATGAACCCGATGAAGTAGGAGGCGTTCAGGATGTTCACCAGCGACTCGACGGAGAAAAAGTTATTTCCGAAGATCGCGAAAAAGACATAGAGCAGCACCATCACCAGCGGCGCGAACAACTTCTGCCAGTCGAACGAGGAACCCGCGGTGCTTTTCTCCAAGGCCTGCTGTGACATTAATTCAACACTCCTAACTCATCGCCATCGTGGCGAGCGTCATGATCTTCTCCTGGGTGGCCTCCGCGATGTCTAGTTCGCCGGTCACGCGGCCCTCGCTCATCACGACCAGCCGGTCGCTCATCCGGAGCAATTCCGGCAGCTCCGAACTGATCATGATGACCGACTTGCCCATCTTGACCAGATCGCCCATCAGATGGTAGATCTCGGATTTCGCGCCCACGTCGATGCCGCGCGTTGGCTCGTCGAAGATCAGGATGCCGCAGTCCTTGACCAGCCACTTGGCGACGACTACCTTCTGCTGGTTGCCGCCGGACAGGTTCTTGACCAGCTGGCGGACGCTGGGCGTCTTGATGGACAGCTTGTCCACGAACTCTTTCGTGACCGCGTGAACCTTTTTGCGCTTCACGAACCCGCTGGAGGTGAAATCGTCCAGGTTCGCCATCACGCAGTTCTCGCTGATCGACAGGCCCACCGCCAGGCCGAACGCCTTCCGGTCCTCGCTCAGGTAGCCGATGCCCAAATTCACCGCGTCCACCGGGGAGTGAATCTCGACGGGCTTGCCGTCCAGCAGAACCTCGCCGCTCGTCTTGGGGTCGGCGCCGAACAGGGCGCGCATGGTTTCGGTGCGGCCCGCGCCCATCAGGCCTGCGAACCCCAGGATCTCGCCCTTTTTCAGCTTGAAGCTGACGTTTTTCACGTTCTGGGCGACCAGGTTCTTCACTTCCAGGATCGTGGGCGCGTCCGCAGGCACCTCGCTCTTGGTCTTGGGCTGCTCGTAGATCACGCGGCCGACCATCATGGAGATGATCTGCTCCTTGGTCACGTCGCAGGTGTTGACGGTGTTCACGTACTGGCCGTCCCGCATCACGGTGATGCGGTCGCTGATCTGCGGCAGCTCGTCCAGCCGGTGGGAGATGTAGATGATCGCATGGCCTCTGGCTTTCAGGTCCCGGATGAAAAGGAACAGCTCCTGAACCTCGTTATCGGTCAGCGCGGCGGAGGGCTCGTCCATGACCAGCAGCTCGCTGTCGTAGGACAGGGCCTTCGCGATCTCCACCATCTGCTGCTTGGCGACCGACAGCTTGTTGCAAGCGATGTCGGGGTCGATGTCGATATTCAGCGAATTCAGCAGCTTCCTGGCGTCGGCGTTGGCCTTCTTCTTGTCGAGGAACGGCCCCCGCATCGGCTCCCGGCCGATGAATATGTTCTCCGCGACGGTCAGGTGGGGCATCAGGTTCAGCTCCTGATGGATGATGCCGATGCCCAGCGCCTGTGCCTCCTCGGGAGAATTCAGGTTGATCTCCTGGCCTTTGTAGAGAATGGTTCCGCCGTCCCGCTTGTAGATGCCCGTCAGCACCTTCATCAGCGTGGACTTGCCCGCGCCGTTCTCGCCGACCAGCGCGTGCACCTCACCCCGCTTCAATTCGAAGCGGCAGTTGTTCAGCGCATGCACGCCCGGGAATACCTTTTCGATGCCCTCCATCTGGAGCAGCACCTCGCCGGACGGAGCGGCTTTGATGGACTCCTGCACCGGCACACCCTCTTTCCTTATCGGATTCGAATCTCTATGCCGCGCGTTATGCGGCTATTCCCACAGTTGGGTCCAGCTGGCGGCGCCGGGCCACAGGAAAACCTGGCCCTTGACCAGCCGGCAGCCCCGCTCGGCCCTGTTTAAAAGCTCCATTTCAGCCTCCGTCAGCGGGTCCTCCGAAACCGAAGCCAAGTTGGCCCGGATGTTCTTCTCGCTGCCGGAGAACGGGATCGGGATCGCGCCCTTCGCCACCGACCACTTGAGGCAGGTGAGCGCCGGGTGAACGCCGTGCGCCTTGGAAACCGAAACGACCTCGTTTAGTTCGGTGTCCGCCACATCCTCGGGCGTCCGGTCCCGCTCCGGGCGGTTGGGGGAGCCCAGCGGGCAGAAGCCGATCACCTGAATGCCCTTCGAGACGCAGTAGTCGAACAATTCCCGCTGCTGGAAGCTGGGGTGCAGCTCCATCTCGATCAGCGAAGGCTTCACGCGGCAGCGGGGCAGCACCGAATCGAGTTTTGAGATCGTCATGTTGCTCATGCCCAGGTGGCGCGCAAGGCCTTGGTCGTAAAGCCCCTCCAGCTCGCGCCACACGCCCAGGAACTCGTCCGCCGAAAAGGGCCTCGAGTCCGGGTTGCGGCTGTCGCCGTCGCAGCCCGGCGCGTGGTAGTTGGGAAAAGGCCAATGGACGAAGTAGGCGTCCACATAGCTTACTTTGAGGTTTTCCAGCGAGCGCCTCAACGCCTTTGTGGGTTCGCCGGGGGCGTGGTGGTCGTTCCACACCTTGCTGGTGATGAACAGCTCCTCCCGCCGAATCTTTCCGGACTGGAAGGCGCCGTCAAACACCTTTCCGATCAGGCCCTCGTTGCCGTAGACCTCGGCGCAATCAAACATCCGGTAGCCCGCCTCGAGGGCGATGGCAACCGCTTTAGCGACCTGCTCCGGGCTGTAGTGGTCGGATCCGAAGGTCCCAAAGCCGATGGCCGGGATCTTTTCCCCGCCGTTCAGGCGAAATTCTTTCATCTATGCGTTCTCCGTGCCGTCGAACACCACGGCGACCTTGCCGCAGTGGCCGGAAGCCATCAGCTGGTAGGCCTTGTCCGCGTTCTCGAGCTTGAAGCGGTGGGTGATCAGATCCTCCGGGTGGATGCCCCAGCGCACCAGCCGCTCCACCAAATCCTCCATCCGGGCCAGGCTGGTCACCCAGCTGCCGTAGATGGTCTTCTGGTCGTGGATGATGTCCGGGCTGGGGTTGAAGGAGACCGTGTTGCCCTCGCCGACGAACGCGATCTTGCCCCACTGGCGCGCCGCGCGGATGGCCAACTGGCGGCCCGGATCCGAAGCCGACGCGTCGAACGCGCGCTCCACGCCCTTGCCGCCGGTCGCCGCCTTGATCTGAGCCAGAGTATTCGGGCCGGGCTTGAACGCCTCGTCCACCAGGTTCAATTTCTTCGCCAGTTCGATGCGCTCGTCGCTCATCTCGACGCCGATCAGCTTGTTCGCGCCCAGCGCCTTGCACAGCATCAGCGTGGCCAGCCCGACCGGGCCCAGGCCCACCACCAGCACCGCGTCGTTGCCCGAGACGCCGACTTTTTCGATCGCTTCATATACTGTGCCGAAGCCGCAGGCCACCTGCGCGCCGTCGCAATAGGTCAGTTCGTCGGGCAGCGCAATCAGGTCGCGCTCGTCGCACAGCATGTAGGGCGCCATGCCGCCGTTCCGCTGCCAGCCGTAGGCCGCGCGGTGGGGGCTGGAGCAGGAGATCTGGTAGCCCATCCGGCAGTCGTGGCACACGCCGCAGCCGTGGATGTGGTACACGATCACCCGGTCGCCTTTTTTGAACCGGACCAGGCCCGGGCCTTCTTCTTCGATAATTCCGCAGGGCTCGTGGCCGGCGACCATGCCGTCCATGTACCCCTCCGCGCCCTTGCCGGTGTGTTCCCGGTAGATCGCGCGGATATCCGACCCGCAGATGGTGGAGGCCATCGTCTTCACCAGCACCTGGCCGTAGCCCGGTTTCGGGATGTCAAATTCTTTCAATTCCACGGTGGAATTGCCGGGCAGCGTGGCCCCGATCATCTTGCCGCAAGTGTCGCACATGGGCTGAACACTCCTTATGTCCTCGTTATCCGTTTGTGCATATCATAGCGCAACCTTCGTGCAATGTCAATGGTTCTTTACAGTCAAAAACGAAACATTTCGCCCGATTGTATCCCCCGTATTGTTGACTTTACTGGTAGAGGATGCTATGATGTTAACGGTACAAAACGAAACATTTTGTCTTAAATGAGGCGCGCGAATGGCGAAAACGTACAAGGACATCCAGGTGATGACCGGGCTGTCGCTGTCCACGATCTCCAAGTACTTCAACGGCGGCACGCTGAGGGATGGCAACCGCGCGCTGATCGAGCAGGCGATCCAGAAATTGGACTACCGCGTCAATCCATTCGCCCAGGGCCTCAAGAGCAGAAAATCCCGCAGGGTGGGCGTGATGATCCCGGACATGGCCAGCACTTACCACACCTTTGTGACCAGCGAGGTGTGCTATCACCTCCGGCAGGCGGGCTACGACACCGTGGTGTGCGACGCCCACCTGGATCTGGGGATCGAGCGCGACGCGCTGAACTTCCTGCTGGACCGGATGGTGGACGGCATTATCACCATCCCGCTGGACACCACCGGGGAGAGCCTTTTGAAGGCGCAGGAGCGGCAGGTGCCGGTGGTTCTGGTCGATCAGCTGCTGGGCGGGTTCAAGACGGACGCGGTGATCGTGGACAACGCGGGCGCGGGCGCGATGGCGGCGCGGGCGCTGCTCGAAAAGGGGCACCGGCGCATCGGGCTGATCACCGGCCTTTGCGAGATCTACACGATGCGCGAGCGGAAAAAAGGCTTCCTCTCCCAAATGGCGCTGGCGGGCGTGCCTCACGACGAGGCGCTCACCCGGGAGATCGAGTTCAACATCGACGGCGGCTACCATTCCACGCTGTCGCTGATGAACCTGCCCGACCCGCCCACCGCGCTGTTCGTCGCCAATTACGAATTGATGCTGGGCATGATTATGGCGCTCAACGAGATGGGGCTGCGCATCGGCGAGGACGTGTCGGTGGTCGGCTTCGATAACCTCTTGCTGGCCCGCGTGGTCAAGCCCCGGCTCACGATGATCAAGCAGCCGATGGAGGAGATCGCGCTGGAGGCCTCGCGCCTGATGATCGAGCGGATGGAGCGCGCTTCCCCCGGCATCCGCGTGGTGGAACTGCCCACGCAGTTGATCGAGGGCGAGTCGGTCAAGTCGATCTGAACCTGCCATATCTCTCCCATCGGCCCCTATGCTTTTAATCGCCTTGTTTCAGACACCGCCGCTCTCCCGCGGGTTCCATCCAAAAATCGGCTGCCGGCCGGGCTCGGGGAACCGGGGCGGCTTCGTCCATCCGGCGGGGTGCGCCGGAAGCGGCGATCATTGAATTGACAGGGGGAGTCTTTGTGCGTCACCCGGAGATCCGGCACATCCCGAACAACCCGCAGCTTTCTGGGCTGGCGGCGGCCGAACAGAACATCGTCTACTCCACCGCCACCGGAGAGGAACTCAAACTGACGCTGCTCACGCCGTGGGGCGCAAAGGAGCGGGGCGAGCGCCTGCCGCTGATCGCCTTCATCCAGGGCAGCGCCTGGACGTTCCCGGACCTGAACTACGAGATCTTGCAGATGGGCTGGTACGCGCGGCAGGGCTATGTCGTGGCCATGCTCACCCACCGCAACTGCCTGGAGGGCCACCCGTTCCCGGCGTTCCTTGAGGATGTCAAGACCGCCATCCGCTTCCTGCGCGCCCACGCGGCGGAGTACGCGATCGACGGGGGCCGGGTCTGCGCCTTCGGCACCTCCTCCGGCGGCAACGCCGCGCTGCTCCTGGGCCTCACCGGGGACGACCCGGCGTATAAGACCGGCGAATACCCGGATCAGTCCGATCGAGTCCAGCTGGTGGTGGAGTGCTTCGGCCCGACGGATCTAAAAAGAATGCTGGGCGGGAGCCTTCCCGCGGCCGATTCCTCCAGGGACATATTCGGCGCGCTGACCCGCGGCCGGGACGTCCGGGAGGTGATGCGGGAGATGAGCCCGGTGTGCCATGTGAAGCCGGGCGAAAAGTATCCGCCGTTCCTTTTGATTCACGGCGGCGCGGACGACGTGGTGCCCCACGAGCAGATGGAGCTCATGTACCGTGCGCTGCTGGAAAGCGCCGCCGACGCGCGGGCGATCTCGGTGGACGGCGCGCCCCACGAGGGCAGCTTCTGGAGCCGGGAATTGCACGGAATCATCCGGGATTACATCGGCGAAAAGCTCTGAAGATTCCCGGTTTGGCCGGCTTCCCGCGGCGGCGCGGCGTCAAGCTGTTGAGGGCTTCGAGCGCGCCGCGCCGCTATGGGGCCGCTCCGGGCTGGCAATGCGGCCCGCGGGTTCCCCCGCGGCAGCACTGCCGGATGAGACGCCTCCCCAAGCGCTCCCCGGCATTTTCATTATAGAACCGCCGCGGCCTTTTGGGAAATACGAATGCGGAATAAAGGCATACCCGTATCGATATATCTTTATCTAATGAGCAACACCGCCAACCTCTTTCGCCCCTTCAACGCGTTTCACCCCCAGTGCGAGCACCGGGGGTGAAACAATTCAGGGAAAACGTGAGAATTTCAGGTACGCACAACCTTTCTGTGCGGGGTCAAGGGGGATCATCTCCCTTGCAGGGGGTCCGGGGGACGGAGTCCCCCGGCGCTCCCCGTTACTCGGCGTAATATGCCTTCTTGTAGATTTCCTCCAGCTCCGAAATCAGCGGGTAGCGGGGGTTGGCGGTGGTGCACTGGTCCTCGAACGCCCGCTCGGCCATGCCGGGCAAGGCTTTCAGGAAGGCGGCCTCGTCCACGCCGCAATCGCGGATGCTCAGGGGCATGTTCAGGCGCTTCATCAGGCCCACCACGGCGTCAATCAGCGCTTGCACCTGCTGCTCGCGGGTCTCGTCCTTGCCGGCAAGGCCCAGGAGCCTTGCGATCTGCGCGTACCGCTCGTCGGCCACGAACTCGCCGTACTTCGGGAAGATCGCGAACTTCGTCGGCTTCTCCGCGTTGTAGGCGATCACGTAGGGCAGCAGCACCGCGTTGGCGCGGCCGTGGGGGATGTGGAACTCCCCGCCCAGCTTGTGGGCCAGCGAGTGGTTGACGCCCAGGAACGCGTTGGAGAACGCCATGCCCGCGATGCAGGAAGCGTTGTGCATCTTCTCCCGGGCCAGCTCGTCCTTCGGGTCGGCCCAGCTGCGGGGCAGGTACTTGAACACCAATTCGATCGCCTTGACCGCCAGGCCGTTGGTGTAGTCGCTGGCCATCACCGACACGTAGGCCTCGATGGCGTGGGTCAGAACGTCCAGCCCGGTGTCCGCGACAATCGATTTGGGCATCGTGGCGGCGAACTGCGGGTCGATGATCGCCACGTCCGGCGTCAATTCGTAGTCGGCCAGCGGGTACTTGATGTTGCCGTTGGCTTTGTCGGTGATCACCGAGAAGCTGGTCACTTCCGAGCCGGTGCCGGAGGTCGTCGGGATCGCCACCAGCCGGGCCTTCTTGCCCAGGTTCGGGAAGTGGAAGGCGCGCTTGCGGATGTCGATGAACTTCAGTTTCAGCCCGTCGAAGCTGGTTTCCGGGTGCTCATAGAACAGCCACATGCCCTTGGCCGCGTCGATGGCGCTGCCGCCGCCCAGCGCGATGATTACGTCCGGCTGGAACGCGTTCATGGCGCGCACGCCGCGCTGAATGGTCTCCACCGACGGATCCGGCTCCACTTCGGAGAACACTTCGCAGTGCACCGGGTTCTCTCGCTTATTCAGGTAGTAGGTCACCTTGTCCACATAGCCCAGCTTCGCCATCACCGGGTCGGTCACGATGAACGCCCGCGCGATGTCCGGCATCGCCTCCAGGTACTGCACCGAGCCCCTCTCAAAGTAGATCTTGGGCGGGATCTTGAACCACTGCATGTTCACCCTCCGCTTGGCCAGCCGCTTTTTGTTGAGCAAATTGACCGAGGACACGTTGGCGGTGGTGGAGTTGCGGCCGAAGGAGCCGCAGCCCAGCGTCAAAGACGGGGTGTTGGTGTTGTAGATGTCGCCGATCGCGCCCTGGGACGACGGGGAGTTTGCGATCACGCGGCCCACCTTCATCTGCTTGGAGTATTCCAGGCACAGCGCCTCGTCGTTGGAATGGATCACCGCCGAATGGCCCAGGCCGCCCAGTTCCAGCATCGCCTTCGCGTACTCGAAGCCCTGCGCCTCGTCCTCCGACACGAAGTAGGCCAGGACCGGCGACAGCTTTTCGAGCGACAGCGGGTACTCCCGCGCCGGGCGGGGCAGCCGCGCGATCAGGATCTTGGTGTTCTCCGGCACGTCCACGCCCGCGTTCTGCGCGATCCAATGGGCGGTCTTGCCCACCACGTCCGGGTTTACCCCCTTCTTCTCCGGCGGGAACAGGTAGTCCGATACCTTCTGGGTTTCCGCCTCGTTCAGGAAATAGCAGCCGTTGTATTTCATGATCCGCTCGAATTCGGCGCTGATCTCGCGGTCGACGATCACCGCCTGCTCCGACGCGCAGATCATGCCGTTGTCGAACGTCTTTGAAATCATCAGATCCGTGCACGCCCGGCCCAGGTTGACGTCCTTATGGATATAGCAGGGCACGTTGCCCGGCCCGACGCCCAGCGCCGGCTTTCCCGCGGAGTACGCCGCGCGCACCATGCCCGATCCGCCGGTGGCCAGGATCAGCGAGATGCCGGGGTGGTTCATCAGCGCGTTCGTGGCCGCGATCGACGGGTGCTCGATCCACTGCACGCAGTTGGCCGGCGCGCCCGCCTTCACCGCCGCGTCCCGGAGGATTTTCGCCGCCTCGCGGGAGCAGTTCTGCGCCGACGGGTGGAAGCCGAAGATGATGGGGTTTCTCGTCTTGGCGCAGATCAGCGCCTTGAACATCGTGGTGGAGGTGGGGTTGGTCACCGGCGTCACGCCCGCCACCACGCCCACGGGCTCCGCCACCTCCACGTAGCCCTCCAGGTCGTTTTCGTCGATCACGCCCACCGTCTTCTGGTGCTCGATCGAGTGCCAGATGTACTCGGTGGCGAAGATGTTCTTGATGACCTTGTCCTCCATCACGCCCCGGCCGGTCTCCTCCACCGCCATGCGCGCCAGCTTCATGTGGTTCTCAAGGCCCGCCAGCGTCATCGCGTGCACCGCCCGGTCCACCTGGGCCTGGTCCATCTTCAGGTATTCGGCCAGCGCCTCGTTTGCGTTTGCGACCAGTTCGTCGATCATCTTCTGGACGTCCAGCGCACCCTCGTCCACAACCGCCTTTTTCGCGTCCATGGTCAATCCTCCTTTGATCTGCCGTCCGTCGTCTATATCGTTCTTTATTTATCGATATCATTATATCGAATGGCTCGCCGGTTGTCAATGAAGGTTCGGAAACGCTTGCGTAAATTTTCGAATTTGCCCGGGAGCGCGGATTCTTCGCTCCGCTGCAACCGGCTTTTTCCAGTTTCCGTCAAAATATTCCATGAGGAGCCATGCCAAAATAGGACAAAACGGGGGGAGGATGCGCATGATCCGGATCGGCTTTTTCGACGCCAAGCCCTACGACCGATGCTGGTTCGACAGGCTCAACGGCGACGACGTGGAGATCCACTACTTCGAGGGCAAGCTCGGCCCCGCCACGGTCAAGGTGGCCCAGGGGCTGGACGCGGTGTGCGTGTTCGTCAACGACGAGGTGAACCAGGCCGTGCTGGACGCGCTGTACGGCTACGGCATCCGCCTGGTGGCACTGCGCTGCGCCGGGTACAACAACGTGGACTTCAAGGCGGCCTACGGGAAGGTCAGCGTGGTGCGGGTGCCGGGCTATTCCCCGTTCGCGGTGGCGGAACACGCGGCGGCGCTGATGCTGACGCTGAACCGCAAGACCCACCGGGCGTATGGTCGCACCCGGGATCACAACTTCACGCTGAGCGGCCTCGAGGGATTCGACCTTCACGGCAAGACCGCGGGCGTCGTGGGCACCGGCAAGATCGGCCAGGCGTTCGTCTCCATCTGCAAGGGCTTCGGCATGGAGGTCGTGGCCTTCGACACCTATCCGAACCCGAACCTGGGCGTACAGTACGTGCCGCTGGACGAGCTGCTGCAAAAGAGCGACGTGGTGTCGCTCCACTGCCCGCTGACCCCGGAGACCCGCCACATGATCGGCGCGGAGAGCCTTTCCAAGATGAAGCCCACGGCGATGCTGATCAACACCTCCCGAGGCGCGCTGGTGGATAGCCGGGCGCTGCTCGAGGCGCTGCACAAGGGCAAAGTGGGCGCGGCGGGCCTGGACGTGTACGAGGAGGAGAGCGACCTGTTCTTCGAGGACAAGTCGCTGGAGCCGATGGACGACGAGGTATTGTCGCTTCTCCTCACGCTGCCGAATGTGCTCGTCACCTCCCACCAGGCGTTTCTGACCGACGAAGCCTTGAAAGCCATCGCCGAAACCACGCTGGAAAGCGTGCGCGCGTTCTTCGCCGGCGCGCCGCTCACAAACGAGATCTGCTACTACTGCCAGCCGGGCGGCCCCTCCGCCGACTGCCACAAAAAGCAGACGGGAAGGTGCTTTTAGCGGTCGCTGGCGGAAGGGAATGTTCTATCCACCAGTTTGCGAACGGATTGCGGGAACTATTCCCGGCGCGCGGGCGCCGGGAATAGTTTAAGGAAGGCGCGCTTTCGTAGGATCACACGCACTTGTCAATTTTGCTGTTCCGGGTCTGTTCCGGGCGCGGGGAATTGACGAAACCGGACAAACGGGCTATAATTGGTAGAATCAGACTACGCCGCGGCTAGGAGGGCGTTCCATGTCGGGTTTCATCAACAATTACTACTATGGCAAGGCGGGCAAGGCGGACTACACGCCGGAGAGTCTCCCGGACACCCGGGTCAAGCTGTTCTTTGAGATGCTGCGCATCCACTTCTCCGGGCTGTGCGCGATCAACCTGTTCTACCTGATCTTCTGCCTCCCGGCCCTCGTTTGGTCGCTGATCAACATGTCGGTACTGCTGGCGGCGGAGAGCGACATCGCGTCGGTGTGGGGAAACCTCATGATGTACCTGGTCGGCATGGTGCCCTGCCTCACCATCGCCGGGGCGGGCGCGCCGGGCCTGATGTACATCTGCCGCAACTGGGCCAGGGACCAGCACGCGTTCATGTTCAGCGACTTCAAGGATCAGGTCAAGGCCAACTGGAAGCGTGGCATGGTGGTGGGCCTCATCAACGGGCTGTCGCTGCTCATCAGCTACGTGGCCGTGATGTACTACAGCCAGATGACCCAAAACGGGCTGTTCTGGGTGATCCCCGAGGCGCTGGTGGTGATGATGCTGGCGCTGTGGTGGATGATCAACATGCTGATCTACCCGATGATGGTCACCTACGACATGAACCTGAAGACGCTGATCCGCAACTCCGCGCTGATCGCCGCGGCGCGGCTGCCCTGGTCGATCCTGTTCCTCTTGAGCGGGTTCCTGGTGCCGGCGTTCATCGCGGTGTTCGTGCCCTATGGGTATCTGGTGATGATCCTCCTCTACCTGGTGGTGGGCTTCGCGCTGACCGGCTTCATCTACGCCTCCTACGCGGCCAGCTGCTTCGACCGGTTCCTGAATCCCAAGATCGACGGCGCGCCGGTGAATATGGGCCTGAGGGACAAATCCCTGGATGAGGACGACGGCGAGGACGACGAGGACGCCGGGAAGCCCGGAAAGGTTTAGCCCGCGCCGCCCGCGCGCATACTGAGAAAAAGTATGCGTCCGGGAGGTGCCGCCTTGAATACGTTCTCATGGAAGCCGGTCGCGGGGCCGGAGCGGCTTAAGTACGAGGCCGCGGAGGAGTTGGGCCTGCTCGAAAAACTGGTCCAGGTGGGCTGGGGAGGCCTCAGCGCGCGGGAGACCGGCCTGATCGGCGCGAGGGTGCGAGGAAAAGTAACATAGTCGATGAAAATCCGCTGCGGCGTCTTTTCATCGAGGGGGGAAAGGCCTGCGCGGGCCTGAAACGCTGCGGCGTTTCCGGGCGGCCCGCTGACTTAAGGTGATGTTTCCTCCACCAGTGTGCGCACTGGTTACGGAAACGGCATTCCCACCGACAAGTCGGTGGGAATGAATGAAGCCTGGAGGGGCGCGAGGGTCGCCGGGAACGATTGGATAGCGCGGCCGGTTCGCCGGCAGTTTATCATGGGATACGGCAGAGCCGCCGGGAGCAAGCCGGCGGCGGGAGGGAACCATGTACGCGGAATTCGCTTCGGTCTACGACGAACTGATGGACGACGTGGATTACGAGGCGTGGGCGACGGCGTGCCTCGGCCGAATCGCCGCCTGTGGCGTCGCGCCGGTCGATGTGTGCGACTGCGGCTGCGGCACCGGGGGCGTCACGCTGCAGCTGGCCCGCCGGGGCCTCAAGGTGACCGGCGTGGACATCTCGGAGGCGATGCTCCGGCGCGCCGCCGACAAGGCCCGGGCCGCGGGGGTGGACGTCCGCTTCGTCAAGCAGGACATGTGCGCCCTTGCGCTGCCGCGCCCGGTGGACGCCATTGTGTGCGCCTGCGACGGGGTGAATTACCTCTTGGATCCGATGCGGGTGGCCAGCTTCTTCGGCCGGGCGAAGGAGTCGCTCGCAAAGGGCGGCGTATTGACGTTTGACATCTCCTCCCGCGAAAAATTGAAGCGCATGGCGCGGGAGCGCGTGTACTTCGAGGATCGGGAGGGCGTCACCTACTTCTGGACCAACCGCATGGCCTCCGGCATCCTGATGATGGAGCTCTGCTTCTTCGTCCGGGGCGCGGACGGGCGCTACGACCGGTTTGACGAGGTGCAGCGCCAGCGCGCGCACAGCGTGGAGGAGCTGCGCATCTGGCTTCAGGACGCGGGCTTTTCCCATATCCGCATTGAGGACGGGGGCGACCGCGTCCATTTCACGGGGGTCAATGAATGAAATCCGATGGTCTCTACCACATCGCGCTGCTGGACGGCGCGGCCCGGGCGCTCCTCATCGACTCGACGGAACTGGTGGAGGCGGCCCGCGTCGTCCACGGCCTGTCCCGCACCGCCACCGCCGCGCTGGGGCGGCACCTGACCGCCTGCGCGATGCTGGGCGCGATGCTGAAGGGCGACGGCTCCGTGACCGCCACCGTCAAGGGCGGCGGCCCGCTGGGCACGCTCTTGGCGGTTTCGAAGCCCGACGGCTCGGTCAAGGGCTACGTGGACAACCCGGGGATCGACCTGCCCCGCCGCGCGGACGGCAAGCTGGACGTGGGCGGCGCGGTGGGGCGGCACGGGCGGCTGACCGTGATCCGCGATTTGGGCTTTGGCGAACCATACGTGGGCCAGGTCAACCTGGTGTCCGGCGAACTGGCGGAGGACTACGCGATGTACTTCACCGCCTCGGAGCAGGTGCCCTCGCTGGTGTCGCTGGGCGTGCTCACGCAGGACGAGGTGCTCTCCGCCGCCGGGCTGATCATTCAGATGATGCCGGGCGCCGGCGACGACGCCATACGGAAGGTGGAGGCCGCCGCCCCGAACCTGAAGGGCATCAGCCAGACGATGAAGAACCTGACGCTGGACGAAGGCGTAACGCGCCTGCTCGCCCCGCTTATTCCCCAGGTGATCGGCAGGCTCGACACCCGCTACGAGTGCGATTGCAGCCGGGAGCGCGTCGAGCGCGCGCTGATCTCGATGGGCGAGAAGGAATTGACACAGTTGATTAACGAGCAGGGGCAGGCCGAGGTGGGCTGCCAGTTCTGCGGCAAAAAGCGCGCCTTCACCCGCGATCAGCTGACGGAGCTGCTTCAAAAGGCGCGCTGAACGGACCTTTCGGGCCGCCGGGGCATAGTCTGACCTGCGGCCCCCGCCCATAACCCCATCCGGACGCTTCCAAAGGAGAACAAGATGAGCAAGGTTGTGCCCTTTACCCGCAGCGCCGCCTACCTGTACCAGCGGGCGGTCATCAATCGGCGGGAAGGACATCTGCTGGACGCGCTGGAGCTCAACCGGCGCGCGCTGGAAAAGGACCCGGGGAATCTCGATTATGAGCTGGACCTGGCGCAGGTGCTGTGCGAATTGGGCTGCTACGTGCAGTCCAACCGAATCCTGATCCGCATGCTGGCCCGGGACGACAGCCTCACGGAGTGCTACTTTGGGCTGGCCTCTAATTTCTACGGCATGAACGACACCGATACCTCGTACAAAGCGCTGATGTGCTTCCTGTCGGAGGACCCGCAGTCCGCGGGGCGGCAGGAGGTCGGGGAGCTATTGCACAGTCTGTTCATCGCGAGGACCCTGAGCGGCCAAAAATCCCGCAGGAAGGCCCGGGCCGCGAAGCTGGCCGCCCGCGGAACTCAACTGATGCGGGAGGGCAACCTTCCGGAGGCCGCGCAGGCGCTGCACAGGAGCCTGCAAGTCAACCCCCGCCACAGCGAGACCCGGGCGCTGCTGGCGCTGTGCCTGGCCAAGCAGGGCAGCTTCGAGGCCGCGATGAAGGAGGTCGGGAAATCGCTCCGGCCGCAAAAGCCGCCTCTCCGCGCGCTGTGCATCGCGGCCCAGATCGAAAAGGCCACGAAGAACCCAGAGGCCGCGGTGAGGCTGATCGACCAGGCGGCCGCCCGGAACCCCGAGGGCGAGCAGCTGCGCATCCTGCTGGACGCCGCCTGCGAGCTTTCGCTGCACGAGCGGGTGTTCGAACTGGTTCAGAAGGCGCTGGCCGAGGCGCCGTTTGACCGGACGCTATTGCACCGCTGCGCCGCCGCCATCGTCAACACTTCCCGCCCGCTGGACCGCGCATCCCAGTGCTGGGCGCGCATCCGCAGGCTCGACCCTGAGGACGACGTGGCCAATTACTACCTGGCCCACATCGGTCAGGCGCCCGTCCGTTACGATTACGCGCTGCCCCCGGAGGAGATCGACGAGCGCGCCGGGTATCTGGCCGAAACCGCCCGGAGCGGCCTTGCGGGCGTCGAGGCGGCCTGGGATGGGGGCGTGAAACTCAAGAACATGGTGCGCTGGGCCGTGGAGTGCGGGGACCCCACATTCCTCCGGGCCGGGGTCAACATCCTGTCCGCGGTGGAGACCGTGGAGGCCGAGGAGTTGCTGCGCCAGGTGATGGTGGAACCCGAGGCCGCCCAGACGGCCAAGCACCAGGCGCTGACGCTGTTGGGCCTTCGGGACGCGAAGCCGCCGTTTCTGATGACCGGCGAGGACAAGTTTTCCCTCGCCAGCGCGGTGGACAGCGGCGAACTGCCCAAGCTGCCGCTGGCCTACCGGCGCGTTTTGAAGCGGGCGGTCTACACCGGCATGTCGCTGAAGGACGACTACCCCGCCCGGCTCACGATGCTGTGGCTGCGCTTTGCGAGCGCGCTGGGCGAGGCGCTGCCCGCGCTCAAGGACCTGAACGGCTGGGCCGCGGCGCTGAACCTGTGCCTGGCCCGGCAGGACGGCCTCGCGGACGTGGGCGAGGAGGAGCTTTCGGAGCTGTTCCGCTGCTCCCGCCGCAAGATGGAGCACATGGCCCACCGCATTTCGCGCCTGGCGCCGCTGGGACCAAAGGAGAAGAGCGATGAAACCGATTGATTTTGACCGCCTGTTCGGGGACTACGCCCACGCCTGGGTGCACGAGCGGATGAAGGTGGAAAAGGACCTGGATGCAATCGAGGCCGGCGTGCCGGACCTCTACCGCGCCTGGCTCGAGACGCCCCAGGCGTTTCTGGACGGCGCGACGCCCAAGCAGTATTTCGCGGGTTTTATAACGCCCGAGGAATTGATCCGCCTGATGGAGGACTATCGCGCGGCGGGAATCCAGATCCCGGACCCGCTGCTAGAGCGGCTGGACGACATGGGCCAGGCCGCGGCCGCCCCGCTGACCGCGCTGGCCGCCGACGAGGGCGAGGACGCATCGCTCCGCATGACGGCGCTGAACCTTCTGATCGAGCTGGAATCGCCGGAGCCGATGGCGCTGTGCCTGGACCTGATCGACCGCCGTAAGGCGGAGGACGAGCTGGCCGACGTGGCGGCGGAAGTGCTCTCCGCGCTGGGCGAAACCGCCGTGCCCGCCATCAAGGAGCGGCTGGACGGGGCGTCCGACCCGGCCCTCGACACCTATCTGGATCTTTTATGCAACTTTCCGGGGGACGAGCGCATCTATAAATTGACGGAGGCGCGCTTTTTGCGCCTGGCGGACAAGCGATCGCTGTACGCAAACCTCTTGGCCAAGCTGGGCGACGAGCGCGCGCTGGAGCCGCTGAACCGGGTCGCCCGGCTGTCCGACCTCAATTACCTGGACTACCTCGAGGTGGTGAACGCCATCGAGACGCTGGGCGGGGAGGCGCCGCAGGCGGAGCGTACCTTCGACGGCGACCCGGCCTACGAATCCCTCAAGAATATAGAATGACGGCACCTGAAAGAAACTTTCCGAACTTGAATTATCGGAACCCGGATGCCCGAACAAAAGCTATGCGGTGGAGGATGCGTTATGTACTGCAGCGCCTGCGGAAAGAAGTGCCCCGACGGTGCCGCCTTTTGCGCCTGGTGCGGCGCCAGGCTGCCGGAGCTTGACCCCGGCGAGGCGGTGACTCCCGAAGCGCCGGAGCTGCCCGCGCCACAGCCCGAGGCCGCCGCGGAAGCGCCGGAGCAGCCCGCGCCACAGCCCGAGATCGCCGTGGAAGCGCCGGAGCAGCCCGTTGGGGTGAAGCCGGTCGTTTCCGAAGCCGCCGGGGCGCAGCCGGAACCCGACCCGCTGGACCTGGACGAGCCGGAGGCGGCCGGGCCTGTGTCGGCAAAACCCGCCGACCGGGCGTTTCAGCGGCCCCGGGTGGACGACGCCCGCACGGTGCGCCCGCTATCGATGAACCCCGCCCAGCCGCTGAGGGGCCAAGAGGCCGAGGCCGCGAAAGCGCCGCAGCCGGTGGAGCCGGATCTGCTGGATTTCGACGACGACGAAGCGGACGAAGCTGCGACATCCCGCGCGGCCCGGCGGAATCGCGCGGAGCATGGGAATGCCGGACGCCCGCAGCCGCCAAAGGGCGCGGTGAGCGCTCTGTTCGGATGGGTGGAAGGGAAGGTTCTCAAGCGCTCCGCCTCCGGGCGGAAAGAGCAACCCGCAAAACATTCCCCCTATGAGCGGGGGGCGGAACAGCCTATAAAGCGCTCCCCCTACGAACGGGAAGCGGAACAGCCCGCGAAGCGCTCTCCTTACGAGCGAGAAGAAGAAAAGTCCGCGAAGCGCTCTCCCTATGAGCGGGAGGAAGAAAAGCCTTCGAAGCGCTCTCCCTATGCGCGGGAAGCAGAACAGCCCGCGAAGCGCTCCCCCTATGACCGGCCTTTGAAGCGCGCCCTCGATCTGGACGACGATTTGCCGCCCCGCGCCCCCCGGGATCGGACGGAGCGCGGCAAGGCGGTCACGGCGTCGGGCGGCATGGTCACGCCACCGGCGCGCCGGTCGCCCGGCCGGTCCGCCAGAGCGTTCCACCCGCAGAAGCGGCCCAGGAAGGACCTGTTCTTCGAGGATCTGGAGACGCCCGCGGAGAACTTCTACGACGAGGCGATGGAGGAGCGCGCGCTGTCCCGCCGCATCAAGGGCATCGTGACGATTGCGCTCCTGGTGGGCGCATTGATGGTCGCGATCTGGCTGATGTGGACGCCCGGCGGCCAGATGGTTCGCGCGCAGATGAACCTGGGCGCTCCGGCCTCCGCCTACAAGGCGCTGGGCGATCAGGACCGGGCGGGCGGGCAGGTGCAGCGCGCCGCGGACGCCTACTACAGCGCGCTGAAGCTGGATTCCCAGAACTACGGCTACGCGCTGCTGGTGGGCCAGACCCAGGCGATGGTCGGCACCGACGAGAGCCGGAAGAAAGCGGCCAAGGCCTACGGGCTGTGCATTCAACTAAAGCCCCAGGAGGTGCAGCCCTACAAAGAGCTTGTGGACCTATACAACGTGATGGGGGATTACGAGGCCGCGGAGGCCTGCCGCGCGGAGGGGTACAAGCAGACGGGCGACGCCTCGCTGGCGGCGAGCAACTGATCCGGACGGGAGGGGAATGCGGATGAAGAAGTTCCTTTGCCTGGCGCTGGTAGCGCTGATGCTGATGGGGCTGACCTGGACGGCGCTGGCCGAGGCGCAGCCTGCGGACACACTGGACCCCGGCGCCTCGCTGGACCCCGGCGCCTCGCTGGACTCCGGAGATTCGGGCGAGGGGGACGGCGCGCTGCTGGAGGACACCCCGGACCCCAACGCCACCCCCGCCCCGGACCGTACCGTGGACGTGGACGGCCAGTTCACATTCGTCTGCCCGGGCGCGCTGTCGCCCATCGAGATCGACGACCAAGACAAGGCCGACGGGCTGCTCTACTCCGCCTATAACGACACGATGGGCGTGGACGTCTACAAATACGAGCAGGGCGAGGACACGCTGCAGAGCCTCTACGACTCCTACAAGGCCGACGACAGCATGAGCGAGGTCACTTTGGCCGACGTGGGCAACGTGAAGGTGCTGGTCTACCGCATCGATGAGACCGGCATCGACGCCACCGTCCAGGGCAGCACCGGCTACCTGTACGACATCATGTTCACCTACCAGACCCCGGAGGAGTACCAGCAACTGGGCCAGATGATCGCCTCGCTGAAAAAGACCGGGGCATAAGGGCACCGCAGAGCGCCGCAAAGGGAATGTACTATATAAAGTGGCTGAACGCCTCAAACCAAGCGGTTTGCGGCTGCAGCCACTTTATTCAATCACTCGTCCATCACGATCTGAATCTTCTCGGTGAAGTCGCGCCCGGCGCGGCGGTAAAGCGGGTCGGAGGTGGTGAGGCCCCAGACGTCGGTGGCGCGGCACTCCATGCGGAAGCACGGGTCCTGGGACAAAAGCGTCGCCTGGGAGATGAGCGGCACCTGGCCGTGGGTGGCGATCTCCCGGAGCAGCGGCCGCGCCCGGTCGCGGAAGCCGAGCACCCTGGCGTAGGGCGGGCGGATCACCGAGTCGGTCAGCGAGCGGTCCATGCCGAGCAGCGCGTGCATGCATAGCCTGGAAAGCCGGGCCATCGTATAGCGCTTGCACTTGAGCGCGCTCAAAAGCGCCTCCCGCCCGTCCGCCAGTTGGCACAGCTTTTTGACCCGCATTTCAAGGCCCTCGCTCACGTCGGGGAGCGCCGCGATCTGTGCGGGTTCCAGCGCCCGGAGGCGGTAGAGCAGCAGGTTGTCCAGCGCGGAGAGGTTGGAAAGCCGCGCCCAGCCGCCCTCCCGGATCAAGAGCGCGGCGGATTCCGGCATGGCGGCGAGCGCTTCCTGATCCCGCCCATCGTAGAGCGCCTGCCGGATGGCGCTGGCCGAGGCCACCGGGGCGATCTCCTTCGAGTGGTAATCATTGGTCCGCTTGACCACCAGCACCTTCATCGGCTTCTCCAGCGCCCGGTTGGCCTTCAAATATTCCAGCGCCAGCACGGTGTTGGGCGCGTTCACCACATCCGGCGGCAGCTTCAAATATTCTGCCAGCGCCTCGCCCCGGGCGCGGGCGTGGCTCTTGCCCTCTTTAAGCCGATCCCGGATGCCGTTGGAGAGTTCCGGCGGCTCCTCGGCGAGCACCCGGCTCATCTCGTTCAGCGCGCGGAGGCTCCCCGTCTCGCAGCCAAACGAAAGCCCATCCACCCCCATCGCGGACAGCAGTTCCACGCCGCCCCGCGCGAAGTGGTCCGCCGTCCTGAGCGCGAACACGGCGGGAAGTTCCACCACCAGGTCCGCCCCGCTTTGAAGCGCCATCCGCGCCCGCACCCACTTGTCCAAAAGCGCCGGTTCGCCCCGCTGGGTGAACGCGCCCGACATCGCCACCACCAGGAAGTCGCAGCCGGTGAGGCGCCTCGTCTCGTCCAGGTGATGCTTGTGGCCGTTGTGGAACGGGTTGTATTCGGCGATCACGCCCACCACGTGCATGCTTTCACCCCCTGATGCGTCGATTTGAGCCGCCGGGACCCGTTAGGCTCTCTTCGTTCCCGGCGACTTGTCGGCGGGAACGGTTTCCGGAACCAGTGCGCACACTGGTGGAGGAAACAATTCAACTGGTCAGCGGGCCGCCCGGAAATCCCGCAGGATTTTAGGCGCGCGCAGGCTTCCGCCTTCGCGCCCAAAGACGCGCAGCGGATTTGGGCGCCCCGATGACGTTATTTTATCCGCACGCCGGGAGGAAAGCAAGCGGCCTGCGTCGAATTGTGGAGAGAATACGCTTTGCGGAGGGCATTCATGGCGAAACTCTACTTCCGGTACGGCGCGATGGGGTCCTCAAAAACCGCCAACGCCATCATGGTCGTCTACAATTATCACGAGCGCGGGCAGAAGGCGCTGATGCTCAAGCCCGCCATCGAAAAGCGGGACGGGCAGGCCACCGTGACCTCCCGGTCCGGCCTCAGCGCGCCCTGCGTCTACATGGAGGACATCGATTCCATCGACATTCAAAGCTACGACTGCCTGGTGGTGGACGAGGCGCAGTTCCTCACCAAGGCCCAGGTGGAAAAGCTGGTGCACATCGTGGACGACCTGGGCGTGCCGGTGGTGTGCTACGGTCTCCGGGCGGACTTTCGCGGCAACCTGTTCGAGGGCAGCATGTGGCTTTTAGCCTGGGCGGACTCGATCGAGGAGGTCAAGACCGTCTGCTGGTGCGGGCGCAAGGCCACCTGCAACGCGCGCATCGAGAACGGGCGCGTGGTCAAGGTGGGCGAGCAGATCGTGCTGGGCGGCAACGAGAGCTATACGGCGCTGTGCCGCAAGCACTGGGCGGAGGGCAATTTGGGTGACCATCCGGAGAATTGACAAAAACCGCGAGGCGTTCCGGGATCTGCTGCTGCTCGCCGACCCGGAGTGGGCCGTCGTCGAAGGGTATCTGTACCGGGGCGGGATGTACGTGCTGTACGAGGGCGGCGAGGCGGCTTCGGAGGCCGTCGTGATCCCGCGGGAGGACGGCGCCTGCGAGCTCAAGAACCTCGCCACCGCGCCGAAGTTCCAGCGCAGGGGTTACGCTAGGTCGCTGGTGGACTTTCTGTGCCGGGAGGCGGCGGGGCATCAGAGGATGTACGTGGGCACCTCGAAGCCGGAAATCTACGAGCGGATGGGGTTTGCGCCCGCCTACACGGTGAAGAACTTCTTTGTGGACAACTATTCGGAGCCGGTGTGGGACGAGGGGGAATTGTGCGTGGACATGTTCTACCTGGTTCGGGAGATTGGAGGGGAAAGGTCATGAGGACGCTTCTCCACATCTGCTGCGCGCCCTGCTCCATCGAGTGCATCGACGCGCTGCGGGCGGAAGGGCGGGAGCTGACCGGCTTCTGGTATAACCCCAACATCCATCCGGTCACCGAATACCGCGCGCGGCTGGAAGCGCTGAAGGGTTACGCGCAGAAGGTGAACCTGCCGCTGTTGGGCCACGACCGCTACGGCCTCAAGGACTTCGTGCGGGCGGTGTCCTCTGACCTCGACGACCGCTGCGGCGTTTGCTACGAGATGCGGCTGAACGAGGCGGCGGGCTTCGCGAAGGCCAACGGCTTCGAGGCGTTCACCACGACGCTGCTCATCAGCCCCTATCAGAATCACGAAAAGCTGATCGAGACCGGGAAGCGCGCCGCCCTTGCCCACGGCGTGGAATTTCTGGAGCGGGACTTCCGCCCCCGCTTCCGGGAGGGGCAAAGGCGCGCCCGGGAACTGGAACTGTACATGCAGAAGTACTGCGGCTGCGTGTTCAGCGAGGAGGAGCGGTATCACCCCAAGCCGTCGGAACTGGGCTGAGCCGCGCTTTTTTGAATCATGGTTGACAACGGGGGAAAAACCCTCTATAATCGCAGGAAAAGGCGTTGAAGGATAGAGTAGCGTGAAGGACGCGCCCACAGAGAGCCGGGGAGGGTGGAATCCGGCGGCTGCGCCTGACGCGAACATGGATCCGGAGCCTCCGCGGTGAAGATTGAGCCGCGGGCGGGCGGTCCCGTTACAGGCCGGGCCGGTGAAAGCCGGTTTCAAGGCCCGCTCCGGCGGGTAAAGCAGGGTGGTACCGCGTTACGACGCCCCTCGCAACTGGCGAGGGGCGATTTTTGTTCGGAGGGATTTCGATGGCTAAGCCCACGTTTTACATCACCACGCCGATCTATTACCCCAGCGACAAGCTGCACATCGGCAACACCTACACCACCGTCGCCGCCGACGCGATGACGCGCTTTAAGCGGCAGACCGGCTACGACGCGTATTTCCTGACCGGCACCGACGAGCACGGCCAGAAGATCGAGCGCAAGGCCCAGGCAGCCGGCAAGACGCCCAAGGAATTCGTGGACGAGATCGTAGCCGGCATCAAGCAGCTCTGGAGCGCGATGGGCATCGAGTACGACGACTTCATCCGGACGACCGACGAGCGCCACGAGAAGGCGGTGCAGAAGATCTTCCGCCGCTTCTACGATCAGGGCGACATCTACAAGAGCGAGTACGAGGGGCTGTACTGCACGCCCTGCGAGTCGTTCTGGACGCCCACCCAGCTGGTGAACGGCTGCTGCCCGGACTGCGGCAGGCCGGTGGAGCCGACCCGGGAGGAGAGCTACTTCTTCAAGATGTCGAAGTATCAGGACTGGCTGATCGAGTACATCGAGAGCCATCCGGACTTCATCCAGCCGCCGTCGCGCGCCAACGAGATGCTCTCAAACTTCCTGCGCCCCGGGCTTCAGGATCTGTGCGTCAGCCGAACCTCGTTCAAGTGGGGCATTCCGGTGGACTTTGACCCGAAGCACGTGATCTACGTGTGGATCGACGCGCTGTCCAACTACATCACGGCTCTTGGCTACAATTCGGACGACGACAGCCTGTTCCGGAAGTACTGGCCCTGCGACGTCCACCTGATGGGCAAGGACATCATCCGCTTCCACACGATCTACTGGCCGATCATGCTGCACGCGCTGGGGCTGCCGCTGCCGAAGCAGGTGTTCGCCCACGGATGGCTGATGTTCGGCGCGGACAAGATGAGCAAGTCCAAGGGCAACGTGGTCTACCCGCTGCCGCTCGTGGAGCGGTTCGGCGCGGACGCGCTGCGCTATTACCTGCTGCGCGAGATGCCCTTCGGCTCGGACGGCAACTGCACGCTGGAGACCATCCTGACCCGCATGAACGCCGACCTCGCCAACGACCTGGGCAACCTCGTTTCCCGCACCGTGGCGATGATCGAGAAGTACTTCGGCGGCGTCGTGCCGGAGCCGGGCCGGGAGACGGAACTGGAGGCCGCGCTGCGCGAAAAGTTCCTGGCCCTCCCCGGCCAGTATGCCGGGCACATGAACGAATTGCAGTTCTCGGTGGCGCTCAGTGACGTGTGGAAGCTGGTGGGCGACCTTAACCGCTACATCGACCAGACCACGCCCTGGATCCTGGGCAAGACCGAGGAGGGCCGCGAGCGGCTGAGGACCGTGCTCTACACCCTCGCCGAGTGCGTGCGCGGCGTCGCCATCCTGATTGAGGCCGCGATGCCCAAGACCCCGGCGCGCATCTTCGAGCAGCTGGGCGTAACCGACCCGCAACTGATGACTTGGGACAGCCTGTCGGAGTTCGGCCAGATGAAGCCCGGCACCGTGGTGAAGAAGGGCGAGGCGCTGTTCCCGCGCATCGACGTGGCCAAGGAGATGGAGGCGCTCTCCCCGAAGAAGGAAGAGCCCAAGGCCGAGCCCGCGCCGGAACCCGCGAAGCCTGAAATCCACGAAACCGAGGCGCCCAAGGAGATCACCATCGACGACTTTACCAAGGTTCAGCTCCGAACCGCGAAAGTGCTGGCCTGCGAGAAGGTGCAGGGCAGCGACAAGCTCTTGAAGTCCACCCTCGAAGTGGGATCGGAGACCCGCACGGTGCTCTCCGGCATCGCGCAGTATTACACGCCGGAGGAGATGGTCGGCAAGACCGTGGTGCTGGTCTACAACCTCGCGCCCCGCAAGATGCGCGGCGTGATGAGCCAGGGCATGCTGCTCTGCGCCGCCGACGAGAACGGCAAACTGAGGCTGGCGACCGTCGAGGGCGGCTTCGCCAGCGGCATGGAGATTCGCTGATGAACCTGTTTGACACCCACTGCCACCTGACCGACGAGCGGTTCCAGGAGGATTTTGACCAGGTGCTCGCCCGGATGCGGGAAGCCGGGGTGAACCTCGCGATGCTGATCGGCGAGGCGTCGGACGAGGACGCGCCCGCGGCGCTGAAGCTGTGCGAACAGCACGAGCATTTCTACGCCGCGGTCGGCGTGCACCCGCACACCGCCTCCTGCTGGGATGGGGAGCGCGCGGGCATCCTCTCGGAATACCTGAAGCACCCGAAGGTGAAGTGCCTGGGCGAGATCGGCCTGGACTACCACTACGACCTGTCGCCGCGCGACAAACAGCTGGAGGCCTTCGAGGCGCAGCTGGACATGGCGCTTACGCGGAATCTCCCGGCGGCGCTGCACATCCGGGAGGCCCACGGCGAGGCCACGGACATCCTGCGCGCCCGCCACAAGGCTGGGCGGCTGCCCCGGTGCCTGCTCCACTGCTATTCCGGCAGCTGGGAGAGCGCGAAGACCTATCTTTCGATGGGCTGCTACATTTCGCTTTCCGGCTCGGTCACGTTCAAAAACGCGCCGAAGCTGCACGAGGTGGCGGCGAACGTGCCGCTGGACAGGCTCCTGGTCGAGACCGACTGCCCGTACCTGGCGCCGGAACCGATGCGCGGCAGGCGCAACGAGCCGTCGTTCGTTGCCCACACCGCCCGCCGGATCGCCGAGCTTCGCGGCATGAACCCGGAGGAACTGGCCGAGGCGACGACGCAAAACGCTAAACGATTTTACGGCATCGCCTAGCGATGAAAATCCGCTCCGCGTCTTTTCATCGCATAAGGAAGTCTGCGCGGGCCTGAAACGCTGCGGCGTTTCCGGGCGGCCCGCTGACGTAAGGAAATGTTTCCTCCACCAATGTGCGCACTGGTTCCGGAAACCGTTCCCGCCGGCAAGCCGGCGGGAACGATTGAAGCCCGGAGAATCGCGCGGGTTAACGGAACGAATGGAAAGCATGACGAGGAGCCGACGGGCCAATCGATCCCGCAGGAATTCCTGCACATTTTTCATCAGATTGTTTGAATCCCTCCCCGGAACGTGCTACAATATTTGAAAGCACAATCGGGGAGGGCTTTTTGCCCGAACTAGCGACGGAGGGGACAAAATGACGCGCACCAAGGCGGAAATCTTAGCGCTGCTCAACGCGCCGGAGCGGCTGGAAAACTTAAAGCGGATGGTGGACGAAGTCCGCAGAGGCGTGCTGCCCGCGCCGGTCACCGGGCGGGACGTAAACAACCACATCCACACCCAGTATTCGTTCTCGCCCTACTCGCCCACGGCGGCGGTGTGGTTCGCGTGGCAGGCGGGGCTGTGCACCGCGGGCATCGTCGATCACGACTCCGTGGCGGGCGCGGTGGAATTCCTCGTGGCCTGCAGGCTCGTGGGGCTGGCGGGCACGGTGGGCGTCGAGTGCCGCGTCAACATGGCGGGCACCCGCTTTGAGCACATCAAAATCAACAACCCCGATCAGGCGGGCGTCGCCTACATCACGCTGCAGGGCATCCCCCACAACCGCATCGACGAGGTGGACGCCTTCTTCGCCCCCTACCGGGAGAAGCGCAACCTGCGCAACCGGAAGATGGTGGAGGGCGTGAACCGCCTGATGGCCCCCTACGGCCTCGCCATCGACTTTGAGGCGGACGTGCTGCCGCTGTCCCGGCACCTGGAGGGCGGCAGCGTCACCGAGCGCCACATCGCCTGCGCGCTGGCCAATAAAATGCTCGAAAAATTCGGCTCCGGCGCGGCGCTGGTCTCCTTCATCAGGGACGGACTGAAGCTGCCGCTGTCTCAGAAGATCGAGGGTTACCTGGCCCAGAGCGACAACCCCGACCGGATGTACGATCTCCTCGGCTGGATCAAGGCGGAACTGATCTCGAAGTTCTACGTCGACGCCACCGACGAGTGCCCAAAGGACACCGACGTGATCGCGCTGGCCGAACGGGTGGGCGCGTTCTCCGCCTACTCCTACCTGGGCGACGTGGGCGATTCCATCACCGGCGACAAGCGCGCCCAGAAGTTTGAGGACGACTTCCTGCCGGATCTGATCGACTACGCAAAGCGGGCGGGCTACCGCGCGCTCACCTACATGCCCTCCCGCAACACCCGCGCCCAGTTCGAGCGCATCCACGCGATGGCGAAGGCCCACGGCTTCTTCGAGGTCAGCGGCGAGGACATCAACTCCCCGCGCCAGTCCTTCGTGTGCGCCGCCCAGCGGGATCCGGCCTTTAACCACCTGTACGACTCCACCTGGGCGCTGATCGCCCATGAGAACCTCGCCACCGACGACCCGGAAAAGGGCTTCTTCGCCGAGGCGGCGGTCAAAAAGTACCCGGACATCGGCGATCGCACCCGGGCGTTTGCACAGATTGCGCTGACCGCTCACGCGAAGGGAGAATACTGATGCCCCACATCCACGGTGAGAACGTGTTCCTCCGGGATTTTCGGCAGGAGGACATCTCCGGCATGCGCGCCTGGTGCAACGATCCCGGCATCACCCGGTTTCTGGGCGGCCGCTACACCGCGCCAATCCCCTGGGAGCAGACCGAGTCGGAACTGAACCGGTATCTGAACGGCGACGCGGGCGGCTACAACCTGGTGATCGCCGAAAAGGAGACCGGCAAGTACCTGGGCCAGTGCGCGCTGTTCATGATCGACCACATGACGCGCAAGGCGGAACTGGCCATCGTGCTGGCGCCGGAGAGCATCGGCAAGGGCTATGGGAGCGAGGCGCTGAAACTGCTGCTCTCCTTCGGCTTCGGGGAAGTGAACCTGAACCGCATCTGGCTGTCGGTCAACTGCAACAACGCCCGCGCCATCCACGTGTACGAAAAGGCGGGGTTCACCCGGGAAGGCGTCCTCCGGCAGGACCGCTACATCGGCGGGGCGTACGAGGACGTGGCCGTCCTGTCGATCCTGAGGGAGGAGTATTACCATGTATGAGGGCAGGCTGGTCCGGCTGCGGGAGATGCGCATGGAGGATGCGGAGAAGTACGTCGCCTGGATGAACAATCGCGACATCTCCGAAAAACTGGCCGGCGGCGCGATGCCGCTGTCGCTTTCGCAAGAAAGGGACTGGATTTCAAGGAGTTCAGGGCAGCAGGCGGACGCCTGCCACTTCGCGGTGGAGACGCTGGAGGGGCGGCTCCTCGGTTCCTGCAGCTACCACATGTTGGACTGGAAGAACCGCCGGTGCATGGTCGGCTGGCAGATCGGCGACCCGGAGATGCGCGGCAAGGGCTACGGCACCGACATGATCGAGACGCTATTGGAAGTCTGCTTTCAGGTGCTGGGGCTTCGCAAGGTATCCCTGAACGCGTACGAGTTCAACGAGGCCATCCGGCTGTACGAGCGGCTGGGCTTCATCCGGGAGGGCGCCTTCCGGAAGGAGCGGTTTGTCCGCGGCAAGTGGTGGGATGAGTACCGCTACGGCCTGTTCAAAACCGAGTGGGCCGCGCAGCGCGGCATTTCGATCGAGCCGGACGAGGTGTGAAGATGGACTGGATTGAACTGACGGTACTCACCACCACCCAGGGCGCGGACATCGTGTCGGCCCAACTGATCGAGGCGGGCTCGGCGGGCACCGTCATCGAGGATCGCAACGACGTGAAATTGAACCAGCGGCCCGAGGGCCAGTGGGACATCCTGGACGAGTCCATCGCGCTTCGGATGGGCGAGGATGTGAAGGTCACCGGCTACTACCCGGCGGACGAGCGCGCCGCCGACGCGGTGGCCGGCGTGCGCGCGCGGCTGGAAGCGCTCAAGGGCATGGATCTGGGCATCGATTTTGGGAAATTGGAAATCCTTTCCGGAAGGGTGGACGAGGAGGACTGGGCCGAGTGCTGGAAGGCTGCCTTCAAGCCGTTCAAGATCGGGAAAAGGCTGGCGATCCGGCCCAGTTGGACGGCCTACGACCCGCTTCCGGGGGACCTGGTGATCGAGCTGGACCCCGGCATGGCGTTTGGCACCGGCACCCACGAGACGACGGCCCTGTGCGCCTCGTGGCTTGAGGAACTGGTGAAGCCGGGCGTCAAGGTGCTCGACCTGGGCACCGGCACCGGGATTCTCGCCATCGCGGCGGCACTGCTCGGGGCTGGGGACGTGCTGGCCACCGACATCGACCCGGTGGCGGTGCGGGTCGCCCGGGAGAACGCGAAGATCAACCATGTGGAAGGAACCGTCCGCGCCGCCCAGGCCGACGTGCTCGAGGGCATCGGCGAGACGGCGGACCTCGTGATCGCCAACATCATCACCGACGTGATCCTCTTGATCGCGCCCGCGGTGTTCCGGCACGTGAACGCGGGCGGGAACTTCCTGTGCTCCGGCATTTCTGCCAACCGCGGGGATGAGATCGAGGCTGCGCTGGGCAGTGCCGGGTTTATCGACATCCACCGCCGGGAGAAGGGCGAGTGGGCGGCGTTCGCCGCGAAAGTGCCGTGCGCCGCTTTCTGATCGAGTCCGGCGCGCCGGGGGAGACCGTGCGCCTGCCGGAGGCCGAGGCGGCTCACGCCCGGCGTGTGCTCCGGCTCCAGCCCGGCGACCGGGTGCAGCTGATGGACGGCCAGGGCGCGCTGTTTGACGCGGAGCTGATCGAGGTGTGCGAGTGGGTGACCGCCCAACTGCACGCGCGGCTGGAGGGCGCGCCGGCGCCGGTGGCGCTCACCCTGTATCAAGGATTGCCCAAGTTCGACAAGCTGGAATTCATCGCGCAGAAGGCGGCGGAACTGGGCGTCCAGCGGCTGGTGCCGGTCAAAATGGCCCGCAGCGTCGTGAAGCTGAACGACGAGGACGGAAAAAAGAAGCGCGAGCGGCTGGACAAAATCGCCCGGGAGGCGATGAAGCAGTCGGGCCGCGCTGACCGGTTGGAAATCGCGGAGCCGGTTCGCTTTTCGGACGCGCTTCTCATGTTTTCGCGGGAGGATGCGATGCTGATGCCCTGGGAGGAAGCCCGGGGCCGCCGCATTCGCGACGAGCACCAGCTGAGCCCCGACGCGCGCTCGGTGGGCATCCTGATCGGCCCGGAGGGCGGCATCACCCGCGAGGAGGCGGAGGCCGCCGGAAACGCGGGCGCGAAACCCGTCACGCTGGGGCCGAGAATCCTCCGCTGCGAGACCGCCGCCGTCGCATCGATGGCGATCGCCATGCATTTGTGGGGGGATCTATAATAGCGTTGAAAATCCGCAAGCGGATTTTCAACGCGAAGGGAAAAACTGCGCGCGCCTGAAATCCTGCGGGATTTCCGGGCGGCGCGCTGACTTAAGGGTTTGTTTCCTCCACCAGTGTGCGCACTGGTTATGGAAACGCGTTCCCACCGGCAAGCCGGTGGGAACGATTGGAAGGCCGCGCTCGGGGTATAACAACGGTAGATTCAGTTTTTGGGGGAATCCATGAAGACGATCGCGTGCCTGACGCTGGGCTGCAAGGTCAATCAGTACGACACCGAGGCCATGCGGGAGGCCTTTGAAGCGGCGGGGTACGCCAGCGTGCCCTTCAGCGCCCCGGCGGACGTGTATCTGATCAACACCTGCACCGTCACCGTAACCGGCGATCAGAAGTCCATGAAGCTGATCCGGAGGGCCGCCAGGGAACACCCGGAGGCGGGGATCATCGTTTGCGGGTGCCTGGCCCAGCGGGACGCGGGCAGGGTGCGGCTGCCCGGCGTGCGGCTGATTTTGGGCACCCGGGATCGCTCCCGGGTGGTGGAGCTCTACGAGCGGGCGATTGCCGAAGGCCGGGTGATTTCCGCCGTGGGCGCGGAGGGCGATTGGACGTTCGAGCACCTGACGGTTCAGCGGCACGAGGGTCACACCCGCGCGGTGATGAAGATTCAGGAAGGCTGCGAAAACCGATGCGCCTACTGCGTGATCCCGTCTGTCCGGGGCCCGGTGCGCTCGATGCCGCTTCCCGAGGTGGAGGAGGAAGCCCGGGCGCTGGGGGAGGCCGGCTACAAGGAGCTGGTCGCCACCGGCATCCACCTGATGAGCTACGGGAGGGATCTGGGGCTGACGCTGGCGGATGCGCTCCGGGCGATCCACCGGGCGGAGGGCGTCCAGCGCGTCCGGCTGGGTTCGCTGGAGCCGGTGGGCGTGACGGACGAATTCGTCTCGGCGCTCGCCGAACTGCCGAAAATCTGCCCCCAGTTCCACCTTTCAATGCAGTCCGGCAGCGATGGGGTGCTTCGGCGGATGCGCAGGCGCTACAATACCCGGCAGTACTTGGAGGCCGCCCGCAAGCTGCAAACCGCCTTTCCGGGCTGCGCGCTGACCACCGACGTGATCGCGGGCTTCCCCGGCGAGACGGACGAGGAGCACCGGGAGACGCTGGCCTTCATCCGGCAAGTGGGCTTCGCCCGCATCCACGTGTTCCCATTCTCGCCCCGGACGGGCACCGAGGCCGCCGCCATGCCCGGCCAGGTGCCGGAGGCGGTCAAGAAGGCCCGGGCGGCGGAATTGATCGCGCTGGGCGGGGAACTTGAGCGGGCGTTCGTTCAGTCCCTCGTCGGCACACGGCAGCGCGTGCTGTTTGAGGAGCGCGGGGAGGGCGGCCTGTGCGAGGGCTACACCGAAAACTACGTCCGGGTGGCCGCGCCGGGGACGCCGGGCGAGACGCGGGAAGTCATTATCCGCTCGGCGGAAGGCACGACCGCGCGCGGCGAATGAACCGCTCCGGGTTAAATTATGAATAAACTGGAAACAATCGCTGGGAAAGGGGTATATTCATGGACGACTGCATCTTCTGCCGCATCCTTTTGGGAGAAATTCCGTCCAATAAAGTGTATGAGGACGAGCACGTGTTCGCGTTCCGCGACATAGCGCCGCAGGCGCCGGTGCACATCCTGATCGTCCCGAAGAACCACGTGCCGGATGTGATGGCAATGGACGGGGAGACCGCCCTGCACCTCATCGAGGCGGCGAAGAAGATCGCCCGGTCGGAAGGGATCGCGGAGACGGGCTTCAGGCTGGTCACCAACTGCGGGGAACATGGGGCGCAGTCGGTAAAACACCTGCACCTGCACCTTCTGGGCGGCGCACAGTTGGGCGGGAAGATGGCGTAATTCCCTCGATTGTGAAAATTGCGGTTTTTCGGTTGACGGCTACAAGCGCCATGCGCTATAATAGGCTGTGTGGCACACCCCATGCACCTTTGCTGACTTGTCAGCATCCATGAGGGGAGGGAAAACAATGTCAGAGGTACGCATTCGGGACAACGAGTCTCTGGAAAGTGCGTTGCGCCGCTTTAAGCGCATGACCGCCCGCTCCGGGATTCTGGCCGAAGCCAGGAAAAGAGAGCACTACGAAAAGCCCAGCGTCAAGCGCAAGAAGAAAGCGGAAGCCGCCCGCAAACGCAAATATTAAGCGCAGTCGCGCCTTGCGGGCTCCCAGACAGCGATGCTTGGGAGCCCGGCCCATTCTTCCATCTCACTTTCGTTTATAAATCCCCGCTTTGGGAGATACAATGCAATACGCGCTGCTTCCCTGGCCGTATCTCAACAGCCGTTACAATACGTCTATCCGACCGGTGCTGGTGAAGGAGCTTTCGCTGCTCCTGACGCGCGCCGGGCTGGACGCCGCCGTGGCGGAAGGCAAATTCGGCGGGCTGGATTTCCTCACATTTGAATCGGAACCGCTGAGCACCCGTGCGCAGGCGCTTCTCGCCACCCATTCCCACCTGAGGCTTTTGTTTCAGGTGCTGCCGGGCGGCGCGATGATGCCGCTTTTCTCCGCCAGGGAGCCGTTTTTGGGCGGGGACCTGTCCTCCATCCTCAAGTACAAGGGCAAGACCAGCGAACTGTTTACCCGGAGCCTGATCGGCCTGGCCGCGCTGGCGAGCGATTTCTGGGAGGAGATGTTCACCCCGCTGACCCTGTTCGATCCGATGTGCGGCCGCGGCACCACGCTGTTTGAGGCGCTCAACCGGGGCTGGAACGCGGTCGGGTGCGACCTGGACGCAGGCGATGTGGAGCAGGGGTATTCCTTTCTCAAGCGCTACCTGGAGTATGGCCGCATGAAGCATGAGGCGAAGGACTTCTCGATGACCGTGGGGCAGTCGAGCGTCAAGCGCCGCCAGATCGTGCTGGCAAGGCCCGGCGAAAAGCTTGTAAACCCGGTGACCGCCTCGTTCATCGCCGCGGATCTAACCGCCGCCTGCTCGGCTTATCGGCCCGGCTCGTTCCACCTGATCGCCTCGGACATGCCCTACGGCGTTCAGCACGGCCCGGGCGGCGTCGGCACGCTGGACGCGCTGCTCATCCGGGCGCTGCCGCAGCTTTTCCGGGTGCTCAAGGCGGGCGGCGCGATCGCGCTGTCGTTCAACACCTACACGCTGAAGCGCGCCCGCGTGCTGGAACTATTGGCGGGCGCGGGCTTCGAACCGTTGGACGACGCGTCCTGGCAAGGCCTGTCCCATTGGGTGGAGCAGGCGGTTCGGCGCGACATCGCGCTGGCCGTCCGGCGCGCATAAAATCCGAAGACAGCGCATATACTGTGGATGCATATTGTGCGCCCGCGATTTCTGGGCGCTTCCCGGCCCTTTCATCTCAGACCATCTTCGATCCGTGAGAGGAGCAATATACGTTGGATTACCGTACTTTGCACTTGAAAACCGTGCAGGAGCTCCGCGCGCTCGCCAAGAGCTACGGGCTCAAAATTCCCGCGGGCCTCAACAAGGCGCGCCTCGTGGGGATGGTGTTGGCGGCCGAACAGGCGCTGCCGCCCGTGTCCAAGGCCCGCGCGGCAAAACCCGACGGGGATGAGCAGCCCGCGCTCCGGGAGACGCCCGAAATTTTGGGCGCGATCGAATCCTGGGACGCGCAGCCCGAAACGCGGCAGCCGATCCCCGAGGCGCAGCAAACCCCATTGGCACAACAGGCGCCCGAGGCGCAGATGATTCCGGAGGCGCGGGAAGTCGCCAAGTCCGCCCGGCCCCGCGCGGCGTCGGGCCGGAAGCCGGGCCGCCCGCCCCAAGCCGCCACCCGCAGGAAACCCGCCGCGGAACCCGCAAAGGCCGCTGAACCGGAAAAAATCGCGGAACCCGCAAAGGCCACTGAACCGGAAAAAACCGCGGAACCCGCAAAGGCCACTGAACCGGAAAAAATCGCCGAACCCGTAAAGGCCGTTGAACCGGAAAAGATCGTGGAACCCTTAAAGGCCGCTGAACCCGCGAAAATCGATAAACCCGCGAAAGCTATTGAACCGGAGAAAATCGCGGAACCCGTAAAGATCGCGGAATCCGCGCCGGCGGACGAAACGCCCGAACCGCGGCGGCCCCGCCGGCCCGGCCGCCCGCCCAAGGCCGAGAAACCCCGGAGAGCGCAGCCGGAGCCGCCCGCCGCCGAAGCGCTGATTCCCGCCGAGCCGTTCGAAGCGCCCGCGGGCCTCGAGGCTGTTCAGACCGAATTCCCATCGGAAGCGCCCGAGGCCTCCGCACCCGCCGAAGCGCCCGCGGAGGACAAGCCCGCCCCGGAGCCTTCCGGTTCCATCGAACCCCAACCCCACATCATCGAGCACCGCATGCACGCGCTGGGGCAGCCGCCCCACGTCGCCGCCCGCATGCCGCTTACGCCCCGCGGTTCGATGCAGCAGCCGCGCGCGCCCTACGCCCCGAGCCGCGGCAGGGGCTACGAAGCGCAGCCTTCGCGCTACCCGCAGCAAAACCGCTTTGACAACGCCCGCCGCTTCGACCTCCAGCAGGCCCCCCGCCCCGCCATCGATCAGGCCAAGCCGGAGGCGCCGCTGCCGCGCCCGCGCCGCGAGAACGCCTATACGCCGGAACTGGGCACCACCAATTCCGCCGTGCCGGACATGATCGCCAGCGGCGAGTGCCGCGACGGCGAAGGCGTGCTGGAGATCCATCCGGAGGGCTACGGCTTCCTGCGCGCGGAGAACTGCCTGCCCGGCCCCAACGACGTGTACGTGTCCATCGCGCAGATCCGGCGCTTCAACCTGCGCACCGGCGACTTCGTGCAGGGCAAGACCCGGCCCACCCGCGAGGGCGACCGCTACGGCGGGCTGATCTACATCAACCAAATCAACGGCCTGCCGCCCGAGCAGGCGGCCAGCCGCCGCCCGTTCGATCAACTGGTGCCCATCTACCCGGAGGAACGGCTGCGCCTGGAGCGCGAGGGCGAGAAGAACGATCTGGCGCTGCGCGCCATCGACATCGTCGCGCCCATCGGCAAGGGCCAGCGCGGGCTGATCGTGTCCCAGCCCAAGGCGGGCAAGACGATCCTGCTGAAGAAGATCGCGAACTCCATCACCAAGGGCTACCCGGACGTGCACCTGATGGTGCTCTTGATCGACGAGCGGCCCGAGGAAGTCACCGACATGCAGCGCTCCATCAAGGGCGAGGTGGTCTACTCCACATTCGACGAGGTGCCGGAGAACCACACCCGCGTGGCCGAGATGGTGCTGGAGCGCGCGCAGCGGCTGGTGGAGTGCGGGAAAGACGTGGTGATCCTGCTGGACTCCATCACGCGGCTGGCGCGCGCCTACAACCTGGTCATCCCGCCCACCGGCAGGACGCTGTCCGGCGGATTGGACCCAGGCGCGCTGCATAAGCCGAAGCGGTTTTTCGGCGCGGCCCGGAACATCGAAAACGGCGGCTCGCTCACCATCATCGCGACCGCGCTGGTCGAGACCGGCAGCCGCATGGACGACATCATCTTCGAGGAGTTCAAGGGCACCGGCAACATGGAGATTCACCTGGATCGCGCGCTGTCCGAAAAGCGCATTTTTCCGGCGATCGACCTCAATAAGTCCGGCACCCGCCGCGAGGAGTTGTTGATGGACAGGGAGGAACTGGAGGGCGCCTACACCATCCGGCGGCTGCTGTCCAACAACAACAACCAGGAGACCGCCGAGAACCTGATCGGCATGCTGGACAAGACCTCCTCCAACCGCGAGTTCTTCCAGCGGCTCAAGGGCTGGATGGCCGTCTACGAAAAAGAGGGCTACACCTACAGCGGACGATAAAAACGTAAAATCTCAGTGAACCCTTGCGCGGGGGACGGGCATGTGCTATAATACCCTCTGCAGTGTGCAGATTTGTCCCGCCCGCCGGGCTTGCATCGAGAGGTGAAAACCATGAAGGAAAAGATCCATCCCAACTACGGCAAGTCGATCGTCCGCTGCGTCTGCGGCGAGACCTTTGAGACCGGTTCGGTGAAAAAGGAGCTCCACGTCGATATCTGTTCGAAGTGCCATCCGTTCTTTACCGGCAAGCAGAAGCTGATCGACAGCGGCGGACGCGTGGACCGCTTCAAGAAGCGCTACGGCATGTAAACCGGAAAATACAGATCAGGTGCGCCTGATCTGTTTTTTCATTGGCTCCTGTTAAACGCATTGTCATATTTTCGTGCTTTCGCATTTGTCCGCGGGGTTATATAATGTAGGCAGGAAATCTACCCGGGGGAGGTTGCCATGTCCGATTTTACGAAGCGCTTTCACGACTGGTTTTTGAATAAGCAGCCTGAGGGCTTTATCTCGGTGGGCGGGCAGGCCGTGATGGAAGGCGTGATGATGCAGGGGCCCGGGCGGGTGGCCGTCGCGGTCCGCAAGACCGACGGGCGCGTCGTCTACAAAGTGCGCAAAATCACCCCGCTGTCCGACAAGTATCCGTGGATGGCTTGGCCGCTCATCCGCGGCGTGGTCAGCTTCATCAACTCGCTGGTGGGCGGCATGAAGATATTGACCGAGTCCGCCGATATGGCGGGCCTCGACGCCGAGGAGCCTTCCAAATTTGAGAAGAAGGTCGCAAAAATTCTGCACGTCAAGCCCGACGACGTGATGATGGGCTTCGCGGTGGTGCTGGCGATCCTTCTGTCCGTGGGCCTTTTCTTCGCGCTGCCCACGTTCCTGGAGGCGCTGATCAAAAACGCCGTCCACAATAAGACGCTGGTCAACCTGATCGGCGGCGTGCTGCGCATGGCGCTGTTTCTTCTGTACGTGTACCTCTGCTCCAAGCTCAAGGAGATCCGGCGCGTGTTCCAGTACCACGGCGCGGAGCACAAATCGATCTTCTGCTATGAGAGCGGCAAGGACCTGACCGTTGAAAACGCCCGCCCGTTCACCACGCTGCATCCCCGCTGCGGCACCAGCTTCCTGGTGATCGTGATGGCGATCTCGATTCTGATCTTCCTGCTGCTGGGCAGCGACACCGGGAACGCCCTGTGGCGCCTGGGCAGCCGCCTGCTGCTCTTGCCGCTGGTCGCGGGCGTATCCTATGAGATTTTGAAGGGCCTGGCCTGGGCCGAGGACAACTGGTTCGTCCGCGCGATGAAGTGGCCCGGGCTGATGGTGCAGAAGATCACCACCGCCGAGCCGGACGACAGCATGCTGGAGGTCGCGCTGGTGTCGCTGAAGGCGTCGCTGGGCTACGAAAATCCGCTGGGCGATCTGGTTGGCGAGGTCTACCAGCCAAAGGGCAAGGCCGTCCCCGCCGCCGCCATCGAAGTGAAACCCGCGGAGCCCGAGGTCGCCGCCGGCGATGCGCGCCCGTGAGCTTTTAAAGGACGCCCAAAGGCGTCTGACCGCTTCCGGCAGCCCCGATCCGGGGGCCGACGCCCAGTGGCTTCTGTCAGACGCGCTCCGCGTACCCCGCGGGGCGCTTGCCTTGCTCTTGGACGGCGAGGTGGCGGGGGAGGCGCTGGACTGGTTCCTGCGGGCGCTGGCTCGGCGGGAGTCCGGCGAGCCGCTGCAGTACGTGGAGGGCTTCGCCTGGTTCTACGGCAGAAAATTCCGGGTGGATTCGCGCGTATTGATCCCCCGAAGCGACACCGAAACGCTGTGCGAGGCCGCGCTGAAAAAGCTGAGGCCGGGCATGCGGGCGCTGGACCTCGGCACTGGCAGCGGCATTCTGGCGATCACATTCCAGCTGGAGGTGCCGGGGGCGTCCGTCACCGGCGCGGACGTCAGCTTCGAGGCGCTCGAAGTCGCGCGGGAGAACGGGGCGGCGCTGGGCGCGAACGTGACTTGGGCGCAGGGGGATCTTTTCGGGGCCGTCTCCGGCGCATTCGACCTCGTCGCCTGCAACCCGCCGTATTTGACCGGGGCGGATATGCGCTGCCTGCAGCCGGAGGTCGCGCGGGAGCCGAAGCTCGCGCTCTACGGCGGGGCGGACGGCCTCGCCTTTTACCGCCGCATCGCGGAGGAGCTTCCGGAAGTGCTGAACCCCGGCGGAACCGCGCTATTCGAGGTGGGCCTCGGGCAGGCGGGGGCGGTGGCGGAGATGCTGAGGCCTCTCGGCGCGGTGGAAACCGCCAAGGATCTGAGCGGCGCGGATCGCGTCGTCATTGTTGAAAGGGTGTAACACTTGGAGAACGAACGGGAGCGCATCCTTCGCAGGCTCGAAGCGGTGGAGGGCCGTTTTGAGGAACTGTCCATCCGCGTCACGCTGCCGGAGGTGATCCAGGACGCGGCGCTGTTGCAGCAGCTGATGCGGGAGCACAACGAGCTGTCGGAACTTGCGGAGTTCGCGGCGCTCTTTCGCCGGAAGAGCGAGGAATTGGAAGGCGCCCAGGCGATGCTGGAGGACCCGGACCTCCGCGGCATGGCGAAGGAAGAGCTCGAGGCGCTGGAGCCGGAAATCGAAAAGCTGACCCATGAGGCGCGGCTCCGCCTGCTGCCGAAGGACCCGGACGACTACCGCAACGCCCTCCTCGAGGTTCGCGCCGGCGCGGGCGGCGACGAGGCGGGGCTTTTCGGCGCGGAACTATTGCGCATGTACACCCACTACGCCGAGAGCCGGGGCTGGAAGGTGGAATTGACCGAGGGCGGCCTCAACGAGCTGGGCGGGCTCAAGGAGGCGGTGATCCTGATCCAGGGCAAGAACGTGTTCAGCCGCCTCAAGTACGAGAGCGGCGTGCACCGCGTGCAGCGCGTGCCGGTGACCGAGTCCAGCGGCCGCATCCACACCTCCACCGCCACCGTGGCGGTGCTGCCGGAGGCCGAGGAGGTCGAGGTGTCCATCGGCCCCAACGACCTGCGCATCGACACCTACCGGGCGTCGGGCGCGGGCGGCCAGCACGTCAACCGCACCGACTCCGCCGTGCGCATCACCCACCTGCCGACCGGCCTCGTGGTCACTTCCCAGGATCAGCGCTCCCAGGTTCAGAACAAGGAGCGCGCGATGCAGGTATTGCGCGCCCGGCTCTACGACTTGCAGCGGGCCGAGGCGCAGTCCTCCTACGCCGGCGCGCGCCGCAGCCAGGTCGGCACCGGCGACCGCTCCGAGCGCATCCGCACCTACAACTTCCCCCAGGGCCGCGTGACCGACCACCGCATCGGCCTGACCCTCTACCAAATCGGCGACGTGATGAACGGCGATCTGGACGAGATCATCGACGCGCTCATTTTGGCGGAGCAGACCGCGCTGCTCAAGGAGCAGGACGCATGAGGACTGTCGTTGCGCGCTGCGATGAAGCGTCCATCGAAAGGGCGGCGGAACTGATCCGGGCGGGCGAGCTGGTGGCGTTTCCGACCGAGACCGTCTACGGTCTGGGCGCGAACGGGCTCAACGACGCGGCGGTCCGGAAGATCTTCGAGGCCAAGGGGCGGCCCGCGGACAACCCGCTGATATTGCACATCTCCCGTTTGGAACAGCTGCCGCCGCTGATTGACGGCGCGCTGCCGGACAAGGCGAGGCTGCTCGCGGAGCGCTTCTGGCCGGGGCCATTGACAATGGTGCTGAAAAAATCCGCGCTGGTGCCGGGCGCGGTGACGGCGGGCCTGGACACCGTGGCCATCCGCATGCCGTCCCACCCGGCGGCGCGGGCGCTGATCGAGAAAACGGGCCTTCCCATCGCCGCGCCCAGCGCCAACCGCTCCGGGCGGCCCAGCCCCACCCGGGCGGAGCACGTGCTGGAGGACATGGACGGGCGGATCGGGCTGATTCTGGACGGCGGCCCCTGCCGGGTGGGCCTCGAGTCCACCGTGCTGGACGCCACCGGGAAAGTGCCGAGGGTACTCCGCCCCGGCGGCGTGACGCCGGAGATGATCGAGGCGGCGCTCGGCGCGGTCGAGGTGGACGAAAGCGCGCTCCGGCCGCTCAAGGAGGGCGAAAAGGCGCGCTCGCCCGGCATGAAGTACAGGCACTACGCGCCGAAGGGGCGGCTGACGATCATCCGGGGCGCAGCGGATGCGGTGGCCCGGGAGATCGCCCGGCGCTACGACGAGGCGGAGGCGGCGGGGCAGCGCTGCGCCATCCTGGCTTCTTCCGCCAGGCGGTACGGCGATCGGAACGTGCGGCCGCTGGGGGAGACGCCGGAACAGGTGGCCGCGAATCTGTTTCAGGCGCTCCGGGAGATGGACGGCGAGGGCGTGGAGCGGATGTTCGCCGAGGCGGTGGAGATCAGCGGGCTGGGTTTGGCCGTGATGAACCGGATGGGCCGGGCCGCGGCGTTCGACATCGTCGAGGTATGAGCATGCGCGTGGTATTCGTGTGCGCGGGCAACACCTGCCGAAGCCCGATGGCCGAGGCGCTGCTGAAGCGCGCGCTGAAGGCGAGGGGGCGGGAGGACATCCAGGTGGAATCGGCCGGGCTTTCGGCCACGCCGGGCGAGCCCGCCAACTGGAACGCGTGCCTGGCGATGAAGGAATTGGGCATTCAATTGAACCTGCACCGGGCGCGGCCGCTGTACGATAAGAACCTCGAGGGCGCGCTGGTGCTGGCGATGACCCGCGCCCAGGCGGACTACGTGAAGCTCGTATTCCCCGGCGCAAGGGTGGACGCGCTCAGGGACTACGCGGGGCTGGGCGGCGACGTGGACGACCCCTACGGGGGGCCGCCCGAGGTCTACATGAGGACCGCGCTTCGCATCGCGGAGGCGGTGGAGGCCGCCGCGGACAAGATCATTCAGGAGGCAAAAAATCCATGACTACCTACAAGACCCGGGGCACCTGCTCCCGCTCCATCGAGTTCGACGTGGAGGACGGGATCCTGAAAAACGTGCGCTTTGTCGGCGGGTGCGACGGCAACCTGCAGGGCATCTCGAATTTGGTCAAGGGCATGAAGGTTGAGGACGTGATCGAACGGCTGAAGGGCATCGACTGCGGCGGCAAGGGCACTTCCTGCCCCGACCAGCTATCGAAGGCGCTGCAGGCGGCGACGGCGGGAAAACTGAAGTAGACCGTGACCCGGGCATGCGAAACTCGAATTTTGCACCCGGTGTCTCCCAAATTCCGATCCATACCTGGCCCGCGGCGGAATATGCCGTGGGCCTACGTTTTTTTGCCTCGGCTGCCTGCGCGCGGGCTGCCGGATTTTGGCGTGTTCCGGACCTTTGCGGCGGATTTTCCGCTTTACATCCACGACATGATGGAATATAATGTATTTTACAAAGCACCCGTGTTTTTTCCTTTGCGCCGCTTGTCCGTTTGCCTCGCTTTTACATGAGATTTCCTCTCGCGGTTTGGGGCCTTGGAGGCTCTGGCGTCTTTGCCTGCGCGCCGCAATGATTTTTTGGAGGTACCGTTATGAAGCGCGGAATACTGAGAATGATGGCGCTTGTGCTTGCCTTCTCGTGAATGGTGGTTTCGTTCAGCGCCTTGGCGGACGCTGGGGAGGGCGCCGCGCCCGCGCGTCCGTTTTTGGCCACGGAGCCGGACATGCTGTCGGTGCTTAGCGCCCTACCAAAGGGCTACGGGCCGATCAAGTCCATTTCCGCGCCCAGCGAAGCCTCGGTGGAGCAGTACGGCGCATTCACCCTCAAGATCAGGGTCTACCCTGCCACCGCGGCGGCGCTGGCGGACCTGCAATATAGCTTCGATGGTTCGAAGCTGACCTTTCTGTCCCGCAACTATACCGCCTCAAAGTCTTACCTGACGCTCAGCCTGAGCTTTCAGGCCATTGGCGCGCCCGGCAAGACGTCGATTCGCTTCTTCTCCAGCACCAAGACCTCCGTCAAGGACACCATTAAAGTGACCATCAAGCCGGTGGCGGTCAAATCCGTTTCGCTGGACACCGCCTCCGCCACGATGACGGTGGGGGATCAGCTGCAGCTGAACGCTACGGTGCTGCCAGAAAACGCGGCTAGCCGCTCTGTGAAGTGGTCCACCAGCAGCAAGAGCATCGCCACGGTGACCTCCGGCGGGCGGGAGACCGCGAAGAAGTCCGGCAAGGTGACCATCACCGCGACCACCGTCAGCGGGAGCAAGAAGGCGAAATGCAAGATCCAGGTCGTCAAGGCTGCGCCAACGCCGAAGCCGACCCCGACGCCGACCCCGATGCCCGACGCCGACCGCGACGCCAACCCAGACGCCGACCGCGACGCCAACCCCGACGCCGACCCCGGCGCCGACCCCGACGCCCAGGCCGACTGCGACGCCGACCCCTAAGCCGACGCCTACCGCCGCGCCCGTACTCACGAATTTGTCCGTGACCAGCTGCAGGGACGTGAACGGCGCGGCGGTGGTTGGCGATACCATCATCTGGGAGACCACCGCCTCCGGCGGGGTAGGAACCCTGAAATACAATTACACGCTGTACAGGAACGGCCAGTTTTACGATCTTTCGCTGTTCAACACGGACAATCACTATTCCTACCAGACCACGGAGGCTGACTCCTACTATATCGAGGTGACCGTGCGCGACAGCAACGGTGCGGAAGTGGAGTACACGGGCGACACGGTGACGATCACCGCCTCCACATCGCCCACCATCGCCCCGAACGGATACGAGGCGCTCGCCGCGCCCTCGACATCCGCCGTCCCTGGCAGCGTCGGAATGACGGCGGTATACACCGGCGTCACCAGCACGACGATCTCGGTGTCCCTGCGGATTGCAAACACCTTCAACGAGGGGCTGACGGATTACGGACTCTGGTGGCAGCCGGAGGGCGGGAGCGCCGTGCGCAGTTCCGTGGGGTTTGGGGATGTGTCGGGCGCAGCCTTTGGAATGACGATCAGCTACCTTCAGCCGGACACCGTGTATTCCGTCAGGGGATATGTAGTCAAGGGTGGGCAATTGCTCCTGTCCGAGGGATTCAAGGTGAGGACGGACTCCTGACGAAGCGGGCGTCGCAATCGCGATACGGACCGACTGGATCACTTCGCATTCATAGGGCCACTTCGTTTTCTCTCGGCGGAGTGCCGGCTATCGCAGCGCCGATACCCAGCGGGTCCTGGAAATCAATATCAGGGCGATGATGGCCGCCGCATAGTTGGAAAACAGATTCCCCCAGAAGACGGAATAGAAGGAAAGAATGTGCTCGGTGGCGCAGATGAAAATGTAGCGGAGCAGCCAGATGCGCAGGATGCCCAGAATCATTGGGACGCTGGTTTTGCCCAGGCCGATGAACGCGCCCTGCACCGCCATGCAGACGCCAAACCCCACGACCGAATACGTGTAGATGTGCAGCGCGTGGTTCGCGATCTCCAGAACGTCCTTTCGTTGCGTGAACAAGACCGTCAGGTGCGAAGACGCCGGAACGATGACGGCGATGACGGCGGCCGCCGTTACCGCGGCCGCGATGCACCCGGTATAGCAAGATCGCTTCGCCTTTTCCGGCTGGTTCGCCCCAATGTTGATGCTGACCATCGTGGTGACGGCGGCGCTGAACGCCCCCGGCAAGTTGAAGCACACGGAGGTGATGTTGTTGGCGATGCCCTGCCCGTTCAGTACGACCGCGCCATACTTTTGCGTCTCGTTGTTGATCAGGAAAAAGCCCAGGTTCAGCATCAGGCTCGTCAGCATCGCCGGGACGCCGACGCGCACAACCTGCCGGATCAGATCCCAGTCCGGGCGGTAGCCTTTCAGCGTGAGCTTATCCTCGCCGTTCATGATGAACAACTCGTAGAACATCCAGACGCAGATGATGGCGTTGGCGAAGAACGAGGCCATGACGCAACCCAGGATGCCCAGGTGCATGTGGACGATGAAGAGGGTGTTGAACGCGATCTTCAGCACGAGCATCAGCAGCATGCGCACAAAGGTCGCTTCCGGCTTGCCGGTTGAATTCTTGATGGCGTTGTAGATGCTCTCGAGGAACGAAAACGGAACCACAAACGCGTACATGCTGATGTAGAGGAGAACGTTGTGCGAAATCTCCGGGTCGACGCCCGCGGCGATCGGAACGGCGATTAGCGCGAGCATCGGCGCGACGCAGATGCCGAGCACAAAACTGAACGCGATGATCTGCGCCGAGATGTGCTTTACGCGCGCAAAATCTCCGCTGCCGTTTGTCTGCCCGATGATCGCCATCGCCGCCGCGCTGATGCCCTGTGCCAGCGCCGTGCTCATGTTGACGACCGGCTCGCTGAAAGTGACCGCGCTGGCGACGAGCGTGCCCGCCGCGTTGTTGATGAACAAGCCGTCCGACAGCGGAAGAAGCGACTGAATCAGGCTCATCATCAGCGTCGGGAACGAGAGCAACAGGAGGGTGTTCAAAATGCTCCCGTTTAGAATCATTTCCCGGCGCCGTTCAACGCTCTGATGTAAAAATCCCAGTCTCAATGCGCTCACACTTTCTGTAAACGGGGAGGGAACTTCATTTTATCACGATTACGTTTCATTTCAATGAAATTGAAAATAAATATGTGGAATTTCTCGCCGGAAAGGATGTTTATACCTTAGGATATGGGAGGATCATGGAAAAAGGCATAAAAATTCAAAGGGCCGCTGCGGTAGCGGCCCCGATTTATATTCAAAGCGCTGAAAAACCCTGAGGTGTGTCAATAGCTTGTTATACTGCAAATTCCCGCCCGGCGCGGAGCAGGCAGATCAGCCGCTCCTTGACCGGGATGCCGGTGATCCCTTCGAGCGCCTTGGCGTACCAGTCGATCTGCGGGCGGTAACGGGCGAGGAGCGCGCCCGGGTCGTCCGCGCGGTCGGTCTTATAGTCGAGCAGCACCCACGCGCCGTCCTCGATAAAGCAGCAGTCGATCACGCCCTGCACCAGAAAGCGCTCGCCGCCGGAGTCCACCCGGAAGTTGAAGGACCACTCCCGCTCGGCGCGGGGGGATTGGAGCAGCCGTTTTCCGGTTTTGCCCTCGAAGAAGCGGGAGATCAGCCCCGGTTCCACGTCGCCGTAGAGCCTGCCGGACGCCGTCAGGGACGCGGTCTGCCGTTCCAATTCCCGCATCAGCGCCGCTCCGGACAGCGTGCGCAGCGCGTTCAGGTCCACCGCCATCAGCGCGTTGTGGGTCAGCGTGCCGTACTCCGCCGCGCGGGGGCCTTCCTCCGTCATGAAGAGCGGCCGCTTGCCCAGGGGCGGCAGCGAGCGCGGGCCGGTCTCCTCCCGCGCCAGGCCCGAAACCGTCAATTTCAGCGGCATCATCACCCGCTCCTCAAACGGGTAGCGCCACAGCATGGCCTCCCGGAGTGCCGGGTCGTCCGCCGCCGGGGCCTTTTCCGCCGCCGGGGCCGCCGCTTCTTCTTCCGCCTCCAGCGTGCCGTGCCAGGCGATGACGGAGGCCTCGCCCATCGCCCGCGCGGCCGGTTCCATCGCTTCCAGATAGCTCATCGGCCGAAGGCCCGCCTCGCCGCACAGCTGGAACCGGGCGCGCGCGTCCTTTCTGGAAACCCTGCCCACCAAAATCAGCCGGTCGATCGCCCGGGTCAGCAGCACATAAAGGATTCGCATCTCCTCGTTGTAGTCCTCGCGGGAAAGGCGGGCGAGGGTGGCGGCCTGCGCCAGCGTCTCGCGGGAAGAACCCAAAGCCGCGTCGTTCAGGCGCAGCCCCGCGCCCAGCGCGCGGTGGGTGGTGAGTTCGCCCCTTCGGCCCGCGGCGGTGAGCCGCCTGCCCATCTCGCAGGCGCAAACCACCGGGAACTCCAGCCCTTTGCTTTTGTGGATGGTCATAATGCGGACCACCTGGTCCTCCTCGCCCAGCGCGTGGGCCGCGCCCATGTCGTCGCCGCTCTTTTTGATCTCCCGGAAGTAGCTCAAAAAGCCGTTCAGCGCGCCGCCCTGGGCCGCCTCGTAGCCGCTGGCGTAGTCGCAGAGCAAATCCAGATTGGCCTGGCGCGCGCCGCCGCCCGGCATGCCGCCCGCGTAGGCGTAGACGCCGCTCTCCCGGAGCACCAGGTCCACGAAGCGGCCCAGCGGCAGCACCCTGGAAAGCGCGCGCCAGCGGTCCAATTTCTCCTCAAACGCCCGGAGTTTTTCCGGGAGCGGGCCATCCTCCTTCATCTTCGAGAGCATCGCGTCCCGGAACGATTCCTTGGGCAGCGGGGCGCGGATCTCCGCAAGGTCGGTCGAGGTCAGCCCCCCGGCGGGAGACCGGAGCGCCGCCATCAATTCCAGGTCGCGCCGGCGGTTGTCGATCACGCGGAGGAGCGCGATCGCCAGCTCCACTTCCAGCGCGTCGAAGTAGCCGCCGGCCACGTCCGCGTACACCGGCAGCCCAAAGCGGGTCAGCATCGCCTCCACCGCTGGAATCGCGGCGCGGGTGCGCACCAGCACCACGAAATCCCGGTACTCCAGCGGGCGGAACGCGCCGCCGCGCGCGTCGAAGTACGGCGCGCCCAAGAGGCTTCGAATGCGCGAGGCGATCACCGCGCCCTCCCGCTCGGCGTTTGTGAACTCGGCTTCCTCACCCTCCTGGGGTTCGCTATCCGGCTTTTCCAGGATGTGCAGCTCGACGGGCGGGTCGTCCCCCTCGAAGGCCGCGCCGGGCCGGAGCCGCGCCGCGTCGTCGTACTCGATCTCGGCGTCGCCGCCGGTCATCACCCGCTCGAACACCCGGTTGACCAGTTCCAGCACCGTCGCCCGGGAGCGGAAGTTCTGCCGGAGCGCCACCATACGCCCGCCCTCGCCCCGGCCGAAGCGGTGGTATTTTTCAAGGAACAGCGCGGGGTCCGCCTGCCGGAAGCGGTAGATGCTCTGCTTGACGTCGCCCACCATGAACAGCCGCCCCGGCTCCGAGACGGCGCGCAGGATGGCCTCCTGCACGTCGCTGACGTCCTGGTACTCGTCCACGAACACGTACCGGTACCGGGCGCGCAGCGACGCGGCCACCCGCTCGTCCGAAAGCGCCTTGAGCGCGCGGTGCTCCAAATCCTGGTAGGACAGCGCCGACTTTTCCGCCTTGAGTAAGTCCAGCTCCTCGCCCAGCATCCTGGCGATCGCGCCCAGCGCCCTGAGCGCCGGGGCCAGCAGCCGCATGTCCTGGAGCGCGTCCTCCGGCTCTGCCAGGTTTTTTTTGACGCCCGCGATCAGCTTCTTGACCTCGTCCCGGAGCGCCTTGACTTGATCCTGCAATGCGTCGCGCCGCTCATTGACGGCGTCCTTGGGCTTGCGGATGGCCGCGAAAGCCTTGAACTTGTGGCCTTCGACCTCGTCCAGGAGTTCCCGGTAGCCGGGGGCGGACAGCATCGCCTCGATGGCCTCGAGGTCGCAGGATAGCGCCGCGGCGTAGGGCGCGGGGCCGTCCGGACCCTGCGTCAGGGTCAGCGCGTAGGCGCAGAGGGCGCGGGCGTCCTTCAGCTGCGCCCGGGCCGCCAGCGACAGCTCCTGAAACCAGGCTGCGCCATCCGAGAGCGGCAGTTCCTCGCAGGAAGCCTTCAGCCACCCCTCCGGGTCCGGGTTTTCGAGCGAGAAGCGGTACAATTCCGTCGCCAGCGCGCCCACCGCCTTGGCCGTCCGGCCGTATACGAGCGCGTCCAGATCGCTTCCGCCCGCCTGGTAGGCGCGCTCCATCGCCTCAGACAGCGCTTGCGCCTCCAGCTGCTTGAGCTCCGGCTCGTCCAGCACCCGGAACTGCGGATCGACGCCCGCGGACTCGAAGTGCTCCCGAAGCAAATCCGCGCAGAAGGAGTGGATTGTGGAGATCTGCGCCCGCTCCACCTTTTCCAGCTGCGGGGAGAAGGCAGGGTCCTGCTCCGAGCGGGCCATCAATTCCTCGGTGAGTTTCCTTCGCATGTCGGCGGCGGCGGCGCGGGAGAATGTGACGATCAGGAATTCGCCGATGTCCGCGCCCTCCTGAATCAGCGAGAGCGCGCGCTCCACCAGCACCGTGGTCTTGCCGGAACCCGCCGCCGCGCTGAGCAGCAGGTCCTGCCCCCGCGACAGGATGGCCGAGCGCTGGTCCTCCGTCCACTTCACCGGCGTTCCCTCCGTAAATTTGCAAAATGCCCGCATATGCAGGCATTATGCTTATAATATTTCTCTGTGCGGGATCCGGGGCGGAGCCCCGGCGTCTTCCCGTTTCCCGGCGTTACCCCCGCAGCTTCTGCCTGGGCAGCGAAGCCGCCAGCGCGCGGGCCTCAGAAAGCGGCGCCACGCCCTCCGACGCGCCCGCCGACCTCAATGAACAGGCCGCGGCGGCCACGCCGTCGCCGATGGCGCGCGCGAGCGTCTCGCCGTTGTGGGCGGCCAGCAGCGCCCCCGCGCAGAACGCGTCGCCCGCGCCCACGGTGCCCTGAATGAAGCCCTTGGGCAACTGAAGGCTCGGGATCTCCACGTATCCGCCCTTTTCATCGATGCCGAAGCCGCCCTCCGGCGCGTGGATCACCGCCCAGCGGCGCACGCCCAGCGCCTTGAGCTTCATCAGCACCTCCGGGACGCGGTCGATCAGCAGCTTTTCGTCCGGGCCGCGCAAGCTCACGCCCACGGTCTTGCCCGCCTCGATTTCGTTGACGATGAAGTAATCCGTATAGCGCAGCGCCGGCGGCACCAGCTTGCGGTAGCGGTCGCCCACCTCGCTGACCACGTCCAGGCTGGTCAGGATGCCGCGGGCCTGCGCGTCGTGCAAAAGGCGCGCCATGCGGGTGCCATACTCCGGGTCGGGCGCGTCCAGCGCGGGCAGCAGCAGCACGTAGCCCGCGTGCAGAATTGAGCAATTCAGTTCGTCCAGCGGCACGTCCTGGGCGTCAAAATGGTCGCCCGCGCCGCCGAACACCAGGAATGTGCGCGCCTTGGTCTCCGGCTCGTAGAGCACGTCGGTGAAGGAGGTCTGCCCCTCCCGCTTGACGTGGGTCAGGTCGATGTTTGGGTATTGGGAGAGCTCCTTCACGATCAAGTCGCCCTCGCCGTCCAGCCCGATGGCGCCCACCGCCTCGATGGGGAGGTTTGGGTCCAGCCGCGCCAGATCCCGGGCCACGTTGGACACCAGGCCGCCCAGCGAGAAGCTCTTTGCCAGCACCCTGACCAATTCGTGCCGAACCGGGAAGCCGCTCAAAGGTTTCAACACGTCCAGTATGATGTTGCCCGCGACGGCAATGCCACGCTTCATTTAGACCGCACTCCCACACTCCGCCCCGCGGGGCGGAATTATTTCACTCACTTTACTATACAACTTTTGGCCCCAGGAAGCAAGCGGGAGCGCGAAAAAACGCGGCCCTTGCGGGCCGCGGCGTAAAAAGGTCACTTAAATAAAGACAGGTTTTTGTTTGGAGAATATGTTCTGATTTTGGCGATGATCGCATCGGCATTCGTGGCAGGGATTGGTTGTGCATCATTGAAAGCTTGTTTATCAGTGGCTTTATATTTAGTCATGTTCACCGGTATGATCTTTTCATCCGCGTTGGACACGGTGGTCCCGGTCACGCTGAAGGTATGCCGGTAAATAAAGCAATCGGTATCCTTGGGCAATTCCACCGTGGACATGATGGTGCCGAGGCCATAGACGATGTACTTGCCTTTGTACACCTCAATGCCGCTGACCACGTGGGAGTGGTGACCCAGCACCAGGTCCGCGCCCGCCTTCACCGCCTCGTGGCCGTAGGCCGCCTGCTGCGCGGTGATGGCATAGCGGTATTCGGTGCCCCAGTGGAACGACACCACCAGGATGTCGCACTGGGACCGGACGGCGTTGACGCCGGCGCGCACCTTGGAGAGGGAGGCGGTGTCGGGCCGGAAGCCCATAAAGCCGATCTTGACGCCGTTCACCGTCTTGTAGAACACCTTGCCCAGCCCGTAGTAGCCCACGCTATGGCCTCTTAACGCCGCCTGGGTGCTAGAATAGCCGCGGCTGCCGTAGTCCATGATGTGGTTGTTGTCCAGGTCCACCGCGTCGATGCCGCCCGCGGTCAGCGCGTTTACGTATTTTGTCTGGCCCCGGAAGATGTAGCTGCGGGGGCCCTGCATCACGTAGGGGGTGTCGACCAGCGGGATTTCAAGGTTCGCCACCGCGACGCCCTTGAGTTCGCCCTTGATCTTGGCGAAGAAGTAGTCCGGGCCGTAGGAGGACCAGAGCTTGGCGAACCGGTCGTAGGAGGACTTCCTCGGGTCGCCACCCGGCATCACGTCGCCAATGGCGGAGAGGGTCACCTGGACGGAGGTGGTGGAATCGATCACACGCACGGTGACGGTGCGCGTCACCCGGCCCTTGTCGGCGGTCACGGTGATCTTGGCGTAGCCGCGGGCGGCGCCGGTCACCAGGCCTTTGGAATCCACGGTGGCCACGTTTGTATCGTTGGATTCATAGGTCACGTCCGGATAGGACACGTAGAGCGGGGAGCACTTGGTGGTAATCTGGAAGGTTTTGCCCTTCTCCAGCACCTTGCTGGAGGGGGAAGCGGAGAAGCTGGAGTAGCGCACCAGCTTCACCGTCACCGTGCAGTTGGCGTATTTGCCGCTCGAGGTGGCGGCCCGGATCACCGCCTTGCCTGATTTCAGGCCGGTGACCACGCCCGTCGCCGGGTCCACGCTGGCGACCAGCGGGTTTTTGACCACAGACCAGGTGACGGTGCGGAAATCGCTGAAGGCGTCCGCCGGGTAGACCGTGGCCTTGAGCGCGCGCGTGCCGTAGAGCGGCACCACCGGGTTCTGGGTCACGCGCACGTATTTATCCGGGATCTTCGCCACCGTGACCTGGCAGGTGGCGGTCTTGTTGCCCTTGACCGCCGTGGCGGTGATGGTGCAGGTGGCGGCCGCGCTGCCGTCGGCCGCGGCGGTGACGAGGCCGGTATCCGAAACGGTGGCGACGCTTTCGTCGTCGGATTCCCAGGTGACCGAATCGGCGTTGTAGGTGGGCGAGAGCGTCTGGATCAACTGATAGGTGGAGTGGTCGCCGCTGGGGTTCAGCGTGACGGATCTCGCGTTCAACTTGATGGAGGAAGCCTGCGTCGCTTTCACGATGACGTAGGTGGTGACGCTTTTACTGCCCGCCTTGGCGGTGATGGACACGCGGCCCGGCGCCTTGCCGGTGATCAGGCAGGAGTCGGCGTCCGTGACCGCCAGCGAGGCGTATTTGCTGCTGCTCAGCCGCCAGCTCACCGTGGCGCCGGAACCGGCGGGGGTGACGGTCGCGTCCAGCGGAATGCTCGCGCCGACCTCCACGCTGAGCCCGATGGGCAGCGTGATGCCGGTCACGGCCGCGGCCGCCAGCGCGGCGCCGCACGAAAGCGAGAATATGAGCGCCGCGGCGCAAAAAAGAGCCAACCGTCTTTTCATGGCCCAGCTCCCAATCACGTATTTTCCATTTCCATTATAAGGATATGAAGCGCGCGTGTCAAACACAATAGGCTTCTTTTTACATTGGCGGCGCTATTGACCGATATGGCGATTACAAAAGCGGAGTTTCATCGCATAAAAAATAAGAGGCTCGCGCCTCTCTTGTGATCATTCGATCCCAGGGTGCCGTTCGCTTCCGCTTTTTCACCCGCCGCTCAGGCAGGGCGGAGACCTGCGGGTACTTGCTGTCTTCCACTCAAGAAGGAGGCATGACATCCGTACGCCGACCCGGAATCCTTTTGTGAAGATGTGGGTAAAAGCAGTCACGTGGCGCACACCCCAGGAGGAATGCTCACGGTCTGATTATACCGAGGGCCGCAGCGTTTGTCAACGACATCGCCAGAGCGCTGGGCAGGAATTTTGCGGAAAACATGGCGCTGCGAACCAGGCAATGTGCGCGGTGGAGGACGCCCCGCGCTCCGCCCACGGCGCGGCAAAAAGTGCGGCGGGGTGTTTGTTTTGGGCGTTAAATATGGTACAATACTGGAGAGACCCGCATGGGACGCGATGATTTTGAATCGGGAGTGATTGTATGGATATGGAATTGCGGCAGGCGATTGAAAGCGGAAGAGCGGCGCTGGGCATCGAGCTGGGGTCCACGCGCATCAAGGCCGTGCTGGTGGACGAGAGGCACGAACCCATCGCCTCCGGCGGCCACGATTGGGAGAACAAGCTCGAGAACGGCATCTGGACTTACAGCCTGGAGGACGTGTGGCAGGGCCTCAAGGACTGCTACGCGAAGCTCCGCTCGGACGTCAAGGACAGGTACGGCGTGGAACTGACCAAGGTCAGCGCCATCGGCATCAGCGCGATGATGCACGGCTACCTGGCCTTTGACGAGGCGGGGAACCTGCTGGCCCCGTTCCGCACCTGGCGCAACACCACCACCGGCCCGGCGGCGGCGGAACTGACGAGCCTGCTCGGCTTCAACATCCCGCTGCGCTGGTCCATCGCCCACCTGTACCAGGCGGTGCTGAACGGCGAATCCCACGTGGGCAACATCGCCTACATCACGACGCTGGCGGGCTACGTCCACTGGAAGCTGACCGGCGAGAAGGTGCTGGGCATCGGCGACGCCTCCGGCATGTTCCCGATCGACTCCACCACGTTTGATTTTGACAGCGGCATGCTGGACAAGTTCCAGGCGCTGGTCGCCCCCCGCAAGTTCCGCTGGGATATCCGAAAAATCCTGCCCAAGGTGCTGAACGCCGGCGAGGACGCCGGGACGCTGACCGCCGAGGGCGTCAAGCTGCTGGACGAATCCGGAACGCTCACCCCCGGCATCCCGCTCTGCCCGCCGGAGGGCGACGCGGGCACCGGCATGGTGGCCACCAACGCCGTCGCGCCCCGCACCGGCAACGTGTCGGCGGGCACGTCCATCTTCGCGATGATCGTGCTGGAGAAGGCGCTGAAAAAACTGCACACTGAGATCGACATGGTCACCACCCCCAGCGGCATGCCGGTGGCGATGGTGCACTGCAACAACTGCTCATCGGACATCGACGCCTGGGCCTCGCTGTTCCAGGAGTTCGCGAAGGAGACCGGCACCCCGATGAAGCTGGGCAAGGTGCTGGATACGCTGTTCTTCAAGTCGATGGAGGCCGACAAGGACTGCGGCGGGCTGCTGGCCTACAATTACGTGTCCGGCGAGCCGCTGACCGGCCTTGACGAGGGTAGGCCGCTGTTTTTGCGCATGCCGGACGCGAAGTTCACGCTGGCCAACTTCATGCGCGCGCACCTGTACGCGGCGCTGGGCGCGCTGAAGCTGGGCATGGACATCCTGCTGGACGAGGAAAAGGTGGGCATCGACAAGATCTACGGCCACGGCGGCTTCTTCAAGGCCAAGGGCGTGGGCCAGAGCATCATGGCCGCGGCCATCCACGCGCCGGTCTCGGTGATGGAGACCGCGGGCGAGGGCGGCGCCTGGGGCATCGCGGTGCTGGCGGCGTACCTGGTGAACAAGGCGCCGGGCGAGAAGCTGGAGGAGTACCTTTCGGACAAGGTGTTCGCCGGCAAGGCGGGCCAGACGATGGAACCCGACCCGGCGGACGAGGCGGGCTTCAAGGCCTTCATGGATCGCTACGTGGCGGGCCTCAAGGCGGAAAAGGCCGCCGTGGAAGCGCTGAAGTGATACTAATTCCGAATATTACTGCATCGTCGCAGGGGATCTTTTCGCGCAGGACTGTGTCGCCTCCCGCTCGACGTAGCGCTGCTACGCCTCGCTCCGGCTCCTTGCCCTGCATCGAAAATCCCTCCCTGCTTTGGATGTATTAATATTCTCCATTAGTATGAGCGATCCAGAAATACTTACGCGCCCTGCCGTTTCTCCGGCAGGGCGCGCTTAGATGTCTAAGCATGGATTTCATATCTTTATACCCTTTGTGGAGTCCAGAGGCACTGCCTCTGGCAGGGGGTTCGGGGGACGGAGTCCCCCGGCGTAACCCCACGTTTCTCTCATTAAACCTCGAAGCACTCCATCGGGTGCAGCAGGTGGATGCGGGCGCCGGCGTTCCGGGCGGCGCGCAGGATGTCCTCCTCGCCGCAGCCGTTGATGTCGTACAGATCCCAGTGCATCGGAATGTATTCCGCGTTTAAACTCGCGGACAGATGTGCCGCCTCAATCTCATTGATGTTGCCGATGATGCCCCGCCGGGTGCGCTCGTCGTCCCGCCCATTGGCGGGCAGCAGCACCACGTCCGGCTTTTCCGCCGCGAGCCGCTCCGCCAGCCCCTCGTACAAACTCATGTCGCCGCCGAAGAACACCGTGAGGCCGTCCAGATCGATCAGATAGCTCAGCTCATGGTAGTCGCCCGCCGGGTCCCGGTGCAGTTCCGTGTGCGCGCAGGGGATGGGCGTCACGGTCGCGCTTCCCACCGGGAACGGCTCGTCCGCGCGCGCCCGGAGGATTCGCTTCACGCCCAGGTCCTCGAGCAGCCCGCACTCCGGCGCGGGCGCAATGAGGGTCGCCTCCCCGCCCGCCTCGATGTACTTTCCGATCGTCCACGGGTCCAGGTGGTCGCCGTGGCTGTGGGAGATCAGAACGCCGTCCGGTTTGAGGTCTATGAGCGCCGCCGGCGCGGGGTAGCGCCGCCGCCACGGGGTCTCCCCGGTGAAGAAGTTCCGATCCACATAATCGGTCAGGTACGGATCGGTGACGATGCGGGTGCCCTGAGACTCGATCAAAAAGCCGCATTGGCCCAGATAGGTGAACTTCATTGGGAATCCCTCCCGCCCGTTTCCTTTATGACGCACGAAACCGTGCTTTCGGTTCCATGTTCCCGGCGCTTCAACCCTCTTACCAACCCGCCCGTCCCTTGTCAAATCATTTCCGGCGGCTTGCCGCCGGAAATGTGTTTCGCTCCCCAGTGCGAACACTGGGGAGCGAAACGCTTCCTCAAGTCAGCGGGCCGCCCGGAAAATCCGCAGATTTTCAGGCCCGCGCAGGTCTTCCTTTCGCGCTGAAAAGACGCCGCAGCGGATTTTCAGCGCCCTGTGCTACGCCCGGATCTCCTGCCGGATGAACTTCACGTAGGAGATGCCGAACATGGTGAGCGCCGCCGCCAGCATGGCGGTCAGGTGCGGCCAGATGAGCAGCAGGCTCTGATCCAGCGACAGATAGCCCGCGATGGCGCCGGAGACGGCCTGCTGGCTGGCCACGAACAGCGCGCGCATGTTGGGGTTCAGGATGATGGAGATCGCCTCAATGTACAGGTAGTACGGCGAGATCCGGCTCAGGTTCAGCGACAGCAGGTAGTTGTTCAAAAGGTTATCCAGCCCCGTGATGCCGTTCACCGGGAACACCAGATTGCCGATGATCCCCGAAACCATGCTGTGGAACAGCGTCATGTAGATCCAGATCGAGATCGCGATCAGCGCCGAGGTGGCGGCGTGCTTGCAGACCACCGAGAAGAAGATGGCCAGCGCCAGCCACAGCGCCATGTAGACAGCAGTGTAGATCAGGTAGATCAGCGCCCGAGCGATTTCCTCCGGGCCGGGCACCACGCCCACGGTGACGAGGCCCAGGCCCACCACCATGACGCCGATCGCCAGCGACATCACCAGGATCACCGTGAAGCCCGCCATGAACTTGGCGATGATCAGCGTGTCCCGGTAGATGGGCTGCGAGGCCAGCCGGTTCAGCGTGCCCTGGGTTCTCTCCGAGCTGATCGCGTCAAAGCCCAGCACGATTCCGGTCAGCGGCGCCAGGTACGCCAGGAACGACGCCACCGAGGGGATCGAGTTGCCGCTGGTCGTGAACAGCTTGAGGAAGATGAAGTCCGGGCTCTGCTGGATGGCGGCCTGCATGCCGGAGAGTGCGCCCGCGAACGCCGCGGCGCTGGTCAGGATCAGCAGCGAGAACACAATGTAGAAGCGCGCGGAGTGCACGTGATCCGCCAGTTCCTTGTGGTACAGCGCGGAGAAGCCGGTGGAGCGGGCGCGCCTGTCACGCTCGTACTTTCCGGCCGAAGCGCTTCTGGGCTTTTGCGACATCGTCTGTTCCATGGCTGTCACCCCCCTTGTCGAAGTAGCGGCGGTAGATCTCGTCCAGGTCGCTGCCGCGTTGGCGCAGGTGCTCCGGGCGGAAGCCGGCGTCGATCAGCGCCTTCATCAGCGGGTAGCGTGTGTCTGTGCTCGAGCGGACCAGCAGCACGTCGTGCTCCGGTTCGATCTCCTCCACGCCTTCCACACCCCGGATCAAATCCAGCAGCGGCTCGCCGCCGGGCGAGGCCATGATCTCGATGGTGTACATGCCGCTCTGCTCCAGTTGGCGGCCCAGTTCGCCGATGGGCCCGGAGGCTTCCAGCTTGCCCTTGACGAAGATGCCCACCCGGTCGCACACCTGCTGCACCTGAAAGAGTTGGTGGGAGGAGATCAAGACCGTCTTGTGCTCCTCCACCGACAGCGTGCGCACCAATTCCATCAGCGCGCGCGTGCCCTCCGGGTCGAGGCCGGTGGTCGGCTCGTCCATAATCAGGATCTCCGGGTCCTTCATCAGGATGTCGGCGATGCCCAGCCGCTGCTTCATGCCCTTGGAGTAGCCGCCGGTTCTGCGGTCGATGGCCTCGCTCAGCCCGACGCGCTCCGTCAGTTCTTTGATGCGCTCCTCGATCTTTTTCTCGCTCAGGCCGTTGACGCGGCCGGTGAAGCGCAGGTTTTCGCGGCCGGTCATGTGGGCGTAGAAGCCCATGTTGTCCGGCAGGTATCCCACCACGCGCTTGACGGAGATGGGGTTTCGCGTGCAGTCCCAGCCGAGGATGCTCGCGCTGCCCGCGCTTGGCTCGGTGAGGCCCAAGAGCATCAAGGTCGTCGTGGTCTTGCCCGCGCCGTTGGGGCCCAATAGACCGAACACCTCGCCGCGGTTGATCTCAAGATCCAGAGAGTCCACGGCGGTGATCGAGCCGTACCGCTTGGTCAGGCTCCGGGTCTTCAGAATGCATTCGCTGTCCGGCATGGCTCAGCGCCTCCCGAAGCGGCGGAACACCAGAATCAGGCCGATCACGAGCACCACGATGATGCCGATGCCCACATAGCCCCAGGTGGTCGGCGTCTTGATGGTGACGCGGAAATCCTGCGAGCTGGTGGCCTGGCTGCTGCTCGCGGTCAGCGAGAAGGTGTAGTCGCCGGCGATCACATCGTTGTCCGGGGTGATGTAGACGGTGGCCTGGACGCTCGAGCCGGTCTGCAATAGGTCGATCGTGGACGGGTCAAACCGCGCGGTCCAGCCGTCCGGCATCGAGGCGGAGAGCGCCACGTTGGTCAGGTCGGTGTTGCCGGGGTTTGAGATCTGCAGTACGATCGGGGTTTCCTTCTTGGCATAGGCGTCGTAGCTCAGAAGGCCGGAAGGCGTGTCCAGCTTGATCTTGTAGTTGCCGGTGATGGTGACCTTGAGGTCGATGGGCAGCGACTCCGAGGCGGAGGTCGCGGTGACGGTGATGTCATATTTGCCGGCGTTCACGTCCGCGGGCGGCGTCACGGCGATGGCCAGCGCCTGGGTGGCGCGGGGTTCCACCGCGATGGAGGCGATCTGCGTGGTGTCGGTGCCCGGCTTCACGGCCACTTTCCAGCCGTCGGGAGCCTTCCCGGCAAAGGAGTAGGTCTGCTGGGACAGCATGTTGTTGATCAGGGTGGCGTTAAAGGAGAAGGCGGTGGTGGCGTCGCCCTCCTGGGACGGGTAATCGGCCTTGAAGCTCGAAGAGCCGACTTCCTCGGAGTTGACGTTGAGCACGATGTCCGTCGAATCCGAAACGCCGCTTCTGCAGTCCGCCTTGAGGCTCACGGTGTACTGGCCGTCCGGCGCGTCCAGCGGGATGTTCAGGTTGAAGGTCACGCTGGAGTCAGTGGTCAGCGCCGCGATATGGGCGGCGGTGATCTTGGTGTTCTTGGCGCTGAAGTAGCCGGTCCACTTGTCGGGGATATTGGAAACGCTGAGCTGCGCGTCCTGCGAGGCCCTGTAGGCGTTTGACAGCGAGATCCCAAACGTCAGGTTGTCGCCCGCCTTGCAGGTCAGGCCGGAATAGGGCGTGGAGATTTCAAAGGATTCGGGCGCTCCCGCTGCGGTGGCGGTTGTGTCGCCGGTGCCGGGGGTCGCGGTTCCGGTGGACTCGGCGCTGACATTGAGCGTCGCAAGCAGCATCAAAAGCAGTGCGCATACCAGGAGATTCCGAGTGAATTTCTTCCCGCGGCCGGACAGGTGGTTCACGATCATGAGTATTCGCCCCTCGCTTTCCGTATTTGCTGTGCGCCATTATAATCCTCAATTTCAAACAAAATTTGTACGATCATCAGATATTTTAAAAACGCATTGTGAAAATTCTGTGGCAGAAACAGAGTAAAAAGAGGGTGATAGGAAGGCATTGGAAGCGCAAAAAAGGAGGCTCCGCCGCGCGGCGGGGCCTCCCGGTATACCGTATCGTCGTAACCTTCCAATCATTTCCGGCGACCTGTGCGGACACCAGTCGCTGAAACAAATTCGGAAATGCAGGATTTCAGGCGCAGGCTTTTCAGCACATGTTCAGCGCGTTCACAATCCGTTCCAGCTGCTCGTGGCTGATCTTGCCGCCGGAGAAGTTGACGGCGTTTCGCAGCGGCATATAGCCCAGCATCGCCTCGAGCATCTCGGGGGAGACGGCGCTCTGGGACACGTCGCTGTCCGCGGCCCCGCCGGCGAGTTCCGCCATCAGGCCGTCCAAGAGCGGCTTCAGGAACGCCCTGGCCTTTTCGGACTTCATGACATCCATGAAGATGGAGTTGACCGTCCAGGTAACCGGGATTTCCACCGTGGACTCCACGAACACCTTCTCTTCCAGCGCGATGTCGCGGCAGGATTTTCCGATCTGGATCAGGAAGTCCCCGGTCTCCACGTGCCAGTCGTGGATGCGCTCGTTCCAGTAGGCGAAGGCGCGCTTGTCCAGCGCAAACGAGACCGTCTTTTCCTCGCCCGGCTCCAGCCATACCTTCTCGAACCCCTTCAATTCCCGCACCGGGCGGAACACGCTGCTCTCCACATCCGCCACGTACAGCTGCACGACCTCCTTGCCGGGAACGGCGCCGGTGTTCTTGACCTTCACGGTTGCCGTCAGCGTTTCGGTGTCCTGGATGCGCTCCGCGCTCAGCGTTAGGCCCGAATACTCGAAGCGGGTGTAGGAGAGGCCGTAGCCGAACGGGAACAGCACGTCCATCGCCTTTTTGTCGTAGTAGCGGTAGCCGACGAACACGCCCTCCCGGTAGGCGGCTGCGTCGCCCTCGCCGCCGTAGGACAGGTAGGATGGGTTGTGCTCCATCTTCAGCGGGAAGGTCTCCGGCAGCCTGCCCGACGGGTTCACCCGGCCGAACAGCACGTCCGCCGTCGCGCCGCCCACCGCCTGGCCGCCCAGGTACGCCTCCAGCACCGCGCGCACCTTGCCGATCCAGGGCATCTCGATGGGAGAGCCGTTGTACAAGACCACCACCGCATTGGGGTTGACCGCGGCGACGCGCTCGATCAGCGCCTCCTGGCAGGGCGGCATGCGCATATGGGTGCGGTCGTAGCCCTCGGACTCGAACGCGTCCGGCAGGCCCGCCACGATCACCGCCGCCTTGGCGGCCTTGGCGATGCCCACCGCCTGCTGGATCATCGCTTCGTCCGGCTCGGCCGCATCGAGGCGGTAGCCGTCGGCGTAGGCCACGCCCGGCACGCCCTCGAGCGCGTCCATCAGCGACGTCACCTTGAAGCTGTTGATGTGGGAGCTGCCGCCGCCCTGGAACCGGGGCTCCTTCGCGAAGCGGCCCACCACCGCGATGGCCTCGCCGCTGGTCAGCGGCAGGAGGCTCCCTTCGTTCTTCAAGAGCACCATGCACTCGGCGGCGAGTTCCCTGGCGAGCCGGTGCTGGGCCTCCTTGTCCCAGGGGGTGTCCGGCCTGGCGTTCACAAGGTACCGATAGTTGACGGCCAGCACCCGCTCCGCCGCCTGATTCACCAGTTTCTCGTCCAGCGTTCCTTCGCGCACCGCTTCCACGATGCGCCGATCGTTGACGCCGCCGGAACCCGGCATCTCCAGGTCCAGCCCCGCGGCCACGCCCTGAACCCGGTCGCTCACCGCGCCCCAGTCCGAGACCACATAGCCGTCAAACCCCCACTCGCCCCGGAGCAGGTCGGTCAGCAGCCACGGGTTCTCCGAGGCGTAGGTGCCGTTCAGCCGGTTGTAGGAGCACATGACCGTCCAGGGCTTGGCGCGCTTTACCGCCGCCTCAAAGGCGGGCAGGTAGATTTCGCGCAGCGTGCGCTCGTCCATCTGGGAATCCGAGGACATGCGCCGGTGCTCCTGGCTGTTGGCGGCGAAGTGCTTGATCGATGTGCCGATGTTCCGGCTCTGCACGCCTTCAATCAGGCTGACCGCCGCCTCGCCCGCCAGGTACGGATCCTCGCTGAAGTATTCGAAGTTGCGCCCGCAGAGCGGCGACCGCTTGATGTTGACCGCCGGGCCCAGCACCACCGAGACCTGCTCGTGCTGGCAGGCGTCGCCCACGGCCTCGCCAATTTTACGGATCAGTTCCCGGTCGAAGGAGGCGGCGGTGGCGCAGCCGGCGGGGAAGCACACCGCCTCGATGCTCTCGTTGATGCCCAAATGGTCGCCCTCCTGCCGCTGCTTGCGCAGGCCGTGGGGGCCGTCCGAGAGCATCACTTGGGGGACGCCCAGCCTTTCGATCGCCTTGGTATGCCAGAAGTCCGCGCCGGAGAGCAGCGAGGCCTTTTCCTCTAGCGTCATCCGGGCGACCAGCTTCTTCACGTCCATGCCTTCACGTTCCTTTCCTCGTCCCCCGGCGCCCCGGGGGGTTCGGGGGTGTGTCCCCCCGAGGTTCAATCAAGGCAACCCGCCGGGGCGGGTTGCATCCGCTTTGAAAAAAAGCCCTGCGCCTACACGGTGGTCAAATCCCACGGCTCGAAAATCTTGGGCACGTCGGAGATCAGCCGCCTCGTGTACTCCGCCTTGGGGTGCAGGATCACCTGGTCGGCGGTGCCGGATTCTACGAACTTGCCGTGCTCCATGATGTACACGCTGTCCGAGATGTAGTAGGCCAGCCCGATGTCGTGGGTGATGAAGATGATGGTCATGCCGGTCTCGTTTCGAAGGTTCAGCAGCATGTCCAGTATGGTGGCGCGGGAGCAGGCGTCAATCATCGAGGTGGGTTCGTCCGCCAGCAGGATTTTGGGCTTCAGCAGGAAGATGCGCGCGATCATCAGCCGCTGCATCTGGCCGCCGGACAGCTCGAAGGGGTACTTGTTGGTCAATTCCGCGAATTTCAGGTTGACGAAGGAGCAGGCCTCCTCCATCATCTGGTACTTCTTCTGCCGGGGGAGCCTGCGCCCGCCGCGCATGTTGATGCAGTCGAGCAGCACCGTATCGATCTTATTGAACACGTTGAACGAGGAGAACGGATCCTGAAAGATCGCCTGGATGCCCTTCCAGTATTCCCGCTTTTTGCGGGCGGTGGAGATGTCCCGGGGCTGGCCCTGAAAGAAGATCTCGCCCTTTGACACCGAGATCAGCCCCAGCAGCATCTTGGCCAGCGTGGTCTTGCCGCTGCCGGATTCGCCCACGATGGACACCAGTTCGCCTCTGCGGAATTCAAAGTCCACGCCGTCCACGGCGGTGACGGCCTTGAGGCCCACGCCGAACGTCTTGGTCACGCCCTTGCCGCTCAGGCACAGCGGCCCTTTACTTTCGCTCATGCGCGTACGCCTCCCTCAGGGTGCTCTCGGAGTGGCCGCAGCGGCAGCACCGGTCGCCGCCCAGGCAGAGCATCGGGATTTCGTGCACCCGGCAGGCGGGCACCACGTACTTGCAGCGGTCGGCGAAGCGGCAGCCGGCGGGCGGGTTCTTCAAGTTGGGCGGCGTGCCGGGGATGGCGGTCAGCTCGTGGCCGCGCACGCCCTCCTCGGGCACGATGATGGAGCCCATCAGCCCCTTGGAATACGGGTGCAGCGGGTCGAATACCATCTGCTTGGCGGTGCCGTTCTCCACGATCTGCCCGGCGTACATGACCATGATATCGTCGGTCACATTGTATAGAAGCGGCAGCTCGTGGGTGATGAAGATCATGCCCTTGATGTATTCCTTCTCCATCAGGTTTTTGAGCATCTTGATGACCATCTTCTGGCTGGTCACGTCCAGCGCGGAGGACGGCTCGTCGGCGATCAGCACCTTGGGCTTCAGAATGGTGGAGATCGCGATGACGGTGCGCTGCTTCATGCCGCCGGACAGCTCCACCGGGTGCCGATCCAGCACCTCCGGCGGCAGCCCCAGCTCGTGGAAGCGGTCCCGCGCCATCTCGAAGATCTCCTTGCGGCCCATTTTCGGGTCGTGGGCGCGGATCACGTCCTCGATGAAGCGGATGATGCGGCGGGTGGGGTTGAGCGCGTTCATGGCCGCCTGGGGGATGTAGGCGATTTCGGTGCCCAGCACGTTCTTTCGCACATCGTCCGGGTCCATGCCGGAGATGTTCCTGCCGCCCAGTATGATCTCGCCGCTCGTGTAGTACAGCGGCGGGAAGTAGTAGCCCATCAGGCTCAGCGCCAGCGTGGATTTTCCGCAGCCGCTCTCGCCCGCGATGCCCAGCGACTTGCCCTCCTCGATTTTGAGGCTCACGTGGTCCACCGCGTACACGTCCTCGTGGAAGCGGGTGATGTACTTGGTGGTCAAATCCTTTACTTCCAGTATCGTCTTGCCCATGGTCCGCCTCCTAATCCCTCAAGGTGGGGTTGAACACCTGATCCAGCCCCGTGTTCATCAGGTTCAGCGAGAACGAGATGAGCGCGATGGTCAGGATCACGGGGAAGTACGCCCACCATGAGCCGTTGAGGTGCGCCGAGTACAGCATCGCCCAGTTCATCATCAGGCCCAGCGTCGGGATCTCGGTGGTCTTGGGGCCCAGGCCCAACAGCGACAGCTGCGCTTCCGCCAGGATGGCCGACGAGATCTGCAGGATGAACGCCATGACCACGTAGGAGGCGATGTAGGGCAGGATGTCCGTGGTGATGATCCTGAAAAGCCTGTGGCCGGATAGCTTACTGAGGTTCACGTGGTCGCGGTTCCGGAGCGACATGACCTGCGACCGCACCGAGCGCGCCGTCCAGACCCAGGAGGTGAAGCCGATGACGAGGGCCACCGTCCCCGCGCCGCGCTGCTCCTGGCCGATGGAGTAGGAGATCAGAATCAGCAGCACAAAGGACGGAATGACCGTGAAGATGTTGGTGAAGAACATCACGATGTCGTCCACCAGGCCGCCCAGATACCCCGCGAGCAGGCCCAACAATAGCCCGATCAGCGTGGCGATCGCGCCCGCGATCAGGCCGATCCGGATCGACGTGCCGCAGGCGGAGACCAGTTCCTTCAGCGTGTCGCGGCCGAAGTTGTCGGTGCCCAGCGGCAGTACCTTTACGTTGGACACGTCGGAGACGTTCACGTAGTCGCTCTTTGCGATCTCGCTCTTCTCCTCCAGCGCCCCGGTGTCCGCGTTCGGCTCGGAGACGGTCAGCTTGCTTGCGCTGTTGGCCGACAGGATGGCGTTGTTCAGCCGCTCGTAGTAGTTGCGCATGGCCTTCGTCATGCCCTTGGGCCGGACGGTGGAGGAATAGTTGGCCTTCCACAGCTTGAGCATCGCCGGTGTGTCCTGGGTGTCAAGCCCGGTGATGTCCACGCCGGCGGCGGTGAACCAGTTGACCATGTTGACCCGGTCCTCGGCGGTCAATATCTTGGCCAGGCGGTTGGCGTCGGCGTCCGGCAGGTTGAATGTGGAGGGCTTGGTGCCCACGCTGTCGTACACCGACACGTAGGTGCCGGGCCTGGCGAATGTGCCAAGGCCGATCATCTGCAGCGGGTCGCCGGGATTGATCAGCGGATAGATCAACATCATCAATAGGAGAAACGCGAAGATCACAAAGCCCACCAGGAACTTGGAGGAGTGGAAAACCTGGCGAATGGTATTTTTCATTTTCTCTCCTCCTTTAATCGAACTGCGCGGCCTTGACGCGCGGATCGATGAAGCCGTAGATGATGTCCAGCAGGAACGTGGCCACCAGCACCATCACGCTGATGATCAGCGTGGTGCCGGAAATCAGCGGGTAGTCGGACATGGTGATGCCCTGCAGCATCGCGGTGCCGAGGCCGGGGTAGCTGAATATGATCTCCGCCACCAGCGCGCCGCTGATCATCGTGCCGATGGACAGCGCCAGGCCCGTCACCTGGGGGAGCATCGCGTTGCGGAACACGTAGGACACGATCTTCCGGTCCTTGATGCCCAGGAACCTGCTGTACTTGACGTAGTCGGCGTTGAGCTCGTAGATGGACATGGAGCGCATGCCGATGGCCTGCCCGCCGATGGCCACCAGCACGACGGACCAGAACGGCAGCTGATAGTGCTGGATCACCGATTTAATGAAATTCCAGCTGAGATTGGGGATCATATCAAAACCATACCCGCCCGCCACCGGCGCGATCTTCAGGTTGACGGCGAAGACCACCAGCAGGATCACCGCGAGGCCAAAGGCGGGAAGGCTGCTCATGAACAGCGCGATGGGCATGATGATCTTGTCAAAGCCCTTGCGGATGTAGGCGGCCAGCGCGCCCAGGATGTTGCCCAGCAGCCACCCGATGACGATCGCCGGGAACTGCAGCGCGATCGTCCAGCCGACGGCGCTGCGGATAATGTCGGAAACCGGGCGCGGATACTGGCTGAAGGACAGGCCCAGGTCTCCGTGGAACAGGTTCTTGACATAGATAAAAAATTGCTCGGCCATCGGCTTTTTGGTGCCGAACTGCTCGGCGTATTGCTCGTAAATCGCTTTGACCGCGGAGGCGTCGGTGAGCCCCTGCGCCGTCTTGGCGGTGATGGCGGCCACCGGGTCGCCCGGCATCAGCCGGGGCAGGATGAAATTCAGGAGCACGGCCGCGATGAACGTGATGACGAACCAGAGGAGCTTCTTGCCAAAGTACTTTCGATAGCCCTTCATAATTTTCCCCCTCTGTGGAAGCGGCCATGCCTGAGCGAACTCAAGCATGGCCGCCTCATCAGCTTATCCGATTAGGGGTTGACCAGCTGCACGTCGTAGAGCGCCGCGATGCCGTAGCCATCGGTGCAATCCGACGGCGGGATGTTGCGGCCGTCCTCAGAATCCGGGAAGTTGGTCCACACGGACTCGTTCACAGCGTGGAACTTGTCCGGGCGATACATGAGGGAGAAGGAGGGCACGTCGGTCAGGTAGATCTTGACCGCTTCGGTGTAGAGATCCTTCAGCGTGGCGGCGTCGGTGGTGGCGGGGATCTTCTTGACCAGCTCGTCGACGGCCGGGTTGGAATAGTGGCCCCAGTTGCCGGACCAGTTGCCCTCGATGCCGTTGAACTCGCTGGACATCAGCATGCGGATGCGGCCCCAAGGCTCGGCGGGGGTTGCGGAGTCGGTCCACATCATGAAGATGTCATAGTCGGTCTGCTTGGCGGCGGTGACCACGGTCTGGTAGACGCTCCACTCCGGGAACTCGGTGGTCAGGTCGATGCCGATCGCCTTGCCGGCGGCGGCGACGATCTCCATCGCGGCCATCCAGTCGGTCCAGCCGTTCGGGCAGCAGCAGTTGAAGGACAGCTTCTCGCCGTTCAGCTCGCGGATGCCGTCGCCGTCGGTGTCCTTGATGCCGGCGTCGTCCAAGAGCTTCTTGGCGCCGTCGATGTCCTTGCCGGTCCACTGGAGGTCCTTGACCGCGTCGTGGTCAAATGTGGCCTGCTCGCCGGGGGTGGGGTTCATGCAGGAGCGCGGCACGTCGGCAAACGTCGGGCTCTGGCCGGTCATGGCGTTCTGGTTGATGGCGTCGTAGTCCACCGCCAGCGCGATGGCCTTGCGGAGGGTGGCGTTCTGCAGCGCCGGGATGTCCAGGTTGAACCAGCAGGTGGGCATGTTGACGCAGATGCCCCAGGGCGCCTTGTCCATGTAGGTGGAGATGGGCAGGTTGTCCTTCAGCCACAGATCCTGGATGTTGGCGATGAACTGCTGATTGACGTCGATCTGGCCGGCCTTGAACGCGGTCTCGGTGGCCGGGTTGTCGGCGTAGATCGCGTGGGCGATGTACTTGGGCACCGGCAGCTTGCCCCACATGGAGGCGTCCTGGCCCCAGTAGTTGTCATCGCGCACCAGCACGACCTTCTGGTCGTCGGCGTAGTACTTGGTGTAGGGGCCGCTCCAGACGACGTCGTCCGCCGGATCCTTCTTCATCGCGGCGGGGTCATTTCCGCAGCGGGCGGACAGCTTCTCGATCCAGGCCTTCTGGGCGATGTAGACGTCGCCCAGGAAGGAGATCACCTGCAGCGGGTTGACGGCCTTGCCATCGTCGGTCAGCTTGGCCTTGATGGTGAATGTCTTGTCGTCCACCGGCACGATGGAATCGATGTAGGGCTTGTAGCCGTTGCCCGCGCCGTTGCCGACCAGCACGTCGGCGTCAAATGTGGCGGCCACGTCGGCGGAGGTGATGGGCGTGCCGTCCGACCACTTGGCGGCGGGCTTGATCTTCACGGTCATCTCGGTCATGGCGTCGTTCCACTGGTAGTCGCCATCCGCGATCAGCGGCTTCATGGAGCCGTCCAGCATGTTGTACATGTAGAGCGGCTCGTACATGATGATGCGGCTGCCGCTGGCGGAGCGGTTGATGGCCATGGCGTTGTTCATGTCGTCAGACAGCGGGTTCCAGCCGTTGATTGAACCCCACTGCTGGCCGCCGAAGTACATCGTCTCGTTGCGGGGAAGCTCCGCAACCGTCTGCGCGCTGGCCACCATCGGCAGCGCCAGCATCAGCGCGAGCACCAGACCCAGGAGCCTACGAGTTTTCATGATTCAATCCCTCCATCAATGAATGATCTTATGGCCTCACCGGCCGTGGACCCCTTCCAACACGCGCCGCCCGCAAGAATCGAAATCGTTTTCGGTTCTGCCAGAAAAAAACCCGCTCGGCGGCGCAATGACCCTTTCCGACGCCCGCGGGAAAGTACCCCATTCCCCGGGGCGTCCGCTGATCACAGCGCGTTCGGAATCGTTTACGCTATTATAACTCGCATTTTGAAACCGTGTCAATGATTTTTACTAAATCCGGCGAACTTTTTATGACTTAATAAATAGATGCCTGGATTTTGCGGTCCGGGCGACGCGGCACTCCGCCCGTAAACTTTGGGGAAAGGGGATTTCTGATCGGTTTCGTTAAGTATTTCTCTTCCCGCGGCCATCGTGGGCAAGCGCCCGTTTTTATCGTACTAATGAAGGCGCAGAAACAGGGGCAGCCCCGAAGCGCAATGTCATTAAGATAATAAGAGCCGACGAACCGAACGCGGCGGAGAGCGAGTGAACGAACGCACTCTGCCGCGTAAATCATGGGCAGAAAAGAGATAGGGGCAAAGCAAATAGGCAGACGGGAAGT
>Ga0268263_1000326_pt1 | contig 91131 bp, 82 predicted proteins | sample Biomet5_FD_190358 | JGI IMG/M metagenome (GOLD analysis project Ga0268263, IMG submission 190358) | Microbial communities from bioreactor (seeded with sewage sludge) at LBNL, California, USA - Biofuel metagenome 5 (SPAdes) (version 4) | ecosystem: Engineered > Bioreactor > Anaerobic >... | reverse complement strand
AGCAAGTGGGTGATTTTTGTATAACTTACGTCGCGCACCCGCATAGCGGGTGGGTTTTGTTTCGCGCACTTCGCGCGCTCAACAGGCTTATAAGCCATACCAAAACAGCGGCCCAGAGGCCGCTGTTTCAGTTGTGTGTAAATTGAGAGGATGAGATATTTATGTTTTGTATGATGTCAGTATAGGAATAAATCCTTAAATCAGTCTTAAAAAATAAATAATTATTTACAAACCCGCACATTAATGTTACTATTTAGTCATAGTTATACAATAATATACATTAATCAACATATCGCAGGGCCGCAAAAGGCCGGTGATGGATCAAAGCCGTTATTACCCGCAGCAGCGGCAGAGCTGCACATAATCAAGGAGGAAAAACTATGCTAAGTGGTGCAATGGGATACATAATACTGATCGTATTTGCATTCGTGTTCATCGGTATATCAGTACTGGTATCCAAAAAATTCCCGGCAGAAGGCGTTGATGACTTCGTCGTTGCCGGGAGAGGCATTCCTTTCGGGATCATCGCAGCGAGCGTTATGATCTCATGGGTATGGACAACTACTATCATGGGCGCGGCAGAAGCCGGCACATGGTACGGAGTTTCCGGAGGATTCAATTATATGTGGGGCGCGGCGCTGCCGTTCTTCTTCTTCATACCTCTGGTACTGCATCTGCGCAAGATCATGCCCAAATGCACGACATTCACGGAATTTATAAGGGAACGGTTCGGTAAGACTGTTTCGACTATTTTCTTCGTTTTCGGATTTGCCGTAGTATTATACGTCGTTACTGAGCAGGGCGTCGGCATCGGCATCGCTTTCAACACGATGCTTCACATCCCGTACTGGGTAGGAGCTGTCGTTCCGATCATGATCGTAGCAGTGTACATTTCCAAAGCCGGACTCAGAGGATCGATATTCAATGATGTTATCCAGTTCTTCATCGTCTGCATAATATTCATCATCTGCATACCGATCATCCTGAAAACAATAGGAATGGACAATATCTACAACGGACTCATGGATGTAGTCAACAATAAAGACAATCCCAATTACAATCCGCAGGCGCTGTCTATGACATCGATATCTGGACTGAAATACGGACTGATCGCAGCAATAGTTGCTATGGGTCAGGTACTGCTGGATCAGGGATATTATTCGAAAGCTATCGCCACGACCAGCAGAAAAGACCTTATGAAAGCTTACATCATAGGTACGATCCTCGGCTGGGCACCGATACCTGTTCTTTCCGGAAACATCTTCGGAACATCACTGATCTCGCTGGGGATCGGCGAAGGACACGGCGTGGCTTCCCTCTCGGAAGCGGCTCCGTACATAATGAACATGGTCTTCGGCACAGGTGCAGGCAGTCTGCTGTTCATCCTGATGGTATTCATGGCAGGCATGACGACAGGAGGCAACGGCCTTGCCGGTGCGCAGGCATTGTTCACAGTCGATTTCTACAAGAGAGTCAGACCGGATGCTACTGAAAAACAGCAGCTGTCGTTCGGTAAAAAAGTAACTATAGTCATAGGACTGATCGTAGCTGTGGCAGCAGTACTGCTGGAAGGCGTTTCGCTTCTCAAGATAGATATATTCAGCGGCATACTTTTCGCGGCACCGACAGCTTCCTTCTTCGCAGGTCTGCTGTGGAAGAAGACTTCGCCGGTCGTGGCCGTGATATCAATGATCGCAGGGCTGGTCGGCGGACTGATAACGTACTTTGTCATCAAGGATCCTAACGATGCGCAGTTCTTCGGCAATCTTGTCGCACTGGCGCTGCCGTATGTAGTTATCGTTATCGGATCGCTGTTCAGCAAATATGAATTTGATTTTTCAAAGCTCAAGAACTATGAACCGGCCCAGAAGGTCAATATTAAAGAGGAGGCGTAAACCATGATGAGTGAAACTGCAATGACGATCTATTATTGGGGCTGCTATGCATGGATCATTGCCGGATTCCTTTGCATCGCGATCCCTGCAGGGAAGGAATTTTATAAGATATTCAGAAACAAGGGATCCGAAGAAAGGAGCAAATAGCAATGGTAAATGTATCATGTGTACAGATGGAGCCGAAGCTGGCTGATTATGATGCCAATCTGAAAAAGATGGTGGATAACGTCGAGAAGGTAATGACCGAAAGACCGGATACGAATCTGATCGTATTTCCTGAACTGATCACCACAGGATACCTGTGCACGAAGGAGGAATTCCAGGCCAACGCCTATGTCCTTACGGAGGACAGAAGCGTCAGCAAGATGAAGGAACTGGCCAGAAAATACAGGACATATATAGTTTACGGCATTGCTGAAAGAGATCCAGATGTACGCGACGTGCTATACAACTCGACTGCCATCATCAGCAACGAAGGCGAACTGATGGGGCATTACCGCAAGGTGCATCCGTTCAATACCGAGATAGGATGGTGCCGGCCGGGATGTGATTTTCCGATCTTCGAAGCCGAGTTCGGCAAGTTCGGGGTCATGATCTGCTGGGATACTGCCTTTCCCGAAGTGGCACGCAGCTATGCCCTCAAGGGCGCTGACCTGCTGGTGGTATGCACCAACTGGGAGATCACGGAATCAGACACCTGGGATATGAGCACTGCCAGAGACTGGGATCTGATCACCAGAGCCAGAGCGTTCGACAATACTCTGCATCTGGTGGCGGCCAACCGCATCGGCAACGACAGAGGCCTCGGCTTTTTCGGACGCAGCAAGATAATCGATCCGGTGGGCAATGTCATCGAATCTCTTGATGAAGAGGTCGAAGGCGTTATCCATGCTTCGCTGGATCTGACAGACACCGTGAAAAAACGCGTAGAATATTACACTTTCCTTAAGGACAGAAAACCGGATTCGTTCGGCGAGCTTGTCAGGAAATATTGATTGCATTATGAAGAGGGAGTCAGCGCTCCCTCTTTATATTTCCTTTATATCTACGGAATTTATGATACACTGTTACTGCTGAGGGAAGCTGTATGATATCGAAAGGAGCTGTCATTGACGGGCATAATGATTTTTCTGATATATTCAATACTGATGGCCGCAGCGATTGTGTTCCTATACCGAAGGAACAGCCGCAGCGAGTCGATCGACAGCTTCTTTTTTGCCGGGCGCAATGTGGGCGGCTGGCTGCTGACGCCGGGTGTTTTCAATGCCTGGCTGTGGACGACAACGATCATAGGGGCCGCGGAAGCGGGCGCGCGCTACGGCGTTTCCGGGCTGTGGTCCTATGCGCTGGGTGCCGGTCTGGCATTCGCGCTGATGACGGCATTCATGGTATATTTCCGGCACTGGTCGGGAGGCATGCGCTTCCTCCCCGAATTCATCAGCCGTCGCTTCTCGAAAAAAACCGGTTTGCTGTACATGACTCTTTCAATAATGATCGTCATGTATATAATAGTGGAAATGGCTGCCGGAGTCGGGTTCTCTTTCAACGGACTTTTCGGCATCTCATATAAAACTATCACCTTCATGTCGGTGATAGTCGCTACCTGTTTTGTGGTATTCACGGGCATTAAGGGAAATCTGGCAAGCGATGTGATCCATATGGCGGTCATCATCATTTCTTTTGCTGTTCTGGCCTGGGTGATCCTGCACCGCTTCGATCCGCACTTGCTCTACCAGGGGCTGCTGGATGTGAAAACGGATGCGGCCAATGTGAATCACAATCCCGATATCCTCAATATCATCGTAGCCGCCGGCGGGAGATATTTTGTCTCCGCTCTGATCGTAGGCTTTGCGCAGACGCTGCTCGATCCGACATATTATCTGAAATCATGGATAGCAAAAAGCGACCGCACTTTCATCAGGTCGTTCCTGGTGGGCGGCGTGGCCATGTTCATTCCCTGCGCCTGTCTGAGCACGATCATGTTCGGCTTTACGGCGCTCTATCTCGGTTACGATCTCTCATCTGTAAACGCCAGCATAGTGCTTTCCAGCAAAATGCTCATCGAACATTTCGGACTGTGCATGCAGGTGATGATGGGAGTCTTTATGCTGGCAGTGGGCACGACGACGATGATCAACGGACTGATGGGCATCATGGCATTGTCGGGCACCCAGCTCTATCATAAGGTGACCGGCATCGATCCGGCACCGACTTACGGAGTCAGGGAAGGCCATGCCAAAGACGGAACGGGCAATATAGAAACAGATAAAAAAGCGATATCTTTCGCACGGATATTCACGCTGCTGATCGGCTCTATCTGCGGCTTCGTGGCAATATCGCTGCAGAATATTTCGCTGCTCAAGATGGATACCTTCTGCGGGATAGTTTTCGCGGCTGCGGCTGCGGCCGTACTGGCGGGAGTCATATCAGACAACAAGCTGGGAGGCTCGGCCATTCCCGCAATAGCTGCCGGCGTCGTGACAGGCTTTATCGTCTGGATACAGGTCGGCAATCGAACTGAGGCAGCCTGGATGTGGGCGTGTCTGACATCATTTTTCATTTCCATGCTCATCGTGATGCTGACAGGACTCATCAGAGGAAAAGAGCTCCGGCCTCAGTGATCATGAGATCGGAGATCGGAAAGCAGAGCTTTGAGGCAAGAATTTCAGAGATCAGACAGTAAAGAACAGGGTCTTGCCGAGACGCGGCTCTGCAGACGTACCGCGGACGCGGCGGCTGATCAGAGTGCCTATGAAGGCGGCGGCCGTATTGAGAAGGACTCCTGTTATTATGTATATCGGATCCGTGGTGGTCTGTATATACAGCAGCCACAGGCAGTAAGCCATTCCCGTGAACGAGCCGGCCAGAGCGCCGTCCGTATTCAAGGTTTTCGAGAACCAGGCAAACAGATATTCAGGGATCAGTATGACAGTCGCTATGGCGATGCCGCTGAGCCACAGAGTTACGAGGTTTCCGACATTGATGGCAAAGGCGAATCCCGCAGCTCCGCAGGCAATAGTGCTGATACGGCTCCAGAAGATCAGTTCCTGATCGCCGGCGTTTTTATTGACGAACATATGGATGATGATGTTGGCAAAGATCGTGCCGCAGGCCTGCATGTAAGTATCGGCTGTGGACATGACCGCTGAGATCACGGTCAGCAGCAGGAACAGCATCAGCGCATTGCCGACCTTGTTCTGGATGAACCAGTACAGCAGATAATCGCCGGAGACATTGCTTCCCGCCAGAACTCCGTCAAACAGCCCGATGTACGTGGGCAGCAGCAGGAGGATCAGGGTGAGCGTCAGCGGGATCATGTAGCCCCACAGAGAAGTCTTGGTGCTCTTGGCGGAATATATGCGGATCCAGTCTGACTCGTCGCCCATGAGGAAAAATGTGCCGAAGCAGACCGCATAGAGGATGATATCTGCCGGGGCTTTCGAAACAGACAGGAGATTCATGTGACCGGCATTTCCTGTCGAGTTATAATAGCTGAAAGCATGATCGAAGCCGCCGCAGAGTTTGAGACTGATGACTAGCAGGAGTATCATTCCCACAGTCTGGATGAAGCCCTGGACGATGTCCGTGGAGACGACGGCCCAGAGTCCGCTCAGGCTCGTGTAAGCGGTGATGGTGATGAAGATGACGAGCAGCGCCAGGTTCATGTCGATGTTGAAGGCATAGGTCAGCAGGTAAGCCAGGGCGGCGAACTGCATGCCGATCATCGTCATGTTGCGCAGCAGCAGAGCTGCCGAAACAGGGATGCGGATGAACTGCCGGTGTCCGGGGAAGCGGGCAGCCAGCAGATCGCCGATGCTTTTGTATCTGCCGTCTCTGATCCTGCGGATGAAAACGAATGCGAAGGCAAAGCCGACTAAGCATGAGAGTGCAAAGATCCAGTACTGACCGGCGCCGTGTTCGTAAGCACCGCCTGTCAGACCTATGATCGTCCCGCCGCCGATCCATGTCCCAAGGTACGTGAATATGATGAAAGTCAGTGTCAGCTGGCGTCCGCAGAAGGCGTATTCAGAATAGGAATTGAGGGTACGTTTGACAAAAAGGGCACTCAAAAAAAATAACAGAATAACATATGCAGAAATAACTGTTATATAAATATAATTCATGTGCTCCCCGATCTTTACGCGTGCGCCGGTATGCTATTTTGTCTCAGGGTCAGGTCCTTCGCTGCGGTTGGCTTTGATCCAGTCGACTACTTCGTTTTCGTCGAATCTGATGTTCTTGCCTACTTTGATAAAAGGCATGCCCTTTTTCTTGAGATTATATACAGTGCCGCGTGTGACCTGCAGCATCTCTCCTACATCTTCAATTGTCAGGAATTTGATATCTGATGACATTCTGGTTCTCCCCTTGTTTTGCAGCGCTATCGAATGTTATTGAAATGCCCGCGCAAAAAGTCACTATAGTCTTTTATATGTATATTATTATATAGTATTGTACAATAAAATCAAGAGAGATGTTGTAAAATGCGGCCGGCCATACTGCACTGTTTATTTTATTGAAAAATATGATATAATATAAACAGGAGGGAAGGAATGATGATCGGTAAAAATCTCAGATTCTACAGATTAAAAAAAGGAATGACCATGAAAGAGCTCGCGGAAAAGACCGGAATAACAAATATGGCTATTTCAAATTATGAAAAAGATAAACGAAATCCGGATATTGTCATCCTTCGTAAAATGGCGGATGTCCTGGGTGTAAAGGTATTGGATTTCATGTCGGTAAGGAATGAGAATCTGATTTTCCAACATGGCGAATTTCGTAAAAACTTAAAGCTTTCTAATGAGAAAAAAGATCTGGTATATGAAACTATTGAAGATTATGTGCACAGACTGTTCACCGTAGTAGATATTCTCGGAGATACGGTGCTTCCTATTCCTCCATTGACACATAGACTGAAACTTGTAAATGATGTAGAGCAATGTGCTGATAAATTAAGAAAATGGTTAAAGCTGTCGCCGGAAGGTCCAGTCGGAAATCTGACCGGACTCCTTGAGGACAACGGAATAATCGTATGTCAGATCGATATAGACAGCTGCGATTTTTCAGGAATAAACGGGATGATAAATCAATACCCATATATTACCGTAAATGCAAAAAACACACCAGAAAGGCAGCGTTTCACTATGGCTCACGAACTGGCTCATATGGCGTTTGACTGGAGCGGCAGAGAAGCAAAGGAATGCGAGAGAATTGCTGATGGCGTTGCAGGGGCTTTTTTGTTCCCGGCTAATGATGCCAGGCATGAATTGGGCTTAAAGAGAAAAGGTATTTATGCAGATATGCTGTTAGCAGCAGAGAAGTTCGGTATTTCTATGCTGTGTCTGGCATTCAGAGCTAAAGAACTGAAAATCGTGTCAGAACAGGCATATAGGGATTTTATGATTGTTGCTTCGAAAAACGGCTGGCGTAAAAATGAGCCAAGCCGAATCAAGCAAGAATACCCGGGATGGTTTCGGGAACTTGTATACAGAGCTATAACCGAAAAAGAAATCAGCATGCAAAAGGGCGCCGAACTTCTGCGTGAGCCATATGATATCGTCAGCAAAGATTTGTTGCAATTATATGGAGGTATGCCGCCATATGCTGATCAGCAGTGATACTAATGTCTGGATAGATTTTTGTTTGATCGATGCGATATCTTTGCCCTTCAAACTCAGTCATGAATTTTATATCAGTGAAGAAGCATTGAAAGATGAATTGCTTATGCCTGCCGGTATAAATGACAATTTACTGGTTCTGGGTTTGAATTCTGTACCGCTTGAAACTGAAGAATATTATTATGCGGTTGAAATGATTAAAAAATATCCGCGAATATCAAAATACGATGCACTGGCGTTAGCAATAGCGAAAAGAAGAAACTATCTTCTGCTGACAGGCGATCGTGCGCTTAGAAAGGCAGCGGCATCAGAGGGAATTGAAGTCCGAGGTACTATATGGATCTTTGATGAAATGCTGGCTGAGAATGTGATTGATGAAAAAGAGTATGTGCTTCTTTTGAAAAAAGTACTTGCGCATCTTGGAAATGAAATCAGACTGCCGGAAAAAGAAATCATATACAGAATCAACAAATACTCAGATTTTTAATTATTAGGCTTAGTTGGCCATAAATTCCAAAACAGCGGCCCTGCGGCCGCTGTTTCAGTTGTGTGTAAATTGAGAGGATGAGATATTTATGTTTTGTATGATGCTAGTATAGGGCGGATATCTTAAATCAATCTTAAAGAAATAAAATTAATTGGGCAGTGCAATAGTACTGGAACTGGCGGGTATACGGAACGCAGGAGACAGCATCAGGGCTTTTCAAGTAACAAATAAGGCAGAATGTATTATAATATGTAAATAAGGAATGAGAAAAAACAAATGCTGTGTATACTAATTGCGGAGGAGAATAATGGCGTTAGAAGAGAAATACAGGTGGATACATATTTATGAGCAGATCGCGAACGGACTTTTGAAATACAGGGATAACAGAAAAGCTCTGCTCGAGCTGATGAGGAACATATATTCAGGAATGGATATAAAATATCCGTTCACATACCAGGGCCGTGAGCTCACAGACATTTGTCCGTTTACGGTATTTGGAACTTTTAACAGAGGGATAACAGATAAAAACCGAAATATTATCATTTCTAAACTTATGAAAGAACTGGACATTTCCGGAGCTGGACCTGAGTCATTTGAAGGCATACCGGTATTCAATAATATGAATGCCTGGCTTGTTGGAGATGACCATGATGAAGTAGAAAGGGACTGGAAGCTTTTTGAAACAGCCATTAGCTTTGCAGATGATCAGAATGAGAAAACAAAAACAGAATTCGTACAGTCATACGATGACATTATGGAAAGAAGATCTGAATTCAGGTTCACGGTGTGTCTTTACTGGATCCGGCCGAACTTTTTCCTGAATCTGGATAATGTCAACAGAGCCTTTTTAAAGAAAAACAATATCGCAGATATCAATAATACGGAATATAAGACCGTATTGAGCAATGTTCCTGGTGCCAATGTGTATTTAGACGCGACAGAGCTGATAAGCGGTTCATTAAAAAAAGGCGGCAGCAAGTACAGATCATTGCCGGAGTTGTCCAACGCTGCATGGAATGCAGGGAAAAAATCGAAACATAGTGTCTGGATGGTCCCGGTAAATCGGAATAACTTTGATATAGAAGCGGCTTTCGACAATAACGGCGCAATCGACTGGACTCAGAAAGGCAATTACAAAATCGATGACATAGTATACATATATTTGGCCGCGCCTGCTTCAAGAGTAGAGTTTAGATGTACTGTCACAAAATCAAATATCCCGTACAGTGAAATCATTGATGATGCAGAGTACAGGATCAGTGATGATGATGCGGATATCGTATCGAAATATGCCAGATTTGAATTAATAGAAAAAAGAAACGATGAAACACTTTCGCTTGATAACCTGATGGCGCATGGGCTGAAAAAGGCACCGCAAGGAGCAATGCATGTTCCGAACAAATTATATAATTATATTGAAAGGTGTTTTTCAAAGTCGGCGCAGGTACATGATGATGAAACGAGATATTGGGCATATTCTCCCGGAGAGAATGCCGCTGAATGGGAAAATGTCAGACAGAACGGCATCATGTCGATTGGATGGAGCAGGGTTGGAGATCTCTCGAATTATAAAGACAAGGAGAGCATCAGGAAAAAATTAAAAGAGACAGGTGAAAAGGATTCATCATACATGAATGCTGTAAATGCATTATGGCAATTTGCAAATGAAATCAAGCCGGGTGACATTATTTTTGCGAAAAAAGGAATAAGCAAGCTTATAGGATACGGTGTTGTTGAATCTGATTATTACTTTGATGAAAGCCTTGGCGAATTTGCCAATGCAAGAAAAGTAAACTGGACGAAGGAAGGCTCATGGGATACCAGAGGAAAATTCGCGCGCAAAACGCTGACGGATATAACCTTATATACCGATTTCATTGAAGAACTGAGCGACTTACTTAATAAAGAGGATGTAACACCGGAAAAGGAATACCAAAAATATTCTAAAGAGGATTTTCTGGAAGAAGTATATATGGATGAAGATTCATACGATACGGTCAAGGGCTTGCTGCTGTCAAAGAAAAATCTGATTCTGCAGGGCGCTCCCGGCGTCGGGAAAACATTTATAGCCAAAAGGCTGGCATATTCTATTATTGGCGAAAAAGACCGCAGCAAAGTACAGATAATACAATTCCATCAGAGCTACAGTTATGAAGATTTTATCATGGGATACAGGCCGTCTGAAAACGGGTTCGTATTGTCAGAAGGGCCGTTTTATGAATTCAGCAAGCGTGCAGAAGAAGATGATGAACACGAATACTTCTTTATCATAGATGAGATCAACAGAGGAAATCTCAGTAAAATTTTCGGAGAATTGATGATGCTTATAGAATCGGACAAAAGAGGATTCGAGAACAGCATCAGGCTGTTATATAAAAACGAGAGATTCTATGTCCCGGAAAATTTATATATCATAGGTATGATGAACACCGCGGACAGAAGCCTTGCCATGATAGATTACGCATTGAGAAGAAGGTTCGCATTTTACAATATCGATCCGGCATTCGAATCGGAAGGCTTCAAGGGAAGAATGAACGAAATTGAAAACAGCAAATATGTTGATTTGGTCTATGCTATCCGGGAACTTAATGAAGAAATATCAAGAGATGAATCCCTGGGAGAAGGTTTTCGGATCGGGCACAGTTATATGTGCACCGATGATGAAGTAACAGACGAATGGCTGAATGATGTAATAACATATGAAATAATCCCACTGATAAAGGAATACTGGTTTGATGAAAATGATAAAGTGAAACGCTGGGAAGCAAAACTGAGGAATGCAATAAAATGATAAAGGTACAAAACATTTATTATATGCTTTCGTACGCTTTTCAGACATTGAAAAAAGACAGTTACGAGAAGCTGGCCACAGAGGACTTCAGGAATACCGGGGATCTGTTCGCGGCGATTCTGGCGATAGGCATAGGCAATCAGATAAAACGAGGATTAGGCAAAGAGTACGTTTTGATGAATGAGGAACTGAGCCTGCCGAAATCAAAGATCATGGTTTCTGAATCGATAAAGAGGCAGACGGCAATGAGCAAGCACCTGGTGTGCCAGTATGATGAGTTTTCTGAGAATATATACCTGAATCAGATAATAAAAACAACAGCGATGCTGCTTATCAGATCTGACATAAAAAACAAGAATAAAAAAGCACTCAAGAAAGTGCTGATATTTTTTGATCGAGTCGATCTGATCGATCCCATCAGCATACAGTGGAACAGGATCAGCTATAATCGCAACAATAAAACATATCAACTGTTGATAAATATATGCTATTTGACGATCAAAGGAATGCTGCTATCAAATGACAGGGGAGAACGAAAATTATCCAATTTTATCGATGATCAGAATATGAGCAGGCTTTATGAGAAATTTGTGCTGGGATATTTTATCAAGGAATACCCGGAGCTAACGATCGATGCTTCATATGTGCCATGGGATATAACAGAAGATACAGCGAACGACTATCTGCCGGCAATGCATACTGATGTGACCATAAAGAATAAGAATGACATATTGATCATTGATACAAAATGGTATCAAAATGGTTCTGCTTCCGACAGCTATTACGGAAACAAGCAGATATTTCATTCCGGGAATCTGTATCAAATATATGCCTATGTAAAAAACATGAAAGCCAGTGCCACAGGATCCGTTTCCGGTATGCTTCTCTATGCGAAAGCCGATGAAGACATTGCGCCGGACAGCACATTTAAAATCGGCGGAGATAATATATCGGTCAGGACATTAGATCTGGCCTGCGATTTTAATGACATAAAAGCACAGCTCGATAGTATTATAGAAAACGCATTCTCTGTGAATAGTGATAATTAAGCTGATCATATAATGATCTACATCAATAACCATGTACCCATTGCATCGATGGGTATTTTAGCATTGAAACAAGGCACAAAAACGGTACAAGTAAACGCGGGCAAGATACTATAATGTAATCATTGCATTTTGTATAAAACAACGATTTTTCTGATAACTTATTTAAAAACACGGTTATTCATAGTATAATAATCGAATTAGGGTATATGCGGGGATGAAGGATGAAAAGAGATATTATAGAAGTACCATTATGCGAAATCTGCAGTGATGGGCATGCAAAAGGGATCATCATATCAGTGTTGGAAAAGCACGGCCTGGCGGGCATAAAGAATAAAATTTGCCGCCTGCGTGCATCGATCGAAGATCTGGCAGACAATATGGGCGGAGGGATCCCGCCGGATGCGCTAACTGAGATGTGTGAGAGGCTCAAACAGTATAATAACGAAGCCGAAAACGAGAACGATGACGATTCAGGTATGCTCGTGCTGGATGAGATCCCCAAAGATTTGAGATTATGGGAGGACAGCTGGCCGGGACTGTATCTGCATCAGGCGATCGTTCAGGCTAAAACGGCAGGAATAGATGAACTGGCAAGAGCTATGGAAGTGGCTTTGATATTGAATAAGTGGGAAGCGACACAGGATACGGTCATTGCCGGTATCCTGCACAGTTCGATATACGGTCATCCCGAAGAGCTAGACGGTATCAGCAAGTTTTACAAAAAAGGCGTGACATCTCTGTTAAGCGCACTTAATTTCAATAAAGGCAGAACCTGGAAGCAGAAATTAGATGAAGATTTAATAGATGCCAAGTATGCGGCGATAGCATGCAGGGCAGTCATTATGGCGGAAACTATTGCCGATCTTAGAAAACTCGAAAAAATGTATCTCGATAAGGGCAGCGATATGTATGAGGAGCCTGAAAAACTGATCGCGCAGGAGGAATACCTGTCAGGTATTCTTGGTGCCTTTGATGATATGCAGGACGATGAATTCTGGAAAGAGGATTACTGGATAATGCAGAATCTGTATAAAGAGATATTTGTTAAGTATTATTTATCAAAAGACGGCAATATGATATACCAGGTCGATGATCTCAGCTGTACCGCTGTAATGAAAGGTGTATCAGAATATACTGCGATCGACAGAAACGATTTCGATGCCGAAACGTGTGAGGAAATAATGCAGGAACGCGCGGAGCAGCTCGAAGAGGCATGGATGCCTGACATTTATGGCGGCGCGGCCAAAGATGATGATTCGGAAGACGATCGAGACGCAGACATGGAATTCTTCGTTTCCGCACAGACAAAGGGCGGCAGCGGGAAAATATCATAAACAGCGTACAGGAAAAACTGACACAGCTGACGATAGACTGGTATAGATGAGAGGGGAAGCTGCATGGCCAAAATATCTTTGAATGAAGCCATCGATGAATTTCTGAAGTCGGGCAGGTATCTGCCGACGCCGGCGGACAAAAAAGCCGCCGAGCGTATTTTTGATAATAACAGATTTACAGTCCGATATGAAGGAGGCGCAGAAGGGTGTGCCTCAAAACCGGGGATCTATGCAAAATACCTGGAAACAGGTATAAGAGATTATGTTAAGAGTTACGGCCGCGACAAGGATGCGGTCATCGACATATTCAAGAAGTTTGTTGATTTCCTGAGGGTAAAATATCAGGTAAACACACAAATCAAGTGGCCGCCGATCCGGGTGACAGACACAGAAGAACGGATCCGATATATGAACAATTACCTGCAGGAACCGGGAGCAAGGATATCAAAGCTCAGTAACATCCTGTGGGTCAATGACAGGACCATAGAAAATGATTACAGCCGTCTGAACGGTAGCAGTTTCAGTGAATTATCCGAGGGCGGGCTGCCTTTTTCAGTACCTGTAAGTTCGCGGTCATTGGGTCGAGTGGAGTTTGAATCCACTGCCAGCATCATTTCGCTCACAGCAAATATTTCGGAAGTGATCGCTGTACTGGAAGGACTGCGTATGGCCAGTGATAATCCGTATCATGCCGCCAAGGCAAAACGCATGGCGAGAATAATATGGCAGCAGCTCTCTGACTATGCAAAAGGCAGACTGCATCAGATAGCTGAAGAGGGCATGTATGACTGTGATCCTGAGTGGCTGGAGGAGATCGGCCGGGAAGCGGAAGAGAAAAGCTTCCACACAGAGTCGGAAAATCTATCCGATGATGTATTTTCGGTGCTGGCTCATTGTATGAAAAACAGCAGGGATATGAGAATAGAATATCGTGAAGAGGACGGTGAGGTGAAAGTATATCAGTGCAGCGGCAGGAACGGAAAGCTCGGACGGGACAGCATCAGCGTACGAGTCTTAGGCGGGCCGGTACAGAAGGACGGAGCACGGAAAGATGGAGCGCAGAAGGACAGGGCACTGAAAGATATGCAGATGAACAGAATTATTTCTGTAGAGCCTCTGTAGATGTCAGACCGGCAGGACTGGAATCAGCCGGATGGCAGAACTGTAATCAGCCGGATGACAGAACTGTAATCAGCTGGCCAGAAGAACTGAAATCGTCCAGACGGGCGGCAAAGTCTGCAGATCCGGCCAGGTAAACTTGAAGCCGGGCTTCATAGAATAGGGGCGCATGCGAACGTATACTTAGTGTATAAGATAATACTTACACACTGAAAGGAGATGTTCGCATGAACAACAATTTTAAAAGAACAACAGAAATGGAGAAGTGGAGCGGAATCATCAGGAGGACTGAAGAGGATTTCCGGGCAATCGTCAGCGGCAATGTGCCGGCGGACGAAGTCGTAGAGTACGCACAGGAGCTGGCCGGTTATGCGGCAGGCTATCCGGAGAACGACAGACTGAACGGCTGTCTGTTCCTGGGAGTCGCAGAGGATATCAGAGGCATAGCGAATGACTGCTTCTGCGAGTACGTCCTCAGGACGACGATAACAGGACTGTCTATCATCGTCTATGCCAAGCAGCATTATGCGGAAGCAGATATTTCCGATGAGGTCGTAAAGGGCCTGATGCGCGGAGCACGCCGCAATGGCTTCCAGGACCACGGCTATGACACGGAGCCCGGTCTGATAAGGAACCTGACTGTGATGATGATGGCGGGGATGGACAGCTATCTGCAGGCATATCCGGAGCTGGAACCGGAATTTACAGAACGCTTCGGCAGAGCCTGCGAGACGATATGCGAGCGCGAAAGGGACGGAGAATATCTGCCGGCCTTCAGCAGCCGCGAAGAGGTCTCGGCGGACAGGCGCACGCTCATCGACCTGTGTGAGGGCAAAAAGAAGGTCTTCGTTTACGGGACGCTTCTCAGCGGCAACTCGAACCATGATTATTATCTCAAAGAGTCCACGCTCGAGGGGGAAGCGGAACTGGACGGATACACAATGTACGACCTCGGATACTATCCGGGGATACAGAGAACAGAAGGGGGCAAAGTGAAGGGAGAACTTTATACAGTCGAAGAAGAAAAAATGGAGGCTCTGGACATGCTGGAAGGCCGGGGCTCTCTGTATGACGCAGTGATAGAGAACATACACTGGAACGGAGTGATAGTTCCGGCCTGGGTGTATGTCTACAAGAACGAACTCAGCGGACGCATGCCGGTACCGTATGACATGCAGCCGTGGAAGAAGGTGATGTAATGGACAGAATGGATAAAATCTGGTACGCATCATATGGTTCGAACCTGCTGTTCGAAAGGTTCAGATGTTACATAGAAGGAGGCGTTTTTGCAGGCAACGGAAACGAGTACGACGGCTGCACTGACCCGGAGCTGCCGACTGAATCACGCCGGATAATCATCCCGTTTGAAAGGTACTATGCCAGACATTCGGGATCCTGGGACGGTGGCGGGGTGGCTTTCATCGACCCGGAAACGCCGGGAGAGACCATAGGCAGGATGTATCTCATCACAGCAGAGCAGTTCGAGGAAGTGAAGCAGCAGGAAGGCCCTTCCTGGTACGGCCGCGAAGTCTGTCTCGGGCAGCACGACGGCTATCCGGTCATGACCTTCACAGAATATGAGCGCAGCCCAGAGACCGAACCGTCGGAGGGATACCTGAAAGTCATAAGGGAAGGAGAAGCGGAAACGGAAGGAATTGAGATTGCAGAAATGCTATAGGATGATTTTTGTAAAGGGAATAATAAAAAATAGGAGGGATTGAGATGATGAAAAATACAAAGGATTTGAAACCGATTGATGCAAAAGTAGCTGATTTGAAAGATGAGGATTTAAAAGCCATCATTGAACTGCGCAAAAAAATCAGTGAACAAAAGGAAAGAGAAAGCTATATCAAGGGCCTCCTTTATATTTCACTAGTGGATAATGATTACAGCGAAGAGGAGCAGATAATTGTTGAAGGAACAGCCTGTGCCCTTGGAATAAATGACGAAAAACTGAAACAATTGACAGCGGAAATAGTTGATAACGTATATGCAATCAATACTTTTACAGTAGCCGGAAATAAAAAATTCAAAGAACTGCTATTTGAAGAAATGGGGGCATTGACATATATCAAAGGATATCAGCTTTCAATCGAGGATGAAAAATTAAAAGAGGTTGCCAAGAAAATAGGTATTCCCGATGAGAAGGCAGATAAAATAATGACAGATCTTTTTATTAAATCACAGGGGATATCTGATGCAGCTTCCTCAAAAGCTTTGGCAGCAAAAATAATTTTAGGAGCAGGCGGGATTGCAGCGGGTGTAGCGATATGTGCAATAACTGCAGGCGTTGCAGCACCAGCGGTAGGTGCATTGATTGGCAGCGGAATGGGACTGTCAGGGGCAGCGGCGTCTTCCGCAGGGCTTGCGGCAATAGGCGGCGGTGCGTTAGCTGCCGGCGGAGGCGGAGTTGCAGCAGGCACAGCGGCAGTTGTTGCGGCAGGAGCTATTGTAGGCGGAAGCGGTGCAGCTATGACATTGAGCGTAAAAGAAAATGTTGCCAATGCATATGATAAGAAAAAACTGAAGGCTCTGATCACAAAGCAGCAAAAGGAAGATATGACAAAACAGGAAATCACAGAAAATCTTATTAAAGCTATTGAAGCGCTGCGTCAGAGATTAAAAGTCCTTGAAGAAAAAAACGCCAGCAAGCGGGATATTGAAGCCATAAAAACTCAGATTGCAAATATGGAAACTCAAAAATCAGAAATTGAGAACGGAGATAACAATGGCCAATAAATCATATTTGGAAAAGCTGAAAGATATTCAGGATGAAGTCGACAATATGGATTCAAGAGTATATGCTCTTGAAAATGAAAATGTGCTGGATGTAGAACAAGTCGATTCTTTTGTTAAAACAAATCAGACTATCCTGATTTCCTTGGTCTGATTGCTTCCATATGTGATCAGTTCAATGGCACGTCAACTTTTTTAGATAACAGTACAGGCACTATAAAGGTGATACCGGCAGCAGATAATGAATGGAGACTGGAAGGAAACAATCTGGTTTCTAAACTATTCGCTGGAACAGCAAACTGGCTGGGGCATTGCATGTCAGATATTGCAGGAAGCAGCGGCAGCAGAGGTAAAGGTGAAGGACATATTGGTGCGGGATTACCTGTGCCTTTTACTGAATTCTTACAGCTATGTGATTTTGGACGATTCCCAGATGAAAAGGGGCATTATCAGTCGTTTGCAACGGTAATGACAGAAGTATATGAACGGGGATATGATGTTCGTCACGGGGTCGCAACATCGGTTCCGGTCATTGTTAATGAATTGCTCGTAAGAATGGTTTACACATTCAAAAAGCATTTTTATGAAGGAAAGATCTGGCAGGAATCAATGCCGATAAAAAAAGATCTCACGTTAAACAGGATGCTGACTGTAGGGACAGGTTCTCTTTGTCTGGTCGATTTTGGGCAGGCCGCAGTGACTTCTTGGGGGAATTGGGTACTTTTCTTTTCGAAGCTGAACATAGTTGCCTGGGCCAGATTCGGAATGCTGGGAGTTAAAGAACTGCAACTAATTGAGAGTTAATTATTGTGAAGAATATTCTTATGGGGGACAGGACATGAAGACAATTGAAGAAAGACTGGATATGCTTGAAGCTCAAATGCGATCTGAAAAGTTCCGCTCCAATACAGGCTTAGGTAATGAAGTTGGATATTATGTATTTGATTATGAGCCAGATCAGGTGCTAATTGTAAGGCAAAGAATTGAGGAACTAGAGAATGCCGATACAGTGACAAGATTTGGATATGAACTTGTGATTTATGATCTTTATGAGCTGATGCTGAAGCTTCTGAAAGATGAAGATGTATATGATGATCTTTTGGAACTTGAGAAAACTGATGGTACAGAATATGTTTTCAGTGCAATTTCGGATGTCCTAAGATTTGATGAAGAAGATAGTCTGATTGTAAATTATATATTGGATAATACGCCGAAAGATTCGGTAGTATTTTTGACTGGGATAGGAAAGTGTTATCCAATTTTAAGGTCACATAAGATACTCAATAATCTCCATCAGGTGATGGATCATTGCCCGGTAATAATGTTTTTCACGGGCAGATATGATGGCAATTCATTAAATATATTTGGAAAAGTGAAGGATGATAATTATTATAGAGCATTCCCTATTGTTGAGCGTTAAGAGAGGATGAGCATATATGGATTATCGAATTTGCTGGATGAAGGAACCGAGTCGAAAGATGGATGGGACTATCTGGATAGTGCTTTCAGCGGCATCAGAGAAAATGATGAGAAGAACGGCCTGGCGGTAATGACGGCACGAATAGTCAATGGCTTTTTAAGCGATGACGATACTGAAGACAGAGAAACTTATGGAGCCTATTTATGCAGGCAATGCAGCAGGCGCCTTGGAGAAATATTCAATATATTAAAGGATAACGCTTCCCTTTTGGCAATGCTGGATAATGCAAACAGTAAAATGGATGAGTTTAAGACAAAAGTCATGGAGGAGATAAAATGGTAGACGGTGAAAAGCTGGAAAAAGCGGTAGATGAAATCGGCGAAAGCGCCAGGTACATGAACGGCATTAAACAAATAGTCGATAACGGTGACAGACTGGAAAAAAGTGTTGAGCAATATCATGACAAGATCGATGGTATGATAGAATCTGAAAAGAAACATAATGAGCAATTTCTTAAGGATGTCACACTTGAGATAAATAACAAATATGAGAAGCTTGAAATTCTGGTAAATAAAAATAAGGATGAGATACTGAAGACAATTGATGACCATTTCGCGCAGCAGAAGAAATCAAATATGATCATTACGTCATTATCAGCCATTGCTGCTGCAGCAGCAGTTTGTTCAATAATAATGCAGTTAGTATGATCATCAAATTTAAAGGTGTACATTATGTATGATCATCTTTTTACTGTTGTTTTTCTGATATTTATATTTATACCGCTGATAATCGGACCGGGTTTCTGGATAAGTGCGAGCGAATTCAAACTGGCTTTATGGGATAATAAAAAATTGTATAGGACACTGATGATTCTTTTTGGCGGTGCAGTAATAATCGATATCGTCAATTTGATTGTTTTTGCATTTATCGACGAATATATAATCGGCATGGTTTCCCTATGGTTCCTGATGTGTCCGTTCACATATTTGCCGTTAGTAATGTTGATAGCAGGGATTGTAATCATGAAGAAAAATAATTTGGAACGATGAGTTTGCCTGATCAATGGACATAAAGGAATATAAGAAATATAATTGATTACAGGCGATGTTAATAACAGCATATTTTATCAAGCAGGGAGGTCTGAATGGCTAAAGTACAAACGATAACAAACCAGTTCATCGAGATGGACGAAATAACTTCCTTCAGCATCATGGGGGATCCCGGCTGCGACGGGCTGGGCGCAGAGATACTTTCGGTATACGAGAAGGCGCTGGACGGATCGCAGGGGCAGTTCTCTGTGGTCATCGGCGATCTGGTGCCGGAAGGCGAGGAACGCTTTTATGCGCAGACGAACAAGCTGATCGAGCAGACGGCGAAGGCGCCGGTGTATATGATGCGCGGCAACCATGATACCGGCGAGTACGAAAAGAAATACGGACCTGCCGATTATGCCATATTCGACAGCAGGCTGCTGCTGGTGATGCTGGATGATTCCAAAAGATGCTTCGCAGAGAAGAGCCTGGAGGTGCTGCGCAGAGCGCTGAACGAATATGCCAGAGACCATGTGGTGATCATGATGCACATACCGCCTCCAAACGACAGATGCGGCAACCATGTGAGCCCGGAAGAATGGAAGAAAGTCAAAGAGATCATCGACGCTTCCCCCTGCGCGGGCAGGGTGGACTGTCTGATTGCAGGTCATGTCCATTCATATTTCGAGACCGAAACTGACGGTATGCCGCTGGTAGTCACCGGAGGAGCGGGCGCAAGACCTGAAGAGGTGGAGACGGTCGCAGTGATGCCGCCCAACCATTATGTCGAGTTCCGTTTCGACGGCAGCGTACTGACGCATGAGCGGGTCGATATATCGGCCGCCGTCCGTCCCATGGAGAACGGCAGACTGCGCGGCATGATCAGCGGAGCTTTCGCGGGCGAGTGCATGACTTATGTGCGCTACCTCATTTACAGCCGGGAAGCGGCTGAAAAAGGCATGAAGAATCTGGCGGAAATGTTTGCGGCTTTCGCGGAAGCGGAATTCATCCATGCCGAAAACCTGTATGCTGTCAGCGGCAGGATGGGCAGCCTTGAAGAAGCTGTGTCTGAGAGTCTGGAAAACGAACTGGCGGAATCCAGGGAGATATATCCGGCCAGTGCGGCCTATGCGGCCGAGTCCGGAGAGGGCCTGGCTGAGGCGGCCTTCGATGATGCCGCCAAGGCCGAAGAAAAACATGCGGAGATCCTGGCAGCGGCCAAAGTAGCTCTGCAGGAAGGCAGCGCTGATATCGCAGCAGAGACCTATTACACCTGCGTTTCCTGCGGCAAGACTATGACAGGACCGGACAAACCGAAAAGATGCCCCGTATGCGGAGCACCTGCAGACAGGATCATTCCCCTGTCATTCTGACATCGACTATCTCGCACGGCGAGCCTACGCGCACCGGCATGGTCCAGGTGCCGTAGCCGCTGGTGACGATGATGCGGTAGTTTCCGTAAGTCTTCATGCCGTATTCGACGGCGTTCACATGAAAGATATATTTGTCGAGCAGCCCGGCCGGTGTCAGCTGGCCCGCATGGGTGTGGCCCGACAGCTGCAGATCGACGCCGGCCGCCCGGGCCTGTTTTATCTGATCTGCAAGCGGCCTGTGATCGAGAAGGATCACGGGATATTTTTTATTGAGGCCCCTGGTCAGCTGCGCGATGGTCCTGCGCGGCTGTGCTCTTTCGGGCACGGCTGTTTCTGACCAGTCTTTGCGGCCGACGATGTAGAATCTGTGGTTGATGAGGACGGTTTTGTCTTCGAGGATATGGACGCCGGCGCCTCTGAGTGTCGCTTCCACCTCGGTCCGTCCCCAGGGATGATCCATATTGTATTTGCCGAGATCATGATTGCCGTATACGAAATATGTGCCGTAGCGGCTCTTTATTTTTGACAGCGAGGCCCTTAGGACTTTCATGTCCGAGCGGGTAGTTCTTTCGTCAAAGATATCTCCTGCCATGCAGACGACATCGGGATGCAGTTTATTGATTTTCTGCGGCATCTCGCGCAGTTCTTTTTTGTTGATGCCGGTGCCGATGTGCATGTCGGCGATCATCACTATGTTGAGCGGTTCCTGTGCAGTGGTCTTGTCGACTTTTGCGACGGTCTTATCGACTTTGACGCTGTAGTCGGTGACCTGGATATGCTCGGCGTTGATGGCGCCGCAGCCGGTGATGACGGCGGCAATGACCAGCATGGCCAGTCCGTTCCATATATACTTGTCCCAGAATCTGCGCAGGGCGCTTCCCTTATGCTTGTCCGAACGGATGAACAGCCAGATGAAATCGGTGATCAGGTAAAGCCCGAACAGGTAGCCGGCGAAGGCCATGAGCAGGGTGAAGTGGACAGCAGAAAAGAACCACAGCGGCAGGCAGATGATGCCCGCGATCGTCCACGGCAGCCATTTTTTCTTTTTGCCGAGGCAGGCGATGAACGGCAGTCTCTTGAAATGCATGGAAATGTAGAAAGCGGCGACGGCTCCCACGACCGCCAGTACCCACAGCAGTGGTCTCATTGTCAGGTGTTCCTTTTCTCTGTATATCTGCGTATTTCGCGTAGTTGCATATTTGTCAGCGGCAGCCGGCCTTCTGCAGATGCCGTATGAATATGATTATAACACAGCGGTCAAAAAGAACGCTTTCTTTTCCGATATACGTCGCGATATCAGCCGCTGCATGGAAGCGGGCATGAACGACCATGTATCAAAACCGATCGCTCCCGGCAAGCGGCTCGCTGCGCCGGAAAAGTCCATGCATGAGGCAGAGGCAGAATAAGCGGGCGGAACAAAATAACAGTTGACAATACTGTATATGAGATGATATATTAATATGGCTGTCGATGAGGACAGCAATAAGCAGAGAGAATGCATCTCTCATGCAGAAAGAGGTGAACAGCATGAAGGAAGGAATCCATCCTAAATACCAGGAATGTAAAGTTACTTGCGCATGCGGCAACACATTTATGACAAGATCGACTGAAAAGGAAATCAGGTTAGACGTTTGCTCAGCGTGTCACCCCTTCTTCACCGGTCAGCAGAAATTCATGAACAGAGGCGGCCGTGTAGAGAAGTTCAAGAACAAGTACAATCTGGATTAACAGCGAAAGCACCCTTTGAGGGTGCTTTTTTACAGGCGAAATATTTATTTAGCATTATTGATGTGATATAATATTTAGTCAAAGAATAAACTTGGAAAAGACTCGGAACAGGAGAAAAAATGTTCGATAAATTAGACTTCATTTCTGATAAATACGCTGAACTTTCGGGGAAGGTATCCGACCCCGCTATTATCGCGGATCAGAATCTGTGGCAGAAGTATGCCAAGGAAATGGGAGAGATGGAGCCCATAGTAAAAAAATACAAGGAATACAAGAAGGTCAAGACCGATCTCAATGAAGCCAGAGAGCTGCTCGATGAGGGCGGCAGCGATGAAGAGATGAAAGAACTGGCCAAGGCCGAGGTCTCGGAGCTGGAGGCGAAGATAGATCCTCTGGAAGAGGATCTGCGTGTCCTGCTGCTTCCCAAGGACCCCAATGACGAAAAGAACGTCATCCTTGAGATACGCGCCGGCACCGGCGGCGACGAGGCGGCCCTCTTCGGCGCGGACCTGATGCGCATGTACACCATGTACGCCGAAAACAAAGGCTGGAAGGTGGAGCTGATGGACCTCAACGATACTTCGATAGGCGGCGTCAAGGAAGCGGTGATGCTCATCAAGGGCAGAGGCGCTTACTCGAGACTGAAATACGAGAGCGGAGCGCATCGTGTGCAGCGTGTGCCGGAGACGGAATCCAGCGGCCGCATCCATACATCGGCGGCGACGGTGGCAGTGCTGCCGGAGGTGGACGATGTCGAGGTCGATCTCGATCCCAATGATGTGCGGGTGGATGTCTACAGAGCTTCCGGAAACGGCGGCCAGTGCGTCAACACGACCGACTCGGCGGTAAGACTGACGCATGAGCCTACCGGACTGGTGGTCACCTGTCAGGACGAGAAATCGCAGATAAAGAACAAGGATAAAGCCTTCAAGGTGCTCAGATCGAGATTGTACGATCTGAAGCTGCAGGAGCAGAACAAAGAGATCGCGGACCAGCGCAAGAGCATGGTCGGCACCGGTGACAGATCCGAGAGGATCAGGACATACAACTTCCCGCAGGGCAGAGTTTCCGATCACCGGAGCGGTGCCACCCTCTACAAGCTGGAAGCGTTCATGAACGGCAGCATGGATGAGATCATCGACGGCCTCATCACACAGGATCAGGCCGAAAAGATGAAGAACTTCTGATGATCCGCGGCTGAAGAGGCGCGGACGAAAGAAATACAAAAGAAAGAAAACCGGAAGAGAGCAGACAGATAATGAAGACCAGTGTACTGGAACCGACAACTGAAAACATTAAGCAGGCGGCAGAGATGATCAAAAATGGCGGCCTTGTGGCCTTCCCTACGGAGACGGTCTACGGCCTGGGAGCCGATGCGCTGAATGAAGATGCTGTCGGCAGGGTGTACGAAGCGAAGGGCAGACCGTCGGACAATCCCATGATCGTGCATATCGCGCGCGCTTCCGATATCGGCCAGCTGACGCCGATGCTCAGTCCGGACATCGTGACGCTGATAGATAATTTCTGGCCGGGCCCGCTGACGCTGGTCGTGAAACGCAAGGAAGGCGTGCCCAGAAGGACGACCGGCGGACTTGATACAGTGGCGGTGAGGATGCCTGACAACAAGGCGGCTCTGGAGCTGATAAACTGGTCGGGAGTACCGATCGCGGCACCCAGCGCCAATATTTCCGGCAGACCCAGCCCCACCAGATACGAGGACGTGGTCGCCGATCTTGACGGACGCATCGATGCGGTCATCAAGGGCGAGCCCTGCAGAGTGGGCATCGAATCGACGGTCCTGGATGTTACGGGCGAGACCCCTACTGTGCTGAGACCTGGGATCGTGACGCCGGCCAATATCGAAGCGGCCATCGGCAAGAAAGTGGCCATCGATCCGGCGCTGAAGATAAGACCGGACGAAAACGGGAATATGCCGGGACAGGCCGAGGATTACAAACCCAAAGCACCGGGTATGAAATATAAACATTATGCGCCCAAGGCTGATATGCTCATCGTCGAGGGACGGCGCGACAGGGTCAGGACGGAGATCGAAAGACTCAGGGGCCTCAATGAAAAGATGGGCAACAAGGTCGGAGTCATCCTCTTTGAGGAAAAGGCTTTCATCGAAGCGGCTCATGATTTCTTTGCCGATCTGCGCGATATGGATAGAGAAGGCGTGGACATCATTCTGGCTGGAGCGCTGTCGGATATTGACGGCGTAGGCTTTGCGGTCATGAACCGCATGCTCAAGAGCGCCGGATACAATATAGTCAAAGTCTGAGGCGATCCTGACAGCGATCAGAAACGAAGGTTTTGCCTGCAGGGCACGCCGGACAATGATCAGAAACCAGAGCCGAGTCGGCGTACGGACCGGGAACGGGCAGCGCGCTGCAGGGCAAAGACAGTTAACATGCGAACACAGAAAGGAAAGACAAATGAAGATAGCAGTTGCGTCGGATCACGGCGGTTATGAACTGAAGGAAATGATAATCGGATATCTGGAGTCCATGGAAACAGCTGTCCTGGATCTGGGCACCGACTCTGAAGAATCAGTGGACTATCCTGTCTTCGGAGACAAATGCGCCAAGGCTGTCGCTTCCGGGGAAGCGGATAAGGGCATCGTCGTCTGCGGCACGGGCATCGGCATATCGATAGCGGCCAACAAGACGAAAGGCATCAGATGCGCGCTCTGCACCAGCCCTCAGATGGCGGAGATGGCGGCAAAGCACAATAATGCCAATATGATCGCTCTTGGAGGCAGGACGACTGAGGCGCCCCTTGCATTCGAAATAATCGACACCTGGCTTTCCACACCGTTCGAGGGTGGGCGCCACAAGAGGCGCACGGATATGCTCGACAGTCTTTAATAAATATGTAAGTTATAATAAAGATATATGGAGGTAACAAATGGGCAAAGTATATGTATTCGACCATCCGCTGATCCAGCACAAGACAGCAATAATCAGAGAAAAAAGTACCAGCGTAAAGGATTTTCGCGAACTGGTGAAAGAGATCGGCATGCTGATGGGATATGAAGCGACAAGAGATCTTCCTCTGAAGGAAGTGGAAATCGAAACACCTATCTGCAAAACCAAAGTAAATATGCTCGACGGCGAGGATGTTGCCATTGTACCGATACTCAGAGCGGGCCTCGGACTCGTTGACGGCATGCTGGCACTGATGCCCAATGCCAAGGTTGGACATGTAGGACTTTACAGAGATCCGGACACGCACAAGCCGGTTGAGTATTACTGCAAGATGCCGAATGATATAGATAAGAGAAAGGTATTTGTAGTGGATCCCATGCTAGCAACAGGCGGCAGCGCTGTTGCGGCTATCGACTTCCTCAAGCAGAGAGGGGCAAAGAATATCACATTCATGTGCCTGATAGCTGCTCCTGAAGGCATCGATGTCCTGCAGAAAGCGCACCCTGAGGTAGACATATATATAGCCGCCAAGGATGAAAAACTCAACAGCGACGCTTACATCGTACCAGGACTGGGAGATGCAGGCGACAGACTGTACGGAACAAAATAAATCAGGAGAAAATAAAAATGGACTTCATTAGAGACGACGTAAGCGAACATGACAATGTCTTCGATGTGCTCAAAGAAAGAGGCTTCATCGAACAGTGCACTCACGAGGAAGAGATACGTGAGCTGCTCGGCAGGGAAAAAATAAAATTCTATATAGGTTTCGACCCGACGGCGGACTGCCTCCACGTGGGACATTTCATGCAGGTCATCATCATGATGTATATGCAGAAATACGGACATACGCCTGTAGTCCTCATCGGCGGCGGCACCGGCATGGTCGGCGATCCCTCCGGCAGGACCGACATGCGTCAGATGATGACTCCGGAGACTATAGACGAGAACTGCAGATCATTCAAAAAGCTGTTCGACAAGTTTATCGATTTCGATGAAGATTATGTATATACGGGAGTGGAGCCCGGCAGGGGGCCCACGGAAAAGGGCTATGCCAACAAAGAGCCCGAAGCCGGGAAAGCCATCTGTCTCAACAATGCCAGCTGGCTGCTTCCCATGAACTACGTAACATTCATACGCGACATCGGCAGGCATTTTTCGGTCAATAGCATGCTCAGGGCTGAGTGTTTCAAGCAGAGACTGGAGAAGGGACTGTCGTTCCTGGAGTTCAATTATATGCTCATGCAGTCGTACGACTTCATGGTACTGGCCAGAGATATCGGCTGCAAGATGGAGTTCGGCGGCAACGATCAGTGGTCGAACATCCTCTTCGGTGTCGATCTGTGCAGGCGCGAGCTGGACAAGCAGGTCTACGGCATGACGTTCTCGCTGCTGACGAACAGCGAGGGCAAGAAGATGGGCAAGACTCAGAAGGGCGCTCTGTGGCTGGATGCCGACAAGACATCGCCGTACGAGTTCTACCAGTACTGGCGCAATGTAGAGGATGCGGACGTCAACAAATGTCTGCGCATGCTGACCTTTCTGCCTATGTCAGAAGTCGAGAGACTGTCGTCGCTTCCCGGCGAGGAGATCAACAAGGCCAAGGAGGTCCTCGCATACGAAGTGACCAGACTCGTTCATGGCGAGGAGGAAGCGAAGAAGGCTCAGGAGGGCGCGCGTGCTGCTTTCGGAGGAGGCGGCGGCAGTGCCGACAACATCCCGTCGACAAAGATGGATGCAGCGGAATTCGCCGGCGAAGGCAAGGGCCTGGTGAATCTCATCCGTGAGATCGGGCTGGTGTCCAGCAACGGCGAAGGGTTCAGGACCATCAAGCAGGGCGGACTCAAAGTCGCCGGCGAAAAGGTCTCCGATCCGAAGATGAACATCACTGCTGATATGTTCGAGGACGGCAGGCTGCTGATCCAGAAGGGCAAGAAAGTATTCCATACGGTTGAGATATGAGACCGGCACATCGAGTGCGGCAGACGGTCAGGTATCCGAATACAGCATAAGAATAAATTGAAAACACCTTCTCAGATGCATATGCATCCGGGAAGGTGTTTTGAATTTCTGATATCAGGAATGACTGTAGTCGAGTTCTTTGACCCTGTCGCCCATATCGCTGCTTTTCAGCAGATATACTAATGCTTCGCTCAGTTATGATTATATGCGGATAAAAAAATAAGTCGGCTGCAAAAGCAACCGACCGTAATTGCCGCAGCACTGCAGCAGGCAGCGCATGCGGCCGGGATCAGTCTGTTTCTTTCGAAGGCAGGATCTTGTACCACAGGCATAATCCGCATGAAAGTACTGCTGCCATGATCAACAGTCCTGCAATAAATTTTTTCATATCAACGGCCCTCCGTTCAGTTCTCAATAAGTTATTACTATTGTACCACATCTCTATCCGTGTTGAACAAAGTTTCGAAAAAGGAGGAGATCCGGCTGCTGCGGCATAAAGACAGAGATTGCGGAGCCGGCGGCAAAAGAATGTGACGATTCTGAAAATTTCATGGATTATAGAAATAAAGATGGACAAAATGTTTTGTTGCGGTTATACTTAAGCCGTACTTAAAAAACAATAAGGTTAGTTTCTACATGGCCCGCCATCTGGAAATAATCCGGGAGTTTAGTAAGTCGAGTGGTTATAACAAGTCATGATGGAGGAAAACATGGACGATAATAACACAACATTTGAAGACAAAACATTAGTATGCTGCGACTGCGGACAGGAATTCACATTCACAGCCGGCGAACAGGAATTCTACAAAGAGAAGGGATTCGAGAACGAGCCTAAGAGATGCAAGGCTTGCAGAGACAAGAAGAAAGCTGCAAGAAGAGAGCAGAGAGAGAACAGATACTAATATCTGAAAAGAAGGACAGACAGTATCGAAAGGTGCTGTCTGTTTTTTTATTGTCGTATAGAACATCCGGTTTGTATTGTTATTTGGACAGCCGTGACATATAATCGATTTGTAAGTGTATTCATACCATGTGCGGCTGTACGGCCCTGCATGGCCGGATAATAATGTGTAGATGAAAGGACAGGAAAGATGAAACTCTTAAAAAGAATCACAATGATCATGGCATTCGCCATGATATTCACCCTGCTGCCGGCGGGAGCAGAGGCTGCTTCCCATAATATCGGCAGACCTTCAGTAAAAACGGCAACGCTGAACTACAGCACAGTCAGGATATCATGGTCCGGAGTGAAAGGCGCTAAGGGATATGCAGTTTACCGCAGCGCCAAGGCTCACAGCCATTTCAAAAAGATAAAAACAACGAAGAAGAGAGTATTTGTAAACCGGAAGCTCAGGAGCAACAGTGCCTACTATTATAAAGTCAGGGCTTTCAAAAAAGTATACGGCAGAAAAATATATGGAGAATATTCAAAGACCAGGACAGGCGTTGCAGGAGTTGAAAATGTAACGGGTTTTCGTGTGATGCCGGGAGGCACCAGTGAATTCGTGCTCCAGAGGTGGAATGGCAAAAGTTCGCAGAACAGGTATGAGATATGGAGAGCGCAGGGTGTTTCGGCCAGCTTTAAAAAGATAAAAACAGTAAAAAGGATCGATCTGGGCAGTCAGACCTGTCAGGATGGAACAGTTGCAGGAAATACTCAGTACAGTTATAAGATAAGAGCCGTCAGGACGGTGAACGGAAAGACATATTACAGCGGTTTTTCAGCAGTGAAAAAAGCGACTGCCAAAAACGGCGTCGGCCTGATAAGAGATGTGTCAGTGACGTCATTCCCGACGGGAAGCGGTGATAAGGTCTCGGAAATAGAAGTGACGATGACCTCGGATCAGTACAACTATTCACTGGAGCTGACCCCTTCAAAGACGATACATCAGAGGACAATAAACGAAGAACTGGATAAGGGACCCGCCGATATCCTTTACTTTAACAGGATAGGCTCCACGGGAAGACAGCTGAGGATAACTCAGTATAAGATCGATGGCGGAAACTACATGAGCTATGCCGGAAAAATCGCCGTGAAAAGCGGCAGCACAGTGACAATGAAACTTGTGAGCGACTCAGAAAGTTTTGATTACTGGGACAGCGGCATCATAGTGATGCCGTGCGTTTACGACGGAGGCACCACATATGGAATACTGAGGCTGGAGAAGAAAAGAGGTCTGGTTGTCGATTTTAAAAAACTCGTGGATACAGTGAGCGATATGGCGGGAGATTTCGGCATTTAACACACGAAAATCAGGGAAAATAAGCCATAAATCGTTGACATTACAGAGGTTTCAGAGTAAAATCTTAATGTTCGCGATTCAGGATGGGTATTCCGTCCGCGATGAGCGAAGCTATAGTTATAGTCGTTGCCGACCAAGATCTGTGATGCGGATCCCAGTAGGCATAACCGAAACAGATCGGGAGATCCCAGTAGGCGGAAAGGAAGAAAAATGAAATCATTCATCCAGAAGCCTCTTGAAGTTGAGCGCAAATGGTACATCGTCGATGCCGAAGGTCAGAACCTCGGCAGGATGGCGAGCCAGGTCGCAGCTGTACTCAGGGGCAAGAACAAGACAACTTACACACCGCATGTAGACTGCGGCGACTATGTGATCATAGTCAATGCGGAAAAGGTAGCGGTAACAGGCAAGAAGAGACACGACAAGATCTACAGAAGACACAGCGATTATCCGGGCGGACTCAGGGAACTGAACTTCGAACAGATGATGGACAAGCATCCTACAGAAGTAGTAAGACATGCTGTCAAAGGCATGATGCCCACCGGAAAACTCGGCAGACAGATGTATAAAAAGCTCAAGGTATATGCGGGACCTGAGCACAATCATGCAGCACAGAAACCCGAGCCGCTTGAAATCATAGGAGGGAGGAACTGATCATGGCAAAAATGCAATACACAGGTACAGGCAGAAGAAAATCTTCAGTAGCCAGAGTCAGGCTCATCCCCGGCAAAGGCGAGATAACTGTAAATAAAAAACCGCTCGACGACTACATCGCACTGGAGATCGTCAAGAGAGAAGTAAAGAGACCTTTTGAGGTAGCAGACTGCGAAGGCAAGTTCGATGTCATCGCCACAGTACACGGCGGCGGCTACACAGGACAGGCAGGAGCACTCAGACACGGTATCGCAAGAGCACTGTGTCAGGCAGATACGGATGCTTACAGAGCACCGCTGAAGGCGGCAGGTTTCCTTACCAGAGATCCGAGAATGAAAGAAAGAAAGAAATACGGACTCAAGAAGGCCAGAAGAGCCAGCCAGTTCTCAAAGAGATAAGAGAATTGCCGACATCCAGAACATCAGACACCGGAGAGTATCTCTCCGGTGTTTTTGTGTCCGTTATGCGGAGTCTGCAGGTGTAAAGTATGCAAAGTTTGTAAAATCCGTTTTTTTTGTATAAGTACTCATATTTTTGCACTTGAATTCACATTTATGATATAATTCCTATAGCCGGCGTATCTGAATAGTCGTGTGGTGCGGGAGAGTGAAGATGGTAGCAAAACATTTAAGATTATTCTCGATTTTATTATTCGTGATAATATGCGTACTGATAATCCCTTCGCCTGATGTTTCAGCAGCACAGAAAAGCTATCCGAAAACAATCAAAGTCGGAGTCCTCAACAATACTTCTTATGCTTACAAAGACAAAAATGGAGTGTGGCGCGGCACCGATATCGAATGCATGATCGATATAGCTCAGAGGGCCGGATTCAAAGTCAAATTCATAGATTCGAATACTGACCCTGATTTCATGGGGAGTCTGGATAAAGGTAAATATGATATAGTTGCCGATGTGGTGAAAACCTCGGACCGTAAGAACAAATACCTGTTTACCGACGAAGCGCTCGGCATCATCAATTCTTCGCTTGCAGTACGAGCGGATGACAACAGGTGGAACTACGGAAATGTCGATCAGATCAGCCGTATGAAGATCGGCGTTCTTTCGTCATATGCAAACAACGGCGATTTCCGGAAATGGTGCACCAGGCATGGAGTGAATCCGAAAATAATCGAATACGCGGATATCGAAAAAATGACCGCTGCCCTGAAGAAGGGCAGGATCGACGGAGAGGTGTACAGCGCAGGCATCGGAGAGGAATACACGCAGCAGTTCCATACCATAATGAAGCTGCTTCCTGAATCATATTATTTTGCATTCAGAAAGGGAGATGTCGAACTGAAGAACGATGTCGATGAAGCGATAGCGCAGATACTCGCCGGGAACGTCAACTATTTCACCAATCTGCAGGACAGATACGCGACGCAGTTCAAGAGCAATGTCCTGCCGTTTTCAGCGGCGGAAAAGAATTTTATTTCCAGAAACCCGACGATACATGTCGGTGTGCTCAAAAATGATGCGCCGTTTTATAATAAGGAAAGCAGACAGGGGATAATCCCGGATTATTATAAACTGATACAAAAATATTCGGGCCTGAAGTTTGATTATAAGGTTTTCGATACGCAGAAAGAAATGTCAAAAGCCGTCAGAGACGGCAAGATAGATGTGATCGGCATCTTCAAGGGCGGAACGATCGACGGCTTCCAGGACGGTCTGATGCTGACAGACAGCATATACAATATGAGCACTATTATGCTGACGAAGCAGGACACTAATGTTTCTGATGTCAGAATCATTGCGGTGCCGGAATCGATAGCTGAGACTATGAGTGAAAGTGTGGATGAGGTCTTCCCGAAAGCGAAACTCGTAGTGGAGAAAGATATCAAACATTGTTTTGATTCTATGGAAAACGGCAAAACGGACGCAGCCCTCTGCGGTCTCCCCGGCGCTACATGGCTGATGAACCAGAAAAATTCGACTTCATACAATGTGATACCGGTCCCGGTGGTTATGACGGATCTGTGTGCGGCCGTGAAGTCGGGAAACGGGGTGCTGTGTTCGATACTGAATAAAAGCATAGAAGCGACAAAAGATAATTTCTCGGGCATCGTCACAAAAGACACATTACCGCAGAACGACTGGAAAGCAGTCATATCAAGGATACCGCCGCTCATTATTGTCCTGGTCACGCTGGCTCTTGTTATGCTGATCATTGGACTGGGATGGACGCTGTTCATTCTCAAACGCAGACAGAACGAGCATGCGGAAGCGGTTGCGGCCAAGTCCGAAGCAAAGCTGCAGAGGATGAAGGCTGAAGAAAACAAGAAGTCGGCAGATGAGAAGAATGCATTTTTCTCCAACATCAGCCACGATATGCGTACGCCGCTGAACGCGATCATCGGCTTTGCACATATGGCACGCAGCGGGAACAAAACGGACATACAAAAAGACGAGTATCTCGAAAAGATCGAAAGCTCGGGGAATCTGCTGCTGGAGCTCATCAATGATACACTGATCATTTCCAAAATGAACAGCGACAAGCTGGAACTGGATCTCAGGCCGGCCGTCCTCGATAAAGTCATAGAAGAGGTAATACTGCCTGTCAGAGAAGTGGCTGCATATAAAAACATAGCCATAACCTTTGCCTGCAGTGAACGATCTCATCAGGAAGTGCTGATGGATAAACTGAATGTAAAGAAGGTACTGCTGAATCTTCTCAATAATGCTGTGAAATACACGCCGGAAAACGGGCATATCCGGATCATTGTCAGAGATGCGGCGAATGTGGATCTGACTGACTGTACAGATGCCGCAGCAGGCGCCGGTACGGCAGCATGCGGTGACCAGCGGGAAGTGGACGGCGGCCGCTATGAGGATGCGGCAGCGGCCGGTGCGCAGAATGAAGCTGCGGATGCAGTGACAGAAATAATGGTTAAAGACGACGGTATAGGTATATCGGAAGAGTTCCTGCCGCATATTTTTGAACCGTTTTCTCAGGAACGCCGTCACGGATATGAATCAGTGGGGACAGGTCTGGGCCTTTCTATCGTGAAGAGGCTCGTGAATCTCATGGGCGGCACGATCGATGTACAGAGTGAAAAAGACAGGGGAACTACATTTATTGTACGCATACATTTCAAGAGAACGGACGAAATTGAAGAAGCTGTGCCCGAAGTTCAGGGCGATCAGGATTTCGATTTTGAGGGTATGAAGATGCTGGTGTGCGAAGACAATGAACTGAATCGCGAAATAGCAGTGGCGATGCTTGAAGAGAAAGGTATAACAGCAGATACGGCATATGACGGGAGATCCGGAGTCGAACGGTTTGCAGCCAGCAGAGAAGGTGAATATGATGCTATACTTATGGATATACGGATGCCGTATATGGATGGGTATGAGGCAACTGCGGCTATACGTGCTCTTGACCGCCGCGACGCGGCCGTTCCGATCATCGCTATGACGGCAGATGCTTTTTCAGATGACATCAAAAAGAGTCTGGAAAATAGCATGGATGCTCACATCGCAAAACCGCTGGATGCAGATACGATGTTCAGGACCATCGCTGCGGCTTTGATAAAGGTCGGACGCTGATGAACGGAGACGCAGACAGATTACAGATGCAGAGGAATAACAGCAGACTTATTATGCAGGAAGACGACAGATATCTGCAGGAGCAGATAATCACTTACATAGGAAATAAACGAGGCCTGCTGACAAATATCAGCGCCTGCCTCGAAGAAATCAGACACGATCTCGGCAGAGAAAAGATCGTATCTCTTGACATGTTTTCGGGTTCCGGCATTGTGGCAAGACTGCTGAAACAGTATTCCTCGCTGGTGCTGGCCAATGACCTGGAGCACTACAGCCAGATAATCAATGAATGCTATCTTTCTGATCGCGAGGATCTCGCGGGAAGCGAATACAAAAAATATAAAAAAGAAGTCGACGATTTCTTTGAATGCCGCTGCAGTGACGCGGCGGCGCAGGAGCGCAGTGATTTTTCGGAATGCCGCACGGCCGCAGGCGAAACAGACGGTTCCACGGAACGCCGCACGGCCGCAGGCGGAGGCCTGATCAGAGGGATCATATCCAGAGAATATGCGCCGCATGACGATGATGACATACGGAAAGGCGAACGCGTATTTTATACTGCGGAAAACGCCGCCGCGATCGATACATACAGAGCCGCGATAGATCAGGTGCCGCAGCCGCTGCAGAAATATTTTCTGGCTCCGCTTCTCTATGAAGCCTCGGTGCATACCAATACCAGCGGAGTGTTCAAGGGATTCTATAAAAACTCGCGCACCGGCAGAGGTCAGTTCGGCGGCGACGGCGAGAATGCGCTGTCGCGTATAAAGGGCAGGATCAGACTGCCGGAGCCGGTGCTGAGCAGCTTCTCGTGTGAACACATGGTCTACAGAGAAGATGCCAACGAGCTCGCCCGCAGGCTTGCAGAGGAGGCAGGCCGGATCGATGTTGCTTACATAGATCCGCCGTATAACCAGCATCCCTACGGCTCGAATTACTTTATGCTCAATGTGATCGCCGACAATAAAATAAGCGGCCGTCAGAGCGCGGTATCCGGCATACCGGACAACTGGAACAGGTCGCGCTATAATAAGGCGCCGCAGGTGAAGGCTGCTTTTGAGGAACTGATCAGTGAAATCAGGAGCAGATATCTGCTCATCTCATATAATTCCGAGGGCTATATATCTTTAGATGAAATGAAAACCATACTGGAACGGTATGGAGATGTCCATTATCAGGAGATAAGATACAACACTTTCAGAGGCAGCCGCAATCTGCGCGGACGCAGCATATATGTCAATGAATATCTGATAACCGTTCGTAAAAAGTGAAAGCCGCCGCCGCAGAAGGTGCGGTGAGATGATGCTGCTGATCGGATCCGCGTCGAAGCAGGGTGCAGGTCGAAACCGTTCGGCTGTCGGCAGTGCCGGGCATCAGAGATGATCCGGATTGCCCTTCGTGCTGAAGACGATGACGCTGGCGATTATTATGATGCCGCCGATAAAGGTCCCCATGTCAGGGATCTCATGCAGCATAAGGAAGCCGAGCACTGCTGCGATGAGCGGGTTGATGAAAAGGTAGTTTGATACTTCGCTGGTCCTTTCTGCCCGCGATATTGCTGCGCTCCAGAAGAAGTAGGCGAGTGCGCTGGGCATGACGCCGAGGTAAAGAGCCGCCATGTTTGCGGTCATGCTGGCTGACGATATGTCTGAGATCGTCTGCGGCAGGAAGGCGAGCATCTGAACAGTGCCGGCTATGGCGCTGTATGTCGTGATCTCTATGGCGGTGTATCCCATTTCCGTGAATTTGCGGTTGAGGATATTGTAGACTGCAAACACAGCTGCGCAGAGGAACATCCATATCACGCCGACATTTATTGAAAGGACGCCGTTCCACAGCAGCAGCACAGCCACGCCTCCGAAGGCGCAGGCTATGGAGAGCCAGCCGATGAGGTTGATCTTTTCGTGGTAGAGTTTGAAAACGCCGATTGCCGTCAGGATCGGAGCAGCTGCCGTGATGATGCTTCCCGTAGCGGAATTGAGAGTAGTGAGTCCCAGATTGAAAAAGATGAAGTATACCGAGAAGCCGGCCATTCCGGAAAGAAAGAACCACAGAAGATCTTTCTTGCAGAAGGGTTTCCTGATGTGGACGATCCTGCCGATCACGAGCAGGATGATCGCTGCCAGTGCGCAGCGTATAAGGCCGAGAGAATATGATGAGATCTCGCTTCCGATAACACGGGTGAAGGGAAAGCCTGAGCCCCACAGCAGCACGGTCAGGAAAGCAAGAAGGTTCGTTTTGATTTTGTTGTTCATATACATCTCATCTCTTTTCTGGTTCTCTTCGCTTATTGTATCTTACCGGGTATTTTTCTGAGGCCGGGCGGTTTTCATTTTCATCCGCCCGATCGTTTTTCTGAGGCCGGGCGGTTTTCATTTTCATCCGTCCGATCGTTTTTATGAGACCGGGCGGTTTGCTATTCTATGTTCAATTGTTTTTTGTTTGCCTGGTCATTTGTTCGCACGGTCAGCGGTACTTCAGGTATTTGATGAATTCGCGCACTGCCAGCGGAGCAGTTCCCTGGGCGCGCATCGCCATGCACAGTCCGCGGCTGGCGGGAACATCGAGTTCTTTGATCACTATATGATAAGGAATCCGGCGCAGGATCAGTTCCGGAAGGATGCTGATGCCCATGCCGCTTTCCACCATCGACATAATAGCATAATCGTTCCATGTAGTAAAATGAACATCCGGCGTGATGCTGTTCTTTTCAAAGACCTCGGCGGCTTCGTCCTGACCTTCTTTTTTCAGGAGCAGGAAGGGCCAGTCGGGTATCTTTGCCACCGGGAAGCGGTCGCATCCGGCCAGCGGATGATCTTCGGGAAGGACCGCGAGCAGTCTGTCGTTTTCCAGAAATACGGTTTCGAGTCCCGGAGCTGCAGGCAGACGTGTAAAACCGCAGTCCACGCGGCCTTCAAGTATCCATTGTTCGATCTCGACATAATCTCCCATCAGCAGTTCATAATCGATGTCCGGATAATCTTTGCGGAATTCCCTGATGATGTTCGGCGCCCAGTGCGTGGCGGCGCTGGAAAATACGCCGATCCGGATCAGGCCTGACTTGAGGCCGTTCATATCGTCTATCTGCGTTTGAAGAGCCTGGTACTCGGCGCAGACCTTTCTTATGGCGGGAAGCAGCCTTGTGCCTTCAGAGGTGAGTCTGACGCCGCCGCGCCCGCGTTCCAGCAGAGAAACATTCCATTCTTTTTCGAGGTCGTTTATCATGCGGCTGATGCCTGACTGTGAGTAGGAAAGCATCTCGGCGGCTTTGGTAAAGCTGCCGTATTCTATTGTCTTTATGAAGGCCAGATATTTCTGGATGTTCATGTCCATAGCTGTTCCTCCGTATCGTGCCGCTGCGGGCAAAAATTAACGTCAGCGGCCCGCTGCTATGCTCGATGGTGCGGCGCAGGTGCCGGTGCCGTGGCGCCGGCATATAAGCACATCAGGGTGTCTGTCATATTTGAAATCGCATACATCTGTTTTTGTAATTAAAAGTATGATAATTATTCGCTTTTGTGATTTATAACATGATGTTACACTAAAAATGCAGATAAATCAAGAGTTTCAGAGGCCGAAATGAGTTCCGGAGGGGCATCTGCCGCAGCAGGCGCGGACAGGCATCAACGACGGAGGTCGCAGCCGCAGCGCATAAATCGGGGCCATACCGGAGGAGCCGGTGCATACCGGAAAAACCGGGGCCGACAGCAGAATGAAACAGAAAGACAGCAGGAGAAGGAAATGGAGATCGAGCGGAGCAGGATATCGTCAGGCACGGCAGCAGAAAACTCTGCCGGAGCAGCAAGGATATCGTCAGGGACATCAGTAAAAATATCATACTATAAGTACATAGCTTCACTGCTGATATTCGGATCATGCGGCATCATCGCCAGTTTCATATCGCTGAACAGCTATGAGATAGTGCTGCTGCGGAGCATGATAGGAACTATGGTGCTGATCGCACTGTTTTTTATCACCCGTCAGAAGCTCCATCTGCGCAGCCGCCCGAAGGATTTTTTCCTGGTCGCCGCTTCGGGAGCCGCGATGGGCGGAAACTGGATGTTTCTCTATGAAGGATATACGCAGGTCGGCGTCGGGACTTCCACACTGGAATGTTATTGCGGCCCGGTGATAGTGATGGCGCTGTCGCCGCTGCTGTTCAAAGAGAAAATCACCGGCACGAAGCTGGCGGGGATCGCGGCAGTCATGGTCGGGATGCTGCTCGTGAACATCCAGTCGCTCGGCGAAGGAAACAGTGTATGGGGAGTTTTCTGCGGAGCTATGTCTGCGCTTACTTATGCATTGATGGTAATATTCAATAAGAAATCCCACGGCATAGAAGGCCTGGAGAACGCTATGGTATCGCTCGGTTCCGCATTTCTTACGGTCGCAGTGTTTACTGTCGCGAAGCAGGGATTCATTATCGAGGTGCAGAGCAGCGACTGGCTGCCGATCCTGATAATAGGCTTTGTCAACGCAGGTCTGGGGTGTTTCCTGTACTTTTCGTCGATAGGGTCGCTTCCCGTACATTCAGTCTCGATACTGGGTTATCTTGAACCCTTGTCGGCAGTGGTATTTTCCATGATGTTTCTCGGCGAACCGATGGATATCGTCAAGGCAGCCGGTGCGGTACTGATACTCGGCGGCGCGGTTTTCGGCGAAAGCAGGATCGGCTGGCGTGCGCCGCAGCTGTCAGGAAGATAGGCGCATACTCCTGAAATAGTTTCTAATATAGTTATAAATCGCAGTCCTATGCTGTATAATATATGGCATAGGATATTTCTTTGGTGCGGATGCGATATTGATAAAGCAGCCGCAGAAAGAAAGGACGAGAGGATGCCGGAACTGCCGGAAGTTGAAACTATAAAACGTGTGCTGGAACCGCAGCTCCGCGGCTGTATGATACAGTCCGTGAAAGTGCCGAGGCCGGAAGTCATCGCTCATCCGGACGCTGCTGATTTCTGTGCTGCACTTGCCGGACAGAAAATACGCGGCATGGACAGGCGCGGAAAATTCCTGCAGATCATTATGGAGAGCGGTGACACAGTCATACTGCATCTGAGGATGACCGGCTGTCTGCTGGCGGCGCCGAAGGATCATCCGGCGGAGAAGCATACGCATGTGGTCTTCTGCCTGGATAATGATGTCGAAGTGCGCTTCTCGGATACCAGACGATTCGGCAGGTTATGGCTGCAGCACGCCGGTGAAGCGGACACTTTCAGCGGCAGGGAACTGCTGGGACCGGAACCTTTCGATGAAGGAATGACGGCGGAGTATCTGCAGTCGGCGCTCGGCAAAAGCCGCAGAACGATAAAGGCATGTCTGCTCGATCAGAAAAAGATCGCCGGGATAGGCAATATATATTCTGACGAGATACTGTTTTCAGCAAAGATCAGGCCGGACCGCGAAGCATGCTCTCTGAAGAAAAAAGAATGGGAAAGACTGGCGGAAACGATACCGGCAAGCCTGTCATTTTTCATTGAAAAAAATCGTATCACACCGGCAGCTTATCTGAAAAGCAAAGGGCAGGATTACCGGAACACGCCTTTCCTGAAGGTATACGGACATGAAGGCGAGCCCTGTCCGACCTGCGGCACGCCGCTCCGCAAAAACGTGATCGGCGGACGCAGCAGCGTCTTCTGTCCTAAATGCCAGAAATAGAAATGCCGGGAAAAGAGTTTGAGTATGGCTGATACATATAACGAAAAAAACAAATTGCTGATGAAAATGTTCATAAAGAACACGCGTTATAATATCAGTTTTGAGCTGATGATGAACGCGGCATTTACGATAGATTTTCTTATTGTCGCCATTTTCATTGACGATGTGCATTATGCGTCGATAGTGCTGGCGGAGGTCTTCTGGTGTCTTTCATATATCATTAACGCGCTGGTCTCATACGGAAGCATGACTGTCAGGGCAAAGTATCTGGGTGCTAATGACAAAGAGGGAAGCGACAGGGTGTTCACGGCCTCGCTGATGATCTCGGTGCTGAGCGGGGGAGCGATCGTTGCTTTCGGCCTGCTGTTTCCGGATGCAGCGGCGGCAATGTGCGGCATGAACAGTGAGATGATCGGCAGCGGTTCGAGATATATTATGGGGAGCTGTGCGGGGATAATCCCGTATATCGTATCGCGTATGATAATCAAGAACATAATTACTGACGGGGCCCACAGACTTTGTCTGGCAGCCTGTATGGTTTCCGGGGCAGTCAATGTGATTTTAGATTTTATCGTGCTGAAGATATTCCATCTCGGCACCGGAGCGGTAGGCCTTACGACTTCGTTCAGTTATCTGCTCCTGCTGCTGATAGTCTGTACATATTTCAGATCCGGTCACAGCGCTCTGAGACTGATAAGTCTGAAGAAAGCACTTCCGGCCTGTGCGGAGATCATCGGAGTCGGAGCTTCGAAGGGGTTTATCCAGCTCGGGACCATGCTGTGCATGATGCTGATAAACAACCTTGTCGTAGTCTCGCTGGGGATGGCAGGAGCCTCTGCGCTGGCTGTTAAGGATTCGCTGAACTGTCTGCTGCTGGCGGCCGTTGAGGGATCTACGGAGACCTTCGGTATGCTTACGTCTCTGATGTATGGGGAACGCAACAAAGTGGGCATCAAACAGACCATGCATGCTTCTCTTACCAGAGGATTTATCGATATTCTGGTCATTTCGGCAGTTGTATTTGCGGCGGCATCTCCCATCGCGGCAGCGTTCGGTGTGAGCGGGCAGGAATCCGCCGCCTGTGCTGTCGAGTGTCTGCGCTGTCTGGCGGCTTCGGTGCCTCTGACATATCTGTCCTATCTGATCGCTTCATATCTGGCCGTCAGCAGGGAAAGGATCGCAGCCGGATTCTTTTCCGCTCTGATCGTATTCATAGCGCCGGTGACGGTGATACTAACCTTGAAGTGGGCGTTCGGCATCGATGAACTGTGGAGATCGTATCCCATTGCAGCAGCGGCTGCGCCTGTCGTTTTCCTGATCTGGAGATATGCAAAGAGCAGATCCGGACGTTTGTTCATGGACAGGATAGCGGCGCTTCCGGAGGAGGAGTTTTCTTTTGATCACCGTTATTCGGCATCTATCAGGAACGACATTGACACTGTTAAAGGGACGGTGCTCGATATACGCGACTTCTGTGCAGAGCACGGCATAGATAAACGCCGCAGCAATATACTGCAGCTCTCCGTGGAGGAGATGGTCAACAATATCATTACGCACGGATTCAAAGACGGTACAGAGCATGTCATAGATATATCTGTCAAGGTCAGAAAAGACGACATCCTGCTCCGCATACGCGATGACGGCATCCGCTTCAATCCCCTGAATTACAAGGGCAATAACGATGATCCGATGGCCTGCATAGGCATTATGATGATAAAGAAGTGTTCTGTCAGGGTCGATTACTATCATGCGGCCAGTATGAACAATCTGGTCGTCGAGGTCTGAAGCGGCAGAGGCAACTCTTGCCCGGATCAGGAGGCTGGCTGCAGCCGGAGTGAACAGAACGGGTGCGCTGCTGCCAGGGCGAAGCGGCAGGTGTGCGCTGCTGTCAGGGTGAACAGAACGGGTGCGCTGCTGTCCGAAATTTGTTATATTGACATCTGAAAATCTTCGCGTTATTATTATATTGTGATCATATGACTGACGGAAGTGGAGTAAACCACATGGAGTATGATTGAATGATATTTGCCGACCGTCTGGGCATCAGGAAAGCCCATGATGTTCGGCTTTTCTGTTTTCCGTTTTCTTTTATAAGCGCGGGATGCCTCGGACTGATATGAATGGCCTCCGGCGCAGAGCAGCGGTCAGCCGGACCGCATGCAGTGAAAGGAGGAAACATGCAGACGGGAAGGATACATTCGATCGAGACCATGGGCCTCGTAGACGGGCCCGGCATCCGTACAGTCATTTTTTTGCAGGGCTGCGATCTGAGATGCGCTTACTGCCACAATCCCGACACCTGGTCCAAAGGCGGAAAGGCCGCGAATGATCAGGCAGCAGGCGGAAACGCGGCGGAGAAAAGCACATCCGGTGCGAAGGCGGAGAAAAGCACGTCCGGTGTGAAGGCAGCAAAAGAAATGACATCTGCTGAACTGACTGCCAAAATCGTCAGGTTCAGGAGTTACTTTGATGCCAGCGGCGGCGGCGTCACATTTTCAGGCGGAGAGCCGCTGATGCAGGCTGAGTTTCTGGCCGAGGTCATGGAAAGCTGCAGATCTGAAGGCATCAGTATCTGTCTCGATACTGCGGGCTGCGGACACGGAGACTATGACAGGATATTAGCTTCCACAGACCTGATCCTTTATGATGTGAAGCACTACACGGACGACGGATACAGGAAGATCACCGGGAACGGATCAGGGAAGCTGTATGTATCCGAGGGACAAAACGCGTGCGGATCCGAAAGCGGGACAGGCGCGGAGCGGACGGCGCTGGCCAGGACAGAAGATTTTTTGAGGGCTGCGGAAAAAGCAGGTGTACCGATGTGGGTACGCCATGTTGTCGTGCCCGGGATCACGGACAGCACGGAACATATCAAAGGTCTGAAGGCCTATATCAGCCGGATGCCCAATCACGGCAATGTCAAAAAAATAGAATTGTTACCATATCATCTTCTCGGGGTAAATAAGTACCATGAGATGGGCATCGATTACAGGCTGGAGGGAGTTCCGGCCATGGATGAGGATAAAACAAGAGAACTGCAGCATCAGTTTTTCGAATGAGCTGCACAGAACGAAGAAATAATCAGAGGAGCCGCCTTCGGGGGCGAGATAAGGAGGAAGCAAAGATGGGAGATATAAGAAAAATGGTACCGGACATGAAGCCGCAGTGGGAGGGATTCAACAGCGGCAACTGGAGACATGTTATCGACGTGCGCAATTTCATCCAGAAAAATGTCACGCCGTACAGCGGCGACGAGAGCTTCCTGGAAGGACCGACTGAAAGGACGGAAAGGGTATGGGGCAGATGCAAGGAACTGCTCGATGAGGAGCTGAAAAACGGTATCCTCGATGTAGAGACGGATGTGGTCTCCGGCATTGATAATTTTGCACCCGGATATATAGACAAAGAAAACGAAGTGATCGTCGGTCTGCAGACGGACGCACCGCTGAAGAGGATAGTCAATCTTTACGGCGGCACCAGGATGGCCGAGCAGGCGCTGGAGCAGTACGGTTATGAAATGAATGACGAAGTGAAAAGACGCTTTCACGAATACAGGAAAACGCATAACGAAGGAGTCTTCGATGCTTACCCGGAGAGGACGAAGGTCGCCAGACACAACGGACTGCTGACCGGGCTGCCGGATGCTTACGGCCGCGGCAGGCTGATAGGCGATTACAGGCGGGTGGCGCTGTACGGGATCGATTATCTGGTCGAAGAAAAAGAAAAAGATATCAGGCTGATGGACGGACCGATGACTGACGAGATGATACGCGTCAGGGAAGAACTGAATGAGCAGGTGCGTGCGCTGAAGGAGATAAAATCGATGGCATCCAAGTACGGTGTGGACATCGCAGGACCGGCAGGCAACGCGCAGGAAGCTGTCCAGGCTGTGTATATGGGTTATCTGGCGGGCGTCAAGGAAAACAACGGCGCGGCGACTTCGTTCGGAAGAACATCGACATTCCTCGATATCTATATCCAGAGAGATATCGACCGCGGCATGATAACTGAGAAGGAAGCGCAGGAACTGATCGATCAGCTGGTAATCAAACTGAGGCTGGTGCGGCATCTGCGTACGCCGGAATACAATGAGCTGTTCGGCGGCGATCCGACATGGGTGACGGAGTCGATCGGCGGCATCAGCGTCAAAGGCATGCCTCTGGTGACGAAGAACTCCTTCCGCTATCTGCATACGCTGACTAATATGGGCACGGCTCCGGAGCCGAATCTGACAGTGCTGTGGAGCAAGGATCTGCCGGAGAATTTCAAAAGTTACTGCGCGAGAATGAGTATCGAGACGGATTCTATACAGTATGAGAACGACGATCTCATGCGTCCGATCTATGGCGATGATTATGCGATCTCCTGCTGCGTTTCGGCTATGACTGTCGGCAAGCAGATGCAGTTTTTCGGCGCCAGAGCAAACCTGGCCAAGTCGCTTCTCTATGCTATCAACGGAGGCATCGATGAGCTGACCGGGGACAAAGTGATCCCCGAGATCGAACCGCTGACGGATGAGGTCCTCAATTTCAACGATGTGATGCTCAGCTACAAAAAGGTCATGACTTACGTGGCCGGCCTGTATGTGGATACCATGAATGTGATACATTACATGCACGATAAATATGCTTATGAAGCCAGCCAGATGGCGCTTCATGACACGCATGTGGAAAGGCTGACAGCCTTCGGTATTGCCGGACTTTCTGTTGTGGCGGACTCGATGTCGGCTATCAAGTTCGGCAGGGTAAAGCCGATCAGGAACGAGCGCGGCGTGGCTGTCGATTTCGAGGTAGAAGGAGATTTCCCCAAATACGGCAACGATGACGACGAGGTCGACGACATCGCGATCGAGATCGTGAAATATTTTTCCGACGAACTGAAGAAGCATCCCATGTACAGGGACGCAAGGCATACATTGTCGGCTCTGACGATAACATCGAATGTTATGTACGGGAAGCTGACAGGCAATACGCCTGACGGACGCAAGCACGGCGAGCCTCTGGCTCCCGGCGCGAATCCGATGCACGGACGCGATGAGAACGGCGCCCTGGCTTCGCTCAATTCCGTGGCGAAGATCCCGTACAGAAATGTATGTCAGGACGGAGTTTCCAATACATTTTCTATCGTTCCCGGCGCTCTGGGCGGCGACATGGCGCAGCGGCAGACGAATCTGACGGCTCTGCTCGACGGATACTTCTGCCAGGGCGCTCACCACTTGAATGTGAATGTCCTTGACAGACAGAAACTGATCGACGCCATGGAACATCCGGAACAGTATCCGACGCTTACTATCAGAGTCTCCGGCTATGCGGTGAACTTTGTGAAGCTTTCCAGAGAGCATCAGGAGGAAGTCATCAAGCGCACCTTCCACGAAGCAATGTGACCCCGCATCTCTGAGGCTAAGCAGATCTGTACAGGCATCTCAGGAAGCAGCGGAAGAGCAATGTGGCCCCGCATCTGCATGGCTATGCAGACTTCGGCGCATGAAGATGGCGCCGCTGCAGGCCATTTCAGTCCATGCGCCGTGCCTGGGCAGAATCGGGATCCGGTGATGCGGATCAAGCAGCAGACATTTCAGAATCAGTATTCATAAGATAAGGAGACAGCCGCAGCCCGCAGGGCCGCGGCTGTCTTCATCTTTGATTCCCCAGCTTCAATCCCCAGGCTGCCGCGCCGCCTGCCGCCTGCCGCTCTGCACGCTTCCCATATGATCATCCCGCGCAGTCCGCTTCCCATATGGTCATCCCGCGAAGTCCGCTATTCCGTATGATCATCCCGCGCAGTCCGCTATTCCGTATGATCATCCCACGCAGTCTGCTATTCCGTATGATCATCCCGCGCAGAGTCAAAAAGTTGGCGTAAAAAGGGCAATAATTACTAAAAAGACGCGGAAAACAGGCATAGTGTCATGCTTTTAACGGGAATTTCCGAGAAAAGCTGATTAATTAAACGCTGTATTTGGTAAATAATGGTAATATTCCGCGTCAAATCTGTTAAAATGATAAAAAGACGCAAACTTTTAAGCGTGGAGATGCGTAAGACAGTGCGAAAGGAATGTAATGGCTCGTCAAAACAAGGTTGAGAGAGATAGGCTTTGGAACAGGGGTGTCTGAGATTAAAAGGAATGGCGTTAAGGTCAAGAGATGCTTGATGAGATAAGAAGGATGATGATAAGGTTAAGAGAGCGCTTGATGAGAAAGAAAGCGCTTGATGAGATAAGAGAGCTGTTGATAAGAAAAGAGAGCTTTGATTAGATAAAAAGGGATGTTGAAGTGAGCGAACTATATTACTTGATGCAGAAAGAATATGAGAGCCAGAGGGAATTGCAGGAATGGCTTCGCGCGGAGGCAGAGAGCCTTCCGGCAGGTACGCTGAGTTTTTCGGTTTCAAAAGGCAAGGAATATATCAATCTGAAAGTAAGAACAAAATCGGGGAAAATGGAGCGGAGACACCTTTCACAGCAGCGGCCGGAAGATGTGGAACTGGCGCACAAAATCAGTCATAAAAGGTATATAATTGAACTGCTGAAAATACTTGATAAAAATGTGTCAGCACTTGAAGAATGCATAAAAAAGTATAAACGGTTCGACCCAGTTGAAATTGCCGAAAATTTGCCGAAGGCATACCGGGAACGGTGGGGCCATTTCGGAATGAAATGTGGTCAAGCCGGGAAGCGGCAGGATCAGCCGGGCATTAAGAACGGTCAAACCGGGAAGCGGCAGGATCAGCCGGGCATGTGGAATGACCCATCGGGAATCAGGGAAGGCCAACAGGTCATGCGGCAGGACAGGTTGGATCGGTGGAAGGAAACAGCAGCTGCAAAAGGAATCAGGCAAGTATCGGTCGATGACATCAGTTTCAGATCAAAATCTGAGCAGATCATCGGTCTGGTCCTGGAAAAGCATGGTATTCTGTTTGAGTATGAAAGGTCTATAAAGGCAAACGGGATAGCATACCGGCCCGATTTCACCATAAGGCATCCGCAGACAGGGCAGTTGATATATTATGAACACATGGGGATGATGGATCAGCCGGGTTACACGGAAAGTGCAGTCAGAAAATTAATGGACTACTGGTGTGAAGGAATACAGATAGGTAAAAATCTGATTCTGACTTTTGAAACCAGGGACGAACCACTCAGCGTTTCGCAGATAGAGCAGCTGATAAAAGAACATCTGTCATGAGCAGAAAAACACTTAAGCATTGACCGAAAGCGTGATAGTGCGGCAACCGGCGATCTCAGAGAAGAAGCAGTGCGGAAGCCGGCGATCTCAGAGAAGAAGCAGTGCGGCAGCCGACGGCCGGGAAGAATAAGAAAGCCGGCGGCAGGCATGGAAATGACAGGAAAGAGAAGCAGACAGGGGTACAGCACGAGTGACTGACGCGATGAATATAAAAATATCTGAAGGCGGAAACGCAGAAAATAAAAAACAGAAAAAAGACAGGAGCAGTGATCGATGAAACTGATGTCATGGAATGTCAACGGCCTGCGGGCCGTAATGAAGAAAAACTTTTTTGAATTTCTGGAGGAATCTTCCCCGGATATTCTTTGTCTGCAGGAGACCAAGATGCAAGAGGGCCAGGAGGAAGTCAGCACATCTGGATATCATCAGTACTGGTGCAGCGCTGACAGAAAAGGATATTCAGGAACGCTAATACTGACGAAAGAGGAACCGGTAAGCGTTACGACCGGGATGGGCATCGATGAACATGATCACGAAGGCCGCATCGTTACCTGCGAGTTCGAAGATTTTTATCTGGTCAATGTTTATGTGCCGAATTCGAAGGACGGGCTGGCAAGGCTGGATTACCGCATGGATTGGGAAGACGCTTTTCGCGATTATGTGAAGCGGCTTGAAAATGACGGACTCAGTGCCGGGGCAGGCGCAAAGAGTGGATCCAGTGCGGAGAATGTCAGCGGCACGAAGATCGGATCCGGGGCAGGCGCGAAGATCGGATCCGGCGCAGAGAGTATCAGTGAATTGAAGAGCGGATCCGGTGGGAAGCCGGTCGTGATATGCGGTGATATGAATGTTGCTCATGAAGAAATAGATATAAAGAATCCCGGACCGAACCGGCGCAATGCCGGCTTTACCGATGAGGAACGCGGCAAGATGACGGAACTGCTGAACGCGGGATTCGTCGATACTTTCAGGTATCTGCATCCTGATGCGGAAGAGGAGTATTCATGGTGGAGCTACCGATTCAAGGCCAGAGAGCGAAATGCCGGATGGCGCATAGATTATTTTCTTATATCGGAGGATCTGGTGCCGAGGCTGAACGAGGCGGGTATCAGGCAGGATGTATTCGGCAGCGACCACTGTCCGATCGTGCTGGAATTGAAATGCTCGGGGCCGCGAGGACTGTGACAGGCGGATCGTCGGATGCTGTCTGGCATTATCGTATACCCGAAATGAAAAAGAGAATAACAGGAATAGAAAAGGGAGTCGGCTGAGGCTGTAAGAATGCTGCATAACTGTCGCATGACTGCTGATATTTCAGCAGTCATGCGGCTATTTGATTTTTTGTCGAATACATAAATCGTCCGCCTGATGCTCTGCAGAAAAATATGAAAAAAGTATTGACGGGCGTCACATGCTGTGTTATTGTACTAAGTAGTTAATACAGTAATACAAATTAAAGAGGCGAAGCATTGCTTCACAGAAACAGAGAAAAGTGTGTATGACTGCGGCAACTAAAGTCTGATCAGGCATGATCGATCCGGCATCAGCCGGTCAGAGAATAAACGATCGGTACATGGATGGAAAGAAAGGAATAAGAAAGAGATGGAAGGAGGAAGCGATGGAGTGGACATTCAGACAGGGGACTCCGATATATGCTCAGATAATTGAACAGATGCATATGAGTATAGCAAACGGCACATTCAAGCCGGGCCAGAGACTGGCATCGGTGCGCGATATAGCTACAGAGGCCGAGGTCAATCCGAATACGATGCAGAGGGCACTGTCCAGCCTTGAGCAGGAGGGCCTGCTGCATACGGAAAGGACCAGCGGACGCTTTATTACAGAGGAGGAAAGCAAATTGGACGACTTGAGAAAATCACTGGGTAACCGGTTCATCGATGAGCTGTTCAGCAATCTGGAAAAGCTCGGCATGAAAAAAGAGGAAATAATCGAGGCGGTTGAGAAATATGCCGCGGATAACAGGAATGGAGCGGAGGTGAAATAAATGAGCATACTGGAATGCAGAGGTTTGGTCAAATACTATGGCAGATCAAGAGGACTGGACGGCATGGATCTGCAGCTGGAAAAGGGACAGATCGTCGGACTGCTGGGACCGAACGGATCGGGCAAGACGACCATGATCAAACTGGCCAACGGCCTGCTGAGGCCGACTTCCGGAGAGATACTTATAGAAGGAGACAGGCCTTCACCCGTGACCAAGGCGAAAGTCGCTTATCTGCCCGACAGGGAGTTCCTGCCGAATTACATGACAGTAGATAAGCTGCTGGATTTCTACGGCGATTTCTTTGCGGACTTCAACAGAGAGAAAGCGGAAGCGATGCTGGAGAACCTCGACATCAGCAGAGAAGATCCGCTGAAAAAGTTTTCCAAGGGAAACAGAGAAAAGATCCAGCTGATCCTGGTAATGAGCAGAGATGCCAGTATATATTTTCTCGATGAACCGATCGCGGGAGTCGATCCGGCGGCCAGGGAATATATATTGAAGACGATAATTTCCAATTACTGTGAGAACGCACTGGTAGTCATATCGACGCACCTTATCACTGATATCGAACCGGTGCTGGATGACGTAGTGTTTATCAAGGAAGGCAAAGTCGTGCTCCACGATAACGCCGATAATATCAGGGAAGCAAAAGGAAAGAGTGTGGATGGATTGTTCAGGGAGGTATTCAGATGTTAGGTAAACTCATGAAATATGAATTCAGATCCGTCGGGCGCATCATGCTGCCGCTGTACGGCGCATGGCTGGTGATATCGCTGCTGTTCGGATTAGTCATCAATAAACTGCAGGAGCTGACGCTGATCAATGTGATCACAGGTCTCCTGTACGGAGCCGTGACAGCGGTGGCGCTGGTGCTGACACTGATCCTGATCATCCAGAGATTTTATAAAAATCTGCTGGGACAGGAAGGATATCTGATGTTCACTCTGCCGGTCACTACAGGGAGACATATATGGAACAAGACTATATCTGCTGCTGTCTGGTTCGTTCTTGCAGGTATTGTAGCGCTGGTTTCCGTAGGATTCATTTCAATATGGAGCGTAACTCCGTCCGCGATACTGAAAGGGATCGGCATGTTCTTCTCGGATGTGTCGCACAGCGTGGGCGCAGGCGGGACTGTACTGCTGACAATAGAAGTGATAGCCCTGGTACTGCTTATCGGCGGGGAAGCTGCTCTGAAAATATATGCAGCCATAGCGATAGGGCATCAGTGGAGCAGCCACAGGATCATAGGCGCTGTAGGCGCTTATATCGGGTTGTCGATCCTGGAAGTCATTGTCATAAATATAGTGTTCTGGATCAGAAATTTCACTCCGCCGTCGTTCAATGATTTCATGGACAGCCTCATACCTTCGCAACAGTTCGCAGCTGCACAGATCATGATCGGGATCCTGGCGCTGATCGCAGCCATACCGGCGGCGGTCTATTACATAGTAACATATAAGCTGCTGGATACCAGGCTGAATCTGGAGTAGAAGACAGAGAGTCCGGTGCGGATCGAGAAGAGTACGGAAGTAATCGAGAAAAGTCCGGTGCAGACCAGAAAAGATCCGGTACGAATATAGAAGAGTACGGGACAACTGAAAATAATCCGCAAAAGGCAGCGAAAGTGAGAAACAAATAATCGAAAGTGTGTGTTTAAGAAAGAAAAGACCGCATGGACCGCAGGGCCCGTGCGGTCTTTGTGTAACAGATCAAAGCAGTCTTTGCGGATCAGGTCCGTGCAGGCTTATCTGCAGCAGGAAGTGCCTGCCTTCAGCAGCAGGCCGGCAGGGCCCTTCCATAATAACAAACAGACAGCGTCATAAAAGAAAAACAGACAAAGCAGATGCATTGACTGGTGACTTTTTTCGATCGCGAGTCTATACTTGACATGTAAACAGCAATGAAACGGAAGGGGGAAAGATATGGATATATCAGAGACAGTAAAAAAGCAGCGGGATTATTATAAAAGCGGCATTACGCGGACGTATGACTTCAGGCTCGATGCACTGAAGAGATTCAGAAGGATGCTGATCGACAATGAGTATAAGATCAATGAGGCGCTGCACGCAGACCTCAACAGAAGCGCCTCGGAAACATATATGTGCGAGACAGGCATGGTGCTGGCAGAAGTAAATTACAGCATCAGTCATCTGGCTTCCTGGATGAGGGACAGGCATGTCCTGACGCCCCTGGCGCAGTTCCCGGCCAGGAGTTTCGTCTCGGCGGAGCCGTACGGCGTGACTCTGATAATGTCGCCGTGGAATTATCCCATACAGCTGTGTCTGGCGCCTCTGACGGCAGCTATGGCGGCAGGCAACTGTGCGATCCTCAAGCCCTCGGCTTATGCGCCGCAGAGCAGTCATGTCATAGCAGGGATGATACGCGAGACTTTTCCGCCAGGATACGTAACGGTGATCGAAGGGGGCAGAGATGAAAACAGCGCACTGCTCGATGAAAAATTCGACCATATATTTTTCACGGGAAGCGTAGCTGTGGGCAAAACTGTGATGGCAGCCGCTTCCAGGAACCTGACGCCGGTGACGCTGGAACTGGGCGGCAAGAGCCCGGTCATCGTCGACGAGACCGCCAACATAAAATTCGCAGCCCGCAGGATCGCCTTCGGCAAGGTCCTCAACGCCGGGCAGACCTGCGTGGAGCCGGATTATCTGCTCATCAATGAGGGCGTGCGCGAGCAGTTCATAGAAGAATACAAAGCGGCACTGGACGAGTTTTTCCCTGAAGGCGATATGTCGGAGATGCCGACCATCATCAACCAGAAGCATTATGACAGAGTGACGCGTTTGCTGAAGAGCGGCAGGATCGTTACAGGCGGAGGCTGCGACCCGGAGCGGAGATTCGTGGAGCCGACGCTGATGACTGATGTCGATCCCGACTCGCCGATAATGCAGGAAGAGATCTTCGGACCGATACTGCCGGTCCTCACTTATGGGGATATAGAAGAGTGCATAGAGTTCATACAGGCGCGGCCGAAGCCGCTGTCGCTGTATCTGTTCACACGCAGAAAAGAGACTGAACGCAGGATCCTGAGTTCCTGCTCGTTCGGAGGCGGCTGCATCAATGATACGATAATACATCTGGCCACCTCGCGCATGGGCTTCGGAGGCGTGGGAGATTCGGGCATGGGCAGCTATCACGGCAGGCACGGCTTCGAAACATTCAGCCATTACCGCAGCATAGTGAAGAAATCTAATCTGATAGACATCCCGCTGCGTTATCATCCTTATAATAAAATGAGCGACCGCATCATCAGAAAACTTATGAAGTGATTTTTCTGCTCCGAGCCCGTTCGCATGGAGAACGGTCTGAGATATCAAACAGGGATCCGATGGATGACATCAAAACAGTACTTTGAACAGGGCTATCAAAGCAGAACTTTGAAGATGGACACCGGACAGACCTTTGAAGAAAGGCAACCAAAAAACCGAAGCACGAGCATGCTTCGGTTTTTTATCTTCGTTATCTTCATATTTGTCTTATTTATCTTAGTTGCTCCCGGTTTTATCCTGGCTGTCTTCAGGATCATTATTTTCGATATCATTTCCCCTGTCCCCGGTTTTGTTCTGTTCGAGTATGGCGGTTATGCCGATATTGCCGATGGTAACTTCTCCGAGAAATTCCTGAGCGTCATCATAGGTGTGTATCGGTTTTTTGGCGTGAAAGGTCACTGTGGTATCGGCCCTGACGCATTTGCCGAGCTTGTCGCCCTTGCTGATATCGCCGGGCAGTCCGCTGGGTATATCGAGGGACAGCACGAAAGCGCCGTTGTCGTGAGCCGTATTGATGGCGTCGATAACGGTCTCTGCCTGCGTATTCAGCTCCCCGTGGAAGCCGGTGCCGTAGATGCCGTCGATGACAGCGGCAGCGTCTGCAAGATCGGGCAGGGCCCCGCCGCTGCTCATATCTATGATATCAAGATCGAGGCCGTTGAGCAGTTCGAAGTTTTTGGCTGCATCGGGCGTGACCGGCTCTCCTTCTGTAAGGATGACTGTTACCGGTGCTTCGTATTCCTCCAGCAGCCTGGCTACTACCAGTCCGTCACCGCCGTTGTTGCCTTTGCCGCAGAAGATATAGGCAGGTCCTTTCTGCAGCAGGGCCTGACAGTTTCCCATAGCCATGACTGTGGCGCACATGCCGGCATTCTCCATCATATCGTAATATGACAGTCCGGCGTCGTTGGCTTCCTTTTCCAGCTCTTTCATTTTGGCGCAGGAAACGATGGGGACATTTTTGATTTTATCTGTTTCTTTATCGTATGTTTTGAACATTGTCTACCTCACAGTTTTGAAATATCAAGATCTTTGTATTGTGACAAAAAGTTTTTCATGCGGCCGGCGATGATATCTACGCCGCCCGGCGAATTCGATTCCATGTTCAGCGGCATCAGCGGATCATGGAGCGACTGTCTCAGCAGACACCAGCCGCTGCCGCATCCCGGTGCGAAGTTGATGCGCACGCCCTCGTAATTGGGGCTTACCAGCGACATCCCCGACAGTGCTGCATCCGCTGCTCCTGCGCCGTCTGCATCCGCTGTGCCTGGCCCTGTACCGGCTGCCGCTGCTGCATCAGTTCCTGTGCCGGCTGACAGCGCAGCCCTGAGGTCGCTGAGGATGCGGGCCCCGTATTCTTTATAGTCGCTGTCTTTCAGATCCATGCGGACTTCTCTGGCTTCGGCCGGTTCCTTGAGGGAAGCAATCAGGCTGTCGATGCCTTTGCCTTCCTTTTTGAGCAGAGCCGCCCTGATGACGATCTTCGTCGCCAGATAAGCGCCGTCGTCAAGGAAATGGTTTTCGCGCATGGCGGCGTGGCCGGAAGTCTCGATGGCCAGCCAGCTCTCTTCGTCTTCATTGTTGAGCTCCTTGGACTTGTTGATGACATTTTTATATCCGCGTTTGAAGCGCAGATGTCTGAGGCCGAGGCCTTCGATGAATGCTGTCAGCTGGTCGCTGGTGACGCTGTCGGTAACGACAGTAGTACCGGGATGATCTTCGGCGACCAGGGCGGCGGCGAGGGCGACGATGCCGTTCCTGGCTATCTCGCGTCCTTTGCCGTCTACGGCTGCAGATCTGTCGACATCGGTGTCGAAGATGAGGCCGAGGTCGGCTCCGCTGGTGAGCACGGTACGGCTGATCGAATCCATGGCTTCTTTGTTCTCGGGATTGGGGATGTGATTGGGGAAGGTGCCGTCAGGTTCAAGGAACTGCGAGCTGCTGATGTCTGCGCCCAGAGGCTCCAGAACATCGCGGGCATAGAATCCGCCCGAACCGTTGCCGGCATCGACCGTTATCTTCATCCCTGTCAGAGGCTCCTCGCCGTCGCCGATGCCGTCTGTGATCATGCGCTTCAGGTGTTCGCAGTAGGCATCCATCAGATAGGCTTTCTCGGGGACGAAGCTCCTGGTCCCCATCACATAATCGAAATCGTTTTCGCATATCGCCGGACCGAGACGTGCGGCGACATCACCATCTTCTTCGCTGAAGGCCGCTGCGTAACGTATGATCGCGGTTATGTCGCTTTTCTCCAGGCCTCCTTCTCTGTCGAAAAATTTAAATCCGTTTCTAGTGTAGGGCAGGTGGGAAGCGGTGATCATGATGGCTCCGTCGCAGTTGAATCCCGGGAATACTGTGGACATGAACATCGCCGGCGTGCTGGCAAGACCGCAGTCGAGCAGAGAAGGACCGTAAGGGCCCAGTCCGCTGCACAGTCCGTGCAGAAGGCGTTTACCGGTCAGGCGCGGATCCCTCCCCAGCGAGATGGTCAGATCCTGCGGCTTTTTGCCGGTCTTTTCCGACAGCCACAGCAGATAGCCTTTTGCCAGCAGGCAGGCTTCGGTTTCAGTAAGATCCGCGGGAACATCTTTCTGTTCAGTAAGAGCCGTGCCGCGGATGTCGCTGCCGTTCTGGAGTTTTTTCATTTCTTCGAATTTCATTAAGGTCTCCTTATTCAAGTTCCTGCAGCCATGATGACGGATCTGCATCGGCAGGCATGCGCCAGTCGCCGCGCGGCGAGAGGCTGACTGAGCCGACCTTGGGACCGTCGGGTACGCAGTTGCGTTTGAACTGCTGTGAAAAGAATCTTCTGTAGAACACCTGCAGCCACTTCTTTATGAATTCATCATCATACTGTCCCGCGAAAGCCTGACGCGCCGCGAAGAGCAGCTTCTTCGGCCGCATGCCGTACCGGATCGTGTAGTAAATGAAGAAGTCATGCAGTTCATAGGGGCCGACATTGTCTTCGGTTATCTGAGCTATGTTTCCGTCCTTGTCGGGAGGGAGCAGTTCCGGAGAGATCGGCGTATCGAGTATGGCCTGCAGCGTTTTCGCCATAAGTGCGTTGTTGCTGCTGAAGGCTTTGTCTTCAGCAGGGCCGTTCAGTTTATGCTCCATGACCCAGCGCACTACGAATTTGACGAGCGTCTTGGGGACGCCGCAGTTGACGCCGTACATGGACATATGGTCGCCGTTGTAGGTGCACCATCCCAGTGCCATCTCCGAGAGATCGCCGGTGCCGACTACAAAGCCGCCTTCCATATTGGAGATATCCATGAGGATCTGCGTCCGCTCTCTGGCCTGCGCGTTCTCATAGGTGACATCATGGACGTTCTCATCCTGGCCTATATCTCTGAAGTGCATATTGACAGAATCGCCGATCGGTATTTCGCGCACATCCGCGCCGAGCAGCTTCATTATCGTAAGGGCATTGTCGTATGTCCTGCCGGTAGTGCCGAAGCCGGGCATGGTCACGGCGACTATGTCGTCAGCCGAACGTTTCAGCAGTTTGCAGGCAGCTGCGCAGACGAGCAGGGCCAGTGTGGAATCGAGGCCTCCGGAGATGCCGACGATGACCTTGCGGGCATGGGAATGCTCTATGCGTTTGGCCAGACCTGCGGCCTGGATATCGAATATTTCCGCACATCTGGCGTCTACTTCTGATGAAGCGGAGGGGACGAAAGGAGTCTTTTCATATTTTCTGGTCAGTTTTTCTGCGGCAGTGACCAGGCGCACCGGACTAATCGGCGCATGCTGGACGAACTGTCTGTCGCCGTATACATTGGCGCATTCGTTGAGATTGTGGGTGTGCGATCTTTCGAATCTCAGTCTGCCGAAATCGATCTCAGTCATTGTCAGATGATTCTCTCTGGAGAATCTTTCACCTTCCTCCAGCACGAGACCGTTTTCGCAGATGATGCTGTGTCCGCCGAAGACCAGATCGCTGGTGGATTCGGTCACGCCGGCAGAGGTGTACACATATCCGCAGATGCTGCGTCCGCTTTCGGAGATGATGAGGTTCTTTCTGTAGCCGGCCTTGCCGATGGTCTCGTTGCTGGCCGAGGCGTTGAAGATAATCTGAGCTCCGTTGAGGCAGAGTCTGGATCCCGGAGATACCGGCAGCCAGAGGTCCTCGCACAGCTCGATGCCGCATCTGAGACCGGAATCGCTGTCTTCAAAGACGATGTTGCCGAAGGGCACGGTCTGTCCCAGCACATTTATCGTCCTGATCTCCTTCGTTATATTTATCCCGGAAGCGAACCATCTCGCTTCATAGAACTCGTTGGAGTTGGGCATGAACATCTTCGGTGCGATGCCGCGTATCTCGCCTTTCTGGATGAAGGCGGCACAGTTGAAGAGGTTGTTTTCCTGACGCACATACAGGCCGATGATGACGCTGACCTCAAGGGTCTCAGTCGCGGTCAGGATCTTTTCGAGCGCTTTCATCTGTGATGTATATAACTGGTCCTGATAGAAGAGGTCGCCGCAGGTGTATCCGGTGATGCACAGCTCAGGGAACACGACGATGCCGGTCTCTGCCTTTTCGGCCTGCCTGATCAGAGAGATGATCTCTGCGGCATTGCCTTCGGGGTCGGCAACTTTGAGTACGGGAGCGGCTGCCGCCGTTCTTACCAGTCCAAGATTTTCGTTTATCATAGTTATTTCCTCCATGCCTGATATTATATACTAAGCGTCATGTTTTGCCAATAAAACAGGACCGGCCTGAAGACCGGCCCTGCACTGCTTTTTGGCGATCTGATATCCGCTGCGTTCAGATACTTTCTTCCAGGTGACTCTGGCCTTTCCTTTTCCGGACGCAAACTCTCCCTTCTCAATATAAGTAGTTTAATTGAACTATTATTTATTATAGAACAATAACTTTGAAAAAACAATCAGCAATAGCGGTAAATAAACAGCAGGAACCCTGTGCGGAGCTCCTGCTGCGGTATCATGTTTATATTATGTTTTTCGAAACTGCTGGTCTGATCCTGCTGTATCAGTCCTTGATATTTCCTTCGGAATCGAACAGAGGCAGTTTTTCAAGAGCGATGATGTCGGGACGATCCATAGAATCGCCTTCGGCGAGTATCGCCATCTTGCCGACTATATTGCCGCCCGCCTTTTTCGCCAGCGCTTCCAGGGAATCGATTGATTCTCCGGTGCTGATCACATCATCTATTATCAGGACCCTGCGCCCATTCATGAGATCGATTTCGTTCTGTCCGAGATAGAGCTGCTGAAGGTGCTTCGTGGTTATGGAGTGCACCTGGGTATTGATGATGTTTTCCATGTATACCTTCGGTCCCTTGCGGGCGATCACATACTCGTTCATGCCGGCCTGTTTGGCCATCTCATGAGCCAGGGGTATGCTTTTTGCCTCAGCGGTGAGCAGGATGTCGAAGTCAGGTGCCTTTTTTAGAAGCGCGCCTGCGGCATGCTCTGTCATTTCCACATCGCCGAAAAGTATGAATGCTGCGATATAAAGATCGTCATTGACGGGAAAAAGAGGAAGCTTCCTTTTCAGTCCCGCTATTTCCATTTCATAATACATAGTGGTTCCTTTGCTGTATGAAGGCTGCCTCTGTGAAGAAGCAGCCTTTCAGAGTCATTAAACGTGAAGTATAAGTGTTATTATCCTGAGTACGAAGAGACCGAATGATATCCATACTACCCAGTGAACATCTTTTGCTTTTCCCTGGAAGATCCTGACGATCGTGAAGGAAACTATTCCGAACATGATGCCGTTTGCTATCGAATATGTGAAGGGCATCATGATGATAGCCAGGTAGCCGCCGATGGTTCCTGCGGCATCCTCAGAAAAGTCCATGTCCTTTACAGCGCTGAGCATCAGCAGGCCTACGAACACCAGAGCCGGAGTCGTTGCAAATCCGGGTATGGCAAGGAACAGCGGGGAGAGGGGAAGCGCAACCAGGAAAAGCACACCTGTGGTGAGGGCTGTCAGACCTGTACGTCCGCCGACAGCAACACCAGCGCTTGATTCAACATAACTTGTTACAGTACTTGTGCCTACCAGTGCGCCGAATACGGTGCCGATGGCATCAGACATGAGGGCTTTTCCTGCACGGGGCAGGTTGCCGTCTTCATCGATGAGGTTGCCCTTGTTGGCGATGCCTATCAGTGTTCCTACTGTATCGAACAGGTCGACGAACAGGAAGGAGAACACGATCACTGCGAACTCCATGAAATGCGAACCGGCATATGAAAAATCAAATTTGAAAAATGCCGGTGCAGCCGGTGTTACGCCGTGCGAAAAATCCGGGAAAAGAGAGTAAACTCCATTGGCCGGGTCTACCTGGTACCAGCCTATGCCCTGAGCGAACATGCCCAGGAACCATGTGGCGAGTATGCCCCAGAGTATATATCCTGTAACATTGTAATGATAGAGTATGACTATCAGCAGCAGGCCTATCAGAGCCAGAGCCACCTGCGGTGTAGCGAGGTCGCCGAGGCTAACCAGTGTGTCCGGATTGGCGGCCACGATGCCTGCATCCTTGAGTCCGACTATGGCGATGAAAAGACCGATGCCGGATGTGATGCCGAGTTTGAGGTTCTTAGGTACATTGTTTACCAGCGCTTCTCTGAATTTGCACAATGTGAGAAGTATGAATATTATACCTTCTACCAGTACGGCGGTGAGCGCTATCTGCCAGGGATTGTCGATGCCGGCTTTTGCCATCGGCACACATACCGAAAAAGCAAAATATGCATTTAGTCCCATGCCGCTGGCGAGAGCCACCGGGTAATTGGCCAGAAACGCCATCAGAATGGAAGCGAAAGCCGCTGATATGGCTGTAGCAGTGAAAACACCTGCCGAATCCATTCCGGAAGCTGACAGGATCGAGGGGTTTACGGCCAGTATGTACACCATCGAAAGAAATGTGGTGACGCCGGCAGTGATCTCAGTCCTGACATTTGTGTTCAGTTCATTGAGCTTGAAAAGCTTTTCCATTTTATCCTCCCATAAAATAAAAAAATAAATAACATCGCATTACTGCAAGAATCATGTTTGAGGGCAGAGGAGATCTCTGTCTTCAGACAAAAAATAATACACGAGCAGTATAACATATATCGCGCGTATGTGTTGACAAAAAATATATGAAATTTATGGAAGATAATGGATGGTATTAACTGACAGACGATGAATGCAGCAGGGCTTATCCGGTCGTCAGGGCTTATCCGGGGAGTTCATATTTCCTTTTGAATACCCATCAAGATCGAGGGCGACATACCGGAAGCCTGCGCCCCTGATGCCGGCACTGACTTTGTCCATGACATCTTCGCTGAAAAATCTGCAGCGTTCTTCGGGAGGGACTTCGATCCGGGCAGTGTCTCCGTGGTGGCGGATGCGCATCTGCGTGAAGCCCATATCCCGCAGTACCTTTTCGGACTGGTATATCTGACGGAGTTTTTCGGCAGTCACTTTTTCGCCTGTCGGTATCCTTGTTGCCAGACAGGAGAATGCAGGCTTGTTCCAGATACCGATGCTGCTGGCCTTCAGCCCCTGGCGTATATCGCCTTTTGTCATGCCGGCGTCTTTGAGAGGACTGATGATGCCGTGTTCAAGCAGGGCCTGGTAGCCGGGACGGTAGTCGCTCATGTCATCGGCATTGGTGCCGTCCGCTATAGTCCATCCCGGCAGTTCGCGCTGGATGGCTGCGGCAATATTCGTCTTGCACAGGTAGCACCTGTTGTCGGGATTGTTCCTGAAGCAGTCCAGGTGTTCTTCACCGAGATCGATGACCAGATGTCTGACACCGAGTGCGCTGCACAATCCTTTTGCGTAACTGATTTCATCAGGATCGAAGTTCGGAGCGTTCACAGTCACTGCCTTCAGGTCGGAAATCTTATGCTTTTCGGCAAAAACTTTTTTTGCGCAGCAAATAAGAAAAGTGCTGTCCACACCTCCGGAGGCCATTATGGCCAGACGGTCGTTTTCGCCCAGTTGCTTTTCGAGAGTATCCAGTTTATTCTCCAGCATGGTCCCCATAAGTCAGGCCTCATATTCTGCCATAGCTTCATTGACAGCATCCTCGCAGCTGCGCATGGCCAGGATCGTCTCTTCGAAAAGTTCGTCGAGTTCCCAGCCGAGCATCTCGGCGCCCTTGGAGATGACGTCGCGGTCGCAGCCGGCTGCAAATTTTTTATCTTTGAATTTTTTGCGCACAGATTTTACTTCCATGTCTTTCGTGCTTCTGGAAGGACGCATAAGGGCGCAGGCGCCTATGAGGCCTGTCAGTTCATCGACAGCGAAGAGCACGCGTTCCATTTCATGATCGGGTCTGACATCGTTGACCAGACCGTATCCGTGTGATACGACGGCATGCTTGAAATCATCATCGGCATGTATTTTGTCGAGCAGAGAAGGCGCTTTTTCACAATGCTTCTCCGGCCACCGTTCGAAATCTATGTCGTGCAGGAGGCCGACCAGGCCCCAGTAATCCGCTTCCCCGGCAAAGCCCATGACCGAGGCGTAGTGACGCATGACTCCTTCAACAGTCAGAGCGTGTCTGATGTGGAATTCTTCTTTGTTATATTCTTTCAGCAGGTCCATAGCCTGCTCTCTGGTGAATTCGGTTTTCATTGTTGTCTCCTTCCGCGTTTTTCCGGCAGCTGGGCCAGAAGTATGGCTGTAAACATTATACCACATCCGAGCAATTCCCTGCCCGACAGCATTTCATGCAGCAGCAGTGCGCCGAAGACGGCGGAGAATACCGATTCAAGACACAGTATCAGGGAAGCTACGGCAGGTTCGGTCTTCTGCTGCCCGATTATCTGCAGAGTGAAAGCAACGCCGCAGGTAATGACACCGTTGTACAGCAGCGGCAGGACGCATTGAGAAACAGCGGCGAGATCTATGCCGTGCTCCGCAAAAACAGTAAAGGGGATAGATAAGATGCCGCAGACGAAGAACTGGATGCAGGACATCCTGACTCCGTCGACACGCGGAGAAAAGTGATCGATTATCAGCAGGTGGACAGCGTAGCCCAAGGCACAGAGAAGTGTCAGAAAGTCTCCTGTCTTCATGACGAAGCCGTTTTTCATCGTCAGCAGATAAAGACCGGCAGCGGCTATGACTATGCATAACCATATGAGCGGACGGGCTTTTTTGCCGATGAAGACAGCAAGTATCGGTACCATGACCATGTAGAGGGCAGTGATGAACCCTGATTTGGCAGCGGTCGTATATACGATGCCGACCTGCTGCAGAGTAGCCGCAGCAAAAAGGGCAATGCCGCAGGCCGCCCCGCCTTTGATCAGTGTCTTCTTATCCTGGTGCGTGTCTGCAGCAGGATATCCGTCGCCGGCGGAGCTGTCTGATCCCGATTTGATGCGAGCGGGACGGCCCGTGAAATAAACGACCGGCAGCAGGACAAGGGCGCCGATAAAAAAGCGTAATGTGTTCCAGGCGAAAGGCCCCATATGCTGCATGCCGATGCGCTGGGCGGAGAATGATGCTCCGTACAGTATCGCCGTCAGCAGCAGTATCAGTTCGCCTTGTGTCTTTTTACTCATAAATTATATTCTTTCGTCCTTAAGTATATCGTTTATTGTGTGCAGTCTTGCCAGTATGTACAGCTGTGTTTGTTTATCTGTTGAATTCGATATGCCAAGCACAGAATATATCTGGTTGAGCCGGTATCGTATCGTATTGGCATGCTGGAACATCGTTTCTGCAGTTTCGTTTATATTTGCTTTGCAGCGCACATAGGCCATCAGAGTCGCGACCAGGTCTGAACTGTGCATTTCGTCATAGCTGGCGAGCCTGTTCCACATTCTTTCGTAATAGGTTTTCATCCAGTAATTGCCTCGCAGCGGACATATTATCTGCAGGAGTCCGATTTCGGAAAAATATCTTATGCGTTCGCCGGAGATCAGCGAGTCTACGGAGGCATATACACTCTCTCTTATTGCAGTGCCGAGTTCGGTAAGGTGAGTATGTTTATTGCTCATGCCGATGGCATAGTCATCCAGCTCGAAATCAAGAGTTTTGCCTAACTCCAGGAGCTTGCTCTGCATATTTGATTCATTGTTATTTCTGTTGTCTGTATATATGATCAGCATCCCGTTGGGGAATCTGAAAATCGACCAGATCACGCCCTGCTCTGCGGGCAGGGTCTTTACCGATTTCTGCATATGGTTATTGTGTTTTTCCAGGATGGCCTCGCTGTTTTTTCTGTCGGCGGGCATCGCCCATCCGCAGATCAGTTCTTCATGGAAAAGCGGATTGATATCGGATATCAGCATTTCGCTGCTTATATCATCGGGATCATCGTACAGCAGCTGTCGTATCCTGAGTGTTCCGGCCCTGTTGATCTCTTCATAAGTTACGGCATTCTTTATAGTAAAAATGATGTCGTCGAAATATGTATCGGAAAAGAAAAAAACAGGTATGTGTTTTTTGTTCGCCCGCTTGATCATCTCCGGTGAAAGTTTGTCGAAATAAATGCGCTTGATGCAGAGCGCGGACAATTGACGGTCGAGCAGCAGTCCGATCATTTTCATGGCTTCGTCAGGATCGTCTTTGTACCCCATCAGTGTTGTAGCTACAAAGTCTCCTTTATGAAAAGAAGAAACGATCATCTTTTCATCTTCCCATTCGAATATTCCCGAATTTCTGACGCGGTTGTATATTCCGCTTTTGTCAGTGACCAGCTCGAAATCTCTGAAAACAGGATGAGAGAGCAGTTCCATTACAGTAACCATACGGTACCTCCCAGGCTGTGTCTGCCTGTGCTTATAAATCAAAAATACGAATGTATCATAACACAGGAATACAATGTTGTACAGTAATACACCTCTGTAATCGTTGAAAAATAAGCACAGCTGTAAAAGATACAATAAGGCTGGAAAGATATTGTAGGCAATATAGTTGAGTTATGCGCCAATAATGATAAGGTAAAACCGTAGATACAGATATTATCTATCCCCAATATAAGATACCCCCTAAATACAAAGAAGAGACCGCCTGGCGATCTCTTCTTTGTTTATATCAGCAGAAAAAAAGCTATGCGAAGACGATCTCGGTTTTTACCAGGGGGTACTTTTCGGTAAGCTCTTTGACAATGGCCCGTGCCTTGTCTCTGTTGTCGGGATCTTCGGCTACCAGACATATGGCTTCCGCCACTCTGTCCATGTCGTCTTCCCTGAGTCCGCGTGATGTCACTGCCGGCGTACCCAGACGGATGCCGCTGGTAACGAAGGGACTGGTCGGATCATTGGGTATGGTGTTTTTGTTGCAGGTGATATAGGCGTCGTCCAGTCTTGTTTCCAGTTCTTTTCCTGTCATGCCGGTATCGAGAAGATCGACTAGCATCATGTGGTTGTCGGTCCCGCCGGAAACAATTTTCATGCCGCGGTCCATGAGGCCTTTGCAGAGGGCCTTGGAGTTTTTGACGATATTTATCTGATATTCTTTGAACTCGGGCTGCAGAGCTTCGTAAAGGCATACGGCTTTGGCAGCAATGACATGCATCAGCGGCCCGCCCTGGATGCCGGGAAATACAGCCTTGTTCAGATTGAGTTTCTTGGCGATGTCGTTGCTGGACATTATCATGCCGCCGCGCGGACCTCTCAGTGTTTTGTGGGTCGTTGTAGTTGTCACATGTGCATATGGGATCGGGCTGGGATGTATCCCCGCTGCAATCAGTCCTGATATGTGAGCGATGTCTGCCATCAGATAGGCATCGACCTCATCGGCGATCTCTCTGAACTTTTTGAAGTCAATCGTCCGTGCGTAAGCGGACGCTCCGCAGACGATCAGTTTTGGTTTTGCTTCCAAGGCTATCCTGCGCACTTCATCGTAATCGATGAAGCCCTTTTCGTTGACTCCGTAGGGAACGATATTATAGTACTGTCCCGAGATATTGGCAGGACTGCCGTGAGTAAGATGCCCGCCGTGGTCGAGTCCCATGCCCATAACAGTGTCGCCGGGTTTCAGGATCGAAAAGAAGACTTCCATATTGGCCTGCGAACCTGAATGAGGCTGGACATTGACGTATTCGCATCCGAAGAGCAGCTTGGCTCTTTCGATAGCCAGATTCTCGGCCATATCTACGCACTGACAGCCGCCGTAATGCCTGTGGCCGCTGTAGCCTTCCGCGTATTTGTTGGTGAGGACGCTGCCGTTGGCGGCCATAACTGCTTTGCTGGCCCAGTTTTCGGAAGCGATGAGCTCGATGTGCGTGTTCTGTCTTTCGATTTCTTTTTCGATGACCCTGGCTATTTCCGGGTCGGCTTTCTGAATTTCCTGAAATGGATACATTTTTCTTTTCCTTTCTCGGGTCGTCATAAGCTGCGATCCGATCCTGCGGATATCTTACTTCAGCCGTATCGATATCTCGCCCGTATTGAGTGTTTTTGTTGTTCCGTCAGGGAGCTCGATGATGAGCCCGCCGTTCCGGTCTATGTCTTTAGCTCTGGCAGGAGAACCTTTGTCATCGCCTGCAGAGAAGTAGTTTATGTCTTTTCCCAGCACCATCGAATGTTCACGATAGTATTCCAGGAAGTCGCGTTTATCAAGGTCGGGCAGCATGTCCATGACATTGTCGATGACCTTTGCAGCCAGTTCGTTCCGTGAAAATCCGCCTCCCAGGGATCCGGCGACGCTGCCGGCAGTGTCGGGAAAGTCTTTGGTGGAACAGTTGATGCCGATGCCGGGGATGACATAACTGATAGTGCTGGTCTCCATGTCAGTGACAGCTTCCGTAAGTATACCGCATATTTTTTTGCCGCCGGAGTACAGGTCGTTGACCCATTTGATCTGGATATCCCTGCCGCTCACTTCTTCGGCTGCTCTGGCAACAGCGACTGAGACCGCTACGGTTATCAGTATGCCGCTGGTGATATCATGACGGGGCTTGAAAAGAAAGCTGATATATATTCCCGTGTCGGACGGCGAATAGAAAGTGCGGCCTCTGCGCCCGCGTCCCGCGGTCTGTCTGTTGGCGATGACGACAGCAGGTCTGTCAGGCTCATCAAGTGCCAGTATTTTGCAATCCTTATTGGTGGAGCCGGTCACATCGAGGACCTTGAGGTCGATATCGCTGTGTATCAGAGGAAGTATCGCTTCGCGGGAAATCAGATCGCTGTCTGAAGACAGGCAGTATCCCCGGTTGGAGCCGGCATCGATGTGGTAGCCGTCTTCCCGGAGAGAAGTTATGGCTTTCCAGATCGCATTTCTTGATACACCAAGTTCAGCAGCCAGGCTGCTGCCGGAAATAGTGCTTCCTTTATGTATTTCCAACTGTTCAAGAACTTTTTCTTTTGTAATCATGGGTACATTTTAAAAGCAGACCGGCCCCGTGTCAATAACACAAATGAAACAGGGTGACGAGTATGGGCAGGTAAATATTGGATATATGTCGATTGTGTGAAGATATTCCTGTTCTTTGAAGATTGCATGAAGGAATCGGCCGTTTTATTGACCGGGAGGTCTTCATACATTAAATTTGCATTGTCGGAAGGATAATGAGAAACGGCAAAGCGTGTAAAAAGGACGGAGAGGGACAATGAAAACCAGAAAAAGTTTAGCGATAGTAATGATTCTGGCAGTGGCCATGGTATTCACCATGATCCCGGCAACAGCCTCGGCGGCATCAGGGAAAACGGGTTTCTCAAAGAAACCGTCAACTGAAGCAGCGAAACTCATGCAAGTGGCAAGAAGCAAAACAGGGTGTCCGTATGTATCCGGCGCAGCAGGTCCCAACAGATTCGACTGCAGCGGCTATGTAGCTTACTGCATGCACAAGGCAGGCATTAAATTGAGAAGAGGCACAGCAGCTTCATATTATAAAGCAGGATATAATGTAGGCAGAAATATCAGCAGAGCACAGCAGGGAGACATAATCCTTTATTCATCCGGCGGCAGCATCATTCATTGCGGTATATATGCCGGCAATAAGAAAGTTTATCAGGCAACATGCTCAAGAGGAACAGCGCTTACAGATTACAGATGGACGCGTCAGAGCGTAGCAGCGATAATCAGGACATATACACCGGCAGGTGCAGCAAAGATCGTACAGAGACCGACAAAGAGCGGTACAGTTGTCAAGGGCTGGCAGTACAGTATAAAGGGCTGCGGGATCACCAGGACAGCAACGACTGATTCCAGAGGACAAATCGTCGTTAAGAAGCTGGGAGCCGGCAGATACACAGTGACGAATACAGCAGCACCGACGGGATACAAGAAGGTCGGCGTCAAAAAGATAATTATCAGAAGCGGAAGCATCAGGACAGTCAAATGCAGCAGCATACTGGCGGAGGCAGAATAAGCAGTCTTCTGAATCGACGGAAAATCCGATGAAGATATCTATAACAGCGCACAGCATCATGCTGAAGCGCTGTTTTTATGCAGACATCCTGCGGACGGCCGGATGCTGCCCTGCGGTGCTGAAAATACTGACTTTTACGGTATGATACGAATTTGTTGTATACATGTGTGTAATTTGCGTTTTGTATTGATAAAATTCCGGCGGCGTCATATAATAGCAATCGACGCGAGTCGAGAAATCAATTAATGTACATTATATAATAACCAGGAGGAACGATAATAATGGAAACTTTTGGCCTTGAGAAATTAGGCATCATCAATCCGAAAGCGGTTTACCGCAATATGGATCCTGCCGAACTGACTGAAGCCGCTTTGAGAAGAGAAGAAGGTGTATTGAGCGACACAGGTGCGCTGGTCGTTGAAACAGGCAAATACACAGGAAGGTCCCCTAACGACAAATTCATCGTCGATACAGCAGGTATCCATGACAAGATCGCATGGGGCAAGGTCAATGTGCCTATTACAAGAGAGAAGTATCAGGCTATCAGATCCAAACTGACAGCTTATCTGCAGGGAGAAGAAATATTTATTTTCGACGGTATGGTAGGAGCAGATCCGGCATGCACGAAGAAATTCCGCATCGTCAATGAACTGGCCAGCCAGAACCTGTTCATACGCAATCTGCTGATCCGTCCCACAAAGGATGAACTTGCAGAATACGGAGAACCTGATTTCACTATCCTCTGCGCTCCCGGATTCAAATGCATCCCCGAGTTGGATGGAGTCAATACAGAAGCTGCCATAATCATCGATTATGAAGCTAAAGAAGTTCTTATCGCCGGATCACAGTATGCCGGAGAAATCAAGAAGAGCGTATTTTCAGTAATGAACTTCCTGATGCCCGAAGAAGACGTACTGCCCATGCACTGCTCGGCAAACATGGATCCGGAGACAAAGGAAACTGCAGTATTCTTCGGACTGTCCGGCACAGGCAAAACCACACTGTCTGCTGACCCGAACAGAAAACTCATCGGAGACGACGAGCACGGCTGGTCCGATACAGGCATATTCAATTTCGAAGGCGGCTGCTATGCAAAATGCATCAACCTCGATCCCGAGAACGAGCCTGACATATACAACGCCATCAAATTCGGAAGTCTCGTAGAGAACGTTATACTCAACGAAGAAAGACATCCGGACTATGCTGACAATTCGATAACAGATAATACACGTGTAGGATACCCGATAGAGTATATCAATAATGCAGCTATACCCGGAGTAGGCGGGATCCCCAGCGTAGTTATATTCCTCACAGCTGACAGCTTCGGCGTACTGCCCCCGATCAGCAAGCTGAGCAAGGAAGCGGCAATGTATCATTTCGTTACAGGCTTCACTTCCAAGGTAGCAGGAACAGAGAGAGGCATCACAGAGCCTGTACCGACATTCTCGACATTGTTCGGACAGCCGTTCATGCCTATGGATCCCAATGTTTATGCTGACATGCTCGGAGAAAAGATCGATAAATACGATACAAAGGTTTACCTCGTAAATACAGGATGGACCGGCGGCCCTTATGGAACAGGTTCAAGAATGAAACTCAAATTTACACGTGCCATGATCACAGCAGCACTGAACGGAGACTTCAATAATGTTGAGTACAAGCATGATGATCTGTTCAATCTTGAGATCCCGCAGACATGTCCTAACGTTCCTTCGGAGATCATGAATCCGAGAGATACATGGGCAGACAAGAACGCTTATGATGCACAGGCTAAAAAACTGGCAGGACTGTTCTTCAACAACTTCGCTGAGAAGTATCCCAACATGGACAAGAAGATCGTCAATGCCGGCCCGAAAGGCAAATAAGCAGGCAGGTAAAAGGACAACTGAAACAATGTAATATGTGTTTGAAGAGGGCTGCACCCTGCGGTGCGGCTCTTTTTTTTTATGCGAGAAATTATCCGGCAGGAAGTAATTGACAAATAATGGAAATTATACTATTATAAAACTGTAAATAAATGGAAATCAAAGTCGGCTGCGGCAGGGTACGCCCCGGTGCGGAGCAGATAAAGGTAAATGAATGAAAAAAAGGATAATCGGCATATCAGTCATCTGTGTCCTTGCGGCGGCCTTCGCGGTCTGCTGTATGTGCGGACTGAGGATCCACTATGCAGGAGGCAGGAGCATGGAGCCTGCCATACCGATAGGTTCTGCAGTGATCAGCATAGAAGGAGTTCCTTCGGTCGGAGATATAAAGACAGGAGATGTCGTGATATTTGTCAAGGCAGGCATCAGGGAACCGATAATGCACCGGGTCACAGCCGTAGATAAAGACGTCGGACTGCTGACGACGAAGGGAGACAACAGCAGACTCACAGACGGGCAGACTCCGCTGGCAGATGTAAAGGGAAAAGTCCTCTTTCATGTCCCCTGCCTGGGTTATATCAGCTGGCTTTCAGATAATACTGCCATAAGATGCATCATGGCTGCCGCTGTCGCCGGTCTGCTGGTAACGTCTTTCACAGGGCCTTTGAAACTGCGGAAAAAAAGCAGTCGGGATAAATAAATCACTACGCACGGCATATATGCCAGAAAGGACAAACATGGAAAGGACACTGAAAAACAGAAAAAAACAGATCGCCGCTGCAGCGATCGCTGCCTCTATGCTTGCAGCAGGTGTGATCGCCTACATGACAGATTCAGTTACACTGACAAACATTTTCAATCTGGGCGGTCAGAAGACGGACATAACTGCAGACGAGCCCGGATGGAAGGATCCTGCTTCCATAGTTCCGGGAGACAATGTGGCAAAGGATCCGACAGTGAAGCTTGCCGCGGGATCGTCCGCTTCGTGGGTGCGGGCAAAAGTAACTGTCAGCAGTCCGTTGTCCTGGTCGATGGTGCAGGGATTCAACAATGCCGACTGGACAGTGAATACTGCCGAGACGGCAACAGCCAACGGTATAACGACGATGTATATATACAAGAATACAGGACTGGATACAGTCGGACAGGAATCCGTGCTTTTTACCAGCGTCCTCATACCGACAGATCTCGAAGTGACAGAGACGGTAAATGCTAAAAACCTGAATGTGGAATTCCAGGCCATACAGAAGGCAAATGTCACGCAGACGCTTGCCGGAGCTGATGATCCGGAATCGGGGCTTTCGCCCTGGGGCGATGCCGCCGGTGATTTTGTGACTCCGTAAGCGCACAGCAGATAGAATCAGCAGGGGCCGCGGCATCGGCGGCCCCTGAAAAGATGCAAAGGATATGAGCATGAGCAATAACAGAAAGCGTATGACCGCGCTGATCATCGCGCTGATTTTTGCGGTCGGGGGCGCTGCTGCTTACATGACAGATAATTATCTCCTGGAGAACACCTTCAATCTGGGCGGTCAGAAAGTCGAAGCGGTATTGAAGGAACCGGGATGGGAAGAACCCGGCAGTGTCGCTCCCGGAGACGAGATCGTCAAGAATCCGACGGTAGAACTGGCTGCCGGTTCTGCGGCGGCCTGGGTGAGGGCAAAGGTCACTGTGAACAGCCCTCTGGCCTGGTCGATGGTGCGTGGATTCAACAGCGCAGAATGGACGATAAATACCTCAGAAACAACGACAGCCGACGGCGTCACCACTATGTACATATACAAAAATACCGGACTGACAGAGGCGGGTCAGGCATCCGTTCTGTTCACCGGCGTATCTATACCTGATGATCTTGTTGTCACATCCACGGCAGTACCTGCGGATCTGATAATAGAGATCCAGGCCTTACAGATGGCAAATATAACGCAGGACCTTTCTGCGGCCGGTGATCCGGATTCGACGACGGTGCCGTGGGGAGATGCCGCTGATAATTTTACCGCGGGAGATAATACTATTTGAGCTGGTTGAGGAAGATGATATGTGCCGAAATAATAAAAGCCGAAAAAATAAAAGAAGGATACTGATACTGTTCTGCCTGGCGCTGCTCATTGCCGCAGGCAGACCTGCAGCCGTGAAGGCGATGTCTGAATCGAACTGGGCGGGAACTGCCGGATTCGGTACCTGCAGTTCCAGCAGCGATTTCACAAAGTATCCTTATGCAGCGGCAGGTTCGCTGACGGAAGCGCAGGTAAAGGCACTCGGTATTTCTTCTGATTATTATATAAAACGGACCGGATCATCGAGCAGGGTGCTGTCCGGCGTGCAAATCGATGCGGTCTCTCTGTACGGGGCAGGCAGCAGTAATTATTATTACAGGCTGGCAGCCAACAGCAAAGGCGGCATACGCGTCAGATATCCGGGCGTTTACAATTACAGGGGCCAGCAGCTGGATGTCGTTGAAACTGTCACTGACTGGTCTGTCTCTCATGCAGACAACAGCGGAGAGCTTCCCAACATCGTATCAGTAAGCAAGACTGTGCCGGGATGGATCGGAGCCACGAACCGCGGCATAAAATCACTTGATGTGAGACTTGAATTTTTCCGGGCCGGCACTTCTGTACCGGTAACTGTCAAATCTGTTTTTACAAATACAGACATCGACAACTGTCAGTTCGTCTGCTATGCCAGCGACGGCACGATAACAAAAAAATGGTCTAACGCGGCGATGTCGTCAGGAACGATATCAGCACATTCAACTTTGTATTATAAAAACGCAGAAAACGAAACCGTAGTCAAATCGCTGGATGAGAATGCATATCCGGACCGCATGCAGGAGAGGGCAAGCTTCGCATTTTCCGGGTCCGCCATAAACATGCAGTACGGACGCGACAATGCGCTGATTGCCAGTCAGAGAGGGCATAATGTCTCGACATATCTGCAGCATAATCCGGCTGCGTCCCGGGGATGGGCAGGATGGGGGATCGGTGCGACCATGGACATGGTGCGTTATGCAGATGACGGAAGCTGTGACAAGACGGTGACTCTGGGAACGGCGACCGGCAAAACTGTTTCGGCCGGGATAGGCGATACATGGACTTATAATATTTCGTATAATGTGCCGTACGGCGATGCCGGCCGGTATCGTTCTTTTGAAATAAACGATATGATCGATGAATGCATGCATATCGATGAAATAAAAATAAGGGATCAGGCAGGAGCCGATGTGACCGGCAGCTTCGCAGTAACAGCCGACAATAACAATATCCGCGCGGTTTCAAAGAAGACAGACAGCAGCGATTTTTACGGAAACCTTTACACTATGAAAGTCAGGGTGCATTTACAGAAAATAGATGACGAACATTATGATGCGGCAAGGACGACTGCAGTGTTCGGAAATACAGCCGCTTTCATCCATCAGACAGCTAATGGAGAGATGGTGACTGAAAATACGGAGGATACGGCTGTCTCACTCAGCATTCCCGATGACGGCAGCATAACGAAAACAGTCACGGACAGCGACGAGAGCGAGACGATGTCCAATACAGTCAGCGGCCCGGATGAGGAATGGACATACAATGTTTCCTATAACGTGCCGCAGGGAATAGCCGGCAGGTACAGCCGCTTCGAATTCATTGATCCGATAGATGAATGCCTGACTGTCAGAGATATCCGGGTGATGTACGGCAGTACCGATGTGTCGGGAGACTTCGATATTTCGACAGACGGCAGCAGAGTGACTGCGGCAGCGAAATATGTGAACAGTGATTCATTCTACGGCAAGACATATAATCTGAAAGTGACGGTCAGTGCAGAGAACGCCGCTGCTGCGGAAAAGCATGGTCACTTTACTGACGAAAACCGCTGTGTAATGCGGTTCAGTAACACTGCGTCAGTAAGACACGCGCTCGCCGGAGGCAGCGACATCATTCAGGATTCTGAGACTGCTGCGACAGATGTATATGTCCCCAGATTATCGATAGTTAAAAAGAGCAGCAGATCAAGGGCCAGCAGAGGACAGATAGTCAGGTACAGACTGGCAGTATCGCAAAGTACGGAGAATGCCGTCGCGGACAATATCATCATCAGAGATACGGTATCGCTTCAGGGAGTCGATCTCGATGCATCTTCTATACGGGTCAGTGATACGGCGGCAGGAGACATAACAGGCGCATGCGATATCTCCGTATCCGGAAACGATTTTACTGTCAGGACGTACAGGAGTCTGGCCTCGGACAACAGCATCCTGGTACAGTATGATGTAAGGATCAGCGATGAGGGCCTGGAGGGCAGCTTCCTTGAAAATACAGCGGAGGCGGACAGCAGCAACGCCGGGACAGTCAGGGACACTGTATCTGTCGCGATCGGTCCGCAGGAGCTGTCGTCGACCACCCGTGCGGTAAATACTTTCAATTTCAGAATGGCTGCGCCCGTGATAACGGTGCAGCCGGAGGATGCTGCTGTCCTGACCGGAAATACGGCCTCATTTGAAACAGCCGCAGAAGGCGGAGGGCTGAGATACCAGTGGTACAGATCGACTGACAGCGGGCAGACATGGACTGCTGTGATAGGGGCGGTATCCGTAAGGTATACTACTGATACACTGGATACCTCGGCCAGCGGCGAGCAGTACAGGTGCATGGTCACAAACGGACTCGGCAGTGTCTTTTCCGACAGCGCCGTTCTGACAGTATCGGATACTGTTTCATGGGACTTGGGCGGAGACGGTCTGACGTCATATGGCAGCGGCACAGCAACATCTGCGGTTAAGGCTGTATATAATATCACGACGAAACATCTGTCGATAACAGGAGAAGGAGATATCGCACCCTTCAGACTTGGGACTCTGGTCCCGTGGTTCGAATACAGGGATGAGATACAAAGCATTTCTTTCGGGCCCGACGTCAGGGCGACTGATCTGGGATCCATATTCAGCGATCATACAACTCTTGTCGCTTCGCCGGTGCTGCCCGAGAGCGTTACGTCGCTGGACGATACATTCAGAGGATGTACACGGCTGACCGCGATGCCCGTGATACCCGCCGGCGTCACTGCCATGAAAAATGCGTTTTACGGCTGCACGGCAATGAGCACTGTAACGGATATGGGAAATGTGAGCGGCCTCAGGGACTTGAACAAAACTTTTTATAATTGCAGTTCGATCACATCCGCACCGGTACTGCCTGCCGGTGTCACCGATATGCAGAGTGCATTTTACGGCTGCAGCAATCTGACCGCTATGCCGGAAATACCTGACAGTGTCGTCTCGATAGCTTCCGCCTTCCGTTCGTGCACAAATATGACATCTGCGTCCAGTCTGGCAGACGTGACAGGCATCACTGATATGACAGAGACCTTTTACGGCTGTGTCAAGCTGACCGCGATGCCGCAGCTGCCGCCGTCCGTGGAGATCATGAAGAGCACATTTTACAACTGCGTAAAAATGTCGGAGCCGGCTGCGCTTCCTGCTGCTGTCACAAGCCTGGATTCTACCTTCTTCAACTGCAGGGCACTGACGTCGTTCCCGGCGATACCGGCTTCGGTCAGGACGATGTACAGCTGTTTCAGAAACTGCAGCGAACTGACAGCGGCGCCGGTGTTTACGGTCGGAGAAAGCCAGAACAGCAAGCTCACGGATATGCGTTATGCCTTCTACGGCTGCAGCAAAATGTCGTCCTGCAGCATGATACCCTACAGTGTAACGAACGTCTCATATACTTTCTACGGCTGCAGGGCGCTGAAGGGAACGATAGTTGCCAGGGGCACATGCGGCACATATGCAAAATGTTTTACGGATGCAGCGACTGACGCCGGCTGCGCCCTGATAATCGATTACACCAGAAGATGCACATCCGCGACGGCGGCTGCCATGGCAGCAACAAAAAGCAGCACCGGCAATATCACAGTGGGCACACAGGTCAACTGAAGGGCCGTGCCGCGCCTGAAAAGAGGAGACATGTTGAAATATATTATGATCATGCTTATGACAGCGGCAGCTGTTCTGATCCAGACAGTGTGTGCGGTCCCGGTACAGGCCGGTACAGACAGATATGACACAGGGGTTTTTTATAATAAGGGAAGCAATCTTGTGTTTACAGACCGGAATGAGTTCATCAGAGATATAGATCCCGGCGATGTGATCGTCCAGCGGATAGAACTGGCTACCGACAGTAAAACAGAGGTATCATACCTGGGCAGTATAATAACAGGTCATGCCGATGATCCGTTCTGGGACAATATCCTGATAACGCTGTCGAGCGGCGGCAGGGTACTGGCCAGTGATACGGCAGCAGAGCTGGAAGGAAGAAGGATCTATTACGGGAGGCACAGCAGCGGCAGGCCGGGTACGGTCACCTGCAGGATGGAGTTCGCTTCTGATGAAAATATCACGGAGAAAACAGCACGGTCGCACTCTTTTCAGTATCAGATCATTGTCAGAGATGACGGAAAAGAATTCACTGCTGCTGCCGGCGGTACGGCTGCGCGGACAGGAGAAGAGTTTCCATATGCGGTACCGGCGGCAGTGATGGCGCTGTCCTTTACATGCGCAGGTCTTCTGTGCAGGAAAAATAAAGAGCGAAAAACTCTTCGGCAGTAGCCGTAAAATTTTCGCTCTTATGGAAGCCGCTTTTGGGCTGAGGATCTGAAGTATTATTGTCCGGCAAACTGGCTGTTATATAGTCCGGCATAGAAGCCGTCCCTGGCCAGCAGTTCGTCATGGGTGCCCTGCTCGACGATGTCGCCGTGGTCCATGACCAGTATGTGATCGGCGTCCTTTATCGTAGAAAGACGATGGGCGATAACGAACGAAGTACGCCCTTTCATCAGCTGTGTCATTGCGGACTGTATCAGCCTCTCCGTCCTGGTGTCGACAGAACTGGTGGCTTCATCGAGAATGAGAATAGGATTGTCGGCCAGCATGGCACGGGCTATCGTCAGCAGCTGCTTCTGCCCCTGCGATATATTGGAGGCTTCTTCGTTGATCTCCATATCATAGCCCCTGGGCTGTGTCCTGATGAAATGATCGATGTGCGCGGCCTTTGCCGCTGCCTGTATCTCTTCGTCGGAAGCGCCCATTTTTCCATAGCGGATGTTGTCGCGGATCGTTCCGGAGAACAGCCAGGAATCCTGAAGCACCATGCCGAACATGCCGCGCAGATCTTTTCTGGAATAATCCCTGATATCGTGTCCGTCGACAAAGATGCTGCCGGAGTCCAGTTCGTAATATCTGAGCAGGAGTTTTACGATCGTGGTTTTGCCTGCGCCGGTCGGACCGACGATGGCTACCCGCGAACCGGGACTAGCTTTATAGCTGAAGTCATTGATGACGGGTTCATCATGTTTGTATCTGAAAGTGATGTTTCTGAATTCCACACTGCCTCTGCCTGACGCATTCGCAGCGGCAAGCGCGGCTTCGTCAGAGAGATCTGGTATGTCGACAGTGATCTTGTCTGCTGTATCTGAGCCGAAGGCATCCGCTTCCTCATCTTCATCGATGAAGTTGAAGATCCTCTCTGCTGCTGCGCATGTCGACTGGATCAGGTTCGCCACATTGGCCACCTGCTGCAGAGGCTGATTGAACTGACGTACATACTGGATGAAGGACTGTATATTGCCTATTGAGATCCTGCCGTGGATGGCCAGGTATCCGCCGAGTATGCAGATGGCGACATATCCGAGATTGCCGATGAACTGCGTCGCCGGCATCATGATGCCCGAAAGGAACTGTGATTTCCATGCGGATGCCCGCAGCTTTTCATTGATCTCATCGAATTTTTCGATGGATTCCTCTTCGCGGTTGAATGCCTTTATTATGGTATGTCCGTTGTACATCTCCTCGACATGCCCGTTGACTTCGCCGAGCGAATTCTGCTGAGTCTTGAAATGTCCCTGCGATCTGCCGACGACCAGTTTGATGATGCCGAACGACAGCGGCAGCACGCACAGGGCAACGATGGTCATGACAAGACTGATCCTGATCATCATCACCAGGATGCCGATTATGGTCGCGATGCTGGCGATGGTCTGAGTGATGCTCTGCGAGAGCGACTGGTTGATGGTCTCGATATCGTTGATGAAGCGGCTCTGCACTTCGCCGTGCGTCGTCATATCAAAATATTTGAGAGGCAGTCTGTCGATTTTTTCCGACATCTGCTTTCTCATCCGGTAAGTCACCAGCTGGGATACCCGGGCCATGATGAAGCCCTGGCAGAAATTGAAAAGCCAGCTGATGCCGTACAGACCAATTAGAAAGAACATGTAATGGAGCAGCTTCGTGAAATCTATGCCGGTCCCCTTCATCAGTCCGCTGGCGATAATGTCGGTGGCATCGCCGAGGACAGTAGGGGCGATGACGTTGAATACAGTGCCGGCTATGGCAAAGACGAATACGACTATCAGTCTGAATTTATAGGCGTTGAGGTACTGCAGCAGTGTATGGAGCGTGCCCTTGAGATCCTTCGGCTTTTCACCGGGCATCATCTGTGCTCCGGGTCCCTGATGTTTCGCTCTCTGCGGTCTTTTTGAAGTTCTGCCCTGAGGCGCATTGTTTTTCTGTGTCATTTTGCGCCCTCCTTTCTGAGTTCTTCTTCGCTCAGCTGTGACAGAGCGATTTCCTTGTATACGCTGCAGGAATCCATCAGTTCGCTGTGAGTGCCGATGCCTGCGATCCTTCCTTCGTCAAGAACAACGATCTTGTCGGCATCCAGAATGGTGTTGATCCTCTGAGCGACGATGATCATCGTGCTGTCTCCGGTCTTCTTTTTCAATGCTGCTCTCAACACGGCATCTGTTCTGAAATCCAGTGCTGAAAAACTGTCATCGAAAATATATATGTGAGGTTTTTTGATAAGCGCCCGCGCGATCGACAGTCTCTGTTTCTGTCCGCCGGAGACTGAGGTGCCGCCCTGCGCCACCTCGGTATCAAAGCCGTCAGGCATTTTATCGATAAAATCTGCGGCCTGTGCAGTCTCGGCAGCATCGCGCATTTCTGTTTCATCAGCATCGGCTTTCCCGTAACGGAGATTGTCGGCGATGGTCCCAGAAAAGAGAATGCCTTCCTGCGGTACATAGCCGATATCGTCGCGAAGGCTGCTCTGGAGGATGTCTCTCACATCCACATCATCTATGGCAAGTCTGCCGTCGGTGACATCGTAAAAACGCGGTATCAGTTTTATCAGAGAAGATTTACCGCTGCCGGTGCCGCCGATCACTGCCGTGGTCTGACCGGGCATGGCTGTGAAACTGATGCCGCTGAGAGAATATTCATCGGCGTCAGGATATTTGAATGAAACATTATTGAATTCGACTTTTCCGCGTACAGCCGCAGGCATCTGCGAAGGCTCTGAACTTTTGCTCCGCTCCGCATTCTGCTGGTCAGACGCGTTGCTCAGTTTATGAGTATCATTGCTCTGCTGTCCAGCCGCATGATCAAGTTCGCGGGCATCGTTTTTATCAGTTATACTCGGCTCGACACTCAGCACTTCGTTGATCCTGCGTGCGGAAACGGCTGCTCTTGGTATCATGATGAACATCATGGTTATGAAGAGGAAGCTGATTATTACCTGCATGCCGTACTGGATGAAGGCCAGCATATCGCCGACCATGAGGCTGCCCTGTTCGATCATGTGCGCCCCTGCCCATACGACTAGCAGGCTGGTGCCGTTCATTATCAGCATAAGTGTGGGAAACATGAATGACATGCAGCGGTTCACAAAGATATTGATCTTAGTGAGATCCATATTGGAATCCTCAAAGCGTTCCTCCTCGTATTTTTCCGAATTGAAGGCCCTGACCACCAGCAGTCCGGACAGTCTTTCGCCTATGATGAGATTGAGCCTGTCGAGTTTGCTCTGCAGGACTTTGAACTTCGGCATCACCATCATGAAGAGCACTATCATCAGTATGAGGATGACGGCCAGCGCCAGGCCGAGAGTCCATGTCAGACCGGGACTGGTATTATATGCCTTGACGATAGCGCCTATCCCCATGCATGGCGCGAAGCAGGCCATTCTCAGTATCAGTACTGTGGTCTGCTGTATATTCTGGATATCGTTGGTGGAACGAGTTATCAGGGAAGCGGTGGAGAACTGCTCCATTTCCGCTGCTGAGTAACTGGTCACCCTCCTGAACAGCCTGCTTCTCAGATCTCTGGAAGAGTCGGCTGCCGTGATGCTGGCGAAGGCGCCTGACGCGACAGCGAAGATAACGCTGCCGGCCGCCACGAGGAGCATAAATAATCCTGTATGGTAGATATAGCTCTGGTCGCCGCGGATGATGCCCTTGTCAATGATATCCGACATATACTGGGGAAGTGCCAGTTCGCACATGGCCTGACCGAAGAGCAGGGCGATACAGGCAGCGATCATCGGTATATATTTTTTATATGCGCTTAGTGTCAGTTTCATTTATCTCTCCTTTATTGTCCTCTTTCGTACTGTTTTTGCAGACTGCGCCGCAGACATTGCCGGCGACGCGGTCGAGAAGCTGCAGCAGCGTTTCTTTTTCATTTTCATCCAGTCCGCGTGTCATGATCTCTTCAACCTGATCTTCGACAGCAATAAGAGAGGGCATGATCTCGCGGCCTTTTTCGGTCAGATAGATCATATATCTTCTCTTGTCTCCTGGAGACGGTACTCTGCTTATATATCCCAGATCCTCCAGGGACTTGACTCTTTTGGCAACAGCACCCTTGTCTATATGGAACGCTTTCGACATCTGATCCTGGCTGATGCCTTCATTTTCGGATATCGCCCGCAGCAGCGGGGGAAAAGCTTTTTTATCAAGGCCTATGGATCTCATATATTTGATCATATATAAATGCGTTGTCCTGCCGATCATCGCAAAATTTGCGAAAAAGCGATGATCCTGAGGTCCATTGAATTCACAGCAGCAGTTTCCGGTTTTATTATCGGTCATAAATATCATGTTCTCCTTATCCTGGCATATATTAGTTGAATAGACAACTAATATAGCACCGCCGGACATGGTTGTCAAGGCAACTATTAAAAATTATCGAACGGAAAGACATACAGATGCAGGCACAGCGTAAAACAGTTTATTATGCGGCGGCGCCGTGTTACAATTATATTAAGTTATTTTTAAGCTGTGCTGGGTATAATTACACCGTTATCCCTGAGAAGCTGCAAGGAGCAGAATGACTGCTTCCCGGGAACCGCAGCCTGTGCTGCAGGAAGAGGACAGATGATAATAGAACAGAAAGATGACTATACGATCGATCTGGATACACTGCCGCCGGCCTTGCGCCCGGTAGCGGAAGAAATGCAGAAATTCGTGCAGAAAAGGAATATATATCATTCAGCGATACGGGAAGTATCTACCAAACTGGAGATACTCGATGACGAATTCCACGTACGCAATGATCACAATCCGATCCATCATATGGAGAGCAGAGTAAAATCGGTGCAGAGCATTTTCAAAAAGATCCAGAAAAAGGGCTGGGATGTGAACACTGAAAGTATAGGCAAGATCACAGATATCGCAGGCATAAGGGTGATCTGCAATTATCTGGATGATGTATATAAAATATCTGAAATGCTGCTGAGGCAGGATGATATAGAATTGATAAGGGAGAAGGATTATATCGCCCATCCAAAAGAGAGCGGATACAGGAGCCTTCATCTGGTAGTGCTGGTGCCGGTCTTCCTGGCGGATCACACAGAGAGGATACCTGTAGAGGTCCAGATCAGGACCATAGCCATGGATACATGGGCCAGCCTCGAGCATGAACTGAAATACAAAAATGAAAACGGGATCAGTGAAGAGGCCGCCGCAGATCTGAAAAACATAGCGAATGTAATCTCGGACCTTGATCAGCGCATGCTGAAGATACACAAAAACGAAGGCAATAAAGTCGAAGTATGAGCTGCTGCATTTCAGGGAGGCCTCCGCAGCAGGGCAGCGGACATACCGGAAAGACGCAGGCATTCGGCGGCAGCGGCATATGAATAATATGCAGACGCTCAGACCGGCACGCATGCCGGACAGAACAGGAAAGTGAGATAGAATGTACAATAACAATTACAATAACAACAACCGCAGGCCGAACGGCTACGGGCTGCTGCAGTTCCTGGCAGGACGCCGGGGATGGGACCAGCTTTCGACTTTTCTGATGATCATTTCGGTCATACTTGAACTGGCCGGATCGCTGATACGCATCAGATACATATACTGGATAGGTCTGGCCCTTTTCTTTTACTGCATTTTCAGAACGATGTCGAGGAACATCCCTGCCAGAGAAAGAGAAAATCAGGCTTATCTGAAGGTGCGCAACAGATTTGCCAACTGGAATTATTTCCGTCAGATGAAAAAGGCTCAGAAGAGACAGGAAAAGGAACAGCGCAGGTATGCGAAGAGAGCAGGAAACGTAAGGCGGAGCAATGTCACCGGCGCTGATTTTTCGCAGAACATCTCCGGCGGAGCAGGCGCTTCGCAGGGAAGCAGACGCGGGAGCGGAGCGGTAGTGTACTGCTACTTTTACTGTCCGTCATGCAGGCAGCAGGTGCGTGTGCCGGCAGGAAAGGGCAAGATCATGGTGACCTGTCCGAAATGCGGCACCAGGTTCGAGACAGCGACCTGATATATGAAAATAAATAATGTACAGATACCCGCATGCTTTTGACATTCATGATTAGGCAATGCGGGCATTTTTGTGGTACAATAGATATGAAGAGTATTAGGAGGATCGCTGATGGATATCAAAGATGTATGTGCAGCCTGGTTCACCGGAACTGGAACGACTAAAAAAATAGTCAGAGCTGTCGGAGAGCAGATGGCAGAAGAGCTGAATGCACCTTATCGCGAGATAGATTTCAGTCTGCCGCAGAATCGGGAAAAACCGCTCGATTTCAAACCATATGAACTGGTTATCATCGGTGTGCCGACGATAGCCGGCCGCGTACCCAATGTGCTTGTCGAATATCTGAAACAGATGTACGGCAAGAAGGCTCTGGGCATTCCTGTCGTCCTGTTCGGCAACAGGGATTATGACGATGCGCTGATCGAACTGCGCGACATCATGGAAGCTGCTCATCTCTATACGATCGCTGCCGCTGCTTTTGTAGGCGAGCATGCATTTTCGGATACGCTGGCGGTGGGACGGCCTGATGCCCAGGATATGGCAGAGGCAGGAGAATTTGCAGAAAGAGCCGCAGAACTCGTAGAAGAGCTGGACGAGCTGCCGGATGGACCTGTGCGTGTCACAGGAGTCCATGCACCTTACAGAGAGCATTATAAACCGAAAGACAGGGACGGAAATCCCATAGATGTCCGCAAGGCGGTGCCGAAGACAAAGGACGACTGCGACAATTGCGGCACATGTGCGGATATATGTCCGATGGGATGCATCAGTCACGAGGACGCCACCAAAATCGAAGGCATATGCATAACGTGCAATGCCTGTGTCAAGGGATGCCCGAAGCATGCCAAATACTTTGACGATGAAGGCTATCTGTATCACAGGCGTGAACTGGAAGCTCTGTACAGCAGACGCAGATGCGTGCCGGAAATGTTCTTCTGGGAGAAGGACTGACGGAGAGGACTGAAAAATCATGCTGTTGAACGAAATGAACGCAGATATGAATGTTATCAATATACATACGAAAGAAATTTTCTGGGGCAGCATCGTACTGATAGTCTGCCTCGGTTTTTATCTGGCCTGGTGGATACTGGCGTTCCGGCCGGAAGGGGCCGCGCCGCACAGCCGGACGGTACCGCTGCTGGCACTGGCCGCTGCTGCAGGTGCAGTGTCGGTTGCTCTGCAGATGTTCGGCATCAGCAAACTTCCGCATGAAGTGACCATGTTCCCCGGCAAAGTGATACTGTGGGGAGGAGTGCTCCTTTATGTGGTGCTGCTGATAGTCACCAGCGTGATATTCCACAGACAGGCGACATCCGAACTGCTGCTGATAATAGGCTGGGCGATGCTGGAACTCTCGGCTGTCGATGCTTTATACGGGACCGGTCAGTTCACGCATATCACGGCAGTGATCCTGTGCCTGGTCGTGGCTGCGGCAGTTGTCATAAGCATGATATGCTACATGCTTTACTATCACATGGAAGCAGTGCCAGGGTATCATATGGCGATGGTGCCGCTTATCACGGAAGCAGTAGTCATGGCGGTCTTCAGCATAACGATCATAGCCGCGCTCCGGGGCTGAAGCAGCTGCGATTCCCGCAGAACAGTACAGTTTCAGCATCTGCTGACTTGGATACTGAATACATCAATAATAGCGCTATTGTGTATAGAAAAACGGTCAAAACAGAGTATAATTGATTTATAAAATAACAGGAGGTAAGCTCAAATGAGTAAAGTATTGCTTATAAACGGCAGTCCCAATCAGAAGGGCTGTACTTACACAGCACTGAAAGAAGCCGCCGACACGCTGGAAAAATGCGGTGTGGAAACGGAAATAAAATGGATAGCCAAAAACCCGCTGCCCGGATGCATAGCATGCCGTAAATGCAAGAAAACAGGCAGATGCATATTCGGAGATGAAGTAAACGATGTGACTGATCAGCTCAGTGAGATCGATGGAATAATAGTAGGTTCGCCGGTATATTATGCCAGCGCCAGCGGACAGTCGTGTTCATTTCTGGAAAGACTGTTTTTCTCTGCAGGCGACCGTCTTTACGGCAAGCCCGGAGCTGCTGTAGTCACCTGCCGCCGCGGAGGTGCAGGTTCGGCCTTTGACAGGCTCAACAAGTTCTTCTCCATCTGCAATATGCCGATCGTAACTTCGCAGTACTGGAATGAAGTCCACGGGAACAATCCCTCAGAGATCAAACAGGATGCCGAGGGCATGCAGACTATGCGCACGCTGGCGCAGAATATGGCATGGCTGCTTAAATGTCTGGAAAGCGGCAAGGCTGCCGGAATAGAACTGCCGAAATATGAAAAGCCGGTGCAGACTAACTTTATCAACAGATGATGAAATAACATACCCGTACCCCGTCAGGTATTTGTATTACATACCATTAGGAAAGGAGATGCAGTTTTGGCGTATAATCCTTTTTACAATATAGAGAATCCTGAACTGTTGGGATACGAATATGCATGGGTAAATTTTGTCAAGGACGGTACAATTCCATACGGGATTGTTCCTGAAGAAATAATAAAATCGTGGAAAAGATGCAGAAAGGCCGGTGTGGATCCCACTGGAAAGATACAGAGGAGAAGGGATGTCGGCCGGGAGGAAACAGCAGCTATAATCGCTAAACACCGCCAGCTGATGGATGCATCGCAGTTCATCATGGAGGATATGCGTGATATATTCGAACAGGACAGTTTTCAGGTATGGATCGCAGATCCCGACAGCAACATACTTATGAGCTACAGCAAACATGAGAAGCTGAATGACAGGCTCATCGGTACCAGGGACAGCGAGAGTTACATAGGAACAAACAGCATAGATATGGCGTTGAGACTGCAGCGGCCGGTGAGTGTCATAGGTGCGCAGCATTATTGTCAGGCCTTTCATAAATATGCAAATTATGCAGCGCCGATCATAGTGCATGAAAATACTATAATCGGCGTTATCGGGATGCGTGTGGCATGCGAGGATATGAATGATTTTATGCTTGCCATGATTGCGGTAACTGCACGTGCTATTGAAAACCGTTACACGCTTCTCAAGAACAGCGAACTGGTAAAGAAAGAAAACATAGAGAAACAGAGAGTCCTTGACTGGGTAACAAATGGTGTGCTGTATGTCGATGACAATCAGATGGTCACCTTTGCCAATCAGAAAATGATCAATATGACGGGACTGCAGAAGGATGAAATAATCAATCATCCTATTTATGTTATTGAAACTCTGCCGTCCATGGAGGCCATAGATAAGGGAGAAGCAGACGGGGATGTAAAGCTGATAGGTAAAAAAGAAGAATTCAGCTGCCTTCTGGAAAGAGAGAGGGTAAGCGGCGGCTATGAGGGCGAGAGCGACAGTGACAGCAAGAATCATATGGTATGGATATTTACACCGATAGAAGATATCCAGGAGATCGCAGATAAAGTCGGATCTACTAACAGGGCATTTTTCACTTTTGATAATATTATCGGCGAGACAAAGAAAATGCGTGAGACTGTCACGCTGGCAAAAAAGGTTGCTGACTACGATGCAAGGGTAATCTTGGAAGGCGAGAGCGGCACCGGCAAGGAGATAATCGCACAGTCGATACATAATGCAGGTAAAAGGAAAAACGGACCCTTTGTGGCGATAGACTGCGGAGCCATACCGAGAGAACTGATAGAAAGTGAGATGTTCGGATATGAAGAAGGCGCGTTCACAGGGGCAAGAAAAGGAGGCGCGCGCGGCAAATTCGAAATCGCCAATAAGGGTACGCTGTTTCTTGATGAGATAGGCAATCTGCCTCTGGATATGCAGGTGAAGCTGTTAAGGGCGCTGCAGGAAAATACGATCGTAAGAGTCGGCGGTACTAAGAGCATACCGTTCGATGCACAGATAATAGCAGCTACGAATATAGACCTTAAGGACGAAATAGAGAACGGATCGTTCCGTGAGGATCTGTTTTATCGTCTTAATATCGTACACATAAAGATACCGCCTCTGCGTGAAAGAAAAGAAGATATTCCTCTGATCGTTGATAAGTATATCAGAGCCAACAGCAGGAATATGAAAAAGAATATAAAAGGCGTCAGCACTGATGTCATGGATGTGCTGCTCGACTTCGACTGGCCCGGCAACGTGAGACAGCTGGATAATGTTATAGAAAGGATGATGATTCTTTCTGAAGAGGAGATAATGACACTGGATAATGTTCCGGCTGAGATCAAGGCTCCGAAGGTGCCCGAATCGATGGATCTGAGCAAAAGAGATAAAGTATATGCGCTTTCAGAGATGGCTTCAAGTTATGTAAAGGGCGTTGTAGATAAATACGACGGAAATATCAAAAAAGCATCGGAGAAGCTCGATATCAGCAGAGCTACGGTATATCGTTATCTGAACAAGCAGGTGAAATAATGATTTCGTCGTTGCACAAAAAATATGATACAGTAATAACGAACGGCAATGTGATAGATGTTATCAATGGAACGGTCGAGAAGAAAAATGTCGGCATCAGCGGTGATAAAATAACTGCTGTCACCAGTGATGACCTCACCGGTGCAAGTTATTTCGACGCCGGGGGCCTTGCAGTTTCGCCCGGTTTTATCGATTTTCACTCGCATGTCGACGGAAATGTTTTTTCGGGCGAATGTCTGGTAAAACAGGGTGGGACGACTACGCTGGGCGGCGAACGGGAACTGAGCAGCAAAAGCATAGACAGAGTGGAGAATGGATTTATCGTAAATCAGGGATTTTCCATCTCCCAGTCTTTTGTACTGAGGAATGCAGTCGGGGTCACAGATCCTAAACGTCCTGCCAGGCCACGGGAAATAGATGCTATGGTAGATCTGGCGAGAAGGTTCATGGAATATGGAGCGTTTGCCATATGCTTCGGCCTGGAACTGGTACCGGGTACGTCTTTCGATGAACTGTTGGCGCTGTCGGCAGTGGCAAAGGAATACAACAGACCTATTCTGGTGCACTTGAGGAAGGACGGCAGAGAGGCACTGAGGTATTTTGATGAAATAATAAAAGTTGCAGGGCTGACAGGAGTCAAGGTGCAGATATTGCAGCTGATGTATATGGTAGGCATCGGCGGTGCTATGCCCGAGGCGTTGAGGATAATCGAGGAAGCCAGAAACGATGGGCTTGATATAACAGCAGACAGCGGCCTGTACGATGCCTACTGCGCTTGCATAGGCACGGGCATATTCGAAAAGGGGTGGGAGAAGGAGTATGGAAATGTATCCGCTGAAGACTTGCTGATCTCATCAGGCATACATGCGGGAGAAAACTGCAGCAGAAAATTGTTTTCCGAATTGCGAAGGGATTATCCGCAGACACTTGTAACGGCATTTGTCTGTGACTCTGATGCGATTCCCATGGCACTGGAAAAAGATTATGTATATGTATCTACCAATGCAGCGGACGGTCCGCATTATCCGGGCATAGGTGCTCCTGAGGTTTCAGGCACGTTCCCCAGGCTGCTGGGGAGATACGTCAGAGAAAAGAAGCTGCTTTCACTTGTCGAAGCAATAAGAAAAATAACTGTACTTCCGGCGGAAAGGTTTGGATTGAAGGACATAGGTGAAATTAAGGAGGGCATGAATGCTGATATCGTTGTTTTTGATCAGGAAAGAATAATCGATAATGCCAATTTCATAGGATTGGGACGGCCTGATGCTGATCCTGACGGAATCGCAGCGGTTTATGTCAACGGTAAGCTTGTCGTTGACAACGGATGCTTGACAAAAAACAGAAAAGCCGGAAAATTCATAAAAAGAGAATAGTGTAAAAATATAATACATAAGCCTCGCTTTTTTATACAGATATGAGCGAGATAGTCCTATGATTTAAACGATGTGTATTAATATTAAACATATGACACAAATCATGTTTAATATTAATACATTTTTTTTGGAAACATTGTTATTTATTTATCTAATGTTGAAAAGCTAACATTTTGAAACAAAAAAATAAATTGGCACATATTATGCATCTCTGATTGATGTTATGAAAAAGTTGTTCACATTTGCATTTTATAAGGAGGTGTAAAAATGGAAAACCAAACCAAGCTAAAAAGAGTCTTGGGTTTCCCAGCGTCGTATGGTGCCGCAGTAGGCCTAGTTGTTTCCGGCACCGCGATGTTTTCAGTCGGTAATGTCGGAGCCATATCAGGTAATGCGACATGGATTGCAGCACTTATTGCTCTGATACCCATGATGGCTGCAGCATTCTCCTTCGGGGAATTGACAGCCATGATGCCTGGAGGCGGAATGATCTCTGAATACACAGTGCCGGCACTGGGAAGATTCTGGGGCACGTTTGCTCTGCTCAGCGGATATGTGGTCCTGATCGCCTGTGACGGCGGAACACAGCTCGTGATGGGCGGATTATCGTTCGAATCGCTGCTTGGAGTACCCCAGGCAGTAATATCATTTGTTCTACTGGGAATATTAATAGTTATTAATGTATTTGGAGTCGAATTCTACGGGAAAGCTGAAGCATCCATTACGATAATCATGATGGTGACATATGTTATTCTCGCTGTATGCGGCACAGCCGGCCTAGGCGAGCACTTTGGAGTAGCTCATCCGATCGCGGCAAACGCATCATTTCTTCCAGACGGCGGATGGCCGACAGTATTCGGCTCTGTGGGGACAGCAATATGGTTCTTTATAGGTTTCGAGTTTGCCTGTCCGATGGCAGAAGAAAACAAAAAGCCGTATAAGAACATACCGTATGGACTTGTTCTGGGACTGATCAGTATTTATTTGGTCGACATCATATTTGTATTCGGAGCAGTTAAATATACCCCGCTGAGCACGATGGCAACATCTTCTGTTCCTCATGTTGACGCGGCAACGGCGATACTTGGCCAGGTCGGCGGCATAATAATGGGGCTGATCACGGTCTTTGCAGCATTCACCACAGGTAATGCATATATCGCAGCACTTCCCAGAATGCTTTACGGAATGGCCAGAGAAAAGCTGGTACCGAAAGTATTTGCGAAGATACATCCGAAGTACAGAGTACCGATGTACGGCATAGCTTTTACAGTATTCCTTATCCTTCTGGTAACTATCTATGTAACAGCAAACGGCGGTACATCAGATGTAATACTGATGCTTATCAATATGGCATGTATAACATGGCTGGTAGCATACATAATAGCGATGATCGACGTACTGGTACTGAGAAAAAAATATCCTGATTTTCCGAGACTCTGGAAAGCTCCCATAGCATGGGTATCGCTGCCTATAGGAATAATCGGAGCACTATATGCTATTTTCACATTGAAATATGTTCTTCCCTATGCATGCATCATTATGGCAGTAGTTGCAGCTTATGCGATCATATGGAATAAGGCACACAAGCTGCCTGTCAATGAGGTTGTGCCTCTGTCGACACTGGTCAAGGAGATCAAAGAAAGATCAGAGCCTCTGCCGGTATGGGATGAAGCAGTTGAAGAGTGGATAGCAAAAGAAGAAGCAAAGTGATCATATAATTATTGCGTCTGTATAATGAGTCTGCAGCCGCAATAGCAAATACGGAGACATATGAGAGGAGCATCTTTATGATGTCGCTTAAAAAAGAAGTAAGGCTGGGCAACGGCAGTATAAAAAATAAAGAAATATCGCAGCACAGGATCAACAAGAAGGCGGATGTCAAGCTTGGAGTTGTGGCGGATATCTTTGAAAAAGTACTGGGCGACCGTTTTGTAAAAACCAGAAAGACCCTGCTGCACAGAGAGATAGAATGCCGGGGATTCAGATATGTTAAATCCATAAAACTGGATTATGAATCATATGAAAACCGCATGTGGGCGTTTTCGTATAATCTGAACATCTCGGTCTCGCTCGATGCATCCGAGTACACTGAAAAAGAAACAGAAAGGTGCGCTTTCAAGGGCAAGGCCAAAGGCAAGATGGACATAAAAGATGCTGAATGGCTGGATAACGGGTCAGAATGTTCCAGCGAGCAGATCAACAGATATCTGAGCAGACTGAACAATAAATTTATTGTAGACAGAATGGTGAAGCTGGATATGAACAAAATGAAGTTGGACTATGACCCGGTCAGCAATTACTGGAGTGCCGGTTTTACTTCTCTGATCGGTTCGTCCACCTGGATAATGATACCGCCTGTCATGCAGCTGATAAGACCGAAGCCGGAAGAATGTGCTATGGCCGTGGAGTTTTTTGAGCTTCTCTTCAGCGCCGTAGTAAATGCAGGCAAAAAGGATGGAAGATCCGTAGTATAGGCAGACAAGACAATAGACGACATTAACAATAATTTAAAACATCAACGGATTATAAAGACGAAAATGATGCAGTTGATGAAAGGAGCGTGAAATCAGTGACATTAAGTAATTATTCATTCGGTCTGGCAACAAGAGTAGAATTCGGCCCCGGCAATATCGCCGGCACCGGCAGTGAAGCAAAGAAACTGGGCATAACAAAGGCGATGCTTATCGCAGATAAAGGCGTAATAGGGGCAGGACTGGTAAAGCCGGTCGAAGAGGCCCTGAAAAAAGAAAATGTCGATTATGTGATATATGACAATATCATGCCTAATCCCAGAGATATACACTGCGTTGAAGGCGCTGAATTCGGCAAGAAACATAATGTCGACGGTATGATAGCTGTAGGCGGAGGAAGCTCGATCGATACGGCAAAGGCTATAGGCACACTGATAACCAACGGCAAGGATATAAGAGCATGGTGCGGACTTGATCTTCTGGAAAGGGACATATTGCCTCTCATAGCTATTCCAACTACTGCCGGAACAGGGAGCGAAGTTACATTTGATGCAGTAATAACAGATACGAAAACGCATGAAAAACTTAACATTCTCGACATCAGGATAGCACCTAAAGTTGCCATAGTAGACCCGGAAGTCCTCATGGGACTGCCGTCGAAAATAATGGCATCATGCGGTGTCGATGCTCTGGTGCATGCTGTTGAAGCATATACATGCAAGGTGGCTAATCCGCATACGGATGCGTTCGCCCTCTATGCAATAGACATAATACAGAAAAACCTCAGGACTGCTGTATCAAAGCCGACATTGGAAGCATGTACGGGAATGATGCTGGGCAGCACGATAGCCGGATTTGCTTTCGGATATTCTGATGTTGCGGCTGTGCACTGTATTGCAGAAGCACTCGGCGGCAGGTACGATACGCCTCATGGTGTGGCTAATGCGATAATGCTGCCGACGGTCACGGAATTCAATATTCCTTCAGACATATCGAAGCATGCGATAATGGCAAGACAGCTGGGCGTAGATACTTCCGGAATGACAGAGGAAAAAGCAGCATACAGCTGTGTAGATGCGCTTACGAAGCTGTGCGAAGATGTCGGCATACCAAAGATGAAGGACGTACCAAATATAGATCCGGCGGATTTTCAGGAAATCGCAGAAGCATCGTTCAGGAACGTTTCCACACCTGATAATCCACGTGAAATTACAGTCAAAGATTATTTCGATCTGCTTAATAAAGCATACAACGCATAAAACATCAGTTGATCTGTTCGAACAGGGGAAATCATATATGGGCTTCTCTGTTTGAAAGAGAGTGAGGAGAATATCAAATGACTCTGGTACTGGAAAGCTCTGCGATAAAGGGCGGATATCTGGAGGATAAATATGGCATCTGTACAAGAGATGCTGATGATATTGCCGAGGGCGTGCCGCAAAGATCATTTCCGCTCAGGTGGGGAAATGTACCGGACGGCACTGAATCTCTCTCGCTGGTGTTTATTGACTACGACAATGTCAAAGATGAAGGCGTTCCGTGGATACACTGGCTGGTTGCCGGTATTTCTGCCGATATACGTTTTATTGACGAAAACATAAGCAGATCAGAGGCTGATATTATCCAGGGCAGAAACAGTTGGGCGATGCCTTATGCGCCATATGGAAACATCAGTGAAGATATTATTTGTCATTATGGAGGCCCGGCACCGACGGGAATACACAAATACGAATTGACGTTATTCGCATTGGATCGTGTATCAGATTTGCATAATGGTTTTTATTATAATGAGATGAGAGATTCGATGACAGGACATATAATTGAAAAGCAGAAGATTTCAATGTATTACGACGGAAGGCGATGAATCAGCCAGCTCAGTATAATGTCTGTGTCGTTCTGCATTATGACAAAGGATATGAAAAAGGCCGCACGTTTTGTGCGGCCTTTCCAGTATGGCTTATAAGCCTGTTGAGCGCGCGAAGTGCGCGAAACAAAACCCACCCGCTATGCGGGTGCGCGACGTAAGTTATACAAAAATCACCCACTTGCTATAATAGTGATTGTTCAAGCCA
>Ga0268263_1000325_pt1 | contig 91137 bp, 86 predicted proteins | sample Biomet5_FD_190358 | JGI IMG/M metagenome (GOLD analysis project Ga0268263, IMG submission 190358) | Microbial communities from bioreactor (seeded with sewage sludge) at LBNL, California, USA - Biofuel metagenome 5 (SPAdes) (version 4) | ecosystem: Engineered > Bioreactor > Anaerobic >... | reverse complement strand
GTTGCTCGAGAAGAAGAACTCCTGGAACGAGGTGCGCGCGATACGTGCCACGGCGTCGAGCGAGGTGAGGGCCAGCGCCGAGACGTTCATGGTCATGAAGACCGTCGCGACGGTCTTGTCGCAGCCAAGGTTCTCCATGCCGCGGGCGACGCCGGCGGCGAAGATCTGGAACGGGGTGGAGGCGGCCCCGGCGTTGAGCGCGCCGGTGCCGGCCGTGTTCATGTCCCCGAACATGATGGCGGCGACCACGATGGCGATGACGCCCACGAACGACTCGAGGACCATGGCGCCATAGCCGACGGCCACGGCATCGGTCTCGTTTGAGAGCTGCTTGGACGAGGTGCCCGACGAGACGAGGCTGTGGAAGCCGGAGAGTGCTCCGCATGCGACGGAGACGAACATGACCGGGAACAGGTAGTTGCCGTTCTGCGCGAGGGCTGCGAAGGTGCCAGAGTCGGCGACCATCGGCGCCGTCATCGTTGCCCCGCCGGTCAGGCCGAGGGCGAAGATGCCGACAACCGCGCAGACGATCATGGCGACCATCATGATGGTGGTGAGGGTGTCTCGGGGCTGCTTGAGCGTCTGGATGGGCATGGCGCAGGCAAATACCAGGTACACCATCACGACAACGATCCAGCCGTTCATGTCGAGATAGATTGGGAGCTGCATGCCGACGGCGAACATTGCGACGATCGCAACGATCGCGACCAGGATCTCCTTCCATCCCGAGAGTCCGAGACGGCGACGGGCCCAGCCAAAGGCGATGGCCACGAACGTGAACAGGATCGAGATCGTGCCGGCGACGCCACCGGCGTACGACTTCGCGACATCGATGCCACCCGCCTCCGCCGTCGTGAACTTGAAGGTACCAGCGACCATCGAGGTGAACGCCGCGATGACGATGCAGCAGAAGAGCCAGCTGAAGAGCAAAAACAGACGGCGCCCGGTCTTGCCGATGTACTTCTCGATAAGCTGGCCCAAGGACTTGCCGTTGTTCTTGATCGAGGCGTAGAGTGCGCCGAAGTCATGGACGGCTCCGAAGAAGATGCCGCCCACGAGCACCCAGAGCAGCACGGGAAGCCACCCGAACATCATGGCGACGATGGTGCCCGTGACAGGTCCCGCCCCGCAGATCGATGAGAACTGGTGGGAGAAGACCGCGAAGCGCGAGGCGGGCACGAAGTCTCGGTCGTCCTCCATGCGGTGCGCGGGGGTGACCGCCGATTTGTCGATGCCCCAGCTCGACGCAAGCCACCTCCCATACAGAACATAGCCGGCGATAAGTGCGACCGCGGCGACCACTATGACGACAACACCGTTCATTTTTCCTCCTCGGTGAGCTTCGCAACAAAAAGAGGGCCTCTTGGCGATGCCAAGCGGCCCTCTGCATAGTCGGCCGCCCGCGAAACGCGGGCGGCAATGGTGCCAACCCGCGCTAGGTAATAATAATGGCGATGCCTAGTAGCTGGGTTGTCTTCATTGCGGTGTGCTCCTGTCTCCGGTGCGTTGCGACGCACCAATCCAACGAACAACCTCATGCTCTGTCTTCAAGGTCCCTTGGTCTTCGGAGAATCGCATACCGAAATGCGATCGAAACACCGAGATGTCTTGAAACCCATGCCGCGAGGCGAGAGATGCGCAACTCATCCCTTTTATCCGCTGTCAGCGCAGCACCCTTCCGTCCACCAGCACGGCGGTCGCCGCTAACGACAGTGACGTGGGGATACAAGGGTTCCTGCGGGCATCGAGCATCCTAGCGGTTCTCCACGTATGAAGATTCACCCAAATCATAATTATGCCTAAATTAGTAGCATTTTTCTGTCCGCATAGGGGTATACCCATAAGCAGAGACGGTCGCGGCGGAAGTCTAGGCCGTCCCTTGAGAAGACAAGCCATTGGAGGCACACACATGCACACCATCTACGATTTCACCGTCAGGGACCGCGACAATGCTGATGTCAAGCTCGATCGCTACGAGGGCAAGGTCCTTCTGGTGGTAAACACCGCCACCGAGTGCGGCTTCACTCCCACCTATGCTGACCTGCAGAAGCTCTATGCGGACCTCGAGGGCAGGGGGCTGGAGATACTCGACTTCCCCTGCAACCAGTTCGGACACCAGGCCCCGGGAACGTCTGACGAGATCCATGCCTTCTGCACGGGCCGCTTCGGCGTCACGTTTCCCCAGTTCGGCAAGCTCGAGGTCAACGGAGAGCACGAGAGCCCCCTGTACACCTGGCTCAAGAGCCAGAGGGGATTCGCCGGCTTCGACCCGAAGCACAGGATCACGCCGGTCCTCGTCGACCTGCTCGGCAAGGCCGACCCCCAGTGGGAGAGCAAGTCGGACATCAAGTGGAACTTCACGAAGTTCCTCGTCGACCGGAAGGGCAACGTCGTCGAGCGCTTTGAGCCGACGGCCGACATCGAGACCATCGTGAGGCCTGCGGTGGAGAGACTGCTCTAGGGCATTGCTGCACCGTCTCCCGTCCGTATCAGATATGCTGACGACGGCAAGTTCAAATTTAGCGATGTTCATCACAAGAGAAGAGGCCGGAGACTATACGTCTCCGGCCTCTTCTCTTGTGGGTAGTAAATAAGGGCCTTCCTCTCCTTTGGCTCCACTGCTCACAGTTCGGAGGTCGCGGGTCCGGATAGAAGTGCAATACTTATGTGCGTATGTGAGCTGCCGAAGACAAACGGCCATGTAGCTGTCGGACAGCCAGATGGGGCGAGTGGACGAGCTTCATCTACCCAGAAGGGACAGATGTACTACGAGTGACAGGAAGCTCTCTCGGGTTGGATGGGTCGTCTGGTGGCTTCTGGCCTTCGCTCCGCTTGTGGCGGCATGCGTCGCGCTGCCGTTCGTGTCCGGGTTCGTTCCCGCCGGCTTTGGAGCCGATGGCCAGGTCGATCGATGGGGGAGCAAGTGGGAGCTGCTCATCCTGCCTGCGGCGGTGGCCATGCTTGCCATCGTCATGGCGATCTGGGTGAGAAGGAGCCGGCGGGATGCTCGGCCCCGCGCCGCCGTCGTGATGGTCGGGCTGGCCTTTCTCGACGTCATCGCTGCCTGGACAATCGTTATGGCGTTCCCCCAGGCTCGGGAAGGCCTCTCGCTATCGGGGTCCGTCTGGCTGACGTACCCGCTGCTGGGGATCGTCCTGATCGTCCTCGGGCCCATCCTGCCGAGGCTCTCGCCCAACTCGCTGGTGGGCATGCGCGTCCCCGGGTGCATGGACCCCGTCCACTGGCCCCTGCTCCAACGCTTCGGCGGCTGCGTGTCCGTCGCGGGAGGGTTCGTCGAGCTGGTCGCGTGCCTGTTCTGGCTGCGTAGCACGGCCGCGCTCTACTTCACCCTCGCCCTCATGGCGGTCATATGCATGGCTGTGGTGGCGTACGGTCGCTGGATAGCCTGCCGTGCCTAGCGCCAGCTCCAGTGCTACCGCTTCCTCCGCCGGCAGTGCGTCTGCCCGAGTGATGACAACGGGGGAGAAGCATCTGATCTATCATCCGAGCAAGGAGAAGGTCGGCTTGCGGTTCGCGCGACGATATCGTTGCAGGGAGCTGGTGAGGATTCTTCCTTTGGCCATTGTGCCGCGCACGACTAGATGCCCGGCTCCCTTGAGGCAGCCCTCCCGCGCCGCATCCCGATGAAGGCCCGTCAGGCACTCGAATGCGGGTCTCATATGACACGACATATCAAGGGATTGAAATCTACACTCATCGGTCGAAGGGAGACCACATGCTATTGGTCAGGCGGACCAGCATTGATGTGAACGTCCCGTACAGCATCGATGCCGACGAGAATGCGGATGCCTACCGTATCATACGCGTAGGGTCGTTCGTAAACATGCGCTGGTATGAGATACGCAACTCGAAGGACGAGGTCGAATGCAAGATCAGCAGGAGACGTTTCAACTTCCTTCCCCGTTTTCTCGTCCATGCGGTCGGGTTTGGCGAGATCGTCGTGGAAAAGGACATGGCGAGCCTCCATACGCTCTATTCCGTCAGTGGCGCTGGCATGTCATCGAAAGGGAGCTGGGAGGCAGGAGAGGACTTCTCGATTGAAAGGGACGGGAGACCCATTGCGAGGTGTGCCTTCGGTCAGAACGGCGCACTTTCGATGGTGCCGACGGATTCGAGCGTGGTGCCGGCCGTGCTCGGTATCGGAACGGCCATCTGCATGATGAGGGCATGGGATGCAGGACAGGGCACAGAATAGCAACGGGAGGACTCGGCTTCGTGCGGTTCTTTGCATGTCACTTCCGGTTTGCAGCTGGGATCTTTCGGCCCGCCGGACAAACATCTATCCTGGATCCAGACAGGCATCGTGCCTGCGCCCATCAGACGCAAACGAATCAGGGACCGAATGAAGTCAATCAAGGTAGTGGCGGCGATCATCGAGAGGGACGGGAGAGTTCTCGCCACCCAGCGCGGGTATGGCGACATGAAGGGCGGTTGGGAGTTCCCCGGCGGCAAGGTCGAGCAGGGCGAGACGTCCGAGCAGGCCGTCAAGCGTGAGATCGAGGAGGAGCTTGAGACCGAGATCAATGTCGGCCGTCTCGTCGTCGACGTGAACCATGACTACCCAACCTTCCACCTCGACATGGACTGCTTCCTCTGCACGATCGCAGACGGCACGATTACGCTGACCGAGCACAGCGCCGCCAAGTGGCTTGACGCCGAGCATCTCCGCTCCGTGAGCTGGCTCCCGGCCGACGTCAAGGTCGTCGATGCCATCGAAGCCCAGAGCATTTTGTAGGGCGCGCCATGGAGACGGACGATATCGACGGGTACCGGGTCAAGGCGCAGCAGGAGTACGTCTACTCGCTCGAGACCGGCTTCATCGACGCTGATGCCCACCCCGATGCGTCGCTCGTCCCGGAGCTCGTCGTCAACAAGACCCGGGACACCAACGTCCACTCGATGCTTCTGAAGGAGCTTGCCGGCTGCGAGCGCTTCGACTTCTCGGTCGCGTTCGTCTCGTGCGAGGGCGTCGAGATCCTCACGGAGGCCTTCTCGCGACTGGCCGACAAAGGTGTGCCCGGCAGAGTCATCACGACCACCTATCTCGACTTCAACGAGCCCGATGCCATCGCCAAGCTGCGCGGTTATCCCAACATCGAGGTTCGCGTCTACGACGGCAGCCTCCATACGAAGGGGTACTTCTTCAAGGACGGAGACATGCGCACGCTCGTCATCGGGAGCTCGAACCTCACCCAGACGGCGCTGCGGACCAACCAGGAATGGAACCTGCTCGTGCGCTCCTATGAGAACGGGAGCGTCTGCAGGGCGTCGCTCTCCGAGTTCGAGCGGCTATGGGGAGACTCCCACACGCGCGAGGTGACCGACGGGTGGCTCGAGGAATACCGACACCGCCACGCGGCGGCGATCGCGAGGAGACTCCCGTCTGGTGGGGAAGAGGTGGCAATCGAGGTGCTGGGCGCCGACGGCAGGGATGAGGTCGCGGCTCCCGCGGGTCCGATCATCCCCAACGACATGCAGGAGAAAGCCCTCGCCAACCTTGTCAGGCTGCGGGAGCATGGCGCCACGAAGGCCCTTCTCGTCTCGGCTACCGGCACGGGCAAGACCTACCTCGCCGCGTTCGACGTCAAGGCCGTCATGCCAAAGCACGCCCTCTTCCTGGTGCATCGCAAGCGCATCGCTGACGACGCACGCCACAGCTTCCAGCGGGTCATCGGTGCCGAGCGCACCTACGGTACCTACTCGGGCCAGACCAAGGAGCTCGACAGCGACTATCTCTTCTGCACCATCCAGACGGTCGCCGAGCACCTCGACCAGTTCGTGGCGGACGAGTTTGACTACATCATCATCGACGAGGCCCACCACGCCGAGGCGCCTACCTACAAGAAGGTCATGGGCTACTTCAAGCCTCGGTTCCTGCTGGGTATGACGGCTACACCCATCCGCACCACCGGCGAGGACGTCTTCGCCCTCTTCGACAACAACATCGCCTACCAGATCACCCTGCAGGACGCCCTGGAGGCTGACCTGCTCTCACCCTTCCACTACTTCGGCATCGCCGATCTCACGGTGGACGGCGCCACGGTGGGCGACGACTCGGACTTCTCCCTGCTCACGAGCCGCGCGCGCGTCGACCACATCGTGGACGAGATCGACAGGCATACCGTTAGGGCCGAGCGCCGTGGGCTCATGTTCTGCTCGAGGAACGAGGAGGCGACCGAACTCGCCCGGGAGCTCCGCGCCCGTGGCATCCGCTGCATCGCGCTGAGCGGCGCCGCGACTGGTGCCGAGAGGGACTCCGCCATCGACCGGCTCGAGGCAGACCGCTCTAGGCGAGACGACTGGCTTGAATACATCCTCACGGTCGACATCTTCAACGAGGGCGTCGACATCCCCACGGTGAACCAGATCGTCATGCTCAGGCCCACGCAGTCGGCCATCGTCTTTGTCCAGCAGCTTGGCCGAGGTCTGCGCAAGGCACCGGGCAAGCGCTCCGTGCTCGTGCTCGACTTCATCGGCAACTACAGGCAGAGCTACCTCGTGCCCATCGCCTTGTCTGGCGACCGCACCTACAAGAAGGACACGCTGCGTCGCTATATCAAGGAGGGCAACCGTCTCATCACGGGCTGCTCCACCATCAGCTTCGACGAGATCGCCGAGAGGCGCATCTTCCATGCGCTCGACACTGAGACTCTCGGAACGGCCAGGCGAATCAAGCAGGAGTACGATGATCTCAAACACATGCTCGGTCGCATCCCAGAGCTGGTCGACTTCGAGGAACAGAAGGCTATCGACCCGCTCCTCATCTTCGGTGCCTACGGGTCGTACCATGAGTTCCTCAAGGCGAAGGAGCATGACTACCACGTCAGCTTCTCGAGGCCGCAGGAGCAGATGCTCCGCTTCGTCTCGCAGAAGCTTGCCGCGGGAAAGCGGCCGCACGAGCTGCTCCTTCTGAGGGAGCTCCTCGACCGTCGGGCCGCGGTAAGCGAACGGGAGTTCGGGAGGCTCGTGCGTGGGGTCTCGCAGACGATGCCGATCGCCGCGTGCTCCGTCGCAGGGGCCCTGTCGGGCGGGTTCTTCATGAGCGCGAGCCTCAGGGACAGCGTCTTTGTCTCCTTCGGGGGAGGTAGGTTCGAGCCGTCCGCGAGGCTGGTCTCGGCGCTCGAGGACCCCGAGTTCGCCCGCCAGCTCCGCGCCGTGGTCGACTTCGGGCTCGGCCGCTGGCGAGGGGACTACTCCGATACCTTCGACGGCACCTGTCTGGTGCTGAACGAGAAGTACACCTACGAGGACGTCTGCCGGCTGCTGGGGTGGGGCCAGAACGTCAATGGCCAAAACATCGGCGGATACAAGTACGACGCCGGGACAAACACCTTCCCCGTGTTCATCAACTACGAGAAGGACGACTCCGTCTCGGACTCCATCCGCTATGAGGATCGCTTCCTGAGCCCCAAGGAGCTTGTCGCCATCTCCAAGCAGCCTCGCCACATGAACTCACCCGAGATTGAGCGCCTCCGCCACGCCAACGAGACCGGTATGCGGGTCTACCTCTTCGTGCGGAAGAACAAGGATGACCGGGAGGGCTCGAAGGAGTTCTACTTCCTGGGTGAGATGCACGCCGACCCCCAGGGCTTCAGGGAGTTCGTGATGCAGCCGGCGAACAAGCCCGCTGTCGAGATCCGTTACGTCCTCGACACGGCGGTGAAGGCCGAACTCTACGACTACATCACCCAGCCGTTGGAATAGAGAAGCAGCGCTCATCTACAAACCGGGTCCGTTGCCGGGCATGAGATGTGTCGTTCCCTGTATCTTTCTCTTCGTGGCCAACCTGGTCATGCGTGCCGTTGTGGGTTCATTACTATAGTAAGCAAGAACATGAGCTAGACTGCGGGAGCGGAAGACATGGCGCTGCACATCGTTGAGGAAGCCACTCGTTGTCTCGGTTGCAAAAGACCTTCGTGTCAGGCGGGGTGTCCCATAGGGACTCCGATTCCACACGTTATCGAGCTGTTCAAGGATAAGCGAATCGAGGAGGCCGGTGCGCTTCTCTTCGAGAACAATCCCATGAGCCTGGCCTGTGCGGTCGTTTGCAACCATGGTGCCCAGTGCGAGGGCCATTGTGTGCTGGGCAGGAAGGACACGTCCATTCGCTTCTCTAGCATAGAGAGGTATGTGTCCGACGCATATCTCGACCGTTTGGAACCCCATGACATGGTTTCAAACGGTCGAGAAGTTGCAATCGTGGGTTCTGGCCCGGCCGGTCTCACCGCGGCGTTCAAGCTGACCGATGCCGGCTGCGGCGTAACGATGTTTGAGCAGCGTCCGAAGGTCGGGGGTCTGCTTGAATACGGCATCCCGGCCTTTCGCCTGTCAAAGTCCATCGTTCTCAGGTATCGCAGTCTTCTCGAGGGTATGGGTGTCAAGATTCGTCCGAATACGACCATTGGTGGCACGCTGCACATAGATGACCTCCTACGTGACGGCTATGACAGCGTGCTCGTCGTTACAGGTGCTCAGCGTGCCAGAAAGCTTGACATACATGGTGAGGCTCGCGGCAACGTCTACTTTGGCATCGACTACCTGGCCGACCCGGACACCTGTGAAATGGGAAGGGACGTTGCCATCATCGGAGTCGGCAACGTTGCCATGGACGTCGCCCGCACGGCCCTGCGCCATGGTGCCAAGTACGTTACGCTGTACTCGAACACCGATGAGGTTTCTGCGAGCTCCGACCAGGTTGAGTATGCGGAGCTCGAGGGTGCCCAGATCGTTCAGAGGAAGTCGATCGTTTTAATCAACGAGAGCGGACCGGTGTTTCGTCAGTCGATCCTCGGTTCCGATGGTAGGCTCGTCGGACTCGGCGACGAGCTTGAGCAGGTGGACTGCGACACGGTGATTATCGCGGTATCGCAGGTGCCCAAGGACAAGCTCGTCCTTACAACCGAAGGTCTCAAAAGCGACGCATGCGGTCTTCTCGAGATCGATGAGAACTGTCAGACTACCGTCCCTGGCGTGTTTGCCGCAGGTGACGTTGTGCAGGGACCCCTGACCGTAGTGAATGCCGCAGCCGGTGCCAAGCGTGCTGTCACTGGCATGCTGCGCTATATGGGACTGTGAGACTGGCTGTCGTACGCCAGGACGTTACTGCAGGTTAGAGAGCGACAAAACCGGAGGACTTCTCTAGGCTGTGAATCGACTGGATTTGCAGCGAGAAAGGAAGTGCCGGGAATGCGGCTTGGGTATGATGTTCAAATTGAGACGTGAGAGGGTGACGAAAAAGGGGAATGCTAAAATCGGTACTATTGCTGTCGGCAATTATCCGAGAGTTCCCATTCTTGTCGTACTAAGAGATAGAGATCATGGATTACGAGGACGCCGCAAAGAAGCTCATCGTGTATTCCCGAGGCGTAGCCAAGGGACTCCTTGGCACGACTGCGGGTCTTCAGGCAGGCGAGGCACCCGTTCTCGAGCACCTTTCGCGCACCGACTCGGGCCAAAACCCCTCCGAGTTGGCCGAGCGCCTGGGATATACGCGTCCGCGCATGACACGCATCCTTGACTCCCTTGAGCAGAAGGGCTTCGTCGAGCGAAGACCGGACGAGAATGACCGGCGCAGGGTTATCGTGCGAGCCACTGATGCAGGGCGTGAACATGCCGACTCCAAGCAGACGGAGGGCGTAGATGGTCTTGCCAAGGCGCTTAGCTCTCTTGGCGAAGAGGACTCCAAGCAGCTACTCAAAGCACTTGAGCAGGCTTATAGCATTACCTATGACCGCGATGACATCCTTGGCAACGACAAGTCGTGACAGAGGCTCTCTCGTGGGAACTACCTGCGGAGAGTCATTTTAAAAAATACCATTATTCATCAAACATAAGATAACATGTTAGCCGTGTGGCGTAGATAGTTGCTACCGTTAACCGATTATTTCTGTCCACTGACGCCAGAAAGTCATTAACAGTAGCAACTGAATTCGCCAGTCCTCTATATTTGCAGGCAGTCAGACCTTCGTAAAGAGGGCGGATGGTTCTGGCAAATGCCTTTCGTATGGTCTGGGCTCCAGTTTGCAGTCTTACTTTTGGTGGAGTTCGTTTTGTTTGCCTCTACGACGCGATTGGATAAATTGGACATGCGATATCTACTGCTCGTGAGTCATGGAACGTTTGCGCCGGGGCTTCACAGCGTGCTCGACATGTTGCTTGGCCCCCGTGATGACATCCTTAGCTGCAGCATGGAGGATGGTATGGGTGCCGACGTCTTCGTCGAGAACCTCAAGAAGGTCATCGAGCCCATCGGTGCCGATGATGAGGTCATCTGTTTCGGCGACATCATCGGGGGATCCCCGCTCACCAATACGCTCAACACGCTTTCCGAGAGGGGGCTCATCCCGAGGACCGTTGCGCTCGGTGGCATGAACCTTCCGATGGCCATCACGGCTGCGATGGAGACGGATTCTGACATCGCGACCTTGAGGGATAGCATCATCGCCGAGGGCAAGGAGGCAATCCGCGAAGTCGATCTAGCACTGCCCGAAGACAATGACGAAGAAGATATCTAGCGCAAGAGGAAGGAGGCAAGAATGGCCATTTCACTCGTCCGGATCGATGACCGCATGATTCATGGCCAGACCGTTACGAGGTGGTCATTGGAGTACCCCTGTGATGGCCTTGTCGCCGTGAACGACGTTGCAGCGAACAACCCGATGCTCAAAGCGGCCTACAGGGGTGCGTCGGACAAGAAGACGTTCGTGTGGACCATGGATCACTGGAGAGAGAACGCCGACAAGGTCCTGAACTCCCAAGATAGGTACTTCCTAATCACGAAGAACCCGCTCGACATGAAGAAGATCCTGGTCGACCAAGGCTTCAAGCCTGGTATCGACCGTGTCATCGTCGGGCCATGCAACGATCGTCCGGAATCGGTAAAGCTCGGCAACAACCAATCGATCACGCGAGAGGAGGCGCAGGCGCTCGAGGACATCACGAAGGCCGGCTATACGGTCGAGTTCGCGCTGCTCAAAGAGACATCGATTGGTGAGTGGCAGAAATTCCGCGATAAGTTCGACCTCAAATGACAGTTGTGAAATGCGTTTAGATAAGGAAGGTGATTTCGAACTATGGCAATCAATGCATTCCAAGCGGCGCTCCTCGGCCTTTTTGCGTGTCTCGCGTCGCTTCCCGGCATGGGTGGCACGACCATCGGTAACTACACGCTCGGTCGTCCCCTTGTCGGCGGTCTCTTCGTTGGTCTGATCCTTGGCGATGTCACAACCGGCGTCATCGTCGGCGCGGCCATCCAGGTTGTCTACATCGCCCTGGTCACGCCTGGCGGAACCGTTTCGGCCGATGTCCGTGCCGTCACCTACATCGGCATCCCTCTGGCCATCCTCGCCATCCATTCTCAGGGTCTCAATCCCTCCTCAGCCGAGGCGCAGGCACTCGCGGCTGCCCTTGGTGCGGCCGTCGGTACCCTCGGCACGGTTCTGTTCTATGGCACCGCCACGATCAACCTGGTCTGGCAAGGCATCGGCTGGAAAGCCCTCGAGACCAATGACTGGGGCAAGATCAAGAAGACCCTCCCGTTGGTCGACTATGTCTGGCCTTGGATCGGCCACATCCTGCTTTCGTTCATTCCCACGTTCATCATCTGCATGGCTGGCTCCAGCATGGTCCAGGTCATGAAGGACTACCTGCCGATGGACGGCATCGCGATGAAGACGCTCTTCACGGTTGGCTCGCTGCTTCCCGCCGTCGGTATCGCGATCCTCTGCCGTCAGGTCATCCAGAAGCCGCTTGATTGGCTTACCTTCATCTTTGGCTTCACGCTCGCGGCCGTCCTGCACTGCAACCTGATTGCCTCCGCGATCATCGCCTGCTTCTTCGCTCTCATCAACTATGAAATCCAGCGCGTCAAGTCGCCTGCTCGGGCGATTGCCGACGGCTCTGCCGTCGATGAGGAAAAGGAGGACATCTAATGGCAGAACCTAGGAAGGTATCCGACGCTACCCGTAAGAAGACGTTCCTGCGCTGGATCTACGGCAACCTGACCTGCTTCTCGCAGGAGCACATGCAGACCTTCGGCTATCTGGCCGCCATGCTTCCTGTCGTCGACGAACTCTACGACACCGACGAGGAGAAGGTCAACGCGCTTCGCACCTATACGGCGTTCTTCAACACCGAGCCGCAGATCGGTACTATGGTCGTTGGCCTGACGGTTGGTCTTGAGGAGGCTCGCGCCAATGGTGAGACCATCGACGACGAGACCATCAACGGCATCCGTGCCGGTCTCATGGGCCCGCTTGCCGGTCTCGGTGACTCAATCATCGTAGGCACGTTCATCCCCATCCTGCTGGGCATCTCCCTCGGACTCTCGACCGGCGGCTCGATCCTCGGCCCCCTCTTCTACATCATCTCCTGGAACCTGGTCGCGTACTTCGGCATGAAATATGCGTTCAACTCGGGCTACAAGCTTGGTAGCTCTGCCGTCAGTGCCCTTGTCGGCCCCGAGTCGAACGCCTTGCGCAGCTCTATCGCCATGGTCGGTACCATGGTCATCGGTGCTGTGGCCGCGACGTGGATCAGCATCAACACCTCGCTTGTGCTCCCCGGTGTCGGCTCGTTGCAGAACGTCCTGTGGTCAAGTGGCACGACTGTCACCTCCGCGGCGCTCTCGTCGGCCGGTGACGCTGGCGTGTCATTGAACGTTTTCGGTTCCGGCATCTATCCCAAGCTGCTTAACATAGTCTTCGTGTATCTGTGCTGGTGGCTCATGACGAAGAAGAAGATCTCCCCGACCATGGTCATGCTCATCCTCGTGCTCATCGCCTTCGTCGGTGTCCTCGTCGGATTCTTCAACCCCGGCCTGTCCTACTAGGTACTATCGGAGGAGACGATCTCATGGGCACGAAGCTGGCGGATAGCGAGCGTGAGGCACTTGTCCGGGAGGCCAAGCTCCAGACGAAGGCGATCATGCGTCTTGGGATCTGGCAGCGGCTTGCCTACTCGCTCCTGGCTGTTGGCATCCTGGTCGGATGGTGGGGGTTCCAGTCGGACGGACCGGATTGGTCGCGCCCCGCAGGTATCATCCTTGCCGCCGTCTTCGCGGTCGTGTCGGCCGTCCTCTACGTCGGTATCAGACATGCCAAGCAAAACGTCAGGAACATCCTTTCTGTCGCGGGCGTGGACATCGGGTCGAAGGAAGAGGCCTCGGTCAGAAGCGTGGTTGGGAAGAAGGGGTCCGATTCGGCCCAAAGCGCGACGGCGCCTCGAAAGGTCGGTCATCGGTCCTTGAGATCATCGAAATGATATCGTGGGGAGGGGAGAGACAGGGTCTCTCCTCTCCTCGTCCTTATCCCATGTCGTATTCCTGGCGAGGCGGACAGATATGGCAAGCGTGAGTTCCGACCAGATCCGTATCGTGTTTTCCGATGTCGATGGCACGTTTGCCGACGCGAGGCACCAGCCGATCCTCGAGAGCAGGCCAGTCGTCGCCATGATGACCGAGCGGGGCATCCCCCTTTGTCTGGTCTCGGCAAGAATGCCCGAGGGGCTGGCCTCGTTCCACAGTGTGCTCGGGTTCACCGGGCCACTCGTCTGTTACAGCGGCGCCTACGTCCTCGACGAGAATGGAAACGAGCTGCTCGACCTCCCCATTGCGGCTGGTGTCGCCGAGGAGGTCAAGGGCTTTCTCGCGTGCAAGGTTCCAGACGTGTGCTGCAGCGTCTATGGGTATCACTCGTGGGTCGTCGACGATGACCAGGACCCACGCGTGAGAAACGAGGAGCGTCTCGTCCATGTGAAGGCCGAGGTCTGCCATGACATTGCCAGGCACTTTGGTGCCGGCGTTCACAAGCTCCTGCTCATGGGGGAGCCTCCCATGATCCTGACGGCCGAGGAGTGCATGAGGAAGGCATATCCCGAACTGGCCGTCACGCGCTCAAGTGACATCCTCCTTGAGATCATGAGCGGCGAGGCGAGCAAATCGCGGGGTATCCGCGTCGTCTGCGACCATTACGGCATCGACCCCTCTGACGCGGTGGCGTTCGGAGATGGGTGCAACGACCTCGACATGCTTCGCTTCGTCAAACGGAGCTGGGCCATGGCCAACGGCGAGCCTGAGGTCAAACGTGCGGCGAGCCGTGTCACGACATGGACGAACGACGAGAACGGTGTCGCGCGCACCATTCGCGAGCTGCTTATGTCCGAGGGCTGATGAGATGACGGGTTACGGTTGGCGTATCCTGCGGGCAGGAAATGGCATCTCCGCCGTCAGGGAAGGTTGAGCTTATGGCATATCCGGACTTCGAGCCAAACTACGACCGCTTCCCCGAGACACGCATCGAAGGCTTCGATGAGGAGGCCTTCGAAGGTTGGGCTGGGGTAGGGGCTGCGATCGTGAGGGCCATGGCCGTGCGAGGTGGGCGTGTGCTTGTGGTCGACTGCTACCCCGGTATTCGCGACGTGGAGGTGCTGGCCGAGATCGAGCGCGTGTGGAAGCCCAACCTGACCATCGACACGACGTGCATATTCTATCCTGGCGACGAGCTCACCCGTCTCATGGCAAGAAATCTCACGACGGATCGCGTGCGCGGCAACATGTACTACGGTACCGTGTCCGACTTCATCGACCCGGCGCTTCTCGCCGAGGCGCAAGCCAAGATTGCGGCGGAGGCAGGCAGGGTGCTCGTCTATGGTGTCGCTGCGTCGCTTGTCTGCTCCGGTGACCTTCTCGTCTATGCTGACATGGCGCGTTGGGAGATCCAGCGCCGATATCGTGCCGGCATGCCGAACTACAAACAAGACAATGGGTGCGAGGACATCCTCCGTAAGTACAAGCGAGGCTACTTCGTGGAGTGGCGTGTTGCGGACCGACATAAGTCGACGCTGTATGGCAGCATCGACTTCTATCTCGACACGAACACCGCGGGCACGCCTCGTATGGTGACGGGGGAGGCCTTCCGCGCGGGTCTGCGTCACCTCGCCCATGCCCCGTTTCGGCTCGTTCCGTACTTCGATCCCGGCATATGGGGTGGCCAATGGATGCGGAGGGTGTGCCGACTGCCTGACGGGCCCGACAACTACGCGTGGTGCTTTGATGGCGTGCCCGAGGAGAACAGTGTCTACCTGCGCTTTGGCAACGTTCGCATCGAGTCTCCTGCCATGAACCTCACGAAATACCTGCCGGTGGAGTTCTTGGGCGAGAAGACCTTCGCGCGATTCGGGGCCGAGTGTCCCATCCGCTTCGATCTTCTCGACACCATGGGAGGGCAGAACCTGTCGCTGCAGGTCCACCCCATGACCGAGTACATCCACGAGAGGTTCGGGATGGCCTACACGCAAGACGAGAGCTACTACATCCTTGACGCCGAACCCGGGGCCTGCGTCTATCTCGGACTCAGGGAGGGTATCGACCGGCAGGCCATGATTGACGGCCTCGAGGTCGCGCAGGAAGGTGGTGCTCCCTTCGATGCGGATCGCTTTGTTGGTCGATGGCCGGCAAAGGCGCATGACCATTTTCTCATCCCCGCGGGAACGGTTCACTGTTCGGGTGCCGGCTGCATGGTGCTTGAGGTTAGCGCTACCCCGTATATATTCACCTTCAAGCTCTGGGATTGGAATCGCCTTGGCACCGACGGCCTGCCCCGCCCCATCCACATCCAAGACGGCAGCAAGGTGATCAGGTGGGACCGGACTACGGGGTGGGTGCGTGAGAACCTCGTCGATCGCTTCGAGTGCCTCTCCGAGACGCCCGCGGCCACGGTCGTGCACACGGGCCTTCATGAGCTCGAGTTCATCGAGACCCATGCCATCGAGATTCGGACGGGCTACACCGCACGTGCCGACGGCGAGTTCGCGATGCTCAATCTCGTAGAAGGCAGGGAGGCCATCATCGAAAGTCCAACGGGTGCATGGGAGCCGTATCGCGTCCACTATGCCGAGACCTTCATCGTGCCGGCTGCGGCTGGTGACTACCTCATTCGACCGTCCGAAGGGTTGGCTTCGGTCAAAGTGCTCCAGGCGAAGGTGCGTGCCAACTGATGTGGGCGCACACCAGGGGGGAGTTTCCCCGTCACGCGGCAAAGGTCATCTTCGAGGCCTGCCTCCTCGGACCAAAACAGGCCACGCTAGCCGCGTCTTTGTTCCCACCAGAATTGAGAGCATGCTATACTCGTTGCATCATTTACTTGAGGCACTGTCTGTTGCGTCAGGTTTTAAGTGGTTTGCGGCGACAGATGTGCCGCATCTTCTGGGCTCTTGAGAAGGCGGGCGGTCTTGATGATGCTAGGCAGACGCGTAAAGCTGGCCACGGCCATCTCTTTCGTGGTGATGCTGCTTGTGAACTATGGCGCGAACGCGTTTCGGTTGAACGGCATGACCACTGCGGACGTATCCGGCATCTACCAGACCCCGCTGACGCCGGCGGGCTATACGTTCGCCATATGGGGACTGATCTATACGCTCCTCCTGCTGCACGTCCTCTTCGCATGCGGTCTTTTCAAGGCCGAGCAACCCTCTCTGACCGCAGATGATGCCGACCGTATCGAGAGGGCCTTCGTCATATCGTCGCTTGCGAACTGCGCCTGGATCCTCGCGTGGCAGTATCTGCTCATCCCGCTGTCCTTGGTTCTGATCGTCGTCATCTTTGCATGTTTGATTACCATCGCCATCGTCCTGAGGGGAACCGTGCTATCGGCTCGGGAGGTTCTCCTGATAGGGGTCCCCTTCGGTGTCTATCTGGGATGGATCACCGTGGCGGTGCTCCAGAACGTCTGCGTCCTCCTCGCAAGCCTCGGCGCATGGACCGCCGAGGGGTCGCTTCCCGATATCCTAGCGATGCTCATTCTCGTCGTGGGTCTGGTGGTCGTGGCCGTTCTCGTCTGGCTCAACCGCGAGGTTTCCTATCCTCTTGTCGCCATCTGGGCCTATGTGGGGATACTCGTCCGATACGCATCGTCGACAAGCCTCATGGACTCTCATGCGGCCATCGCCGTGACGCTGGGGGCATGTATCGTGGTCTTCGTGGCAATGACCGTCATGGTTTTCTCCAAGCGGATGCGTAGCAAAGGAAAAAGCGAAGAATAGTTCCTTTGCCATGGATTCACGCATGCGGAGAGCCCTTTTCGACGGCGGTCTTCGCACGGCGTGACCCCGCATTGGGGGCGTGAGCTTCATCACCTCGCCAGGGATGACATGTGATCTGGCCATCGGCCATGTTTCCCGCCATCGTCCTGCTGGGACACGAAACTTCCCCCACTAACGAAATGGAAATCAACCACCCATCTCAACCATCTGGTTGATGCTGCCCTTGTCTCATCCGCATAGGATCGCAACTGTCGATCGCAACCAATTCTTGCCCGTTCTGCAAAGCAGAGATGCTTGAGGCAACGAAGTGGCAACCGACATGATTCCACTGTTCGTAGTGGACATCCATGAGAGACGAAGGAGACAAGGCATATGGAATCGTTACTGTCCGTTCGGGGCCTGACCAAGAGCTTCAAGGGAAACCAAGTGCTCTGTGGAATTGGCTTTGATGTCATACCAGGAGAGGTGCTCTGCATCCTTGGACCCAATGGGGCGGGAAAGAGCACGACCATCAACATCCTCACGGCAACCCTTGCGGCTGACAAGGGAGAGATTCGTTTTGAGGGGAAGTCCATCACGGGCAACCTGCGCGCCTACAAGCAGCAGCTCGGGATCGTTCCCCAAGACATCGCCCTCTACGAGGAACTCTCGGCCGAGCGGAACCTGCGCTTCTTCGCGTCGCTCTATGGTCTTCGTGGAAGCAGGCTCGATGCGGCAGTCGAGGAGGCCCTCGTGTTCGCCGAGCTCGTCGACCGTCGCCACGACCAGGTGAAGACCTTCTCGGGCGGCATGAAGCGCAGGCTCAACATCGCATGCGCCATCGCACACCATCCGACCCTCGTCATCATGGACGAGCCAACCGTTGGCATCGACCCACAGAGCAGAAATCACATCCTCGAATCGATCCTGCGTCTTCGCGACGGAGGGACGACCGTCATCTACACCACCCACTACATGGAGGAGGTCGAGGCGATCTCCTCACGCATCATCGTCCTCGACCACGGCGCCATCATCGCCGAGGGAACCAAGGAGAGTCTGAAGGAGTCCATCGCGAGCGAGCGCCACTGTCTTGTGGAGGTTGACGTCCCGGAGACGACAAGCGATGACACGACGGTCCTGCGTTCCGTTCGTGAGAGCCTCTTCTCGGTCGATGGGGTGAAGTCCGTCAGCATCGAGGGAGCGACCATCGACGTCACCTCGGTGGCAGGAATCGAGAACGTCGATGGCATCGTGTCGGCGATCGTAGGTCAGGGGCTGCCCATCAAGAACATGACGAGCGTACCCGTGAGCCTCGAGATGGTCTTCCTCAAACTCACCGGCCGCAAGCTCCGCGACTAGGGGGCGACGATGAGAGACTTCCTTCCGATCTTCGAGATGGATGTGCGCAACCTGTTTCGCAACCCCGTGCTGATTGGCTACAACACGGTGTTTGCCGGCGGGCTCATCCTCATCATGGGATGGCTCATGGGAGACTCCTATGCCCGCGTGAGCGACGCCTACCAATACTATGCCATCACCCTTCTCGTGTATGGCACGTTCAGTGGGGCCATGACGGCAACCAACTGCTTCATGGAGCGTGACATCAAGAAGCCGAACCTTCGCATCATCTACTCGCCGGCCGGCGGCTCGTCCGTCTGGCTCTCGAAGATGCTCGCCTCCTTCGTGTTCGATTACGCGCTGCACATCGTGCTCCTGATCCTCTGTGGCACCTTGCTCGGCGTCACCTTCGGTTCGAACCCGCTTGCCTTCATCGTTCTCATGGCTCCCGCCGAGCTTCTCGGAACGGCATTGGGCACCTTCGGCTGTTGCGTGCTTCACAGCGAGGAGCTTGCGAGCACCGTGCTCAGCTTGGTCGTGAGCCTGCTGTGCGTTCTTGGCGGCACGTTCTTCTCGCCAGACGCCCTTGGAGGGCCCGTTGCGACGATCTCGCTTCTGTCACCCGTGCGGTGGTTCGACGATGCCTTCTTCGCGATGGCCTGCGACAACGACCTCTCGTCGTTCTGGCCGGTCTTCTTGGGGTGCTCCGTCGCGATCGCAGTGCTCGTCATTGGATGCAAGCACTTCTTCAGAACGGAGGACTACCTGTGAAGACGTTCGCAAGGACATTCCGCGCCGTGCTCACGAACGACCTCGTGCGCGCGAAGGCGCAGTCGGTAGGCATCGTCATATACATGCTGGCAACGCTCGTCTCGATGGCGCTTGGTCTCTACCTGAACGAGACGCAGCAGGTGAAGGCCCGCATAGTCTATGTCGCACAGGATGCGGTACAGGCTCCGTCAAGTTCCGCAGAGCTCGATGTCACCGTGGAGGCCACGCAGCCACCAGAATCCCTTCTCGTAAAGCAGCGCTACGATGCCTATGTGATTCCGCAGCCAGATGGCAGCATTAACGTGGTGACACTCCACTCCGATGACTTCAAGGCGGCTGTCACCGCACTCGTGGCCGATCCATCGCTTTCCATTGGCTTGGGACAGACGACCACTGGACCCGGATGTCAGATCATCGGATTCATGATGATGTTCCTGCTCATGAACGCCTTCGGAAGCCTGTTCGTGTTCTCGCAGGACAAGGAGGAGGGACAGCTCGTTCGTGTCTCGGTGGCGCCCACGTCGTTCCCTGGGTACCTCTTCGCGCATTGCGTCTACTGCCTGCTTGGCATCATCCCCGAGTTCCTGCTGCTTGCGGTGTTTCAGGCGTTGGGCCACAACATCGGTTTCACACTGCCCGAGTACCTGGCCCTTATGGTCATGCTCGACCTTCTTGGCATCGCATGCGCCCTTCTGCTCCATACGCTCATCGGTAAGCGTGACAACGCGAACATGCTTGGCAACTCCCTGATCATGCTCACGAGCCTTCTGGCTGGCAGCTTCTCGCTTGCCGTCAGACATGCGCCCGTCGTTGACGCCCTGCGTGACCTTCTTCCCCAGAAGCGTCTCATGGACTTCGCCTCGGCGCTCGAGGCGGGTGTGCCAGCGAACCAGGCGGCGAGCCTTCTCTATGCGCTTGGCTTCGTAGCGGTGCTGTTCGTCGTGTCGTGTGCCATACTCCGGAGAAGATACGTGCGGGGTGCCTAGGCCTGCCGATGCCAAAGGGGTTCAGGGAAGGCGTATGTCTGGAGTGTCTGCCATGGATGACCGGGACGATGCCATCCTACGTTCGGCGAAGTTCAAGGTACCAGTTCCTCGTGAGGGCTATGTCGTTCGCGAGGAGCTGTTCGCCCGGCTCGATATGGCCCTGCAGACGAGCGTCACCTACGTACGCGGAGGGGCTGGCACGGGCAAGACCATGCTGCTTGCGACCTTCGTCAAGGAACGCGGAATCGCAGGCGTCTCATGGGTGTCACTGGATGCGGATGATGACGACCCGTATACCTTCTGGCTCCACGTGGTCGCCGCGCTCACACCCACGTTGGATGACGATGGTGACCTTTTGTCCATCATGCAGGCACTCCCGAAGATGGACCGCATGGACGAGCTCATCGGTTCCGGAATCGACCAGCTGGATGATGGTCGCGAACGATGCCTCGTGCTCGATGACGTACAGAGCCTCACCGACAAGAAACTCCTCGACTCGATCGAGGGGTTTCTTGTCGCCATGCCGGCAAACCTTCACGTGGTCATGCTCTCCCGCGACGAACCACCCGTCTATCTGGGTCCGGTGGCCGTGTCCGGACGCCTTCTGCTCATCGACGGGGATCAGATGCGTCTCTCGACCGACGAGTCGTCTGCCTTCCTGCGCAGCACGCTCAAGGTCACCGATGACGAGACGATCGGCCAGCTCTGCGCCTACGCAGGAGGGTGGGTGGGCGGTCTCCAGCTGGCGGTTGCCGCTGGTTCCAGCCGCCATGATGTCTCGAGACTGTTCCAGGCTGGCAACAGCATCGCAGAGGAATATCTCACCCGCGAGGTGTACGAGGCCCTTGACACGCAAGAGCGTGAGTTCCTTCTGGGGACCGGATTCCTTCCCTATTTTGACGTCGACCTGTGCGTCAACCTCTTCGACGGTCTCACGCGCGAGCGCTTTGACACCATGGTCGCGGGGCTTATCGCGAAGGGCCTGTTCCTCGTCTGCATCGACGAGACGACCAGCACCTACCGTTACCATGGCATCCTTGCCGACTATCTCAGGCGTCGCCTTGCTGGGCTCCCCGCCTCAGAGGAAAACGAGATGCGCCGTCGTGCCGTGCATGCCTTCGCGTTGCGCGGTGACTTCGTTGAGGCGATGCGTCAGGCGATCTCCTATGATGACTGGGACGAAGTCATGCGCTATGCACATGAGGGAAACGGAGCGGCCGAGACATGGAGCCTACTGGGGCGCGTTCCCGTCGAGGTGCTCGCCGCAGACCTGAGCCTCTCTGTCCAGCGGCTCATGTTCGACTACTGCTCGCTTGATTTCGAGCATGCCCAGAGGCTCTTTCGCCGTCTTGAGGAACAGCATCATGGTGATGATGCCCACCAAGTGCTGCGATCCCTCCTGCCATTCTTCGGGGACCTATCCACGAGCGGCTCGAGCATTCACGTTCTGGCTCTCACGGACGAACAGCTTGACGCATTCGGACTCAGGGGCGTCGCCCGCGCAATCATGCTCATCCTCTGCGCAGAGACGCATATGGACGAAGGGAGGTACACAGAGGCGGAACGCCAGCTCAGGGAAGCCCTTCGCCTGAGCAGCAAGGTCAACGATATGGTGGCGCTCTTCGCCTGGATGCAGCTCGCTCAGCTCTACGAGGAGGTCGGCCGTCTCCGTGATGCCCTCGCATGCGACGAGACCGTCGGAAAACTCCTTGCTCGACATGACCGTCAGCTCATCGGCGAGAGGTTCTCCTACCGTGTTGGACTCGCTGGTGTCTATATGAGGCAGATGCGCCTTGATAGGGCACAGCTTCTCCTCGATGAGCTGGAGGGCATCATCGGAGGGCGACGCGATGGAATGTTCGAAACCATGTGGTTGACCTGCGAGCAACATCATGTCGAGATGCTGCTTCTGCGCGGTGAGGTGCAACAGGGCGTCTCGCTCGCACGAGAGGACGTATACGACAATCCCGAGCTTCATCCCATCCTCTATCTGCGAGTCATCTATGAGCTCCTCTGCCTAGGAGTCCTTTCGGATGACCTGGCAAAGGAGACCCTTGACGAGATCAGGGAGGAGAGACACCACAAGGAGGGGAAGGGACTCGTGGGGCGGCTCGTTGCCGCTCGCATCGTGTTCGACTTTGCCGCTCCGGGACAGGATGGCGCAGATGATCGCGATGCGGGTCTCCGAGAGACGAACCTCGTGCTCGCCTGCGCACGCGAACTGGGTAATGGACGGATTCTCGTCGCTGCTGCCCTTCAGCGCGCCCGCATGGAGGCCATGCTGTCGTCACCTTCCGCACGAAAGATGTCCGATCTGCTTCGTGAGGCGATCTCGTATGCGGCGCCCGAACAGATGGTCATGCCCTTCTATCTCGAACGTGCTGGTATCATGCCACTTCTGCATGGTCTCGTCACCCAAGAGGGAGACAAGCGACTTCTCCCCGCGGAATCCGCCTTCGTGAGGCGCGTTGTCTCGTTGTCGATGGAGGAAACTCCTGCCCTGAAGACCGGTTTTTGCGCACTTACCGACCGCGAGCAAGAAGTACTCAACGAGCTCGCGAGTGGTATCACCAATCGCGAGATTGCCGAAAGGCTCTTCATCTCGCAGGCGACGGTGAAGACGCACGTGCTCTCGATCTTCTCGAAGCTGGGGGTCTCGTCAAGGACGATGGCGGTGGAGCAGGCCCGCTCGCTCGGGCTGCTCCACACCGCCTAGCGTTCCGTCCTCTGGCGGCCGCAGCCATCGTGCCGAGGGCCTACGCCTGCTTCGTGACCCCGGCCAGCTTGCTCCATCCCGAGGGGTTCATCGTGAAGTTCTGGATGGAGGGTGTGTAGGCGCAGACGGTCTTGGTGTGCGAGAGCGGCAGGCAGGGGAGCGAGGCGGCGAGCTTCTGCTCCAACTGGAGGTAGATGTCATCGCGATCCGAGCCGTCGGGGGTCTGGATGCCCTGCTCCACGAGGGCGTCGTAGGACGCATCGGAGAAGTGCGCCATCGCCGCGACGCTGCCGCTTGAGGCAAAGAGGTTCATGAAGTTATCTGGGTCGCCGTTGTCGCCGGACCATCCGAAGAGGGCGAGGTCGAAGTACTCCTCCTTGCGCTTGGTGCGGAAGGTCGTCCAGTCGTACGAGTTGATCGCAAGGGTCACCCCACACTTGGAGAGATAGCCCTGGATCGACTCGGCAAGGGCTTGCCCGCCGGCGGGGTTGTACTGCATGGCAGTGGTGTAGGTCATGATGACGAGGTCAGTGACTCCGGCCTTGGAGAAGGCGTCCCGCGCCGCATCCGGGTCGTAGGACGGATAGCTCACGTTTGTGACGTACGAGGCCATGAATGGGGGCATGAGCGAGTTCGCCGCGTCGGCATAGTCTCCATAGAGCGCCTTGACCATCTCCTCGATGTCGATGGCCTGACAAACGGCCGTGCGCACGGCGATGTCGGCAAGCTTCGTGCTTGTCATGTTGAGGCAGAGGTAGTTGACGTTGAGGCCGTCGATGGCGACGACGGTGTCGCCATCGTTCTGGACGGTGGGTGCGGAGTTCGTCTCGACCGCCGTGATGATGTCAACCTCATTGTTGGAGAGGGCGGTGACACGTGAGGCGGACTCGGGGATGATGCGGAAGACGATGGTCTCCGTCTGCGGTGCGTTGTCCTTGTCCCAATAGCCGTCGAAGGCCTTGAGGGTGACCGTCGAGTCCTTGTCCCAGCTGTCGAGCTGGTAGGGACCGGTACCGCAGGGGGCACTCGACATGTCGCCGCTTGCCTTCGCAAGTGCGGTGGGCGAGACCATCGGGGTTCCGAGCGCCATCGCAAGGTTGCGCAGGAACGGGGCACACGGGGATCGCATCGTGCAGGTGACCGTATGGGTGTCGGTCGCCTCGACCGACTTCACGCCGACACCCGTGGCGTCCGAGCCGAAGACGAAGTCGGCATAGCTCATGTTGGTTGCTGCGTTGCCATTCATCTGACGCTCGAAGTTCGTGACGACGGCATCCGCGTCGAAGGCCGTCCCATCGTGGAACGTGACGCCCTCTCGTAGCTTGAAGGTGTACGTGAGGCCGTCATCCGAGACGTCGTAGCTCTCCGCAAGGCAAGGCTCGACATCGCAGGTTTCCCCCTTGAAGCGGAAGAGTCCCTCGTAGATGTTCGCGCACAGCTCCAACGAACCAAAATCGTTGACGAGCGCGGGATCAAGGGCCTGCGGGCTCTCGTTCAAGGCATAGTTGAACAATGCGGCCGAACCCGTAGACGCGGTGGAGTCCGTGGTGGCCTCCGATGCCCGTTGGCTTCCGCACCCCGTGAGGGAAAGCGCCCCCACGGCCGTGGCCGCCGTGGCGGCATATCGTAGGAAGCCTCGCCTTGTGATGCCTGCTGCCAAGATGTCTTCCATCTGTTTTCCTCCCCTTGTCTGGCCCAACCGGTTCTCGCAAACATAGGGAGAACCAGGATGAACGTCATGGTGCCCCTATCCTCTTGAAAGACTCCCTGTCATTGTGAGAGGGAATCGTTTCATTGGGATTGCAGGTAATGGTCAGGAACGGAACGGCCATTGGAATGACGAGGGCACTCAGCACGTCTCCCCGCAGGGCCTCCTGGTGATGTTGGAAGGGGCATCGGACCCTATATCGTGAGCCAGTCCTTTTCGGGGCGACAGATCAGTCGTGCGTCGAGGTATGCCTGGCGCATCGTGAGGATGGTCTCCCCCTGATAGTTTCCGCTTTCGCGCAGCGATACCACGAGCGCGACGTCAGGCCTGGAGCCTTCGCGCAGATAGAGTGGTATGAGAAGGCTCATCTGGTCGGCCGCTGGATGGTAGCATGGTATGGCCGTGCGGTAGCTCCAGCGCGTGCGCTTGCGGGCCAGGTCGACTGCGTCGCGCAGGGTGCCCTTGAGACGTCGGAACACCGGCGCGTTCGCCTCGATCGACGTGCGCAGGGCATCGTAGGCGGTGTCGAGTTCTTCCTTGTCCTGCCCGTCCACGTCGCGCGCACGTATGACATCGATCGCGTCCAGCCGGGCAAGCAGGTCAGGCTGGTCATAGAGCTCCTCACGCAGGAAATCCAGCGGCAGGCGGTCGATGTTGTCTATGAGGATGTGCCGGTCGTCGGTGTACAGCTCACGGGTGTCGTCCATCACGAGGTCGCTCACGTCGTCCACATAGGTGGCGACCGCAGGAGGTGTGGGGAACACGCTGATCAGGCGCTTGCCGAGACCCCTTTCGCCCGCGACGCACAGCCCTGCGTACCTCCAGGCGGGAGTAGGCTGGCTGTTGGACCCGAAGCAGAGGTAGAGATCGTCATAGGTGGTTGTCACGAGCCCGGAGTTGAACGCGGCAAGGTCTTCCTCCACGCTCACCAGCACCTTCTCCTGTAGTGCCGCGCGCTGGTAGGTGTTCCAGAGGTAGCTGCGTAGGATGGAGGTGTCGCCCTCCACGAAGCCCCACGTCTCGGGAAGGGCGCGCCCCTTCACGTCACCTATCACCTGCGTCCAGTCGACGAAGGCGAAGTCATACAAATTGCGTGGGGTTTGGGTGCTGCCGCCCAGCGACTGGAGCACGTGATGTCTGTCGGGTCCCGCGTAGGTGACAGCCCAAGGTAGCTGCTCGGGGCTGCGGGTGTTGGGCTTGAGCGTGGCCACGAGAGGGTAGCGCGAGCTTGTTGCCTGCGTACTCAGGGAGAAGGACACCTCGTCGGCGGTCTCCACCACCTCACCCGCCGCGCATGCGTCTGACCAGCTCGATATCAGCAGCTCGCGGATGTTGGTGTCCTGCGGGAGTTCGCGGGCGAGGTACCCAAGTGTCTTTTGGGGGATCAGCGCAAACTCGTCGAGCTTGCCCAGCATGTCCGAACGAGAGAAGACGGTGCCTCGCATGTGGTGCTCCTTGCGTGTGGGTGTGGTGCTCGGAGACCATTGTACGGCGGCGTGGTCTTGCCATGTAGGATATGACGTACGGAGACGTCGTGGTGCCCTGCCCGCCTAGCGCCGAGCCTTGGGGATCGATGCGAACACGGAGAACCCCGTGCGGTCGGTGGTGGTCAGCTTTCCTGGGGTCACACGGAACGTCCCGCCGAGCCCTTCGACTCGCTCCCTCATCGAGGCGAGCCCCAGCCCCTCGCCGATGGCCGGACCGCCCACGGCACGCCCCTCGTCGGTCACGATGACTTGCCAGATGGCGGGATGTTCCGTCACCCGCACGCTGGCGCTCGTTGCGTCGCTGTGACGGATGACGTTCGTGAGGGCCTCGCGCACGACCGAGATGATGCAGGTGGCTATGGGTGCGGGTACCTGGTTATCCACCTCGTAGCGCACATCGACGTCCTTTACCCCGCTTGTCGCCGCGAGTCTCTCGAGCTCGGCCGCAAGGTCAATCGAATCGTCATGGAGGGCATGGACGCTCGAACGCATGGTGTCGAGGGCCTCCTGGAGCGACCCCTCGACCTGCGTCAGCTCATCGATGATCCTCTTGTCGTCACCGTGAACCACTTGAAGGGCCTTGACCTGCAGGAAGGAGCGCGTGAGGAGGTGCCCGACGTTGTCGTGTATCTCCCTTGCGATCCTCGCGCGCTCCGTGAGCGTGGCCGTCCTCGCCATTTGGTCGCTCGCATCGATGAGCTCGCCGTTCTTGTGACGAAGCAGGTCGATCTTCTCCTGGAGGCTGTCTCTGAGGGCATGAAGCTCCTTCTCCTGCGACAGCAAGACGCCGGTTCTCCATGAGAGGATGGCCGACATCGTGCAGAGACCAGCCGTCAGCGTGACATCCATCGGCGGGAGCCCTTCCCATGACGCTATGACGACAAGCGAGAGGACCCATGCGGCGTGGGGTACTGCGCACCGGAGCAGATCGTTCTCCAGCGTGTGTTTCTCCTCCCCGACGCGTGTCAGGTCGTAGGCCGCGAGTGGTAGCAACGCCATTCCGGTCGTGGGCAGGGCAACGACGGCAAGGCAGATGGCAACGGGGCAGACGGGTCGCATGGAACGTGGACAGAACTCGAACACCGCGCTTGTAGTGACACACATGAGGATGAGCACCACGCCGGGCATCGACACGGGCTCTGCCCCGATGCTCGCCGCAAGAGCGCAGCAGCATACGAGTACGCAGAGTTTGTCGGCGATTCGTTTCATAGCGCTCATTGTAAGGGTGGCCGATCAACTTGGCCGCACGATGTGACAGATGTCATGCCAGAGCCTGAAGAACGTGACATTGCTCACTTCCGCGGTGCGGCTCGCCTCGCGAGAATGGTGTCATGTCAACGGAAGGGAGAACAATGGATACCACTGCGGACATCGTCGCCGTCGATAACCTGGTCAAGCGTTATGGCGAGCTTGTCGCCGTCGATCGTCTGTCGCTGCATATCAAGAAGGGGGAGGTCTTTGGTCTTCTCGGGCCCAACGGGAGCGGCAAGACCACGACGATGAGCTGCATTCTGCAGCTTCTCACGTACGACAAGGGTGACATAGCGCTGTTCGGGGAGAGCATGAGCCCGACGCGTTACGACCTCAAGCGTCGCATCGGTGTGGTGCCGCAGGAGGTCGCCGTCTACGACGAGCTCACCGTGCGTGAGAACATCGATAGCTTCTGCGCGCTCTACGTCGAGGACAGGCGGCGTCGCCGTGAGCTGGTCGACGAGGCCATCGAGTTCGTGGGGCTACAGGAATTCGAGCGTTTCCGTCCCAAGAAGCTCTCGGGTGGTCTGCTGCGCCGTCTCAACATCGCCTGTGGCATCGCCCACAGGCCCGAGCTCATCTTCCTGGACGAGCCCACGGTTGCCGTTGATCCGCAGAGCAGGAACTCCATCCTCGATGGAATCCTGCGCTTGAACCATGAGGGAGCGACCATCGTCTACACGAGCCACTACATGGAGGAAGTCGAGCAGATCTGTTCGCGCATCCTCATCATGGATGCAGGTCGTGAGGTCGCGCAAGGAACGAACGACGAGCTCAAGGCCATGGTCGACACGGGCGAGAGAATCCGTGTGGAGTGTTCGGGACTCGCCGATGATGCCCTCGCCAAGGTGCGGGCCCTTGGTCACGTGCGCCATGCCGAATACCGTGACGGGGAGCTCTTCGTGGAATGCTCTACGGGGGCGCATAACCTGGCTGACGTCCTGGCCGCCCTGAGTGCGTCGGGCGTTGCGTACGGACGCGTCTACTCGGAGCCACCAACCCTCAACGACGTCTTCCTCGAGATCACAGGCAAAGAGCTTCGTGACGAGCAGTCGGCCTAGGGAGGATGACATGCTCTCCATCTTCACATACACGGCAAAGTACCTCTCGCGCGAGCGCTCCCTCTTGCTCTGGGCACTTCTGTTTCCCATCCTTCTTGCAACGCTGTTCTCGGCGATGTTCTCGAACCTCAGCAAGGACTACGCTTTCGAGCCGTTCAAGCTCGGCGTGGTACGCGATGCGAACTATGAGTCCGCACCCGATCTTGACACGGTCCTTTCCTCTGTGAGCGCGGGGGGTTCGGATACGCAGTATCTCGACCTCTTCGACTGCTCGAGCACCGCTGACGGTGACGCCCAGACGAATGCGGGGACCATCGATGGCTACGTCACCGTCGACGATTCCGGCACGCCCGAGCTCCATCTCTCGCACGCGGACTACGACTCGAAGACGGCATCGACCTCGGCGACGGTCGTCCAATCGATTCTCGATGCCTATGTCCACACGGTCTATGAGTACAGGACGGTGTACGAGCGCGATCCGTCTTTGCTTGCCGACCCGAATGCGATGCAGGCGTTCGAGACGGATGCGGTCTCGACCGTGCGCCTTGCCGTGACGCGTACCTCGCCTGACCCATCCGTCCGCTATTACTATGCGCTGCTCGGCATGGCCGCCGGCCTTGCGGCGATGCTTGCGCTCAGGGCGGTCCAGAGGACGCAGGGCAATGTCTCGGCGCTTGGTGCCAGACGTGTGCTCGGGGGCGTTCCGCGTTGGAAAGTGCTCGTGGCAACGATTTCTGCCAGCTGGGTCTGCTCGTTCGTCTGTCTTCTCCTGGCGTTTGCCTACATGCGCTTTGCCATAGGAGTCGACTTTGGTGGGCGAGACGGATGGTGCCTTGTGGCGCTTGCGGTCTCATCCATCATGGCAAGTGCAGCGGGCGCGTTTGCGGGTACCTTCCCCAACCTTCAGCCTGGCATAGTCAGCGCCATCACGTGCTTCCTGTCCTTGTTCACCGGACTCTATGGGTCATCGGCGCAAGAGCTTGCCGATGCCGTTTCGGCCAACGTCCCATGGCTCTCTGCGGCAAACCCCATGTGGGAGATTGCTCACTCGTTCTATTCCTTGCTGTATTACGACTCTCTCCGGCCGTTCGCGACGAGTTGCCTTGCCCTCTCGGCCATGGCCGCAGCATTTCTTGTCGTTGCGGCCCTGCGTATGAGGAGGCAGCGCTATGAGCATCTTTAGGACATATCTTAAAGTCGTTGCTCGTCACAAGGTATATATGATCATCTATCTCGTAATCCTTAACCTTCTGGGCATCATGATGGCGCTGAGCGCCTATGGGCGGCCTTCGTCCCAAGACACGGCGACGGTCAGTTCGTGGTCGAGTCCGAAGGTCGCCGTCATCGATCGTGATGGTAGCGAGATATCGCACGGTATTGCCAACTTCGTGGATGGCAAAGGCACCTCTGTCTCGCTTGATGACACCGAGCAGGCCATCCAGGACGCCACGGCCCAAGATCGCATCTCCTATATCCTCGTGATTCCTGCAGGATACGGTGGCGCGCTCATGAACGCAGCGGCAACGGGCTCTGCGGTTCCGGCTCTCCAGACGGTCGTAAGCTACCGGAGCTCGGAGGGGACACTCATGGATCTGCGGGTGAAGGAATACCTCCAGAGTGCCTATGGATTTGCCTCGACGGTGGCCACCTCCCAGGGAGACGCCATTCAACTCGCAAATGATTCCATGGAAAGACAGGCCTCTACAAGTGTCGTGGCCAGCGAAACGACCCCCGTGTTTGATGGGTTCACCTTCTATTGTGAGTTCTCAACGTATACGCTGTTCGCCGCTATCGTAGTTAACATCATTGTTCTCATGAAGACGATTAATCAGCGTGACCTGCGGCGTCGTGTCCTTGCCACTCCAACGTCGAGCAGCAGTCGTGGGATACAGCTTCTGTGTGCCTGTGCCATTACGGGGCTTATCTCGTGGGCATGGGTATGCGTGGGTGGTCTCGCCATCTTCGGACTGTCATCGCTGGCATCCTCACCTGTACAGGTTTTGATCATGTGCGCAAGCTTGCTCGCCTATGCGGTGGTGGCGACCGCCTGTGGGTTCTTCCTCGGTCAGCTTGCCGTCAGCGAGAACGCGGCCAATGCCATCGCCAACATCGGCGGCATGATTCTCTCGTTCTTTGGCGGCGCATGGGTCTCGATGGATCTTCTGCCTGCCTCCATGCGAGCCGCGGCACACTTTGTGCCCAGCTATTGGTGTGTCGTCGCCATCAACGGGGCCGGATCTCTCACGGACACGTCATCGGGGGCCGTCGCTCCGCTGATGGCCGACATCGGCGTCACGCTCCTGTTTGCCTTGGTTCTCGTCGCGGTGGCACTTGCCCTCGGTCGTGCTCGCATGCAAGAGGCTTAGGATGCAGACCCTCTGACACGGGCCACGCGTGCAAGTTCGAGTCATGCAATATCTACCCATACAAGACGGGGTCGGAGGCTGTGTGCCTGCGGCCTCGTCTTGTATGGGTTGCCTCATGAAAAGTCCGTTACTACAAGCGTCTCTATCAGTGACAAAAGCAAACATTCCATATATGAAGACCATGTCAACATACCGGAGCGATTCATCGGTCGCTTCTCGTCGTTGGTGATGAGGTAAGGGGAGGCACTTAGAAGGATGACGTCCTTGACCTCCCCCTCCGCGGATAGAGGAGAAACGGCAACCAGACTACCGATATCCGTTTCTAGAATGCTGTTCGTTTCGATTGTGCTATTTTTTATTGGGAAATTACACTATGCGAAGCCTGCGTGGCAGTGCATCGCCCGGTTGGGCCGTCCGTCTGTTGTGACCAAGGAAGAATAGAGGGTGTCATGGGCCATTTCGCGAATCGACTGAGGACGGTGGCGGGTAGGGTGCCTTGCCTCGTCGTGGCGGCGCTCTTGGCGGCCTCCCTCTTCCCGGTTGCTGCCTCGGCCGCCTCCCTCCCGGTCGAGACCACCTTTACGGGGACCATCACGGTCAGCGGAACGTCGTATCCCTGCACGTACGAGGTGACGGGCGCGAACACCGTCCAGATCGGCAACGGGACAGACGCCGCGATAGACCTGCACGTCGCGGGGGCGCTCTCGATCCCCTCGTCAGTCTCCTATGGCGGGGACTCCTACGCCGTCACCTCCGTTGGGCGCGCTGCTTTCATTGACTGCCAATCCCTGACCTCGACCGGCCTCGAGGCGAACTCGACGGTGACGACGCTTGGCGATTACGCATTCTCTGACTGCCAATCCCTGACCTCGACCGGCCTCGGGACGAACTCGACGGTGACGACGCTTGGCTATAAGGCCTTCTCTGGCTGCGGCTCCCTGACCTCGACCGGCCTCGAGACGAACTCGACGGTGACGACGCTTGGCGGTTACGCCTTCTTTGACTGCGGCTCCCTGACCTCGACCGGCCTCGGGACGAACTCGACGGTAGCGACAATCGGCGAGTATGCCTTCGAGTACTGCCAATCCCTGACCTCGACCGGCCTCGGGACGAACTCGACGGTGACGACGCTCGAGGAGGGCGTCTTCTATGACTGCCAATCCCTGACCTCGACCGGCCTCGAGACGAACTCGACGGTGACGACGATTGGCCCAGGGGCCTTCGAGGCCTGCACCTCCCTGACCTCGACCGGCCTCGGGACGAACTCGACGGTGACGACGATTAGCCTTCTTGCCTTCGGAGGCTGCCGCTCCCTGACCTCGACCGGCCTCGAGAAGAACACGACGGTGACAGTGATTGGGTATGCCGCCTTCGCTTACTGCAGCTCCCTGACGGGCGACCTCGTCCTAGGGAGCGCCGTGTCCTCCGTCGGCCCTAGTGCGTTCGTGCATACCGGCCTCTCCGCGGCGTACCTGCTCGCTGCCGTCCCGTCCTCGGTCTCGGTCGGTGACGCCGCCTTCGATTTCTCCGGCTCAGGGGACTACGCGTCGATCCTCTACGTCCCCTCCTCCTGGGACGGCACGACCTCCCTCACCGCCGGGTCCCACACCTACCGGGTCTCGGACGGCAACCTCGTCATCATGGACCCCGCCGTGCTCTCCGACATCGTCGCCTCGCGCTCGTCGGCGCAGGACGCCTCCGTCTCGTTCACCCCGTCGGCCTCCGGTACGGCCACCATCGTCGATGCCTCCGGGGCGACGGTGTGGACGGGCACCGTCTCGGCCGGCGTCCCCGCGAGCGCCTCACTTCCCGGCATCGGGCCCGCCGCCGCATCCTTCACAGTGCGGATGGGATCGATCGTCTACCCGTCATCGGCAACGCCCACCTGGTACAACACGGCTGCGGGGTGCTCGGCCCAAGTCGACGTGCCCGCCTCCGCCTACGTCATCTCCTTCGATGGCAACGGCTCCGGTTCCGGCTCCATGGCGGACGAGGCCATGACCTATGGCGTGGAGGCGGCCCTGCCCGCCAACGCCTACGCCCGCGATGGGTACGCCTTCGCCGGTTGGAGCACCTCCCCCGACGGCTCGGGGACGCTCTATGCCGACGGGCAGTCCGTCAGGGACCTCGCCGAGTCCGGCACGGTCACCCTCTACGCGCAGTGGAGGGCCGACGCCGTCGTGCTGGGGGGCGGGAGCACGACTACCACCACCGTCACCACCACGACGACCGCTACTCCCCGGACCGGAGACCCCGCCGGCATGCCCGTCGCCTGCCTGCTCGTGGCCTCCGGCCTCGCACTGGCGCTTGCCCGCAGGTATGCGGTGAGGGCCAGGGAATCTCGTAACGGGTAGCGATCGGAATGCCACAAAACGCGATACTTCAGGGGCAGTCTTCCAATCGGGCGAACGGTCGCCCAAGCTCAGGGCACAGACAGGGAGATTCTTGAGCCCCGCGCGCCCTTGGGTGAGGCACGGTATCCTGAGTTCTGCGGTAAATTCCAGACAGGGAGTAGAAAAGGGGCGCGGGCTGTCATGTTGGTGGCCCGTGCCCCTCGATTGTCCGCGAGATTGGGGCTAGACTTGGCCTCCATCGGCCACGATCGAGTTGACGTCGGCCTCGTCGCCATAGATCGGCCCGAGTGTCCGCGCGTAGTCGTTGTGGAAGAAGTTCTCCGAGACAAGCGATGTGATCTCCGAGTTGACGTAGTCGAGCAGGGTGGAGTTGCCCTTGCTTACGGCCGGTGCGATGGTGTCGACGTCGCCGAGCGAGGTCGCGCCCACGGTATGGCCGGGGTTCTGCTTCGCCCACGCGAGCACCTCGGTGTTGTCGGTCGAGAATGCGTCTCCGCGCCCGTCGAGAAGCGCGTTGTAGGTGTCGGCGTACGCCGGAAAGCGTCGTGGGATAGCTGTCTCGCTTGTCCTACAGCCCCACGCGACGCAGGTCGGAGGAGCGCCGACCCCGACCGGAGATGACCTCGCCGTCGAGCAGAACCTCTCCTGCGTCGATTGGCTTGATGCCGACCAGACATCTGGGCAGCGTCGACTGGCCGCAGCCTGACGACCCGAGCATGATGCCGACCTTGCCCTTCTCCACGGTGGGGTCAGGCTCCGAGAGAACAGTGGTGTCGCCGAACTGCGCCATGGACTTGCATGTCATGGTTAAGAGACAACCACAGAATTGGGACGCATCACAACTGCCGAGAGGACGATGGTACTTTCTCTCGCGGCAGGGAGTCGCATCACAGATGCCATTCTCGTCGGATGTCTACTCAATTATAATGCACAATAATATTGATATTGTTAAATACAATGCGCATAATGATAGACATTAATAAATGCTTGCGAGGGGCCACGATGGCAAAGAAGACTGTGTTGCTCATGCCACAGACGCGGCAGATTCTGGAAACGATGGGTGCCCAAATCAAACGTGCGAGATTGCGCAGAAGAATCAGTGCCGACCTCGTTGCCAAGCGCTCGGGCGTCAGTCGCGCCACGGTCAGCGCAATCGAGAAGGGTTCGCCCTCTGTTAGCATCGGCATGTATGCCGCAGTCCTGAGTGCCTTGCAGGGCTTGGATAAGGATCTGCTGCTTGTCGCAAAAGACGACGAGTTAGGTCGAACGCTGGAAGCGCTGAGTGTTCCCGAGAGGAAGCGTGCGCCAAAGCGAAGGGAGGTGGGCATATGAGAGAGAGGCGAATGCTCGTCTACGCCGATTGGCTGGCAGATGAGCCGATTCCCATAGGGGAGCTGTTCGTCTCCGAGGGCAGGGGGAGAGAGTTGTTCTCCTTCTCGTATTCCGAGAAGTGGCTGCGCGGTGACCATGCGACAACCTTCCTTGATCCCGAGGTCCATCCGTTTTCCGGACGTCAGTATGCTCCGTCCGACAAGCCGCTTTTCGGGATGTTCTCGGACTGCTGCCCAGACCGCTGGGGGCGGACCCTCATGCAGAGGCGCGAAGTCGTAGCGGCCCGCAGGGAGGGTCGGAAGCCCAAGAAGCTCCTTGAGAGCGACTTCCTCGCTGGTGTCTGCGACCAGACGCGGATGGGAGGCCTGCGTTTTGCTTCGGAGGATGGGGTGTTCCTGTCCTCCGGTCAATTCCTCGTCGTGCCGCCATGGACGCAGCTGAGGGCACTTGAGACGGCATCCATCGCATTCGAGAACGAGGAGGATCCGGAAGAGGAGAAGTGGCTGGCGCAGCTACTCGTACCCGGCTCATCTCTCGGCGGGGCAAGGCCGAAGGCCTCCGTTACTGCGCCTGACGGCTCCATTTGGATTGCGAAGTTCCCTTCGCGGAACGACGAGTGGGACATGGGGGCGTGGGAGGCCGTGACCAACGACCTCGCGAGGCGCTGCGGACTTGATGTGCCGCAGGCAGAGCTAAGGACGTTTGCAAAAAACGGAGGGACGTTCCTGAGCAAGCGCTTCGACCGTAACGGCGCAAAGCGCATTCACTTTGCTTCGGCGATGACCATGCTCGGAAGGACGGACGGCGAGCATGAGGCAAGCTACTTGGACATCGCGAGATTCATACAGGAGCATGGCGCGGACCCAGGGCGTGACATGCGGGAGCTGTGGGCCAGAATCGTGTTCAACATTGCGGTCTCCAATACGGATGACCATCTGCGTAACCACGGCTTCCTGCTGACCTCCTCCGGTTGGAGGCTCGCCCCCGCCTACGACGTGAACCCGAACATCTACGGTGAGTCGCTGTCACTGAACATTGACTTCGAGGAAAATGCCCTCGACTTCGAGCTTGCCATGGGGACTGCAGGGTTCTATGGCATTCCCTTGCGGGAGGCCAAGGCCAGGCTGACGGACATCTGCGAGACCGTCGAGCATGCGTGGCGGGATGCCGCCGGAGAGCGTGGCATCGGGCGTGAGGCCATGCGCCGAATGTCACCGGCATTCGACATGTCATACAAGGGCGGGCGTTCTGCCACAAGGGAAGCGTATCCCGTATCCTCATGGGGAGGGGACGAGCGCTAGAAGCCGGCGGCTTCGGAGAGGACGGTCAGATATGCCGACGACGAAGGTCAGCAAGACGGTCAAGGAGGCGCTCGACGTCCGTCGCCGCATCGGCGAGCGGACCATCGTGTTCTTCGATGCGGTCATGGCCATAGCCATCACATTGCTGGTGCTCGAGATAGGCATTCCCGCGGTCGCTGCCTTCGGCCCCGACCAGCTTCGGGGGATGTTCGTCCCCTTCACGGCACTGTTTGTCAGCTTTGTGGCGTTGGGGCAGCTGTGGTATCTGCACGCGCAGGTGTTCTCGGTAGGGGGGATGGCACGCGAGGTGTCAGTCCCCGCCCACCTGGCGCTCATGCTCCTGATCGTCCTGTTCCCGAAGACGACCGAGCTCATCTCGGAGTACCCGAGCAGCCCCTATGCCATCGCAATCTACCTGGCGTGCTACGTGGCGCTCGTCGCGGTTGGGTTTGCGACCATCGGCTGCTCGTCCGTGAGGGCGGTCAAACGTCTGGGCTGCTGGGCCGAGATGAGGCTCGGCCAGAGACCTGGTAAAGAGTCGCTCGGGAGGTTGCGTGCGGAAGACGGGCGCTACGACGAGGTCCTCGACGCGGTAAGGCGGGTCTCACGCTCGATTGGGTTCGACGTGGCGCTCTCCGTAGCCACCACGTTTGGCGCCGTCTTCGCCCTGTTCGTCAATCCCGTTGCCTGCTATGTCTTCTTCCTCGTCGACGTGGTCGGCTCGAGGCTCATCGACCTTCGCGCGGCAGACGCATGGGAGGTCGTCCGCGTCGCCTGGTCGCGCCTGGACGAGGGGACATCCGGCGATGACTCCGAAGGAACGTGAGTCGCCTCGGCATCCCGCCATGAAGCGAGGGCCATTCGTCTGCCTCTAGAGGGTTTCGAGGTGGATGCGTTCGGGGTCGAAGCGGTCGACGGGGTGGTTCGCGTCCTCCCGCCTGGGATAGCCGACCGCGATGACGGCGAATGGCTTAAGCTCGTCGGGAAGCGAGAACTGCTTGCGGACGGCATCCATGCGCTCCGGGATGGGGCATACCCCCGTCCATACGGCCCCAAGCCCTTGGCTCACGGCCTCGAGCAGGAGGTTCTCGGCTGCAGCCGCCATGTCCTGCTCCCAGTTCTCGGGGAAGCGCATGCGGCCTCCGTTGCCCAGGAGCACGATGGCGACGGGAGCCTTCGCGACATGCTTCGCGTAGGGACTCATGGTCGAGAGGCGCGCGCACGCGCCTCGGTCGCGAACGACGAGGAACTCCCATGGCCGCTGGTCGCCGGCGGAGGGTGCCTGCATGGCGGCTCTGAGCAGTCTCTCGACCTTCTCCGGCTCAACCATGCGGTCTTGGTATGTGCGCACGCTCCTGCGATCGTCGATGACTTCCATCGTGCTCCTCTCGGATCATGTCGAGATGCCCGTCCTCACCTCGGCGCGCGGACCTGTCTTCCCCGGCGATTCTCGTGGGCCAAGGCCGAATCGAAGCGATTGTGCTCCCAGAGGGGTCTTCTCGTCCAGCCGAGAAAAGATATTGCACGTATTACATGTGCTATCGCGAAGCATGCCGGGAACGTATACTTGGGCGCACGAGACGCCATGTCACGACAGGCAGACAAGATGAGAAACCCATGGGAAGACATTGAACTATCCGACTACGAGGGCCATATGAGCTCGCAGACGGTCATGCAGGAGCAGTGCCTGAACGAGATGATGAAGGGGCAGGTATGCCGCCATCCGGTCAAAACGGTCATGGTGCTCGGTGTCGCCGGCGGAAACGGATTGGAGCACATCGACCCGCGACGGATCGAGAGGGTGTACGGCGTTGACGTCAACGAAGAATACCTGGCTGAGTGCGCCCACAGGCATGCGTGTCTCGGCGATGTCCTGAAGTGCCTGCACGCCGACCTGACGAACGAGGGAATCACGCTGCCACATACCGACCTGGTCATCGCCGACCTCCTCGTCGAGTATATCGGGTGCGAGTGCTTCGCAAGGGTGGTGAAGGCTGTCGGACCGAGCTACGTGTCCGCGATCATACAGGTCAATACCGATGCTGGCTTCGTGTCTGGCTCTCCCTACCAGCACGTGTTCGACCGACTTGACAGCGTTCACCGCCAGATAGACGAGGATGCGCTGTCCTGCACGATGACCGGCATAGGCTATATGCCTGACGCAAAGGAGGAGCGGCTGCTGCCCAACGGCAAAAAGCTGGTGCGGTTGGACTACGGGTGCTGATGGCTGGACGCTGACCATGGTGCGCGGAACCATGCAAGATGCTAGAATGCCTCTCGGACACCATGCGTCCCTGCTCGCACGTGGGCCGTTCTGGTGTATACGGGCGTGCCTCGTCCATCTGAAGGGGGTTTGTTTGTTGAGTCGTAGATGCCAGTCGGAGATTGTCGCAGGCCGGGAGGTTTGCGAGCAGTAGTCTCTGCAACGCCTCCCATAGGGTTTTCGGCAACCTTTAGGAGGAAATTCAGATGGAATACTCACATGATCGTGTGGGCAGGACTGACCTGACACGCTACGGTTTTGATGGGCGGTTCTCCACCGAGGCCAGCCTGTACCCAGAGTTCTATGCGGGAAGGGTCCTCACGCAGGACAAGGGGCTTTACCGGATCGTCTGCGAAGGAGGAGAGCTTCTTGCGGAAGTCTCCGGGAGACTGCGCTTCGAGGCGACCTCACCGTCAGATTTTCCAGCCGTGGGCGACTTCGTCTTGCTGGATCGTCCCGATGGGAGAATGGGCAATGCGGCAATCCGCCGGGTGCTGGGGAGAAGGAGCGCGTTCATCCGCAAGGCAGCTGGTGGAACCAGCGATGAGCAGGTGGTTGCCGCCAATGTCGACATAGCGTTCCTTTGCATGTCACTGGGCGGCGACTTCAATCTGCGCAGGTTGGAGCGATACCTTTCGCTTGCCTGGGAGAGCGGTGCCCTTCCGGCCGTCGTACTCACCAAAGCGGACCTGTGTGATGACGTGTCAGACAGACTCCGCGCTGCTGCCGAGGTGGCGCCAGGCGTGGACGTCCTGGTGACGGACTCCACGAGGGAAGACGGATACCGCGAGGTATTGGAGCGTATCGGACCAAGTCGCACGGCGGCGCTGGTCGGCTCTTCCGGGGTAGGCAAGTCGACGCTGGTCAACCGCCTGGTCGGGGCTGACTGCCTTGCTACCGGTGGGGTCCGCGACGATGGCCGGGGCCGTCATACTACCGTGCGCAGGGAGCTGGTTCTCCTTCCCAACGGTGGCATCGTCATCGACACGCCAGGCATGCGCGAGCTGGGCATGTGGCACGACTCCGAGGGACTCGACAGGAGCTTTGCTGACGTGGAGTCCTACTTTGGTGCATGCCGCTTCGCGGATTGTACCCACACCTCGGAGCCGGGGTGTGCGGTCCAGGAGGCCATCGAGCGTGGTGATCTTTCGCCGGAGCGCTGGATGTCATATCGCAAGCTGAAGATAGAGGCTGAGTACGCGGAGGACAGAGGCGAGTACCTCAGGCGCAAGGAGCAGAAGTTCAAAGCCATCAAAAGATCGTCAAGGGCGGACAAGAAGCGATAGGCCTTCTCGAGGCCATCCGTAAGAATCTGGGGAGCTGCCATTCGTTGGCAGCTCCCCAGGAAGCTCTTTGCAGCCCGTTCTCTTATATCGAGCTTAGAGCATCGATGGCACTCCGATGCCTAGTGACCTGCTACGCGAGCAAGCTCTTCTGCGTAGCCACGAAGATCGATGTCGTTCACCTTCTCGATCTCATCGATCATGTCGGTGGGCACCGCGTCCGGATGCATGGCACCGCATATGGCCCCCGTGATGGCTCCCAGCGTGTCCGTGTCGCCGCCGATGTCCGCCGAAAGCCGGACCGCCTCCCACGGGTCACCCCCTGCAAGCGAGATGATGGCGAAGGCCGAAGGAGCAGTCTCCACTGACTCGACACCGGTGCCAAAGAGTTCCTTGAGCAGCTGGATGCTCTCTGACCGCCCTCTTGCATCCACGACCTTCCTGGCTTCCTCCATGCGCCTGCTCACGCTGGGCGACGGGAAGCTGAAGCCACGGTGTTGCCCCTCACGTGCCGCACGAAGGGCAACGTCCCAGAGCTCTGAGGTGTCATCACCTCCCCGGACGCCGTAGCTCACGCCGGCGGCTATGGCGCTGGCACACCCTATGGCAGCGGATGTGTTGTGCGTCGGAAGACAAATCCGCTCCACCGCATCGACCAACGCGCTCATGTCCTTATGGTCGCACACAACGCCGATGGGCGATATCTTCATTGCCCCGCCATTCGTCGTGCCGAATCTTCCCGCCTGCTCTATCGGTGTCCCGTTGGAGATGGCGTCGAGGGCCTTCATCGTGTTCGGACCAGCGACAAACCTGCTCTTGTCGGGGTTTGCCTTCATCCATTCGCCGAGATAGTCGAGGTAGCGCCGGGTGTCAACCTCCCCGTGCGATTCGATGAGCATCCTGGCCACCAGAAGCGTGTTGATGGTGTCATCCGTGATCTCGCCGGCGGCAAGGGAGCGACCGAACACGTCATGAGGGGTCGATCGGCTAAGCTCGTGGACGCCATCTGGGAATGATCTCGCGATGTCTTCCCTGCTGAGCATCTCGGTGGGCATTCCCATGGCATCGCCTAACGCACACCCTGCGAGTGCCCCCCACGTTCTTTTCTGAAACTCCGTAGGTTCCATGTCCGCCACCTACAGCGCCGTCTGGACATGGGAGGTGATATTCGAAGGCTCCAGATCGCGTGAGAGCGCGACGAGCAGGTCGTCGCCCTCCGTGACGCTGCCATCTGCAACCAGAAGCACGTCGAGATAGTCCGACGAGTTCGATACCAGCACCGCAGTCTCAAGGTTATAGCCTTGGTCGAGGACTGCCTTAGGGTCGAAGGTCACCAGCAACTCGCCCTTCGTCACATGCGCGCCCTGTGCCACGTGCACGGTGAAGGTGCCTTGGGGCATCTGTACCGTGTTGGTTCCGATGTGGATGATGATCTCGGCACCATCGCTGGTGGTGATTCCCAGCGCATGCCCCGTGGGAAAGACCATCGTCAAGTCACCGTCACAGGGAGAGACGATTCGGCCCTCCGCCGGCACGATGCAGGCCCCCTTTCCGAGAGCACCGCCAGAGAAGGCCGCGTCGTCCATGTCGGCAAGCGGCGAGACGATGCCGGACACAGGTGCGCAGATGGCGACCTTCTCGTGGTGGACAGGTGGATTCTCCGAGTCAATGCCCTTGTCGTCGATGGCATCAGACACACCGTCATCAGAAGGCTTGTAGGTGATCCAGGTCAACGCGAACCCGACCACCATGGTGGCTATGACCGAGACCAGGCAGATGACAAGGCCGGATGTGCTTCCCGTGGACGGGTCGATGAAGCTGGCAAGACCGGTGACCCCCATGGCGATGGCATACATCTTGGAGTCTGCAAGGCCCATGATGACGGCACCGACGGTACCTGCGATCATGCAGATCCCGAAGCGCTTCTTGACGGGAAGCGTCACGCCATAGATCGAGGGTTCGATGATGCAGAAGCATGCGGAGATGACCGCGGCGAGCGAGGTCTCGCGCATGACCTTGCTCTTCGAGCGGAGCATCACGGCGGCACATACCGCGAGATGTGCAAAGGAGGCGGGGAAGATGAGTGCGATCAGCAGGGTCGATCCGGAGCTTGCGAACTCGATGAGACCGAGGGAGATAAGCGCCCAGTGGAGTCCTAGGATGACGAGTGGCTGATATACAAGGGCGAAGAGAATGTACGCGAGTATCGGCACGACGGAGAGGAGTCCGTTCAACCCCATGCTGATGAGGTTGGTGAGGATGATCGAGACGGGTCCGACCACGAGCAGGGCGACGATTCCCGCGACGAGTATCACGACCATCGGGGTGACGAACATCCTCGACGCCTGAGGCAGCGTCTTGTTCGCGAACCTCTCCACCTTGGAGGCGACGAACGTCGCGAAGATGATGGGGATGACCGTCGAGGTGTACCCAGATGACGGGAACATAATCGGGATGCCGAAGAACGTCTGGTAGATGGGTGTTGCCAGGGGAGTCCCTGCAAAGATCGTGTAGAGGGCGTTGCCCGTGCTCATGCTCGCGGCGAGTCCGGGGTAGATGAGGATGCAGCCCAAGATCATTCCCGTGAACGGGTTCATCTTGAATGCCTTGGCACTCGTGTAGCCCAGTATCACCGGGAAGAACGTCAGACACGCGTTGCCCATCACGTTGAGCACGAGGTATGCTCCATCAGTCGATGCGATGAGGCCCGCCGTGGAGAGAATCGCCATGAGGCCTGCGATGATTCCGCACCCGCACAGCACGCCCAGCACCGGTGTCATGACCTGGGTGATGAGTGACGTGAAGCGGTCGAGCAGGCTTCGGCTCTCCTCCTCACTAACGTCCTGAGAGGTTCCGCCGAGCTGCCTTTCGATTTCGGTGCAGACGTCACCTACCTGGGCACCGATCACGACCTGGAACTTCCCACCTGCGAATTGGGTAGTGACGACATCCTTGGAGTGCAGGAGCGCGTCGTTGTCGATGAGCGAATCATCCGCGAGGTCGAAGCGCAACCTCGTGAGGCAGTGAGTGACGCTCTTTATGTTGGCGCCGCCGCCGACGTTGTCAATCACAAAGGTTGCCAGTGCTTCATATGTGTCCATTGTTCACCTTACTTTTGTGTCTCAATGACGTGTTGGATGTGAATCGTGAGGTAGAGGAGCTCGTCTTCTCCGACATGCGCGTCGAACCGCCGGTTGGCAAACGCGACGATCTCGCTGGCACAACGATGTGCGTCGGGGAACTTGAGTCTGACTACGTCCAAGAGCTCCTGATCACGGTTATCCTCGACGAATGTCGAGTTGGAGAGGATGCGCTCCGAGAAGTACCGCAGGTGGTTGATGAACCTGTAGTGCGCGATCGAAGTATCGGCGATGTCTATGTCGAAGTGTTCCCTTACGATCTCCAGAATCGCATCGATGACCTTCGTGACATCCTCTGCCCGCTCCGACATCCCCCTGTTGCCCATCTCCGCATTGACGATGTGCAAGGCGACAAACCCCGCCTCATCGTCAGGAAGGGTGCGACCGGTTCTGTCGGCGATGATCCCAAGCGCCTCTCGGCCAAGAGCGTACTCATCCGGGTAGAAGTGGATGATGTCCAGGAGCAGCCCGTTGGGGACCCTGATGCCCCGGTCGAAGTTCGCCAGAGAGAAGTGAAGGTGATCGGCGAGCGCGATGTAGAGCGAGTCGCTGACCGGCTTGCCTAGGTTGGTCCTGACCTCGCTCACGATCTCCTCCACCATGCGAATCTCCTCGATGGGGAGGAAGGTGATGACTTCCTGGAGCTTTTGGTTGAGGTCGTTCGACGAGAGATAGAAGACCTTTTCAATCAGATTCGGATCTATCTCGTCACCGGTCTTCTTATGGTACCCAATCCCTTTGCCGGTGATGACCCTTTCCCTGTTCTGCTCGTCTAGGACGACGGCTGCGTTGTTGCTGAGCAGTTTACGGACTCTCACTCTTCCCCTCACCTCCGACTTCTTGGCATGAAGCAGACGTCACGACATCACATCCATCTCCATACAGGCGGTTCGTTCTGCCGTGGATGCACGTCCCACCTGCTCAACAAAAAAGGCTTGTTCAGACAATACCGAGCGTGCACTCGATACGTCCAAACAAGCCTAGCTTGCCAATGGCAATCACTACCTTGTATGCAGACTTCGTCACTATAGCAAGTCTTCACCAACGGTGTCTCATTCGGGAAGGCGTCTTCGGGGTCCAACGGTAGTGTTTCATCCGCGAGAGGTATACATGTGGACGCTTTTGCTGTTAGAAACGAGGGCTCCTGTAGGACGAGCCAACCCTACCGCTGACGGTGCGGCGTCCAGTTGCAACCCTGAAAGCCATACGTCCCAGCCTGTGAATAGAGACGACCCGCCGCGTTGCGTGCATGTAACGAAAGGACTGCGGCCGCATTCATCGCGTCTCGCCTGTCCCTAGCATGAACGGATTCTAAACACGGCCCTGACACTCTCGATCGTCAGGACATGACAGAGTGGAGAACACATGGACAGCCCCGAGTTGGCGAAGGCCCTGCTGGAGAAGGTCGGTGGCGCGCAGAACATCGCGTCGCTCACGCACTGTGCGAGCAGGCTGCGCTTCGAACTCGTCGACCCTGCGAAGGCAGACAAGGAGGGCATCGAGGCTCTCGACGGTGTTCTCAAGGTCATCGACCTTCCCGGACAGCTTCAGGTCGTGATCGGCCTGACGGTCGGCGAGGTCCATGAGGCGCTTTCGGCCATGATCGGTGGGCATGAGACGACACCTACCGCGGCCAGCGTCAGCGGGAAGGCTGCGGGTGGCAACGTCATCTCGGCCATCTTCGACTACATCTCCGGCGCGCTGACGCCGCTTCTGCCGGTCTTCGCCGGCGCGGGCATCCTGACCGCGGTGCTCATCATCCTCGCAGGCCTTGGCGTGTGCCCCTCTGGTAGCGGTCAGTTCGCCGTCTGGTATGCTGCGGGCCATGCGATCTTCTACTTCCTGCCCATCTTCGTCGGCTACTTCGCGGCCAAGAAGCTTGGCGTGACACCTCTGGTCGGCGCCCTCATCGGAGCTGCCTTGCTCGAGCCGAACTACACCGCGCTGCAGACCGGTGACGCCACGACGTTCTTCGGCATCCCCATCGTTGCGATTGACTACTCGTCCACCATCGTGCCCAGCCTGCTTGCAGTCTGGGTGATGAGCTATCTCGAGCGCTTCCTCAACGCGCACATCCCCGCGAACCTCCGCAGCTTCCTCGTGCCAGCGATTGACCTCGCGGTCATGGCGCCGATTACGGTCCTCGTCCTTGGGCCGATCGGTAGCGTGGTCGCCAACGGGGCCGGTGCCGCCATCAACTGCCTCATCGGCGTGAACATGGTCCTCGCCGGCATCGTCATGGGTGCCTCCTGGGGCCTGCTCGTCATCTTCGGGGTGCACTGGGCGATCATCCCCATCGTCATGGCCAACCTCACCAACTACGGCGGCGACCCGATCTTCGCCCTCGCGTCCGCCAGCGTCTTCGCCTGCCTCGGCGTGAGCTTCGGCGTGTTCCTCCGCACCAAGGACAAGGCCTACAAGACCCTCGTCGGCTCCTACCTCATCTCGGGCGCCCTCTCGGGCGTCAACGAGCCCCTCATCTACGGTGTCATCATGCGCTATCGCAGGCTCATCCCCATGGTGATCGTGGCCGGCGCGGCGGGAGGTGCGGTCGGTGGGCTCGGGCAGGTGAAGCTCATCGTCTTCAACTTCCTCGTGAACGTGTTCACGCTCGCCTCCTTCTCGCCGATCGTGTGGTTCCTCGCCGAGGCCCTCGTGAGCTTCGCATGCGCGCTCGCGCTCGTGCTCGTCTTCGGATACGAGGGCAGGCCTGCGAGCGGGCAGGATGCCGGCGTTTCGAAGGTCGGGGAGGACTAGACCATGCGCTTCGCGTTCTCGCAGCGGGACGTCACGCCCGAGGTGCCCTGTCCCATGGACGGGTACGGCAGGCGCCTCGCGACGGGGGCGCACGACCCCATCGGGGTGCGGTGCCTTGCGCTCGCGGATGCAGGCAGTGTGCTCTACCTGTGCGTCCTCGATGTGTTCTTCCTTGAGGAGCGCCTTGCGAGGCGGATCAGGGAGGCCGTCTCGAAGGCGTGTGGGGCACCCGTCGGGCGCGTCCACGTCCTGGCGATCCACACCCACGCCGGTCCCAAGGTGAGCACGCTTTCCGATCCGGGCGAGATGCCGGACGAGGGCTACCTCGGTCTCCTGTGTGGCGCTGCGGCGGACTGCGCCGGCGAGTGTGCCTCCTGCCTGGCGCAGTCCGGCCACGCCCGGGCATACACGGGGACCTGCGACCTCAAGGGCCTCTTCTCCAACAGGGACGGCATCCACGGCGGGTGTGACACCACGGGGACGGTGGTCAGGCTCGAGTCGGACGCGGGGATCGTGGACGTCCTGCACGTCGCGTGCCATCCCACCATCCTGCACGGCGACAACCTGCTCCTGTCGACCGACTACGTCGGCGCCCTGCGCACATCCTATCGCGAGCTCACGGGCTTCGAGCCGCTCTTCCTCACCGGCGACGCCGGGGATTCCAGCACGCGCCTTACGAGGCGTGGCGAGGGCTTCGGTGAGGTCGGACGCATCGGACGGGAGATGGCGCGGCGCCTCGCCGCCGCCGAGCTGAGGCCTGTCGACCTGTCCCTCGGCAACGTGGTCGACGTCCCCGTCGCACTCGACTACGTCCCGTCCGAGGACCCGTTCCTCAGGAAGTCGCTGCCCAGGCTCACGGCCGCGCTCGAGTCGGGAGCCGGTGTCGGCACGGGCGGGTTGGCGGCTCGCGGACAGGACCTCGAGCAGATGCTGGGTGTCGTGAGGGCGAAGCTCGCCGTTCCCCGTATCAGGTCCGATGCGTCCGCGACGGTCATCGACCTCGGTGCCCTGCGTCTCGCCCTCGTCCCCTCGGAGGTGGTCTTCGAGCTCGGGCGGAGGCTCCGGGCCGCGAGCGACGCGCCCGTCCTCGTGTGCGGGTATGCGGACGGATACCTCGGCTACGCCGTGGACGAGGATGCCTATGGCTCCTACTTCGAGAGCTACGTGACGCTTCTGCCTAGGGGTGCCGCCGACGAGTGGTTCGCAAGGATCGCCGACGCCCTGATGGGCTCGCGATGAGCCTTCCGGGAGGATTCAAACCGAGCAGGACATGCCTAGTCTAGATACGCCAGCGTATGCACACCCCACCGCATGAGTACTCGCCAAAGCACGGCAGACATCACAAGTAAGGCGGACATCGTTATGAAAAGGAAGCCCTCTTCGGAGAGCAGGTCAGAGGAGACGTAGAAAAGAGCTCCGAAGAGGACCACGACACCGATGTTCGAAAAAACCGCCGCCAGTACGCTCGCGCTTTGTTTCACTGCGACGGCTTCGCTTGTCCAGTCCAGGTTCGGTAGCCTTAGGTTGAGCAGCAGCCCGAGCTCCCCACAGAACACGACGTATACACAGGGAACCAGCACTGCGAGAGTCGCCACGAGAAGGTTGGGCATAAGCAGAACGTCCAGGACGACAGCGGCAAACACCGCTGCCGGGATGTTCACTAGCAAGTGGAGCCGCAACTTTGCCAATAGAACCTGTCTACCGTCAACCGGCAGCGACTGCACTACCCACAGGTTGTTTCCCTCCAAAGAAACAGAAGGTGCGCTCACCACGTCGACGGCAGTGATGGCACAGATCATGGCGCAGGTAGCCAGAGGCAGATATCTCGCTATGACCGGCACTTGTTCCACGATGGAAAGGGGAGAGGTTCCCCCGGCTTCCTCAACTGCAAGAAAAATGGAACCACCAACCAGAATCAGTGCCCCCAAACCGCAGTTAAGCATATACACGGCACTGCTCGTGAAGCGGCGAAGCTCTTTTCCAAGCAAGGCACGGCCCACCGACTGAACGCGAAGGGCTTCCTCACGATAGTGCACTTTTGCCGCAGCTTTCTTCGTCGTGACGATGCGGATGAAGCTACGGGACAGGGCGACATAGACGACCGCAAAAAGGCCGAGCACGATAACCGCAAATATCAGAAAGGCCAGAGGGTCTCCCTCGGCTGCCAGGCCCATTTGGTAAAGAGGATAGAAAGCCGTACGAACGCTAGCACCTATGGATGCACTGGCTAGGATAATGTGTTGCAGCAGCTGGTCGGCCTGTGAAAAGAGATAGAAATAGGCTCCCAGGAAACCCAGCGAGAGAATCATCGTGAACAGGGTCTTGCTCCGCATGCGAGAGGTCAAGGAAGCCACCGCCCACGCAAGGATGCAGGTCAATGCCAGAGACAGAAGCGGCAGCAGAAAGAGCAGAGACACGCAGAACACCAGAGACAAGGCACTGATTGTCACGCATCTGCCGTACGAGACGACGGTCGCCAACCAGACAATGCCTCCAAACAGGAAGTTCTGGACATAGAGGCCAAACATGCGCGAGAAGAGAATCGTCGTAGGGGAAATGGGGAGAGACAACAGAAACTCATTGTCTTTAGCCTCATACAGCATCGATTGTGCCATGAAAAGGCTGCTGATGACGGCAATGGCCATGGCCATGATGCCGGCTAGGGAAAAATACAACCATCCCAAGTTCATGCCAAGAAGAGGTGCGCATAGCGCATCCATCGTTACCGAGAAAAGCTGAAACAAAGCGAAGGCAACATACGCCGCAATGACCACCGCGAAGAGACGGGTGAGACGAGACGGCTTTGCGCCGCCCTTCCCGTGAAGGTTGAGAGTTGCAAGCATGGTGCGAAGCTGAACTCCTATGAGCGAACGTATCATCTCTCTCCCTCCAGCTCCAGAAAGACGGACTCCAGCGACTCGTCTCCCTTGACCTCCTCCATGGTCCCAGAACGAATGAGACGGCCGTTTTTGATGATGGCCACCCTGTCGCAGAGCTTCTCGGCCACCTCAAGCACGTGGGTGGAGAAGAAGATGGCTCCTCCGCGGTCACAGATGCCACGCATCTGCTCCTTCAGGATATGGGAGGCCTGTGGGTCAAGACCCACGAAGGGCTCGTCCATGACGACAAGCTTGGGATCGTGGATGAGCGCCGAGATGATGGCAAGCTTCTGCTTCATGCCGTGCGAGTATGCGGACACCGGCTGGGCCAGATCGTCCGTCAGCTCGAACAGGTCGGCATATTCGTGAATGCGGTCCTGCCTGACCTGTGCCGGAAGAGCAAAGATATCCGCAACGAAGTTCAGGAACTGAATGCCCGTCATGAACTCGTAGAGGTCAGGATTGTCGGGCAGATAGGCGAGCTGTCTCTTGCACGCCAGTGGATCCTCGGTTATAGAGGTTCCGTTCACGTATATCTTCCCTGCGTCAAACTGCAGGATTCCGCAGCAGGCCTTGATGGTGGTGGTCTTGCCTGCACCATTGTGGCCAATGAAACCGTATATCTCACCGTTCGTGATATGCAGTGACAGATCGTCCACTGCCTTCGTGTCCCCGTAGGTCTTCGTGAGATGTTCGATTCGAAGCATGCCGACTCCTTCGTTTCTGGAAGAGGCCTCGTCAGTTACGGTCTTGCTCACGTGATGCGGCCTCATGTCTGTTCTATATGAACTATATCATATAGAACAGACATGAGGCCGCTTTAATGGATGCGCTCGTTGTCGCGGGCGTGCCATACTCCTTCATCCAAAATGTTCAGTGCCCGCCTCAAGGGAGTCGATGAGTCTCTCAACGAGAGACCTGCTCACGACCTCATGGCCGGGCTGCCTTTCCCTGCTCGCATATTCGAACGAGACGGACGCTCCGATCGTCGTTGGGTCGTCGACGTATTCCCGGCAACTCGAGTGAACCTGGCCTATGCCGGTCTCGGCGATAACTCGGCCGGCGTTGGTCGAGTCGATGCCAGAACCGGCCAGAAGCTGTATGTCGTTCCCGAATAGGTCTTGTAGCTGCTTGATGAGGGGTATTCCATCCATGGCCTCCGGTTCCTGCCCGCTCGTCAGTATCCTGTCGACGCCGGCGTCGACGAGTTGGCTGCACGATCCCAATGCATCCGGCACCACGTCGAATGCCCTATGGAACACCGCCTCGGCATCGAAGCCATGAACCAGACGCACCATCCTTCTGGTCGTCTCGATATCGATCTCGGAGGAGTTCGTAAGGAAGCCGAAGGCGATGCCGTCTGCGCCGTTCTCCAGCATGAGCCCGGCATCCTCGAACATGACCGCGGTCTCCTCGCGCGAGTAGCAGAACCCTCCGGCCCGAGGCCGATCCATGCAGACGACCTTGAGGCACGTGTCCCGTTTGACGAGCCTCAGGGTTCCCAGCGTCGGGGTCACTCCCCCAAGAGAGAGCGCCGCGTTCAGCTCGATCCGTGTGGAACCTCCCTCGCAGGCCTGCAAGGCGTCATAGTAGCCACCACAGCATATTTCGACCACTGGGTAGTGCATGTTCTCGCGTCCCATGTTCCGCCTCACTTCGATGCCGACGGCCTGCCATCGCCAAGCTCTCCTGGGTGTCCCTGACGGAATGCCCGTCGTGCTCCGGCGAGGCTCTTCTGCGCCTACCGCCTAGTACGCGTTCTGCATCGCGGCGGCGAGGGCGGCAACCGTGTCCCTGATGGCGAGAAGAGCTTCTTCCGGATCCTCGATGCCGACCACGGAGGCGTCGAGGGGACATTGTGCCGACCCTTCCCGGTTCATGATCACGGGCGTGAGCCTGTCGTAGGACGCGGCGATACCATGGGACGAGAGCACTCTCAGGGCATCGGTGCTCATGACCGGCGCATATATGGCGTGCGCCCCGAGCAGCACATAGAGCATTGCCGCTGCCTTACCAACTACCCGGTCGGCCACGGAGAAGCCATCAAGGTCTTGTCCCTCGCCAATCCAGGAGAGGAGGGGAGAGACCCCGGGGTTCGAACTTGTCAGGACGTTGGCTCCATGGACTGCGGCACAGGAGAGGTTCTCCGCCGAGAGCAGTTCCCTCGCGCGTGCTGCATCCGCCCGCGCTGGTCCGCGTTCATGAACCTGTGCGGAGTCGTCTCCCGCTGCCGTCATCGTACGTCCTCCTCCAGCGAGCTGGCCTGCCCGACCTTGGAGGTGACGAGTGGCAGCAGGACCCACTGCAGCGCGATTCCCGGGATGCCGTAGGCGAGGGCCAAGACTGCGGTGGAGACGGAGGCGACAACATCGATGCCGTTCCCGGCGATGGCTCCGAGTGCGCATGTCGCTACGATCGAGGCAACCAACCAGGTGGCCTGGACGAGCAGGACCTTTGCCAGAAGCGACATCTTTGCCCTTCTGAGCAGGCCGGCGGCAAGACCGTAGCAGGCGAGCTCGACCATCATGAGCGGAAGTCCTGAGGCGGTCGGCATGCCGGAGATCAGGAAGCTCATGCACGGGCCGAGCAGTCCCGTGACAACTCCGGGAATGGGGCCGGCCAGGAAGCCGACGAGGGCGACGGGCAGATACATGGGCAGGAAGACTCGGCCAAGTGCCGTTCCTAGACCAAGGGCAGCGCCGAGGGCATGGAACACCTCTGGGACCAGGACCGCTCCGGCGATGGCTGCCACCGTCGCCATGGTCCGGACGCCGACGGAGGGTAGCGCCAAGGGGCGGTCTATCGTGAGCACGCTGTTTTTGAGATCAGTTCCGTAGGCCATGTCTCTCTCCTATCTCCTTTGCCGTGTCACGTGCCGTCGGGGCTGGGGGGGGTACCCTTCCGACATTCCTTTCCTGCATTCGAGTCAAGTCTGCACCTTTGTGCCTACTTCAAGTCAAGTGAATTTCTGGGAAATCTCATGTCCCAGGCGCTGCGCTCCGTGGCATGCACGTCCCTGCCCATGGCCACGGTGAGTGCACCTGTCGATTGATGTCTGATGTTGTCAGTTCGTTGTCACATGACAGGTTTCCCGAATACCCCTTGACTTGAAGTGAACTTAAAGGTTCAGACTTGGCGCAAGTGGCAGCTGGTGGGGTTCCGCGGATGTCGACGCGAGTAAAGGAGAGACACATGGCTTCATGGATAGATGAAAAGGTTGGTCGCTTCGGCTTCGGGTGCATGCGGCTGCCGATGACCGACGGTAAGGTTGACCTTACGGTGACGAGCGAGATGTTCGATCGGTTCCTGACCTCGGGTCTCACCTACTTCGATACCGCCCATGGCTACCTAGGCGGCCAAAGTGAGGTTGCAGTACGGGAGTGCCTCGCCAAGCGCCATACGCGTGACAGCTTCTTCCTCACTGATAAGCTCACAGGCAACTTCTTCAAGCGCGCTGATGATGTCATGCCAGTGCTCGACTCCGAGCTTGAGGCCTGTGGGGTCGACCACTTCGACATGCTTCTCATGCATGCGCAGGGCTCTGGCAACTACGGCCACTTTCAGGAGTGCCATGCCTACGAACAGGCACGGGAATTCGTAGGCGCAGGCAAGGCACGTCATATGGGCATCTCGTTTCATGATCGTCCCGAGATGCTCGAGCGCATCCTCGACGAGCACCCCGAGGTGGAGGCCGTCCAGATCCAGCTTAACTACGAGGACTACGAGGCCCCGGCCATCCAGAGTCGTCGCTGCTATGAGGTCTGCGTCGAGCATGGCCTTCCCGTCATCGTGATGGAGCCCGTCAAAGGGGGCAACCTCGTGAATCTACCCGATGACGCACAAGTCGCCCTCGATGCCATCCCCAATCCCGAGCACCTCTCGAACGCAGGTTTTGCCCTGCGGTTCGCGGCGAGCCATCCGGGGGTGGACATGGTTCTTTCGGGTATGAGCGATATGTCCCAGCTCGAGGACAATCTTACGTCCATGCTCGACCCCCGTCCGCTCACGCAGGAGCAGATTGCCGGTCTTGCGAAGGTGCATGAGGCCCTCGCCTCGAAGGGGCTCATTGCCTGCACGGCCTGCCACTACTGCACGGACGGCTGTCCTGAGCGCATCAACATCCCAGAGCTCTTCAACTGTCTCAACACGAAGCATGCCTTCGGAGACTGGAATGCGGCCTACTACTACAACAACGTCTACACCACGGAGGGTCACGCCAAGGCGTCCGCGTGCCTCAGGTGTGGCAAGTGCGAGAAGGCGTGCCCGCAGCATCTTCCCATCCGCGAGCTCCTTGTGCAGGTTGCCGAGGAGTTCGAGTGAGTCGGACGTCTCTCGCCCGGCAAGAAAGGCAGTGGCCTCATGAGCGATATTTTTGAGCGCATGCGGATTGGCGAACCCATTAACATGGCCGATACGGAGGAGTACCGCGCCGACGCTCACAGGGAGATGGACCGCTGTCGTCGGCAGTGTTTCGAGATCAACAGCGCGATGCCTGGTACGGAGGAGATACGCATCCTCGAAGGGGAGCTCTTTTCTGGAAGCCTGCCCGAGACCTCCTTCCTCACGCCTCCTTTCCAAATCGACTATGCGAACCAAATGACCATCGGCGAGCATGTCTTCGCGAACCACGGTTTCACGTGCATGAGTGGCGGTGGCATCACTATCGGCGACGGTACGATGATTGGTCCCGACGCCGCGCTTCTGACAGTGAATCATGACCTCAACGATCTGCAGGTCCTCATCTTCAAGGGAATCACGATTGGGAAGGGTGCTTGGATTGGGGCTAGAGCCATCATTCTGCCCGGCGTCACGATTGGTGACGGTGCTGTTGTGGGGAGCGGATCGGTCGTTACCCACAACGTCCCTGCAAATATGGTGGTCGCGGGCAACCCTGCTCGTCCGCTCCGGATGATTGAGCGAAAGGAGAGGGTGGAAAGGGACTCCGCAGGGTCGTGCCTCGAAAGGAGCTTGACTTAAACCTTACTTCAACTTGTATACCTGATGCCAGGGCATCGAATCGCGAGAGGGCAAAGGAGAATGACGTTGAACAACTTCATCTATGACATTCCCACGAAGGTCTATTTCGGAGAGGATCAGCTTGGCAACCTTGGACCAGAGCTTGCTCGCTTCGGCAAGAGAGTTCTTTTGGTCTATGGCGGTGGCTCCATCAAGAAGACTGGGCTATATGACAAGGTGGTCGCGGAGACAAGGCGGGCGGGGCTCGAACTGTTCGAGCTTTCTGGTGTCGACCCGAATCCCCGTGTGACCTCCGTCAACGCAGGTGCGGACATCTGCAAGAGAGAGCACATCGACGTTCTCCTGGCCGTTGGCGGCGGTTCGGTGATCGACTGCACGAAGTACATCGGGGCGGCAACATACTACGACGGTGACGCATGGGACATCCTGCTCCAGAAGACGTCCGTGGAGAAGTGCCTGCCAGTGGTCACGGTTCTTACCCTTGCCGCCACGGGATCGGAGATGGACTGTGGGGGCGTCATCAGCAACCCTGAGACACATGACAAGATCGGCCTTATGTTTCCGCCGATGCAGCCGAAGGTATCCTTCCTCGATCCCACGAACACCTATACGGTCAGTCCCTATCAGACTGCCTGCGGTTCGGCCGACATTCTGTCCCACATCATCGAGGTCTACTTCAACATGGATCAGGATCTGCAGATGCTCGACGGTTTCATGGAAGCGCTGATGAGAACCGTCATCAGATATGCTCCCATAGCCATGAAGGAGCCAGACAACTACGAGGCTCGTGCAAACCTGATGTGGACCTCCTCCTGGGCCATCAACGGCTTCATCAACGGTGGCAAGCGCCAGGCGTGGAGCTGCCACCCGATGGAGCACGAGCTGTCTGCCATCTACGACATCACCCACGGACTTGGCCTTGCGATTCTCACTCCCAGATGGATGGAATACACGCTCGATGAGACGACTGTCTCCAAGTTCTACCAGTTCGGGGTCAATGTTTTTGATATAGATGCTTCGCTTTCCCAGATGGAGGTCGCAAAGAAGGCCATCGAGCTCGTTCGCGGATTCCTGTTCGAGACGCTCGGACTCAAGAGCACGTTCACCGAGATTGGCATCGATGACACGAACTTCGCCATCATGGCGCAGAAGGCGGTCGCCGGGGGCACCATGCATGCCTTCAAACCTTTGGGGGCAGAGGACATCGAGAAGATCTTCTCGATGTGCCTGTGAGCTAACGGCCGCAGAGGTCAAGTCGTAACGACAGGAAGGGCGCAGGGATGATCATCGCGTATTACTCGTTGGGTGGCAATACGGACCGTGTCGCGAGAATGGTCCAAGAGGTCACAGGCGCAGACATGGCAAGGATAGAGACGACCTCGCCCTATGTCGGAAGCTACGACGACATCGTGGATAGGGGACAACAGGAGGTCGACGGTGGGTTTCTGCCGGAGATATGGCCGCTCGATCTCAATATCGACGCCCACGCGACGGTCATCCTTGGGAGTCCCGTCTGGTGGTATTCCCTCGCGCCTGCGATGAGGAGCTTCCTGCACGAGTGCGACTTTGAGGGCAAGGACGTCCATCCGTTCGTCACGAACGGCGGCTGGCCCGGACGAGCGTTTGAGGATTATGGGAACCGCTGCACGGGTGCGAAAATCCACCAGGGGTTGGATGTCAGATTCAATGAGAACGCGCTGCGCACAGCCGAATCGGCCATCAGGGGCTGGGCAGAAGAGATAGAGGAGCGATAGTCGGTTTTTTTCGGGGTCATCATCATCTCGATGACCTTGCCGGATAGATGCTCAGAACAGCAAAGGAGACCATCATGGAGAATGCGAATACTTGGTTCATCACCGGTGTCAGCTCGGGATTCGGGCATGAGCTGACCGGGCAGCTGCTTGCGGGCGGCAAGACCGTCGTGGGGACCGTGCGTGACAGGAAGAAGGTCGAGGAACTGATTGCCCGATATCCTGATACATTCGATTGCCAGGTCCTCGACGTCACGGATGTATCGGCCGTGCATGAAGTCGTCAACAACGCTTTCGACCGGCATGGCCGCATTGACGTCATCGTCAACAACGCGGGATACGGTCTGTTCGGGGCTGCCGAGGAACTTTCCGATGGTGACATCGATGCGATCATCGCCACAAACCTCACCGGGTCCATCGCGGTCATCCGCACCGCCCTTTCCCATCTGCGTGCCCAGGGCGGCGGGCGCATCATCCAGATATCCAGCTATGGCGGTCAGGTTGCCTATGCGGCCAACTCGCTCTACCATGCGACGAAATTCGGGATCGAGGGGTTCTGCGAGTCGGTCGCCCAGGAGGTGGCGAGGTTTGGCATCGGCGTGACCATCATTGAACCGGGCGGTGCCCGTACCGAATTCCGCTATGGCAGCGCCCATGTGGCCGACCTCATGCCGGAGTACGACCATGTCCACGGGTTTCTCGACATGCTGGACGAATCGAAGGGATTGGCGCCGGGGGACCCCGCTCGCATGGCGGCGCGCATCATCGAAAGCGTCGAGGTGGAGCCGGCTCCTCTGCGCCAGGTATACGGCAGCCAGGCGCTTGCCGCGACCGTCGAGCGTCTGGAAGAACGCCTGGCCGATTATCGGACTCAGACCATATCGGCCGCATCGACGGATTTTCCCGTGGACGAATAGAGAACGCACGCATCGAAAGAAAATGATGATTGGAGCGAATCATGACAGCACTGGACATACCAAAACTCAGCGTGTTTCCCATTGGTGAGTCCAACGACGGTTTCGCGCGGTACTTCTCAGGCCAGAGCTATCTCTGCGTGCTTTCGTCCGAGCAGATGTTCGTCGGCAACGTCACCTTCGAGCCCATGTGCCGCAACAACTGGCACATCCACCATGCCGACGAGGGCGGAGGGCAGATGCTGCTCGTCACGGCCGGCCGCGGATGGTACCAGGAATGGGGCGAGCCCGCACGCGAGCTGCATCCCGGCGACGTCGTCAACATCCCGGCGAACGTCAAGCATTGGCACGGCGCGGCGCGCGATAGCTGGTTCCAGCATCTGGCGATTGAGGTACCGGGCGAGAACGCCGCGAACGAGTGGTGCGAACCAGTGACCGACGAAGACTACAACGCGCTCGGTCAGAGCTGAAGAGAGAAGAGCCAACATGTCCGATGTGCTTATCGCCTACTATTCCCGCCGTGGGCAAAACTACGTCAGCGGGAACATCAAGAATCTCGCACATGGCAACGCGGAGATCCTGGCCGGCTTCGCCGCCGAGGCGACCGGCGGTACGTTGTTCGAGATTGATACCGCGAAACAGTATCCTGCAGATTATGGTGCCTGCACCGATGTGGCGCTTGAGGAGAAGAACGCCCATACCCGTCCCGAACTCAAGGAGCATCTGAAGGATGCCGATGCCTATGGCACGGTCGTGCTCGTCTATCCCAACTGGTGGGGGACCATGCCCATGGCGGTCTACACCTTTCTGGAGGAGAACGGGTTCGCGGGAAAGACCATCCTGCCCCTCTGCACGCATGAGGGAAGCGGCCTTTCGGGAACGGAACTCGACATCGCCCGCGAATGCCCGGGAGCGGCGGTCGGCCGGGGCCTAGCCGTCAAAGGTTCTCTCGCCGCCGTCTCGCAAGATGTCGTGACGGCATGGCTTGACAGAGAACATTAAGGAGGAGAACAGCATGGCATACGAGCCGCGTTTCACCAAGGCAGCCGAAGCTTATCATGACAAGATGTTTCCAGGATATGTGAGTGATTTCATCCGAACGGATCCCGAATTCATCGAGCGTTTCGACAACTTCGCTTTCGATGAGGTGGTGAACGCAACCAATCTGGACGAGCGCACGCGCCACATGGCGTGGTTGGCAACGCTTCTGGGATGCCAGGGAATCGACGAGTTTCGCGCGATGGTCCCCGCCGCCCTCGAGATGGGCGTCACTCCCGTGGAGGTGAAAGAGATCGTCTACCAGGCTGTGGCCTACCTGGGCATCGGGCGGGTGTTCCCATTCCTGAAGGTAACCAACGAGGTGTTGGAGGCCTGTGGGGTCGAACTTCCCCTAGAATCGCAGGCTACCACCACGGTAGGGAGTCGTCGCGAGGCCGGCACACAGGCACAGGTGGACATCTTCGGCGAGGACATGCGGGATTTCTGGAAGAACGGTAACCCTGACTACCCCCAGATCAACGAGTGGCTTTCGTCCAACTGCTTCGGTGACTGGTATACGCGAAGGGGGCTCGACCTGAGGCGGCGCGAGATGGTGACCTTCTGTTACCTGGCCGCGCAGGGTGGGTGCGAAGCACAGCTGCGCGGGCATGCCGCAGGTAACTTATCGGTTGGTAACAGCAGAGAGCTCATGCTCAAGGTCATCTCAAGCAACCTTCCCTTCATCGGGTATCCGCGCACGCTGAATGCCATTGCCGTACTTGAGGACGTTTGCTCTGCTGCCTCCGTCCCTGACGAGAGGTAGCTCCTGAGGACGGTGCCGTCCTCGAGGGATCATCGTGCTGGCGAGAGTCCCTAGTAGTCGGAGGTGCGTCAGAAGACAACATGGCTCTCGAGAACGTCCATAGGAAGATGCTCTCTGGGAAGAAAGGCGAGGAGGAGGATGTACCTATGACCACAGGGACAAAGACACTGGTCGCGTATTTCTCGGCGAGCGGCATCACGCGACGCGTCGCGCGAGACTTGGCCGAGGCAGCGGACGCCGACCTCTACGAGATTACGCCGAGGGAGAAGTATACGCTGGCTGACCTCGACTGGACTGACAAGTTGGCACGCAGCACCGTCGAGGTCGACGATGCATCGGCGCGGCACGGGTGAGTATCAGCTTTGTCTCCGGCCGGTTGCTCAATGGCAGCCCTTCCGTGCAGGACCTGGGAAAGTGGGCGAAAGGACTGATTGGCTAGCGAGAGAGTAATAGTGGATGACGCGCGGGTGACGCGTGGCCGTGTCAGATGTCCTCGTTCGTACCTTCCCGTTGCGGCGGGTCGACGGATTTGGGGCTGAGACCGCAGGGAGGACTTGGAAACCGGGTTTCCCCGGTGGCGGGGGGCGTACGTTTCTCCGTCTGCTCTTACGACTGGTTTGGGCAGCCAACCTTGAAAGCCGCGCGTTCGCCGTCCCGCAGACCGCTGAGCGTCTCATGGACCGCCCGGTATTCTTCCGGAATCTCGCGGGTGCCCAGCGCGGTCACGACCTTGGTGGTCCCGGCCTCTTCGGCCCTTTCGTAATACCAGCACTTGTAGTCGAGCAGCGCGAGCGCACGCTCCAACTCTTCGATCTGCTTCCTGATGGTCTCGCGCCTGTCTTGGAACAGCTTGAGGCGTCGCCCGATCGTCTCATCTCCCTGGACTGCCAGCTCGATGTAGGTCTTGATGTCTTTCAGGGGCATGCCCGCCTTTTTCAGGCAACCGATGACGTAGAGCCATTCCAGGTCCTCGCTCTTGAATACCCTCTCTCCGCCGTTCGAGCGCTCGACGAATGGGAGAAGCCCCTCGTTGTCGTAATAGCGTAGCGTTGAGGTCGGAATCTCCATCATGTGTGCGATCTCTCCGATCGTGTAATGCATGTTCATCATCCTTCGGTGAATCTCGCAGAAAGCACTTTTAGTTAAACTTAACTTTAACTTAGATACCGGTCATGGAGGCTCCGACAGGAGAAAGTGAAGAAGAAATCACAACAAACGGCTTTGTCCCTGACATGCCCATGGAAGTCCGCTTCGGTAAGAATCTAATGGTCTAGGACTGCGGCGGGAGTCCTATCCTATCTTCTCAAGGTGTCATTTTTTGATGTCATGCTCCCAAGATAGGTCCACGGGCGGCGCGCTCGACTTTCAGGATGACCTTCCGTTTGGTGACGGACACTACGCGGTGGGGCTCCAACACAAAAGGGCACCGGTCATTTTGACCGGTGCCCTCATTGTCCCAAAGTTCATGGTCACGGGTGGTTTTGATTGCTTTGCCGCGTGCGGGGGCGATTTGCATCTGGGGCTATCTTTGGTGACGGCTGCTGCCCTTTGGTGCTCCTTGTCCATGTCCTGTCTGCCAAAACCTATGGGGTTAGGTTTGAGCAGGCTTTGATCGGTGACAAGAGTGATGGGAACAGAGAATACGATGCGGTCTATTCCTGCGACGATTCCCGACGTTGGCACATCATCAGGTGGTTTGCGACCAAAACTGTTTCTCCGTGCTGATTGATGACCTTGAGGCTTTCGGTGATCATGCCCTTGTCCGGATGCTTCTTGCTTTCCGACTTGTCAGAGATGGTGACTTCGGTATGGATGGTGTCACCAATGAAGACGGGCTTGATAAAGCGCAGGTGGTCATATCCATAGGAAAACGCTGCTGGATTGATATACGATGCAGTAAGACCGACACCAATGCTAAAGGTGAGCGTTCCATGGGCAATGCGCTGGCCAAACTCAGTGTCTTTCGCAAACTCCGCGTCAATGTGATGAGGAAAGAAATCACCGGTTTGACCAGCGTGGATGATGATATCTGCCTCTGTGATGGTTTTTCCGCCGGTGATGCGGCTGTCACCAAGCCTGTAATCCTCAAAATAGACGGTCTTCTCTTCCATGACGGTTCCTTTCTTGAACGTGTGCCGTAAGTAACTCTTTTGGTCGTGTTGCCGTGTTGTGGATGGCTGAGGCAGAACGTTAACGGCCAAGAATTGCTATATCGTCTTGTCCTACGGTTGGCGCCGCAACGCTTGACGTTGGTCTTGTGCCGTCAATTACGATGGGGCAGCAGGTTGTCTGCAGCGTCACTCCGTTTCTTCTCCGTACGGTCTGCACCATGTCAAGGCTCTTGAATGCCTGAGTGGACATGAGCTTGTCCCAGGTATAGACATCCGAGCACCATACGTCGGCTGACTCAAGGATTGACAGCCAATGTGCGGTCGGCTCGGTCAGGAGGTGCTGTGCCACGATCTGCTTAATCTCGTCGCGTTTGAGGTGCCCATCGCTCGGATCTGTATACGAGAGGAGCTTTTCACAGCCAATGAGCTTGCCGAGCGTTGGGATGGGAACCATTGCAAGAGCAAGATAACCATCCTTCGTTGAATAGATGCCATAGGGAGCGTCAATGAACGGATTGGCGTTATTGATGCTGCTCCTAACCGGTTCCCTCCTGCCGTCGTTGAGGTAGGTCGTAAAGACCTCAAATTGGGCGTCTAGAAGTGACTCAAGAAGGTTCACCTGCACATAGGCACCTACGCCTTCGCGCCGTGCCCTAAAGAGACCGGCAAGAATTCCTTGCACAAGGTGCTGGCCCGCAAAGAGATCGCCAACAGAGAGCCCCATGGGGGTGGGGGGCTGATCGGCGTTTCCGTTGAGCCAGCAAATGCCAGAGAGCGCCTGAGCAAGAAGGTCCTGCCCGGGGCGTTGAACCCACGGGCCCCTGGTACCATAGCCAGTGATCTCGCCATAGACAATCCTGGGATTGATGCTTCGCGCAGACTCGTAGTCCACGCCCAGGCGCTTCGCTACGCCCGGACGATAGTTGACAACCATGATGTTGGCCTTGCGCATCAGGCGCTCGATGATGGGTTTAGACGTGCTTTGCTTGAGGTCTATCGCCACGGATTCCTTATTGCGGTTTATTGCGTGGAACAAGGAGCTGTCGGTGTCGATGACGCAATTGGAAATATAGAGCTTTCGGCAGATGTCACCGGTGCCCGGCCTCTCAACCTTGATGACCCGTGCACCGAGGTCGGCAAGTCGCAGCGTGGCCGAAGGGGCGGACAGGAACTGGCCAAGGTCAAGTACGGTGACACCTTCCAACGGATTGATTGCAGTGTCGGATGTAGTCGCAGCGTCGGTATGGATTTCGTCCCGTGTGCTTACTGCCATTTCGTTATCCGTCATTGTGCCGCTACCTCCTCGCGCTCTTCCAGATGAAACTCATCGATGATCTTCTGGGTGCTTTCGCCTAGACGAGGCGCCGGTCTTGAGTCCTCACGAGGCTCTCCTGCAAATGTGATGGGGCAGCGTGTGGTAAGCAGCGGCTGTTTGCTGTCGCGTGAAACGTCTTGCAAGAAGTCGAGGGCCTTGAATGCGTCAGAGGCCATGAGCTGTTCCCAGGTGTAGACGTCCGAACACCAGTAGTCGGCTTTCTCAAGAATGCCTGTCCAATGTACGGTGGTTTCATTTTTGAGTACATCCTGTATCGCATGCTTTATCTCGTCGCGTCGGGTGAACCATTCGTTCTCGTTTGTGTACGAGGCAACCTTTGCAGACCCCAGCAGCTCTCCAAGATGCGCAACCGAGCCCATGGCAAGAGCTATGTAGCCGTCCGCCGTCTGGTAGATGCCATACGGTGCCGCAAGGTAGGCGTGCGCGTTATTAAAGGTACTTCTGTGCGGTCGCTTGTGCCCGTCGTTGAGGTAGGTGGTGACTACTTCAAATTGAAGGTCAATCACTGAGGCAAGCAGGCTTACCTCCACGCGTCCGCCCCTGCCTGTGAGTTCGCGCCGTACAAGACAGGCAAGAATTCCTTCGGCGGCATGAACACCCGTGTAGGAGTCTGCAACCGAGAGGGCGAAAGGCATGGGGGGCTGCTCGTCGTTACCATTGAGCCAGGCTAGACCAGAGAGGGACTGCACCAGAAGGTCTTGGCCCGGCTTATGAGCCCATGGGCTGAGCGCGCCATAGCCCGAGATGCTTGCATACACGATGCGCGGATTCATGGTACGCACGTCATCATATCCCAGACCCATTCGATCCATAACGCCGGGCCTGAACCCCTCAACGAGAACGTCGGCCTGTGCGACCAGTCGCTTAACTAGCGCAAGATCATGTGGGTCCTTGGTATTAAAGGCGACGCTCTCCTTGTTGCGGTTGATGTTGTGGAAGTTGACGCCGTCCCCATCTGATACGCATCCCTCGAGAATGAGGTGACGCGACCCATCCCCGGTCTTGGGGCGTTCGATCTTGATCACGCGTGCGCCAAGATCCGCCAGCCTCAGCGTTGCCGAAGGGCCTGCAAGGTATTGACAGAACTCAAGCACCAAAATGCCTTCGAGTGGTTTCATTGCTGTCACCTATCCGTTTCTCCGTGAGGCGACGTACAGCTCATTGAGCTTCTGCAGCGTCTGTCGTGACGTTTTTTCACCTTGGACAAACTCATGCAGTATCGTGCCGGCGGCATCCTGGAAGGAAAGATATCCGCTGTAGCGCGGGCGCAGGTATGAGTCCTCGAGCGATGGCAGCGTTGCCCGGAAGAAATCGTGGGTCTGCCTGTTGCACTCGTCATCTAGCCAGGCGCTCATGTGTCCGGGCTGACCACCGCAATCGCAATATATGGTGCGCTGCATCTCTCCTGAGGCGGCATAGGCCACAAAGGCTGCTGCCTGCTTAGGGTTTCTCGTACGAGATGATATGGCGAGGCCCGTACCGCCCAGCACGCCTTTTAGATGCTGTCCGCCATAGCTGATGACATCTCCTGCCTGGAGTACATGACGCGCATAACCCCTGCGCGAGTAGTTGACGTATCCATAGACAAAGGGGCAGAAGACCGCAGATTCTGATGTAGCAAGCTCCTCATGAAGGGCGATCGTGTCAAGCGAGAAAACACGTTGCGGGCAGAGGGAGGCCAAGTGCCGCATGTCCTCGAGTACGCACATGCCCGTCTCGTCATCCACCACATGCTCGGCATCGGTAGGGGAGAAGAGAGACCCTCCCGCCGTTGCGCAGAAGGCATAGAAATCCATGAGAAGGTAGGTAGGCGTGGCCGCATAGAGAACTTTACCACCATGGGCCAAGGCCAATGTGTCCTGGAACGTACGGGGCACCTCGCTGACGTCAATCTTGTCAGGACGCCATACCGAGACGGGCGAAGCGGCGTCAATTGCGAATGCGCTTTGGAAGCCGTCGAAGTTATAGCTTGCAAACGAGGGGCCCACCGAGTTTCTTTGCTGATCATCAAGAAACGTAGATGGGAAGAGCTTGTTGAGAGGAAGCAGGATGCCATGCTTGACGGCAAAGCCTGCCCAGGGATGATCTATGACAAGCAGGTCGTAGGTATCAGCCAGCTCACTGAGGGGTTTGCTCTCGAACTCCTTGAGGGAGCGCTTGTCCCATGAAATCTCAATCGTAGGGTGGAGTTCCGAATACCTCTGTGATACCCCAACAAGACAGGTGTAGCCCCTGCTGTGGCCCCAGGTGATGCCTCTGAGTAAGACCTTGCTTGAAGAATCGTCCTTGTCTGACATTTCAAATCCTTGTCTGCGATACGTTTTGTCGAATGACGTTAGTTTGGTAGTACCAAAACTTGAGCCAAATCTCAATCAAAAACATATTGGTAGTACCAAATAATCCGCTTACCGTCAAAAACAAACCACTTATGTTGAAAAATCCGGTTTAAGTTGTAACAAGGACGAATAGGAGAATAGATTGGTACTACCGCGGAAAAGCACCATATAAAAACGACCGTCAGAAACTATAGCGTGTGCCCCTATGACGAAAGGAAAAGAAGATGTTTGCTGGCCTCGCAGTACTGCTCCTTGCGACCCTGTTTCAGGGGAGCTTTGGTATTTGCTTCAAGAAATACCAACCGTTCTCATGGGAAGCGTTCTGGGCGCTCTTCTCAATCATCGGCGTCTTGCTCATGCCTCATATCTGGGCGTTTATCGGTATAGGTGGGAACTACTTTGACTATATCGCGCAGACCCCTACGTCCGAGCTTATTGGAGGTGCCCTTGCGGGCTTTTTCTGGGGCATCAGCTCAATCTGGTATAGCCGTGCGATTGACTATATAGGTGTGTCCCTCGTGACGGGCATCAACCTCGGTCTCTCTAACCTCCTGGGAAGTCTTGTGCCCATGGCAATTCTGGGCACTTGGCCGACGGCAAACGTCCTTGCGCTTATCCTGGTGGGACAGGCCGTTCTTATGGTAGGAGTCGTGATTCTGTCAAAGGCCGGGTTCATGAAGAGGGCCGATCAGGCCAAAGAGGAATCGGCCTCTGGCAAGGACAGCAAGAAATCGCTGTTTATGGTTGGCTTCATCATGGCCCTTGCCTCTGGTGCCGGCTCTGCGGCAATTAATATTGGTGCGACTGCATCGGGCGCTCCCGTTGCAATTGCGACTGCGTCCGGCGTCAGCCCCATGGTCGCCTCGCTTTTGCAGTGGTGCGTCGTGTTTGCTGGTGGCTTTGTCGCCAACTTCTGCTATGCGCTCTATAAGCTCATCAAGAACAAGACGTTTTCTGACTACATCAAACCCGGATGTGGCAAGGCATATGCAAAGGTCCTGCTTACGTCATTCGTGTGGTTCGCCGCTCTTGGCGTCTACGGCTTTGCCACTTCTCTCCTCGGCAGTCTTGGCCCTGTGGTTGGCTGGGTCATGTTCAATGGCCTTGCTCTTATCATCGCCAACCTCTGGGGCTTTAGAGACGGCGAGTGGAAGGGCTTTGCAAAGGCTCGTAACGTTGCCCTTATCGGCAATATGGTCATCATTGTGGCATTGTTCATTCTTGGCGTGAGCAATGGCATGTAAGCTGCCTGTCCGCATCAATCAACTTTGGCAGATAGTCCAGACATAGACGCGTGAAAAGAAGGAAAGAGGAATCGATCATGGCGGTTGATAACGTTTCTTCCATTGACGAGCTTTCTTACGTTCCCGAGATGCCTGAAAAGCCTCGTCCCATTGTGTCGATCGGCACGGGCGGTATCGTCCAGGGCTCTCACTATCCGGCATACAAGCTGGCGGGATACCCCGTGCTTGCGTGCTACGACACGGACATAGACCATGCGCGTAAGGCGGCGAATGACTGGAACATTCCAAAGGTGTGCGAGACGCTTGAGGAGCTTATCGCATATGCCAAGGAAAACGATGCTGTCTTTGATGTTGCGGTACCAGCCAACTATACCCGTGAGATTTTGGACCAGCTGCCAGACGGATCCGGCGTACTCATGCAAAAGCCGATGGGGGAGTGCATTGAAGAGGCTCGTGCCATTTTGGCAACCTGCCATAGGAAGCACTTGGTTGCGGGTGTGAACTTCCAGCTGCGGCAGGCTCCCTACATGATTGCCGTGCGGAATCTTATCAAGGAAGGAACAATTGGCGAGATTGTCGACATCGATCACCGTCTTGTTGGTACGCAGCCCTGGAACCTCTGGCCGTTCTTGTTCCCCAAGTCTCGTGTTGAGATCAACTACCACTCCATCCACTACATCGACAATATTCGTTCGCTTGTGGGGGACCCCACGAGCGTCTATTGCAAGACCATGCAGCACCCCAAGATGCGCGATTTGGCACAGACCCGTACCGCCATCATCATGAATTACGGCGATGACCTACGTGTGAACCTGCATATTAACTTCAATCATGACTATGCAAAGAAGTACCAGGAGTCGACGCTTAAGATAGAAGGCCTCAAGGGTGCCATCCGCGTGAAGCTTGGCCTGATGTATGACTACCCGGAAGGGGAGCCTGACGAGGTTGAGTACATAACATACGATTCCGGCGAGTGGACCAAGCTGCCCGTTCGCGGAAGTTGGTTCAATGAGGCGTTTATAGGAACCATGGGCGGCCTCATGAAGAAGCTTGATGATCCCAGCTATGAGTATATGAACAGCGTTGAGGACGCCTTTCATACCATGTGCGTCGTGGAGGCATGCTATGAGTCAAGCAAGCAGGGTGGCATGCCAGTGGACTATAGCGAGTAGGCTCAATAGGCCGCAGAGGCGTTGGGAGGCTGAGGATGATCGATATCGTTGACACGCACTTGCATATCTGGGACCCCGTTACGCGCAGGCTTCCTTGGCTTGATGTGGAAGGACCGATTCTTAACAGAGCATGGTCTGTCGCTGATTACCAGGATGCGGCTGCGCGAGATCATGGATATCGCATTGCGCAGGCGGTCTATATCGAGGTCGACATCGATCCCGCGGAACGCGAGGCTGAGAACGAGGACATCGTGGACACGATCAGACGTCATGACACGCCGATCGTCGCTGCCTGCATCTCTGGTGACCTGCGCACTTCCCAATTTGCCGAGTACATTGGGAGATGGGCAAACAACAAGGAGGTGAAAGGCGTCAGGCAGGTCCTCCACGTTCCGTCTGCGAAGCCTGGGACGTGTCTGTCCGAGCAGTTCGCTCAAAACGTTCGGCTGTTGGGCAAGCTCGGTCTTGTCTTTGAGGGATGTGTAAGAAATCCGGAACTTCCTGATCTCGCGACTCTTGCTCGCAGATGTCCGGACACCACCATCGTGCTTGACCATATGGGCATCGTGGACGCAGACATTATGGGAGATACGGCTCCTACGGCTGATGAACGTGCCTATCAAGAGCGCTACGTCAAGAACATGCGCGACCTTGGCTCCCTGGACAATGTCGTCTGTAAGGTGAGCGGGCTAAACCCCGTTCGGAAGTGGAGCATGGAATCACTCCAGAGGTCAGTCGACGTGGCGTTTGAGACCTTTCCTGCAGATCGCGTAATGTTTGCGAGCAATTTCCCGGTGCTCAACGTGTCAATGACGCTGGACGAGTGGATTTGCTCGATGCTCGAGATTTCTAATGGCATGGGCGAGCATGACCGCACCGCGCTCTTTAGCGGCAATGCGCGTCGCGTGTACGGCATATAGATATGCGGAGATGTGCTCTGTGGACGACAGTCCAAAGGTGCACATCAAGCAACTGGACAAAGACGTTTCTTTTGGAAGGGATTGGCCATGGGCAAACTGGTTCGTTTTGCATCCGTATCGCGCACTGATGGCATCGAGGGATATAAGCGGTACAAGAAGTTTCACTCCGCCCCCTTTGACGGGGTTAACGAAATGATCAAGGCATGTAACCTTCAGAACTACTCAGTCTATTACTACGATGGCCTTCTGTTCTCCTATTACGAGTATGTCGGTAACGACTATGAGGCCGATATGGCAAAGATGGCGGCTGATCCAAAGACTCAGGAGTGGTGGGCGGCTGTGGTGCCCTGCATGAAACCCTTTACGACGGATGGTCCATGGGTTGACATGGAGTGCCTCTATCACCTTGACTAAGGCACCGGCTCCTAAGCTCAGCCGTGGTAAACGTTGTTTTTGACTTGGCGGTCTGCCAAGGGGGAGAGAGGAACAAGCATGGCATCAGAGGGGCTCTACGTTGCGGCGATGGTTCCTTTTGACGGAGACAATAGGATCGATGACGATGTCGTTCGTCAGCTTATCGAGAGAGGTCTAGACGAAGGTGCAAGCGGGTTCTTCGTGGCGGGATCATCGGGTGAGTGCTTCTCCTTGACGCCGGAAGAGCGCATTCATCTTTTTGAGGTCTTCTCGGAATACAAGGATACGTGCACGCTTTTTGCGCACGTGGGCGCATGTGCCACGCAAGAGGCAGTGCGTTATGCCAAGGCAGCGGTCGAGCTGGGCTTTCAGCGAATAGCCGCCACGCCCCCACTTTACTTTGGCTATTCGTCCAAGGCGGTTGCTGGCTATTATGATGCCATTGCAGATGCTGCTGGCATGGGCGTTTTCTATTACAACATTCCCATGAATACGCATCGTGCACTAGATCTTTATGACGCAGACACGCGCGCGATGTTCGCATCCGGTTCTATTGCTGGCATCAAGCATACGAACCTAGATATCTATGAGATGGAGAGACTCCGTTCGCTCAATCCACAGCTAAAGTGTTTTGGCGGTTTCGAGAATGAGATGGTGGCCTTCCTTGCGATGGGCTGCGATGGCTTCATCGGGTCGACGTTCAACTTCATGCTGCCGCATTATCTGAAAATCTATCAGGCGTTTAACGGCGGAGACATTGATGGGGCGCGGCAGCTGCAGGTGAAAGCCAACAACGTGATGGAAGCGGTAATGGCTGCCGGGCTCTTTCCGTCAATCAAGCACATCATGAATAAGGCTGGCTATTGCGTAGGGCCAATGCGTCCACCCTTCCAGGCACTGACGGCAGAGTCTGCCGCACATGTTGATGAGGTCGTGGGCAAGAACGCCATTGCGTAGATCCAGCTTCTGGACTATGCATGCATGGGGCCATCTGGTCATGCCATGACTGGGTGGCCCCATACGTGGAGCGGGGTCCTGCCCTTACTCTGGGTCGTCCGATTCGTTGATCTCGGTCACGGACTTGATTGACGACTCGAAGAAGTTGTCGATGGCATGCTCGGTGACGCTTCGGTTGTTCTGACCAAAAGAGCTGAGCACCTTCATTCTCATGAGCACTGCGCTTGCTCTCGAGGTGGGCACGGAGCTGATGCGAATGGCGCTGTCTCTGCGCAGGATTACGTCTGTCTGCATGAGTTTGTCAAAAATGGCATTTCCACAATGGTGGCCGACGTATAGATCGGTCTTGTCCAACTCATCCATAAACTCATCGCCAGTGATATTGTCGATGTCCATCGTAAGAAGACGCTCGCTGTAGTTGCCAAGCCGAGCTACCACCTCGTCGGTTTTACAGTCAAAGCAGGCGAGGTAGACTGCCGTCTCGATGAGTTTGCGCGCAGTGTACACATCCGAGAAGTTATGCGCCTCGCGATGGTAGGTCCACTCGATGGACTCGCGCGGTATGAGCGCATCATCCTCCGTTACATACGTGCCACCTCCCGGCTTGATGGTAAGAAGGCCAATGAGCGACAGGGCGCGCAGCGCTTCGCGAACTCGTGCACGAGTTACACCAAACATCTCGGCAAGAGAACGCTCATCAGGCAGGCGCTCGCCCGGTGCAATTTCTCCGGAGGTCACTTTTTCGGCAATCTGTGCCATGACTTGCTCTGTAAGCGTTTCCTTTTTAAGGGGAGTAACCTCCATGCCATCCTCCAACAGTAAGAAGCGTGCTGCAGCAGCATCAACGTAGGTATTGGCATAATTGGTGATACCAATTACGTCAAGATCAGTATTGCACATAGATGGGGTGATCGGGGCGATGAAACGGACTCGCATCGCCTCTCCTGCTCATCTCGGCACCTTTGATGCGATCGTCCCTCCGATGGGGGTGGCATCGCAGGCATCCCGGACATCAACATGACGATGGTTGTGCCCAGATAACTCGAGAGGCAAGAGATTGACCTCCGCCTTCCATCGATATGCCGCCATTCGAAATGCACGGCAACCGTGAACGTATAAAGCGTTGGCTCTGCTAGCCTGCATTTGACTATTTCGTGCCAAGCCCCATCGTCTGTCTCGTCAATGTCACAATGTCAGCAACGATAGACAAGACGCAATCGGATGCCGTTGAGGGCATGAGGCCGGGCAGACGGGCCTCGCCGAGAGAAGGCAGCCCTTCGTCGTGATTTAGAACTCCGTCGAGCACGAGCTCAGCGGGGACGAGCACATGGTTGATGACCTCGCCTTGCGCGCCGCGGCCGAGAAGTGCGGGACGGGCCTCAAGATGAGCCTCCCCGTGCGCCACCGGGTTTGTGAGTGCATGGAGCGTGAGAGGGCGTAGCCGCACAACGGGGTCAAGAGAGGCATCAGCGCCGACCGGGTGTGCGTGCTTTCCGGTGTCAACGACAAGGGAGACTGCTTTTTTGCCGTCGCCTGCAGAGACTACCTGACATCCAAGGTGGCTCTCGGTCTTCTGCCCAGGCATGTGAGAGAAGGTACGATTGTGCCCACCGACCGCCCGAGGCAATACGTGTCCGTGCTCGAGGAACCGGGCGTCGCCGTCCACAGGCGCGCCGACGCGAAGGATGGGCGAGCCGACACGATCAATGTTGTGAAATTCCTGTGCTCGCGCCTCAGGTTCTTCATCGCATGATTCAGAGGTATCGCGACCAGACGTCTCCGCAACTGCCTCGTCTGGTCTGAGTGGGCCGAGATGACCAAGCTCCTCGGCGGGAGAAATGACGTTGAGGGGCTCATGGCCCATCAGGTCGGCAAAGGAGCGTGCCGGATGACCTGGCGCGGGTACAGAGACGCGTCCTATCCGTTCATGGACATACTGGGAGAAAGCAAATGCGGTCTAGCGGAGCTTTCATCAAGAGTCGTGGCGACTGATGACAAGATGGTCTACTGCGACCTTGAGGATTTGGGCGCCTACTACTGTGGTGCACCCGACATGCTCGTCTCGGGTATGTGTTTTGTGGGGATGGAATAGCAACGGGAGGCGCGGTATGAGGATCATCGCATTCGAGGTGCGCCCGGACGAGAGGGCGACCTTCGAGAGGGAGGCCAGACGTCTTGGCGCGGCAGAGGGTCTTGCCATCGACTGCCGTGCCGACCCCCTCGTGGCGGATAACGTGGCTGCATGCCTGGGATACGATGCCGTGCTCGTTCTGGGACGCAGCGTCTGTGACGGACCGATGGTTCGCGCGCTCGATACGCTTGGTGTGAGGGCCCTCGTAACTCGCACGGTTGGCATGGACCATATCGACCTCGTTACGGCCGAGGCGGTTGGAATCGCCGTCTCTAACGTAGGCTACTCGCCTGATGGTGTCGCTGATTTTGCGCTGATGCTCATGCTCGTGGCCCTTCGCAAGTACAAACCGGCGGTCTACCGGCAGAACGTGAACGATTACTCGCTGGATGGCCTTATGGGCCGAACGTTTTCGTCAATGACGGTTGGCGTTGTGGGAACGGGGCGCATCGGAAGCGCCGTGGTGCGGCGGCTCGCCGGCTTTGGTCCAACGATTCTCGCCTGCAGCAACCATGAGGCACCCGAGGTGACCGGGATTGCTTGCTATGTCAGCCTGGATGAGCTTCTCGCACGAGCCGACCTCATTACCCTCCATGTGCCCTCCCTTCCTTCGACATATCATCTTGTCAACGAGAGGACGTTGGCCATGATGCACGATGGAGTGATTCTCGTCAATACGGCGCGTGGCGATCTTATGGATACGGACGCGCTGGTTGGAGGCATGGAGAGCGGCAAGATCGGAGCGCTCGCCATGGACGTCTTCGAGGGAGAGCAGGGCGTTTATCACGAGTCGCATGTCAATGACGTTCTCTCCAACCGCGACATGGCCTACCTCAGGCAGTTTCCCAACTCGGTCCTTACGCAGCACATGGCGTTCTACACGCGACAGTCGGTCGACGAGATGGTGGTAGGTAGCATCGCGCGTGCGATTGACTTGGTCAGGCGGCAGAACGGGGTCGGGTGACTCGCGGACGTTCTCGGAGGCCCTGCCGTCATGGGAGGGATGGGATTCGCCCAGCGTTCCGACACACAAGGACAGGACCCCTCCTTGCTGCAGGAAGAGGTCCATGGGAGAAACAAAGACCTTGCGAACCGACTAGTCCTGCACCAGCCCGCGCGCTCCGACGGAGCCTGCCGTTGCGTCACGGCCGTAGGAGGGGCGGGCCGAGATCTCGGATATCTCATGAGCCTGGTCCATGACCTCATCAGTGGCCAGGCCGTCATATCGATGGCAGGCGCAGAGATGGCCAGGCATGACGTCGCGAAGTTCCGGTGAGGCCACGTCGCAGGCACCGACCTTGGCAAAGCAGCGTGTGGCGAAGCGACAGCCCACGGGTGGATCGATGGGGCTTGGCACGTCGCCTTCGAGAATGATGCGCCGACGGCGGAGCTTGGGGTCGACCGAGGGAATCGCCGAGAGAAGCGCCTGCGTGTAGGGGCACAGCGGCGCATGGTATAGATCCTGCTTGTCAGCCACCTCCATGAGCTTGCCCAGGTACATGACGCCCACGCGATCGGAGATATGCTTGACGACGTTGAGCCCATGGGCAATGAACAGGTACGTGAGGCCGAACTCGTCCTTGAGGTCGTCGAGAAGGTTCAGGACCTGGGCCTGGACCGATACGTCAAGTGCCGAGACCGGCTCGTCGCAGACGATGAGCTTGGGATTCACTGCGAGCGCACGCGCAATGCCCACACGCTGTCGCTGACCGCCCGAAAACTCATGCGGGTAGCGGTTGCGCATGTAAGGTGCGAGGCCCACGCACTCCAGCAGCTCGTCCACGCGTGCGTTCACCTTGTCGGCGGGCAGAATGGCATTGGTGCGAATGGGTTCGGCGATGATGTTGCCCACCGTCATGCGGGGGTTGAGGCTCGCATAGGGATCCTGGAAGATGAGCTGTATGTCACAGCACAGGTGCCTGCGCTCCCTCTGTCCCATCGCCGTCAGGTCGAGACCGTCGAACGAGATCGTGCCCGAGGTTGGCTTGAGCAGACCCACGAGCATCTTGCCGATGGTGGTCTTACCGCATCCGGATTCCCCCACCAGGCCAAAGGCCTCGCCACGATGAATCGTGAAGGAGACGTCATCGACCGCCTGCACGAAGGAGGTCGGCTTTCCGAAGAAGTTCGACTTGGCCACGAAACTCTTGGTGAGGTGTCGCACGTCGAGAAGGATATCCTCTTCCATCGTCACTCTCCCTCCTTCTCGAACAGAAAGCAGCGCACGCTGCGATCGGGATGTCCTGGCACCGAGATGAGGCGCGGTCTGCGCTCACGGCAGACGTCCATGCATCTGTCGCAGCGGTCCGAGAAGGGGCATCCCTTGGGCATGCTGAGGGGATTGGGAACCTGACCTCGAATCATGTAGAGATGCTCGCTGTCGTCGTTCTCAAGACGAGGTATGGAGTTGAGAAGTCCCAGCGTGTAGGGATGGAGAGGCTTCTCGAACAGTTGCTCCACGGGAGACTGCTCCACCACCTGGCCGCAGTACATGACCACGACGCGGTCGGCCACCTCCGATACCACGCCCAGGTCGTGCGTGATCAGCAGCACGCCCATGTTGTACTCTTCGCGCAGCTTATAGATGAGGTCAAGAATCTGTGCCTGGATGGTCACGTCAAGTGCCGTGGTGGGCTCGTCAGCGATGAGGAGGCGCGGGTTACAGCTCAGCGCCATGGCGATCATGACGCGCTGCCGCATGCCGCCGCTCATCTGATGGGGGTAGTCGTGCGCACGATCCTCGGGGCTCGGGATGCCAACGACCCGCAAGGCTTCGACGGCCCTCTCCCATGCGGCCTTCTTGTCGAGGTCGGTATGGATCCTGATCGCCTCGACGATCTGGTCGCCCACGCGGTAGACGGGGTTCAGGCTCGTCATGGGTTCCTGGAAGATCATCGCGATCTTTCCGCCACGAACGCCTTCCATCTCATGCTCGGAGAGCGCGAGGAGGTCCTCGCCGTCGAACGTTATGGACCCCGAGGCAATATGGCCCGGTTCTTGGAGCAGACGCATGATCGAAAGGGAGGTGACGCTCTTTCCAGAGCCGGACTCGCCGACGACGGCGAGGGTCTCTCCTGCGTCGACGCTGAAGGTCACCCCATCGACGGCCTTGACCACACCCTTGCGCGTGGGGAACTCCGTCACGAGATCCTTTACTTCAAGCAGCATGCGCGTCACCTCCTGCGGGACTTGGGGTCGAAGGCGTCACGGATACCATCGCCAAGCAGGTTGAACGCAAGAACCGTGAAGGTGATGGCAAGACCGGGATAGATCATGGTGTACGGTGCCGAGAAGATGAAGTTGCGGCCGCGGCCAAGCATGTCTCCCCATTCGGCTGCCGGCGGCTGAACGCCCAGGCCCAGGAAGCCCAAGGCCGCGCAGTCGAGAATGGCACCGGAGATGCCAAGCGTCGCACGGACGATGATGGAGGGCATGACGTTTGGAAGGATGTGACGAAAGATGATCGTCCTGTCCGCATCGCCTACGACGCGTGCCGCCGAAACGTAGTCGTTCTCCTTGATGGCAAGGATCTGGCTGCGCACGATCCGGGCGTACTCGGGGATGGAGACGAGACCGATGGCCACGACCGCCTTGTCGACGCCCTTGCCCAGGGCGGCCATGAAGGCAATGGCCAGAAGTATCGAGGGGATGGCAAGCATCATGTCCATGCAACGCATGATGACCGTATCCACGATTCCTCCCTTGTAGCCGGCAATGGCCCCGAGCGTCACCCCGATCGACAGCGAGATCGCGACGGCGAGAAGCCCTACGGACAGGGATATCTGCGAGCCGACGAGGATGCGGCTGAAGATGTCACGTCCCTGCTGGTCCGTGCCGCACCAATGAGCGGACGAGGGGGGCATGAAGGACTGCGAAAGATCCTGCTGGTAGGGGTCATATGGCAGAAGAGATGGGAAGAGGGCCGTCCCAACGGCGACAAGCACCAGAAGGAGAATGAAGGAGAGGCTTATCATGGCCGCCTTGTTGCCGCACAGGGAGTACCAGACGTCCTTCCACAGGGAATCGGGCTTCTCGACCGGTGGAGTCTGTTCCTCGGGGGGCGTGTTTGGTGCTGAACCCTTGGTGTCGAGTGCTGCTGCTTCAGCGTCTGACATACGGCTCACCCCTCTTCCTTCGAGTACTTGATGCGCGGATCGAGATAGGCATAGATGATGTCCACTACGAGGTTGATGACGACGAAGATGACGCCGATGAGAAGCACCACGCCCTGCACCACGGGGAAGTCGCTCTTGAGGATGCACTCAACGGTGTATTTTCCGATGCCAGGCCAGGCGAAGACGGTCTCGGTGAGCATGGCACCGCCCAGAAGGCTCCCCAGCTGCAGCCCGATGACGGTGGTTATCGGAAGCATGGCGTTGCGCAACGCATGGTGGCGTGTCACCCGGCCCTTGGGAAGGCCTTTCGCACGCGCGGTGCGCACGTAGTCCTCGTTCAGGGTCTCGAGCATGCTCGAACGAGTCATGCGCGTGATGATGGCCATCGAGTACATGGACAGCGCGAGCGCAGGCAGGATGATGTGCTGCAACGCATTCCCCAAGGCCTCGAAGTCACCCGACAGAAGCGTGTCGATGAGGTAGAGTCCCGTGCCTCCTACGGGTTCCAGGAGGGGGTCGATGCGACCGCTCGAGGGTAGGACATGCAGGATTCCTGCAAAGAGGATGATGAGCAGGATACCGAGCCAGAAGATGGGCATCGAGACGCCGATGAGGGCAAGCACCATGCTGATGCCATCGACCGCATGCCCCCTATGAACCGCCGACACGACACCCAAGACGATGCCCAGAATCGCCGCGATGACGATGGCCACCAGGGCGAGTTCGACGGTCGCCGGGAAACGGCTCATGATCTCGCCGGTCACGGATGAATGCGTGTAGTACGAGGTGCCAAGGTCCCCGTGAAGTGCGCCCGAGATGAAGTTGAGGTACTGGATGACAATGGGGTCGTTCAGGCCGTTCGAATCACGCCAGGCCTGCATGGACTCGGCGGTCGCATGCTCGCCGAGCACGACCGGCGCCGGGTCAGCCGAGAAGACACGCATGATGAGAAACACGATGACTGACACGCCGAACAGTACGATGACCGACTGCAGGACACGCTTGATGATGTACTTCGTCACGAGACCAAGCCTCCCGCTCCTATCCTATCGTGGGTTTCACCAATGACGGCAGGCCAGACACAGCGGCGTGGCCTGCCGTCAGAGATGCATGCACCTTCTGATGCCCGATGCGAGCGTGCTCGTACGGGACGTCCTGGGAAGCCTTAGGCCTCCTTGGTGGCACCCCAGAGCCATACGACACCCGTAGGATGGATGACGAAGCCGCTGACCTTGGGGTTGTAGCCAGCAAGGTTCTTGGCATGCGAGATGAGGAGCCATGGCTGCTTCTCGGCAACCATCTGCTCGCACTGCAGGTAGACATCGTCGCGATCGGAGCCATCAGGGGTGGCGAGACCCTTGGCGATGAGAGCCTTGTAATCCGCATCGTCGAATCGGGCGATGTTCATGGAGACGTTCGAGTCGGCGAGCAGGTTCATGAAGTTGTCGGGATCGCCGTTGTCGCCTGTCCAGCCGTAGAAGCTGATGTCATAGGCTTCGGTCTGGATCTTGGTCTTGTACGTGGTCCAGTCGTAGGTGTCGATGGTCACGGTTACGCCGCAGTCCTTGAGGTAGCCCTGGATGCTCTCCGCCAGGACCTGCCCACCCTTGGCGTTGTACGGACGTGCGTTGGAGTAGGTGATGCACTTGACGGTCGTGATCCCTGCTGCGGCAAGCTCCTTGGTGGCAGCTTCCTTGTCGAAGGAGGTCTGCGTGACGTCCGCATCATACGGGGCCATCCATGTGGGCATGACGGAGTTTGCGACGCTGGCGTAGTCACCATAGAGAGACTGGACCATCTCCTCGACGTTGACCGCCTTGGCAAAGGCCTTGCGTGCCTCGACCGTCTTGAAGGTCTCACTCTGGGTGTTGAATGCCATGTAGTTGATGTTCATGCCGTCTTCGTCATAGAGGCTGTTGCCAGCACCAGTGATGGTGTCAACCACGGAGTCATCGATGCCGTCGATGATGTCGACCTCGCCGTTGTTGAGAGCCGTCACGCGGCTTGCGTTCTCGGAGATGAACTTGAAGATGATGTTCTGCGTAAGTGGCTTGTCGTCGGCGCCCCAGTAGGAGTCGTTGGCCTTGAGAACGATGTTCTGCCCCTTGGACCACGAGACGAACGTGTAGGGACCGGTGCCGCAGGGGGCCTCGTTGAGGTTGCCACCTGCCTTCTCAAGGGCCGTAGGGCTGACGATGGGACTTGCCATCGCCATCGCGAGGTTCTTGAGGAAGGGGGTGGAGGCCGCGACGAGCTTGATGGTGAGGGTGGTGTCATCGGTGGCCTCGACCGAGGCGACGCCGTTGCCTTTGGATGCGGTGCCAAAGACGAAGGAGGCATAGGGCATGTCGTCGTTGCGAGAACCCTCAAGCTGACGATCGATTGACTTCTTGCAGGCTGCGGCGTTGAAGTCGGTACCGTCATGGAACTTGATGCCAGACTCGAGCGTGAAGGTATAGGTCAGGCCGTCATCGGAGACGTTGTACTCCTTGGCAAGGCCTGGCTGGACGTCGCATGAATCCTTGTTGTATTTAAGAAGCGTTTCGTAGATGTTGCACATGATCTTGGCTGACTCGCCGTCATCCACATAGGCAGGGTCGAGACCACGGGGATCAGCACCCTGGGCAAAGGTGATGGTGTCGGCAAGGCCCGTGGAGGAGCTGGTGGTGTCAGAGCTGGCACGAGTGGAACCACATCCAGATGTGAACACGCTTGCAGCGCCAGCGGCACTGACGGCACCAAAGAGCTCGATGAATTTCCTTCTTGACATTGACGAATCCATCACGTTCCCCCTTATTAAGAGGACTCGGGCATCTATGGCCGAGTCGATGGCACAATCCTAGTTTTCAGTCAAAATAGGGATTGAAGGTATTTACACGATATCCTCAACTGTTTACGCCTTCGTAACGGGCGCGGCTGAAGTAGTTGTCTTACTTCGACATGTGATTACCTCCGCAAGCGAAGCCCTATCACCCAAGTGAGCAACTAGGGTCGAGCGCAGGCACGTTGGCCTACACGACAATGCGTATGTCGATAGGGGAGGTGGAAGTAGATGGACGACAGGATCCTGGCCGTGCAACGCATGCAGGACTACATCGAGGCGCACCTGCACGAGCAGATTTCGTTGGGAGAGCTGGCGCGCGTGTCGCTGTTCTCGCCGTGGTACGCGCATCGTCTGTTCACCCAGATGACCGGCAGTACCCCCGCGGAATACATACGCCGCTGGCGGCTCTCGGAATCGGCCCTGCGTCTGCGCGACGAGGGTTGCACGGTGACCGAGGTTGCCTTTGCCATGGGGTTCGGTAGCGTCGATGGCTACCAGCGCGCGTTCTTTCGGGAATTCGGGTGCAACCCACGGGAATATGCGGTCGACCCTCGGCCCATCTACCTGTTCACTCCTTACGGCGTACGGTATCGCGCGATGGAGACGAGGGAGAGCATGGATAAGACCAAGACCGTATTCGTGAGCGTTCAGGAGAAGCCGGCGCGCAAGGTGATCATCAAACGCGGACAGGTGGCGACCGACTACTTCGCATATTGCGGCGAGGTGGGCTGCGACGTCTGGGGACTGCTGGTGAGCATGTGCGGTGCAGGCCAGGAGCCCGTGTCCATGTGGCTTCCCGAGAACCTGCGCATGGGGGCATCGGAGTACGTGCAGGGCGTGGAAGTACCCGCCGACTATGCGGGGACGGTGCCGGAGGGGCTCGACGTCATTGCCTTGCCGGCTGCCACATATCTGCGTTTTCAGGGCGAGCCGTTCGCCGAGGAGGACTACTGCACGGCCATCCAGGAGATATGGGAGGCCATCGCCTCGTACGATCCGAAGAACGTGGGTTACGCGTGGGATGACGCCAATCCGCGCATCCAGCTGGAGCCTCGTGGTGAGCGCGGCTACATCGAACTGGTCGCAGTGAAGCGGTAGGGCCGAGCTGCCTCATACGTCGTCGCGCCGTCCCCGGTGGGAGCGGCGCGACGACATGGCGTTCTCACAGGAGAACGATCTGGCTAGTTCCTTGCCTCGATGGTGCGCGCATTGACCACGCCACGCGCCACCAGATAGGTGACCACGAAGTAGGCACCATAGACCAGCACGAACAGGACTCCGCAGGACAGGGCTGCATCGGTGATATCCAAGTGACCCAGAAGCGAGACCACTTTCGTGACCGAGCGCAATGCCACGACCGAGTGTGCGAGTGCCAGGGCAAGCGGCAGCAGGAAGTAGAAGAGCGTCTGCATGAGCAGGGAGCGATTGGACAGGCGGCGAGGACAACCCAGCTCAGAGAGCATGCGATAGCGGGGAGCCGAGTCGGAGGCTCCGGAGAGCTGTTGGATGGCCAAGATCGCGGCACACGATATGACAAGCACGAAGCCAATGTAGACGGCCATGTACGAGATGATGCCCGTCACGCCATAGACGCCCTGGATGCAGTTGGTCTTGGTGACGGCCATGGAGACGACCCCCGTCGAGGCGCTTCCCTCATAGGCGCGCAACCTGTTGTCGCTGGACGACGAGGTGTCGGTCTCCGACGTATCAGTGGGGGCATCGTTGATCTGCTGGGCAAGGGCATCACCCGCCTTGGTATCACCGGCATAGCGTATGTTGAGTATCGTCTGGTATGGTGCCATGCCAGCTACCACGTCATCGGGTACGACGAGCGCACCGATACCGGTGCCATCTGCCGAGACCTGGAGAACGGCGGCGGCGCCGGTCACGCAGGAACCCTGGACAGGATGCAGGGCACGACCGTCCACTGTGAGCGGTGTGTCGAGGGAGCAGACCTGGTCGTAGAAGCCAGAGACTATGTCACCGGCATCACAGGTAAGCAAATACCCATCGGTCCCCAGGTTGACCGGATCCTTGCCAAGAAGCTGAAGGAGATTGTTGTAGTCGGTCTGGCCTATGACGTAGAGGCCCGAGTCGGCCACATATGCGTCCTCAACGCCGGCGGGCATGTCAAGACCTGTCAGGTTAGCCATGTCCCGGATGCTGATCCCGTTTCCGTCGTTGGGCCAGTAGATGGTCGTCTGGGCGGAGCTACCCGCCACCGAGCTGACGTTGATACCAGCATCCGTCAGGATCTGCTCGAGATTGGCGGGGTGTGTGGCAGCGGCGCGCTGGATGTCATCACTGCCGGAGAAATTGGAGACGTCCTCGGTGTCGTAGTAGCCGAGCACGGCTGACATGTCGTAGGGGGTGTGATTCTCGAGATTCTGGTTGAGCATGGAACAGATGCTCATGCCACCCGTGACCGACGTGATGGCCAAGAACAGGATGAGGCAGATCACACCCATGGAAGCACTCGCGCTGTTGATGCGTGTCGCGAGCTGGCGAGTGGTGAACATGTTGATGCCGTGATAGTAGTGTGACTTCGTGGCCTTCGAAAGGAACAGAACCATGCCCGATAGGCCGAAGAAGAGGAGCAGCGTACCTACGGATACGATAAGGGTCGTGATGCCGAAAGGCATGTAACCCTCGGGACCGGACACGGGCAGACCTTCGGCCTCCAGACGCAGGTAGGCCCAGACGACAAGCGCGATACCCGCGACAAACAGGCATGTCGAGAGGGGAAGGCTCCTTACGCGCACCTGCTCGTTTTTCTGGTCGGCCCCCATGAGGTCGATGAGCTTGACCTTGGCAAGCGTGCGGAGGTTGAACAAAAGCATGACCACAAACATCATGCCAAAGCAGGCAAGCGTCAGGAAGAAGGCGAACGGCGAGAACACGAAGGAGAACTTCGTGATCGCGTCATGGAACAGCGATGCGGTGACGAAGACCAGGAGCTGGCTCGCAACCACACCGACGAGAATGCCCGCTACGAACGAGGCCACGCTCGCGATGAGAGTCTCCAATGCAATGATGCGCGAGACCTGAGTGCGCGTCATACCCAGGATCTGGTAGAGCCCCAGCTCGCGCTTGCGGCGCTTGATCAGGAAGTTGTTCGCATAGACCATGAGAAAACCCAGCACCAAGGCAAGGAACACCGTAAGCCACGCCATGATGCCCGAGAGCATGTTGAGGATCGTGTTGGTGCTCTCGGACAGGAAGTTGGACTGGCCGGAGATGGTATTGAACGCATAGAACACGGCCACGCCCAAGGCAATGGTCACGAAGTAGACGGCATAGTCGCGCAGGCTCCTGCGGACGTTGCCCAGAGCAAGTCTAAAGTACATCGCCCTGGTCACCCCCAATCATCGCTACGACTTCCATGATACGGTCAAAGAACTGCCGACGAGACATATCCCCACGTATGAGCTCGGTGAAGATGGAGCCATCACGGATGAACAGCACACGGCGGCAGTAGCTTGCCGCGAAGGAGTCGTGCGTGACCATGAGGATGGTGGCGTCAAGCTGCTCGTTGAGGTCATCGAAGCACTCGAGCAAGAGCTTGGCGTTCTTTGAGTCAAGGGCGCCCGTAGGCTCGTCGGCGAGCACGAGGGTGGGGTTCCCCACCATGGCGCGACTTGCGGCCACACGCTGCTTCTGGCCACCGGACACCTGGTAGGGGTACTTCTCCAACACGTCCGCCACGCCAAGGGTGGCGGCGATCTTCTCCACACGCTCGTCGATGGTGGACACCTTGACGTTCGCGATGGTGAGCGGGAGCGCGACGTTCTCACGACAGGTGAGCGTGTCGAGCAGGTTGGAGTCCTGGAAGATGAACCCCAACTGCTCGCGACGGAAGTTCGACAGCTCATGGGAGTGCATGCCGCCGAGGTCACGGCCATCGATGCTGATGGATCCAGAGGTGGGACGATCGATGGTGGCGATGCAGTTGAGCAGCGTCGTCTTGCCCGAGCCCGAGGGACCCATAATGGCTACGTAGTCGCCCTTCTCGACGTCAAAAGAAATCTCTGCGAGGGCGCGCGTGGTAGAGCCGCGACCACCTCCGTAGACCTTCTCGATGTTGTTGACCTGCAGAACCTTTGGCATGGTGCAACGTCCTTTCGTGTGCGGAATACGCAGTTGAGGTATGAGCGACCACGGCACGCGCGGTCTTTCCGCATCCGATGCGTGCGCTCATACGACACCTATCATCGGATGCGGGGGGCTGGGTGTGCCATCGGTGTGACTTACGTCTTGGTGACGCTTTTGTAAGGTCGGATGAAAGGACCAGAGGGCAGGCCTCGCACGAGGTCGGGTGTTCGTCATGAGGGTTTCCGGCGTCCGCTCGGGTCTATCGGTTGACCAAGGCGACAAGGCGGGCATCGAGAAGGATGCCGCCATCATCGACGGTCAGCTCACACGGGCCTCCAGATAGACCAGCGGGAAAGCGGCGTTCAGCATCAGCCATCTGCTGACGCGGAACCCATTGTCAGAGATGAAGGCGACGTACTCCTCGGGGGTCCACTTGGAGTAGGTCTCGAACCCGATGTGCCTCAGCAGCCTCGCATTCAGATCCCACGTGGATTGTCTCAGATGTCCGTGCGAGAACGTCGGAGCGATGAGTAGCCCGCCAGGCCTCAGCACGCGTCTGATGTTCTTCAGCACCAGCCTGGGATTCTGCATGATGTGCAGTGCGTTGGAGATGATGACGGCATCGAAGCTAGCGTCGGCGAAACTCAGGGAAGTGGCGTCTTCGATCGAGAAGGTGACGTTTGCGGGGGCGGGCTTCCTGCTGGCCTTCGCTATCATGCCTGGCGAGAAGTCCGTGGCCGCCACCGACCTCACGGAGCCCGCGATGTTCAGCGCGATGAGCCCAGTGCCGGTGGCCACCTCCAACACGTCCATGTCCGAGTCGAGCGATTCGGACATCAGCTGGTACATCCGCTCGTAGGCGCGATGGCTGAAACGGTCGACCTCGAAGTCGTAAAGCTTCGCGTAGCGGCTCCAGAACCCCTTGTTGTCAGCTTCTTCCAAGCTCCACTCAGTCCTTCCAGTCCCACCAGTTCCGCTTTCCCGGTAGTGCTGCGATGGTGGGAAACCCGGCATCCATCAGATGGGAGGCCATGTTGGCGCCTATACCAGGGATCTGCTCGAGTTCTGGTTTCACCTGGCACCGCCGCTCTCGGTGATTTTTTATCGGTCCATCTGTATGGATGGCCATGTGAGCAGTCTACCATGCGGCCGTTCCCGATACCTCTCCCATGTCGGTGCGGGTCGCGTGGCTCTGGGCCGTCTCGTCTCCTGCCCATCGAGCCAGTGGACGACACGCTCGCACGCTCTATCTCGTACGGTAGAATTGAGGAGATGAGTTTGACGTAGCATGCTTTCCGGGGCAGGGGCGAGCTCTTATGAAACAGGTCGCCAAGGATGCGTTGTCTGGCATGTTGGTGTTTGTCGCAGTGATGGCCTGCGAGTTCATCGTGACGCTTCCGTTTGGAGAAACCGCATATGAGAGTGACAGATCAGGATGGGCGATGCTGATCAACCGGGAATTCCTTGTGACCGCGTTGCCAGCTGTCCTCGTAACGTTTGCTTTCTCCTTCCTGCTCAAGACGAAGAGCAGGAAGGAGGCCGTACGGAGAGGAATGGTCTGGACCGGTGTCTTTGTGCTGATGTATATCCTTATCGGTATTGGAAATCACAACCTGGACCTGATGTTTGGAACCGCCGGTGTGTATGTATTGCTCGCCTGCGTTTTTTCGGGGCCTGTTTTCTATTCGGCCATGAGGCACCTGAGCTGATCATTCCATGCACGTCCACGCTGGCATCAATCATGAAGGTGGCAAAGGCGCGCCGCAAGCTCGTGTCACGGGCTGACGGCCAGGCTCCCGCAAGTTCGCTTCCGTCCCCATGCCAACTTTCCCGACGTGATCTCGAACGCATGAGCGGAGTTGTGGTCAACCTCACGCGGTCGGCGAGGATGTCCACGCGAGGCATGTGGAAAGTGACTGGTCACATTTGTAAGAATCAGCAGTTTTGGTTCACTTTGCAGAACCTGGTATAAAAATCAAGTCTCTTGGTAAATATGTCTTATATATCCATCTAGTCATATCGATGAGACGCGAGACGCGTCCGACCCTACGAGATCGCGCTCTGCGGCGATACGCAAGTACTTTGAAAAAGTATGCGGGTGGTGCAGGCCTCTCTGGCATGTCGATTTGGCTATGACTTGGTAGGAGGTGCCGTAATGCATACATCCACGACCATGGAGAGAGGGTCGGGCTTCGCCATGTGCGTTGCCATAGGGGTGCTTTGTGTCGTTGTTCCGGGCGCTTGGGACGTCTTTCTGTACGCGGTCTGCATCGTCATGATCGCTGTGGTCTTCCTCGCTGCAGGCTCGAGAGTCATGGCTGCAATCAGGCCCTTTTCCTCTGTCCCGATTGACAGGGACGACTCCTATAGGCCAAAGGTCTCTGTCCTCGTCACGAGCAAGGATGAGCCTGCGAGCATCGTAATCAGATCGATAGCGGCGTTGACGAAGCTCGACTATCCCGACTACGAGGTTATCGTCATCAACTCCAACAACAGCGACCAGGACAACTACGAGCGGATCGCCCACTATGTGGCCTCCTGCCCAGACAACTTCCGGTTCGTCCATGTCGACAAGATCCACGGCTTCAAGGCCGGCGCCTTGAACTACCTGAACAGACACTGCATACGTGATGACTCCGTCATCGAGGCGGTGGTGGACTGCGACTACATCGTCGACCCGAACTTTCTCAATCGTACGGTAGGCTATTTCAGGGACAAGCGTGTGGGACTTGTTCAGGCGCCGCAAGACTACAGTTGCGTCGATGGGCAAAACGTCGGTCTCTACTACGAGTACCGCAGCTTCTTCAGCATGATCATGCACCAGGCGCAACGTCTCGGACTCGTCTCGTTCACCGGCACGATGGGTCTGGTGAGGACCTCCCTCATGCGTCAGGGCATAGGATGGGACGAGAGCTGCATCACCGAGGACGCTGAGGCCGGCATGCGCATCAGTCGCGAGGGATACATGGGTGTATACGTCGACGAGAACCTAGGCAAGGGCTATATGCCGTTCGACTACGACAACCTCATTCGGCAACGTCGCCGCTGGGTGTATGGCAACATGCAGGTCCTGTCCCAGAACATAGCAAAGGTGTTCCATGAGCGCGGGCTCGACCTGCGCCAGAAGGCGGCCTTCCTTGCGCAGACGATGGCCTGGTTCCAACCAGAGCTCGTGGTCTCAGTCATCTCGGTCGTGTCCCTGCTCTCTTGGCATGCGACGGGCTCCTATCTGTTCGAGGTGCTTGGTACCGCCATGCTCAACCTGCTGGCGGTCTGCCTTACCACGTCCCTTGTGACGTTTCTCGTTGGGCTGCGTCGGGACGCAGCCCTCGCGGATCGTGTGAAGGCCCTGCTTGTCCACTATGGTTTGCTCTCCGTCATGTCAACCGCCTGGCTCTTGTGGCCGCTCGGCTATCGAATGGGCTTTGCCGTGACGCGGAAAGTTCCTGACCAGAACGGCCATGCCAGGGTACCGATAAGTCAGATGGTCCTCATCCTGCTGCTCGTTGCGTGCGTACTTCTGATGCCGCATGAGGCGCCCTTCATATGGGGTGGGGTGGCCTCTGGTTTCACGGCGGTGCTGGTCCTTGTCTCCACGCTCTATACAAATTGGATGTTCTCCCAGGCCAAGCTCACGAGCGTGCAGGCATCCGTCGAGTCCGCCCGTAGGCTTGCGGTACAGGAGAATGGAGACCTCAAATGAGGATCGCGCTGCTAGCACCCCTATGGAAGACAGTCCCGCCGGCTAAGTACGGGGGAACGGAGCTCGTCGTGAGCAACCTCGCTGACGAGTTGGTTCGCATGGGGCAGGATGTGACCGTGTTTGCCTGCGGAGGCTCTGTCACCTCCGCCCGCCTCGTGAACGTCATCGATCGCCCCCTCTATGACGTCATCGGGGGATTTCGCTTTGACTCGGTACCGTATTGCGACCTCGCGGAGCTCAAGATGGCCTTCGACGGCGCGCGCGACGGATGCTTCGATGTCATCAACAACCATATGAACATGAGCCTGGCACCGTTTGGGACCTACTGCCCGGTGCCGATGGTGTCTACAAATCACAGTAGCGTTGCCCCTGACGACAAGCAGCTCAGTGAGCTTTCAGGCGAGAGCATGTACGTGTCCATCAGCCAGGCGCAGCGTTCCCTTACGCCTGGGCTCAACTATGTCGCGACCATCTATCACGGCATACGAACCGATACCTTTGAGTACGACTGCTCTGCACATGGGGACTACCTTCTGTTTCTCGCCACGATGTCGCACGCGAAGGGAGCGGATCTCGCCATCGAGATCGCACGCCAGGCAGACATGCGACTCATCATGGCCGGAAATGTCACGGATCGCGCGTTCTTCCGCAGCCTTGAGCCACAGATCGATGGGGATCAGATCAAGTTCATCGGGGAAGTGGGGCATGCCGAGAAGAACAAGCTCATGAGAGAGGCCTACGCCTATGTCTTGCCGATGCGCTGGCAGGAGGCGTTCGGGCTCACGATGGTTGAGTCGCTTGCGTCGGGAACCCCTGCCATCGTGTTCGACAACGGCGCGGCACCCGAGGTCATCGACGATGGACGGACCGGCTATGTCGTAAGCTCGGTCGAGCAGGCCGTGGAGGCCATCGGAAAGGTGTCTGGGATTTCCAGGGCCGAGTGTCGCCGACAGGCAGTGGAGCGCTTCGACGTCTCTCGTATGGCCCGGGACTATCTCACGTTGTACAGTGGGCTTGCCTCCCATTGATTAACAGCTGGTTCGTTGGCGGCTGCGTGCGAATGATGGGAGCGAAGGTGCCAGGAAGACAGTGGATACGGAGCGCAAGATAGCCGCGGATGCCGTCTTCTACAGTATCCTTGCCATCGGTCTCGGGGTTGGGTTCCTTGCTCTTCGGTGTCCTCGTGTAGTCTGTAGGACGCTCGAGCGCCCTTTTGCTCTCTAGCTCGGTTTTCGTGGTGATGCCGATGACCATGTCATTCAGGGGAATCATGGGTAGACGGAAGGGGCATGGCGGCTGGAAAAGTTCAGCCCAAGGCTTCGTGAGACGGTCTACTAGTGAATCGTGGCGCGTTCTACTAGTGATTCGTGGTATTAACTACTAGTTATTCGTGGCATCCAAGGCATGCGCAAAGGCCGTCCGAGGAGCGCATGCATGATTGAGCGAGACATGGCCAAGCAGGCGCGGGACCTTGCCAGGTGGTTTCCCGTCGTGTCCGTCACGGGGCCGCGGCAGAGTGGCAAGTCAACTCTCGTGCGCGACGTCTCCAGCGGATATGCCTATGCCAACCTCGAGGACCCACAGGTGCGTGCGAGCGCCCTCTCTGATCCGGTGAGCTTCGTGCGCAACCGTCCCGAGCACCTTATCATCGATGGGACGCAGTATGCGCCCGACCTTTTCTCGATGGTGCAGGTGGTCTCCGACGAGAGAGGTGCCATGGGACAGTACGTCCTCTCGGGGTCTCAGAACTTCTTTATGCTCAAAGCGATAACGCAGTCCCTTGCAGGACGCGTCGGCATGCTCAGACTGCTTCCCTTCTCGTATCGAGAGGCTCTGCGAGGCGATGGCTCCCTCACGCCCGACGACTATATGCTTGCCGGTGGCTATCCACGTCTCTACGATACGCGGATGCCCTTGGGTACCTTCTTCGAGAACTACGTGAGCACCTATCTGGAGCGTGACGTCGCCGGCTTCCTCGACGTCCGGAACCTCTCGACGTTCCGGACGTTCCTGGGGCTGTGCGCACGCAACTGCGGAGGGCTCCTCAGGTACGTGACGCTCGAACAGGGTGCCCAGGTGGCGCATGACAGCAAGGTCGAGGTCGACCTCATCGACCTCACGGTGCCGCAGGCACCGGAACTCATGGAGGTCAAGTCATCGGCGACATATCATCCGAGTTACGCCCGGCATCTTGGCAAGGTGGGCGATTTGCTTGGGGTGCCCGAGTCCGGGCGGGCCGTCGTACTGCGAGTGGACGATGACTACTCCGCGGGCGGCGTCACCGTGAGGGGCGTAAGGAGTGAACTGCTCGGAATGCCTCGGTGATTCGCCTGTCCGTCCTGGGTAGAAGCAGCTGACCCATATCAAGAGACATGGGATGGGAAGTAGGAAAAGGACGGCTGGGCCGTCCGGCCCGACCGTCTCGTTGCGGGCGTGGCATGATGTCACATCTCCTTGTCGTATTTGCAGCGATAGCGAATGGCGCAACCCTCCACGAAGAGGTATGAGAACACCAACAGCAGCACGGCAACCATATCTACGCCCATCAAGGCAAAAGAAACCATCAGCGCACCGAACACGTAGATCATCACGTCAAATGCCTTTGCCTTCGCGCGATTTGAGATGCTGATGTTGCGCTCGTCGTTCTTTTCGACGTCGATCCGCTTTTGAATGTCCGGGTGCCCCGCCACTGCCCTACGAAAGATGATGTCGCTCACGCCGTGACCGAAGGCACCGCAACCAAGACCGACGCATACGAACGGCAGCGCTCGCATGAACCCCTGTGGGTCCGCAATGGTCTTGACCAGGTACAACCCTATGCCCAGAAGTAGCAGGCCCATGATCGCGGTGGCGTATTCCCTGGCTTTTCGTGTCATTTTTCCTCCTCATAGATGAATACGTCCTCGACACTCATCCCAAAGTACCGTGCAATCTTGAATGCCAGCAGGATGGACGGGTTGTAACGACCGTTCTCTAGCGAGCCAACCGTTTGTCGGGATACCTCGAGTGCCGCTGCCAGATCCTCTTGCCTGATTCCACGCTGCTTTCGGAGCTCTTCCAGCCGATTCTTCACACAGCATCTCCTTTCATGGAAAGTTTTCTTTCCATGAAAGAGTAATACCATGCGTCCCGATGAATGTCAAGCTAGCTTTCCATATCAACCGTCACCGGCCGCAGCATGAAGGGAGGTGACCTTATCGGCATCTCCCTTGCGAAGGAGTGGTCTGGTCGTTGACCCAGATGTTTTTCCAGACCCTGGCATGAGATTTATCCCAACGGTCCAGTCAAGGGCATTGCCATGGTTAAGGATGTTGTGACGGAGGAGCCTCCGCTGCTGTTGCAGGGCTACAGCTCCTTCTCGAGGCAGACCGACTCCGGCCGCCCGCGATACCGGCCGTAGTTCTCACGCACGACATAGCCGTGCGCGAGGTAGAAGCGTACTGCCCCCTCGTTGGGCCGACCGGTCTCCACGACGAGGCGGCCGTACCCGAGCGTGCGTGCACGGGTCTCGAGGGCGGCGAGAATCCGCCCGCCGACACCCTCGCCGCGCCGGCGGGAGTAGACGCGCTTGACCTCGGCCACGTCATCCCCGAGAGGGCGTATGCCGCCGCAGCCCACGGGTCCGCGCGCGTCGTAGGCGACCACGAACGCCGCTCGCGGCCCCTCGACGTCGGAGGCGGCGAAGCTGGCGCGCCCGCTGCGACCGGTCACCCGCTCGAGGATGTCCGAGAGCTCGTCAATGAGCTCCTTCGCGTCGGGTTCGTCGGCCGATACGTTGCGTATCTCCAGGCTGCTCATGGCATGCGTCCCCTCATCCGTCGTGGTGCCCTGCCGGGATGCGAGGGCCGTCCGTTTCCAGATTGTATGGCTTCGCTTCCTCGGCTGCCTCTGTCAAATCCGCCCGGCCGAGCAGAAGATCAAGACAGGCCGATAAACCTGGTGAAAGTATGTACAACGACTCGTACAAACTCGCATGGTCGCAGATGAAAGGAGTGGCACAAAAGTCTCGAACTCAGTCTTGCCGGTCGGGGGCCTTGCCATATCCCGTCCCGGTCGTGTCCACAGGTCCGGTCACGACCTGTTGCAAGATGTCGCGCACCTCTCGTACTCGCTTGCTCGGCACGCTCACGGTGTCACCGTCCACGAGGGTGATCAAGGGCCCCTTCATGCCCGTGACCAGGAGGGCGTTCACGACATAGCTCCTGTGGACGCATACGAAGCACGAGGGCAGCTGGGATATCAGGTTCGTGAGCGAGCATCTCACCTTGAAACTGTCATCTCTCAGGTGGACGATCACGTACTGGTGCGATGCCTCCAGGTATGTGGTCTGGTTGGAATCAATCATGCGGGTCGTACCACGGACGTCGCGTACGAAGGTCGGCTTGTCATATGCCGCCGTCCCCGTCTCACTTGATGGTAAGACGAGGCTTCGTACGTCCATGCCGGTTCTCTGCAGAGTGGGAATTGATACGTGCAGGTGCACGAGCTTGAAGCCGGACGTGTCCCTGTGCCACACGAATGTGCAACGCCCATGTGCGATGGATCTGCCACCTGCGGGGGAGATGCCACCGATGACGAGGACCACGCTGGTGTCCACGTCCTCATGGACGACCTGCGCCGTGTCTATGTTGAAGGAGAGGGGGCGGGCAATCGACCCGGCGCGACGGCAGCACTGGAAGAACTCGGGCATCCCAGAGCCGGTCATGTTGTCAAAAGGGCCCACGAACGAGAAGGTCTCGGAGAGGTACGAGGCGCAGCGACCGGCTCTACAGGCCCAGAGCAGGCAAACAAAGCGCTTGGTGCTAGATATCACATCCGTGGGCACTAAGGAAATTCCCCTCCAGTACGGTCTGCTCGCCGCGGACCGTTCATTGCCCCTGTCGCTGGCGTAAGCGCTACCGGCTGCTACTCGTTGTCTGAAAACATGATATTGATGTTCTGCGAATGGTGGTGGATTTGTTCGTGACTGTGCCATCGATGCGACATCCAGACACGGTTCTCGGTTGTTCGGACACATGATGCGGTTAGGCCGAGCATCGTCTGATAGAAATTCAAAGGCTGCTATGCATGGTTCGCACGGCAGATGGTATGGCTTTCATGACAACAGAGGTGGTCGAGGTCGTAGATGCAGAGTGCTTCCGTCAAGGCGTTCCCGCTTGCGCGCATGGTGAGAGGGGTCGCGCTGGCCGTCGTGGTGGTTCTGACCGTGGCCGGACTGCTCCTCCTGTGTCCGACGGCTGCCAGGGCCGAGGGTGTCGATCTGAGCGCCCCCGCCATCGATAAGGCGTTTGCCAAAAACCCAGACGGTACACTCCAGGTCGATGGGGATGGCAACTACACGCTCCAGCTGAGCGTGACGGGAAAGTCCGAGTCGACCACCACGTCGACCAAGGCGAACGTCATCTTCGTCGCCGACGTCTCGGGAAGCATGACCACTTCGTACGGCACCGCATCGCGTCTCGACGCGGCAAAGGCTTCGATTGTCTCCGCCGCCGGGACGATTCTCGGCCAAGAGGGAGCCAGGGCGAAGCTGATCACGTTCAGCACCAACGTGGTCAGCGACTACGGCTGGACGAGTGACGTCTCCGAGTTCGACGGCACCGTCAGCTCCATGAGTGCTGGTGGCGGTACCAACTGGGAGGCTGCGCTCGCCCAGGCAGAGACCGATGCCAAGAGCGCCGGCGACGGCGATACCTACATCATCTTCGTCTCCGATGGCGACCCGACCTTCCGCATGAGCCAGGTGTACTCCGAGTACATCTGGTGGGGTCCCGATGCCACCATCTATCAGGAAGACAGATGGTATTACAACAGCGATGGTGTCTATGGATCAGGCTACAATGACCCCAAGGGCTGGGACTTCACTGCTGCGAACACCGTGGCGAGCAGGCTGATCGGTAATGACGCATACACGCTGTTCACCATCAACGTGAGTGACAGCACGACAATGGACAGTCTCGGCGCGACGCAGCACTACGAGGCAAACAGCCCGGCAGCGATGCAGTCGGCGCTTTCGAACATCGTCAAGCAGATCACGGACGCCTATTCCTACAAAAATGTCGTCATGACCGACACGGTCACCACAGGTGACATGGTCGTGGGAACCGGTGCGGACGGTGGCGTGGATGGCTTCTCATACACCACCACGGATGCGGGAGGTACCCCCACGACATGGGCGGACGCCCCGGCGGCAACATACGATTCCGAGAAGAAGACGGTGACGTGGGACCTCGGGACGATGAGTCTCGAGGATGGCAAAACGTACACGGTGTCCTTCAAGGTCAGACTCACGCAGCAGGCATACGATGA